>JGI26059J44795_1000068_pt1 | contig 15505 bp, 5 predicted proteins | sample MarorgKNORR_S2LV_2_FD_44795 | JGI IMG/M metagenome (IMG submission 44795)
CCGGTACTCAAGCACGGGAGGTTTCCGCTCTCGGAGATACTCAGTCACGTCCTCAACACCTGCCAGAACTACATCGGCTCCCCCGTCGAGCTCGAGTTCGCGATGTCCATCAATCAGGACTCGGGGAAACGGAGGTTCGCCATCCTGCAGGTCAGACCGATGATGGAGGAGTCCGTCGACATAGACATCGATCTGGCCGATGTCGATCGTTCCAAGGCGATGTGCATATGCAGCCAATCCCTCGGAAACGGGGTCATTGAGGGCATCAGGGACGTGGTGTACGTCCATCCGGAGAGGCTGGATAGGATGCGGACGACGGACCTGATTTCCGAGATTGCTGCCATAGATGCAGCCCTACGGGCGGAGGACCGGCCCTACGTGCTGATTGGGCCGGGCAGATGGGGGTCATCAGACCCCTCGCTGGGCATCCCGGCCCAGTGGGACCACATCATGGGCTCCAGTGTGATTGTCGAGGTTCCCATGACGGACATCCACGTCGAGCCTTCGCAGGGTACTCACTTCTTCCAGAACATCATCACATTCAACATCGGCTACCTTACGATAGGTCCCGACGACTTCGTCGACTGGGAGTGGCTGGACTCGGTTGCTGCTTCAACCGATTCCGGGGCCCTCCGTCATGTCAGCTTGGATGAGCCGCTGAAGGTAATCCTAGACAGCCGCGATTCCGAAGCCATCATCACCAGATGATGGCCAATCTTCTTGGTCGGTCTATCATCAGGTCCGCTTCCATGAAGGCGGGTCCATCGTCCGGTGCAGGGAGGTTCGTCGCCCACGAGGGCCTCCGTGACGCCCAGGCTGAGATGATTGGCGACGGTATCGCAGCACTCGGGGCCGGGGGATTCCTGCTGGCCGCCGCGCCAACGGGAATTGGCAAGACGGCGGCGGCTCTGGCCGCTGCAATCGAGGTCGCGAGGAGCTCGGAGGAGCCTCCTGTGGTGATGTTCCTGACTGGTCGTCAGTCGCAGCACAGGATAGTAGTCGACACGGTCCGCAGAATCAACGAGAGGCTCGAGCCCGACACCCCCGGGGTCAGGCTGGTGGACCTAATTGGGCAGCAGGGAATGTGCATCAACGAGATTAGGCACGAGCACCGGGCGTTGTTCTCGAGGCTGTGCGCCGAGAAGCGAGGCTCGCGCACCTGTCGGCCGTGGCTCGCCGATGCCAATCTTATCCGTCCCCGGATACTGCGCGATCCGTTGCATGTAGACGAGCTCGTCTCGATGTGCAAGGCCGGCGACGAGGGGATGCCCCACGGTATCTGCCCTTGGAAGGCAGCGAGAGAGTCGGCTTCGTCTGCTGATGTGGTGGTATGCGACTACAATCACGTATTCGTAGAGGCCGTGAGGGAGTCCTCCCTCTCAGCGATGGGCATAGGGTTGGAGAACACGCTGCTTGTGGTTGACGAGGCACACAATCTCCCAGACAGGATTCGCAAGGGATTCGAACGCACAATTAGGATGAAGGTGATTAGGGACGCGATTTACGAGATTGAAGAGCATACAGAGAGGACTCAGTCAGAGGGCGCATCGCTTGACGGAGCCGAGGCTGATTTGAACAACGCTGAACTAGACAGACTCAGAAGAATGAAGGCTACAATGCGCAGACTGAGAAACGAGTTGCCGAAGTGGTTCGCCGAGATAGACGGTGGCCTATCTTCGAGCAGGACCGATGATCAAAGAGTCTCGATGACGGAATTTCTAAGTCGAATCTCGACGATACTGGTCGAAGACGTCGAGCGAGCCATCGAGCTAGGCGACCTAGTCAGGATGTTGCAATCGATAAGAGTCGACATTGTCGAGGATGATGACGATATCGAGGAAGAGACAGCCTGCGTTAGGCTGGCCATCCTGCTGCACACCTGCATGCAGAACCACGATAGTCCCGCTTTCGCACTCGTCCACGATAAACTAGGGGGCGAAGAGCACAGACTGACTACCCATCTGCTGGACCCTGGAGTGGTCAGCGAGGGGCTTCTTGACGAGTGTCGAGGTGGTGTCATGATGTCAGGAACTCTGTTCCCTCCGCAGATGTACTACGACCTACTCAAGGTCCCTAAATCCAGAGTATCAATAGTCAAGGAATATACCTCTCACTTCCTCGCCGAGAGGAGGCCGGTTCTCATTGCAAAGGATGTCACCAGTCGATACGCTGAACGGGGCGAAGAGAATACTGCTAGGATACGCGCGCACATCCACTCGGTACTGCGCCAGACGCCAGGGCACGTCGCCGTGTTCGCCCCGAGCTACGCCCTGCTGGAGCAGATAGTCCTAGAAGACGAGGACTGGGTAGTGCGCAGTCGTCAGCTGTTGGAAGAGCGTTCGGGAGCATCTAAGGAGCAGATGGACAGTATGGTTGACAGACTCCACCAACTGAGGCGTTCGAAGACCCCCGCCCTGCTCGCGGGGGTCCTAGGTGGCAAGCTGGCCGAGGGCGTCGACTACCCTGGGAACATCCTCGATGCGGTGATTTGCATCGGCCTTCCCTTGCCTCCTCCCAGCGCCCGTCAGGACGCTCTGAGGGAGTACTACGAGGATGAGTACGACAGTGCGCGGGCGTGGAGGTACGCCGGCTCTCAGCCAGCTGTGAACAGGCTCCTGCAAGCCATTGGTAGGCCAATCAGGAAGGCGGCCGACCGTGCTCTGGTGGTGCTGCTGGAGAAGCGCCTGCTCCAGCGCGGCTTCAGAATCTGTATGCCTGATGGAATCCACGCGGTGGAATCGGTCGATTCGGACAGGACCGCGAGGCACACCGGGCGCTTCTTCAGGAAGTTCCCTGACCCAGCTAGGCACACTGAATGAGCAATGGGTTCATCCGAGTGCGGCTCTCGTGATGGTGCGCATGCAATGGTCTCGGGTGCAAGTGGAGATGCCCGGGCTAGGAGGACATGAGCCCTCTCTCGGTGTCGTAACACCGGGCCTCGATTTGGGGGCGGAGCGGATGCATGAGGAGTTCCTCTCCGACCTACCTCACCTCGAGGAGGTGCGCGGAGAGCATGCCAAAGTGGTGTCAGACGTATCCGAGCCGATTGAGGCAGCCAAGTCCCTAGCTAGGGACATCCAGCCTCTGGACGAGATGCTAGCTGAACTGGGTGGCTCATTGAGTGCCGACAGAATCAGCATCCCCCTTCCTTCGACTCTCCCCGAGGAGTTGGTAGTAGAGAGGCTGGCTAATGAGCAGGGGGATGTGGTCCGACTCATCGCACCGGAGCGTTTTGGAGGCATCCTCAGGAAGTTCGCCCTGCCGGAGGGTAGCGCACTGGCGAGGGCCGTGTGGTCGGAAGGCGAGTTGAGTCTCGAGTTCACCTGATTCCATCGTCGACCACATAGGAGTCTCTCTCAGGGACCTCTTGCAGCTCGTCGATCTCCTGCAGGACGGTGGACAGTGCCATCTGCGCGTTCTGCCGATGAGGCTCCCCGAGCACGTGACTGGAGTACCTAGCCTCCTCGAAAATCCTGTCGAGCGCGATTAGGGCCTGCTCGCTGATTGGTAGGGCGTTGCGAATCGCCAGCTCGAATTCGCGTACGGTCTCGAAGTCCCGGCGCAGGAACCCCCTGCGCATCAGGATCTGGCACAGGCTCTCGTAGCAGTTGAAGATGGCCTCCCTGACCTCGTCGCCGGCAGCCAGTAGCTCGGCCGTGTAGCTGAACACACCAGCCAATTCGTCTATGGCGGCCTGCTTTCGCCTACGCATCAGCATGGTCGCCCCAATCAGCAGTGCGAGGGTGAGCAGCGCGGCCAGCAGGATGGTTGAGAATCCGAAGGCCTTGCCTGACTGCTGCTCGTACTCGACGTCGAGACCGTCGCGGAACATAGGGGGCCATGTCTTGTTAATCGGATCGACAAATTCGGAGTCAGTCGCGAAACACACCCGCAGCCCGCCCCAGAAGGTCTGGTTGTGGAATGATGGAAGTCCGGTGAACGATTCGAACTGGTAGGTGAACAGGCCGTTCTGGTCGGTGAGCCCGACCACGGCGAAGTGCGGCGAGTCCTTGTTGACGCAGCTGCCGTTCACCAGATAGGCCGATATCGGGAAGTCGGGCACCACCTGCCCGGTGTCGAGCGCGGTGACGTTAATCGAGCCTGACAGCAGCCTCTGGTCTTCGGCTACGAACAGGGACTCGGGATTGAATCGGTAGGCCACGGAGATCAGAATCTCGACCTCGACCTCGACGGTGGCGCCGTTGAGGTACCTCGAGCCGTCGGGCTCGACCCTTACGGTCAGGGTCAGTGGGCCCGGGGGCATGCTGTGGATTGCGTTGGTGGCGAGACCGAAGTGCTCGGTCCCGTCATCGTCCCAGGGGTTCCCGGACAGCGGTAGAATCAGATCATCCCAGTGCAATGATATCGTCATGTTGCTCATCACGTTGGACTCTCCGCCTATCTCAAGAATCCGCCCCTGCAGCCTGATCTTGGCGAATGGGTCCCCTCGGATTATGTCGAGGTTGTTGGAGAACACCTCAATCTCTATGTCCGCCCTGACGTATACTGTGACGTTGTACTGGACTGGCAGGTAGTAGGTTTCGCCAAGGAAGGCGAAGGCTATGTTGTGCGGTCCGCGTGCGATTGCGTACCCCAAATCGTGGGTGTAGCTGAAGGTGCCGTCGATGGATGTGGTGACGGTGCCTGCGACCTCGCCATCGATCCGTACGGTCAACTCCCTGCCTTCGAGCCCCGGCCGACCTGAGGTGTCCTCGTCGAACAGACGCCCGGTAAAGTTCCAAGAGCCTCCTCTCGTTACTACTGGAGAATCGACCTGCAGGGTCATTCCCGTGTGGTAGGCGATTATCAGGACGGTCTCAATGGAGCCGACCCGGTGGTAGCCCTGCTCGGGCGCCCTGATTGTCAGAGTGTGGTTGCCTACCTCGAGGAAGTCCGAGACGGTCCACAGGTACGACCACTCTCCGTTCTCGTCCGAACTGGTGATTCCGACGAGAATCCCGTCGACGAAAATCTGTAGCGAGTGGTTGGCGAGCCAGCCCCCGGGCAGGTTGTCCCTGACCGTCCCGCTCAGCATCAGAGGGTCTCCGACCGCTACGGCTTGGGGCTGAACCACTGATATCTCGACGGGTCCGTACACGGTGAAGATGGTAGAGGAGTTGGAGCCCAGTACGAACTCCTCTCCTTGGTACGTGATCAGTACTATTCGTGGCCCCAGCTCCATATCAGGAGGTACGGGGATGTACAGACTGAAGGTCCCGTTTTCGCCCACAGAGAGCCCGGTCAGGAACTCCCCGTTCATCGAGACCTCTAGGTTCCTGTTCGGAAGTACCCTGCCCGAGCCGTCGGTCAGCATACCCTCAATCAGGAGTAGTTCGTTCCTGTCAACCTCTCCCGGAGGAGTCGTCAGAACCACTTGCGAGGTCTGGGTTGCGTTGAACGTCGTCATGTACGACGAGGGCAGGTAGTACTCGGGGTTGAGCGAATCACCCTGACCCATCGGGTCCACCCAGGTGAATCCCCCGAGGAACCTGACAGTAACTGTGTGCAAGCCGTAGTCTGCATCCAGCGGCAGGTCGTAGGTTATCGACCACTCTCCGGTGCTGGCGTTGGACTGCGTGGAGTACACCGGGCCGACAGTGGCACCGTCTATCTCAAGGTGGATGATTCCGCCTCGTGGGTTGCCTCCGTGGATCAGGAACTGGCCGTGCTCGTCGAGCAGGGTGCCGCTGAAGGTCACGCTCTCGCCGGCTATGGCCGAACCGGTGATGGAGGTAATCTCCAGCTCGGTCGGTGCGAGGATGATGACGCGGGTCCAAGACTCATCTCCCAGCAGCCCGGTGGTGCCGCTGATTCCGCCGAAGTCGGCGGTTATCGTCATCGGGCCGGGGGCCCTATTGATGTTGACATCGATAATCGCGTTCATGCTGCCATTGATGTCAGTGGAGCTCCTCGAAGTGAAGACGCCGTCAATCAGGATGTCGACCGGTTCTGCCACGATAGGCTGACCGGCGTTGTCGATCAGCGAGACGTTCACGCTGATTACGTCTCCTCGGATGGTCCTGCTGTCCGGGTCGAGGTCCTGAGGGTCGATGATGGTCAGCAGCGAGTACCCACGGCTGTCGAAGGTCGAGTTACCTGAGCTTGCGCCGTAGTAGTTCACATTGGGAGTATAGGTGGCCATCAGGTCGTGGGTGCCCCTCGGGAAGGTGAGATCCAGGCGTATCTCGACGTGCCATGAGCCGTTAGGTGTGAAGTGCGCATGCCCGTGTGGAACTGTGAAAGTGTTGCTCTGCCCGTCAATCGAGAACGTCAGTGACAGAGCGAGGCTGTTGCCATCGCGGTCTGTTATGCCACTGCCGTTACTGGAGGTCAGCGTGCCGTTGACCGAGAACGAATCGCCCGCCGCAGGGTTGTCCGTGATTGGGTCGACGGTGAGGATGGTTGGGGATCTGACAGTGATGGTGGTGATGGTGGTGGTGGTGGAGTGCAGAGTGGATGAGCCGTTGAAGAACAGCGTGATGGCTATCAGTCCGAGCGGGTGAGAATGCGGTATCGCGAACGAGAAGTTCACCACGCCCACACCGTTCGTCTGAATCGCCGGCAGCCACGTGTCGTGGAACTTCGCCCCTATGGTCGCGTTGCCGATCTGCCTGTCATTGTCGCTCGACTCCACCAGTCGGGCCCCGAAGTTGATCGATGAACCACGGTCCGCGACGGTGTTGATGATTGGGCTCTTGTCGACGAACTGGGTCACCCCACGCACGAGTATCGAGGCGTTTCCTGTGCCAGTTAGGTAGAACGGCGTGCTGCCGTTGATGACGCTGACCACCACGGTCTTGAGTCCGCTGGTGACGCCGTCACCCAACGGGTCCGTGGGTACTGAGATTGTGAACGAGCCGTTGCTGGTCGTGGTGGCGCTCTGCACTAGAGTCTCACTGGAGTCGGCCAGGAAGAACACCTCCACTGCCATCGGCCCATTGACGGTCCTGTTGGCGTCGACCGCGTCAATCACCCTGCCACTGATGGCGAACGCCTGCCCTGCGGTGACCTCGGCGGGTATGCTGGCTATCTCGACGAAGCTAGATACCTGCACCGTGAGGTTGACCATGCTGTCGTTGCCAAGCCATCTGCCTGCGTCAGCGACGGTCAGGTTGTCCGACTTGTCGTCCGGCGCGTGCACCAAGATGGTGTAGTACCCGGGCGCCGTGTCGGCGGGAATCACCGGACTGAACGCCGCGACGCCGTCGGTCCCGGTGGTCTGGTTCTCCATGATTGCCTCGGAAGGGCCGCCCCAATCGAAGTAGATGTTAGCGAGCACACCCTGCAGCAGGGAGTTGTCCTCGACGTCGGTGATGGTGGCATTGACTATCATGGTCGAGCCGGCTACCACAATCAGTGCGCTCGGAGCGGCATCGACCACGAACTCTGTCTGTATGCCGGCGGCGTATACAGCATCGTCTTGGACCTTGAAGAAGACTCCGCCGGAGGGTGGGTTCTGGTTGAAGTCGAGTACGGCCCTTAGGTCATACACTCCGGAGCCTACACCCGAGGGCATCTCGAAGCTGAGGTTGTAGCCCCCGGTCGCGTTGTCAATCCACCCGGAAGCCAATCTGTGGATTACCGGCGGGGCCGGGGAGCCGTCAGGCGCCGGGGGCAGGGTGGACGGCACCAGCAACTGCACCACCACGGAGGAGTTGTTGCCTAGTACCGGGATGTCGTGGAAGATATCGTTGGCGAACCCGGCCACCCAGTTGGTTGCCCCTCTGGGCGTCCATTCGAGCCCCAGTTGAACGGTGGCATTGGCCCTGCCCTGGATTCGTACCACGTCGACTGCCTCAGCTGGTTGCAGCCAGGTCGAGCCCGAGAAGTTCAAAACCCAGCTGTAGTCGCCGGCGAAGGTCTCCCAAGGCGGGGTGAATGCCACATCCAGCCTAGGCTCTGATGGATCGGTGATGTTCCACTCCTCAGTCCCGTTGAGCTCCAGAATGTANGTACCGAGGAAATCCGCCAAGGAGGTGTTGGTGTGGTCGGTGAGTACGACCTCGACCACTGCCAGATTGCCTCGAGGCAGGGGTTGCAGGGTGTAGGCGAAGTTGACGTAGCTGCGTATTCCGTACTCGTCCGAGAATGTGACTTGGTCATTGGCGAAGAGGCCTTCCGAGTCGAACTCCAGCTTGACTTGGACCTCGCCGGCAGGCAGCGGCACACGGACGGCAGAGAACAGCCAACTCACCGAGAACTCGCCGGGAGAAGATGTCCAGTTGCTGTCGTTCAGATACCACGAGGTTAGTGTCGTGAACGGGCTGTTTGTGTTTGCACGCCGCATCTTGAGAATTAACGTCCCGTTCAGCGCCTCGGAGTTCGGCCCCCTGCTCAGCACGGTGCCGTTGAGGTAGATCTGCGAGTCAACTTCGAGGATGCTGTTGTTGGCCCCCGCTCCCTCGAGCGTTACGGTAAGGTTGGGGGCGGGGGTGATGTTGAACATGAACGGCACCGTGGCCGGCCTGAGGTGGTAGGAAGGGGTGCTGGCGTTGTTGAGGTCCTCCTCGTGCCAGCCGTAGAAGTTCAACGAGGCGTTGATCAGGCCGAGCGGCTCGGATTCATTGATGCTCAGGGAGAACTCGTAGTAACCCCCTGCCCCGACATCTGCAATCAGGCTAATTGGGCCGTCGCTGGCCGTGGTGTAGTTCAGGATGACCTGTAGGCTGTCTAACTCGGATGGGTCGTTGTACGGGGTGCTGGCCCATGACATGTCGCCGGTGACCAGAGTCTCGACGCCGGCGCCGAGCATCGGCTCGTCAGGAGGGGGCGGCTCGCCGATGCTCAGATTGGCGTCGTCCGAGATATTCAGACGCCAAGTGAAGGTGATGCCTTGCGAGCCGACGTAGCCTTTCTCGAAGACGTGGATAACGAGCGAGCCGAATCCGGGGTTGATGACCTTCTCGGGGGTGCCGTTCAGACTGAAGCTGCCGTTCGCATCGGTGGTGCCGTTGTCAACAAGGTGCTCGGACAGAGCCGCGCTACCCGGCACGTCCCCAGTATCGTTGGACCTGACTAGGTAGAGGTACATCGTGACGTTTTCAGCGGCCGTCTCGTTGTCGGCGAACTGGAGGGTCCCGTTAAGCCAGATGTCGCCGGTGGACAGGTTCCTCTCCACCCATGTCGGCCCCCAATCCAAATCCACAACTTCGAGTTCGGCCATCGGCGGGCAGGCCTCGAACGGGATCCAGCCCATGTCGAGGCCGCCTTGGTTCTGATTGGTCTCCAAGTGGACCTCGACCCACCTGGTGAAGTCCTTTCCGTAAACCTCGAACGACTTGCCCGTCCAAGTCCCTCCAGCGAACCCGGTGACTTTNCTCGTTGGAATTCCCGCGAGCCTGAGCATGACGGAGAACACGGTCGTGAACTCGTCGCAGCTCCCCTCCTGCGAGCCGTTGAGTATCCAGTGGGCGATATCGCTGTCCTCATCGAGTCCGTCGACCCTCCCCGAGCCGTCGTAGTTCAGAGTGAAGTTGGTGCTGGCGTTGCCGTTAATCAGGTAGTCCTGGATGGCCAGCACCTTATCCCATGCGCTGAAAGCCCCGGATTCGTTGATTACCGTCTGAGTTACTTCTTCGACGAAATAACTGCTCTTGCCGAGGAAATCGTCGGGGAGATCGTAGGCGTAGCTGCTTCCTGAAAATGAGGTGGAGTTGGCTATAATCTGCGGGCCGAAGAAGACCTGTGGGGCTGTCACATACAGGGTGTCCACGGTCGATTGATCGATGAGGATGTCGCGGGTGAAGTTCGAGAAGTTCAGCCCGGCGTTGTTGTCCATCCAACTGGTGAAGTTCACAGCGTTGTAGGGCGCTATCAGCTCGTCACCCGGACCTAAGATGCCGTCTTCGTCNTACTGTATGGTCCATCCAAGTGAGTCGTTCTCCTGCCAGAAGNTGGAATCGGCTACTCCCTGTGTGGTGGACCAGTCGAATAACATCTGAGTATAGCCGACCAACGTGGTGTTGACGCCCCATGANACACCGGTGTAGTAGTCATAAGTATGCCACCTCCAGTAGTGCCTCAGATCCGGGTCAACACCGGCTGAGGTGTTCTCGGCGACGAAGTAAAGCATGTTCTCATCGATATCGTCGGTGGGGTCCCACGGGTTGCCCTCGGCATCTATGCAGCCGAGGTCCCAGTACTCTGGGGCGCACTCCTGCCCGTCGGGCACTCCTCCTCCGTCGGTGTCGGGGTCCCTCCAGTCGGTCCCAATCTGCTGCTCGATGGTGTCGGGGATGCCGTCACCGTCGGTGTCGATGGGGTTCAGGTCGTCGGCTGAGTTGTTCTGCGGGTTGGTCCCGTCGAGGTACTCCTGCCCGTCGGCCACGCCGCCATTGTCGGTGTCGGTGACGTTCCACATAGTGTAGTAGGTGTCGATGGTGCCGTTGCCCCCCAGGCCGTAAATCAAAGGGCAGCCGGTGGTGTTCTCGAAGTAATTGTTGAGACCGTCGCCGTCGCTATCGAGTAGGTTGTGGCAGGCGATGCTCGGGTCGGTCTCGTTGAGTATCTCGTTGAGGTCGTCGACCCCGTCGCCGTCGGTGTCCGACATGTTGGGCAGAGACAGGTAGCCCCATGTCCCGAGGCCTTCCTCCCAGTCGGCGAGGCCGTCACCATCGGTATCGAAGTAGTCGTCGTCGCAGTGTGGCTCATTAATCGCGCCGGCGGTGGCGTTCCAGCACCACGAGAAGTTGAGGAACACCACTGTGTCGGCATCGCTCGGTCTGTCGGTGTCGACATTGCGTAAAGTGTCGGAGATGATAGACTCGTACCTGAAGCCGGTGAGGCTGCCATTCGAGGATACATAGTAGGCCATAGCAGCGCCCTGCTGCCTCCAGTCAACCGGGTTCGGGTCGAGTCCAGTGGTGGCGTTCAGGGTGAGAACCGAGTTCGCGGAATCCCACCCCATAATCTGCCTGACGACGTCCTCCGTGGAGACGCATGGATCGGTCGAGTGAGCTAGCGTCAACTCGTCGCCGTCGTTGATTCCTCCTCCATCGGTGTCGGAGACGTTCCACAGCGTGCATGTCATGTTCTCCTCCCAGTTGTCTATGCCGTCGTTGTCCATGTCGCCGGCGTCCTCTATTCGGGTCGGNTCGGTCTCCCCGGGGTCTACTATGCCATTGCCGTTGATGTCCTCCTCGCCGTCATCGAACTGGTCGCCGTCGGTGTTGTTGTTGCGTGGGTCACTGGCTTGGGGAGGGTCGCCATACGANCCGTTCACCTCGACGCCGTCCCAGATTCCGTCGCCGTCGGTGTCGACAGCGGTCGGGTCGGTGAGAAGCACGAATGCCTCGTACGAGTCGTTCAGACCGTCGCCGTCGGTGTCGTTGTTGTTCGGGTCGGTCTGGGTGATGCCGTCGACCTCGGCGGTGAAAATGACGCAGCCGCCCGGGCCTAAGCCGAGAACGGGGTTGCATGGGGACTCGGTACCGGTCATGTTGAATGGGCCCGGCCGGAAGTACTGCGTGGGTGGGTTGGTCGAGCCGTTCCGAGTCCCCCAGGCGGGGTTGACGTACTCCCACAGGTTTCCTAACCCGTCTCCGTCGGGGTCGCCGTACGGACCGTCCATGTTTGAGTTCGAGGTCGGGTCGAGGTTGTTGGCGACCTCCCAAGCGTCCGGCATGCCATCCCCGTCGGTGTCCCATCCATCGGGATCCTCGTCGATTAGACCGTCGCCGTCATCGTCGTCGCTGCTACAGTCGGCGTCGCCGTCACCGTCGTTGTCGAAGGTGTCGACGAGGCCATCCTTGTCGTTGTCCATCTGGTCGTTGCAGATATTGCCCATCGGGTCCTCGTCAGCACCGTCCGAGCCGGTGCCCTGAATGATCTGCATGGCACTCTCCTCATCCCAGTTCCTCGTGGGGACGGTTCCATTCCACCAGACCCCGTTGTCGAGTACAGATGGGGTAGAGGATGAATCCCAGCCTGTCGGTATGCCGTACTGGTACTCGTTGAGGTTGGTGAAGGCGTCCCCGTCGGGGTCTCCCGTAGAGCCGTTGTCCCCCGTGGCCGATAGGGGGTCCAAGCCATACTGCCACTCCCAACCGTCCGGAAGGCCGTCGTTGTCGGAGTCCCAGTCCTGAGGCTGGGTGTTGATGTAGAACTCGAGCCCGTAGGTCAGGCCGTCACCGTCGGCATCGGTCGAGGCCCGGGCCTCCCAGGCACCGAACTCGAGGGCGGCGTACGAGGACAGTAGTAGCAGGGCGCTGAACAGCAGGGCCGACCGGCGCTTGCGCGACGTCTCGTAGAGCGATGTGGGTGCAGAAACCGCGCGCATGCTCAGGCCTTCTGCTGCCTACGGCAGAAAGTACGGGTCTTAAGACGAATGGAGCGCCGTTCGGACACCGATTCACACCGGCTCAGACGAGTTCTATCTCGTCGTCCTCGTAATCGTCCGACTCATCCTCCTCTACGGAGGTAACTGGAGCGGGTAAATCGGGGTCCTCGTCGTCGTCCCTCCTCTTCATCTTCGTCGCCCCCCAGTGACTCAAGGTAAGCCAGATGCGCAGTCCACCTGCGACGGTTCATCCTGCTCTGGATTCCGGCGAACAGCAACAGGATGCCGACCAAGCTGATTACCATGGTGGAGAGGCGTGGGTGAGTTATCTCGTTGATCAAGATGTCAAGCAGCGAGGAGATTCCCACTGTCATCGTCACTGTGGCCTCGGCGGTGTACTGCTCGGGCCAGCTCTGCTCGGTATCGAAGGGCGTGGCGGTAATCTGGACGGGGACCTGTTCGCCGTTGTTCGCCGAATCGGGAACGCTGACCTCGAGGTTGAAGGTGGCCTCCTCGAAGGCTTCGAGCTCTATCAGTGGGGATCCAGAGGGGCCCTCGATGTCGACGCTCCAGCCAGACTCCTCGACCTCTGCATCCAGAAGTACGGTCAACGGCCCGTTGCCGTTGTTCTTGACCTTGAGTTGGATCGAGTAGGCCTCACCGGGCAGCAGCTCGTAGTTAGGGGAGACCTGCACTATCTGCAGATCGGGATTGCCCGCCTCGACCTCGAACACCATCGGGAGGTCGAAGTACCTCGGATTGTCGTCATCTATGTCCTCGATTATTCGTAGGTAGACGGTGTGGTTGCCTGCGACAACCTGGCTAGTCAGGGTCACGGTGACGAAGACCTCGGTGAAGTCGCCGGGACCGAGGGACACCCTCGGAACAGCGTCGCCGTCCTCGTCCAGCACCATGAACTGCCACTGTCCGTAGGCCGGGTCCCTGTCTGTGTTCTCCTCTAGACGCCGGGTTCTGTATCCTCCACCAGCTGGCGGACTCTCCGCTGGTCATGCTGTTGGTTATCCTCACCCTGAGGTCGACCACAGCGTTGCCAGAAGAGGGCGAGCAGAGTGACACCCTGATGTGACCCAGAGGGGAGCCGTCGCAGTCTTGCGAAACCTCGGCGTGGATGCCGAAGGTCCTCTGTATAGTGAACACCACCGTCGTACGCAGGGACGAGTTGCCGTTGCTAATGACCTCAACCTCAATCTCGCCGATGTCGGGGTCGTCCCGATCCGAGGACGGTTTGACGTTGAACAGTAGTACCTGCGTCGAGTGGCGCTCCAGAAGAGCGGTGTGGAAGGTCCCGTCACCCTCGTCCTCGAGAATCCTCTCACCGGTGTCGTTGTCGTATATCTGAATAATCGACTTGGCCCTCTGCAGTACATCGACCCTGAACGTGTCGGCATCGAAGCCAGTGTTGAATATCTCCAACAGGAACGGGGTGAACTCCTCGTACTCCACGTACCTCGGGACGGTCTGGTCGAAGTCGTCGGGTCGTGTCGAGTTCGCTATCTGCACGTCGTGCTCCTCGTTCCAGACCGAGACCTCGGGAGGTTGGTATACGTCGATCTTCTCGAGGTCGAGTTGCAGAATGTCCTGATCGACCACCTGCAGCACGCTGTCCACCTCGGCCTCGGCCACGGCCCTGATCTCTATGCCCTCGGGGGTGCCTGTCAGGTCGTCGGGCGCGGTGAGCGTGAGGATTGGGTTGAGTATGTCACCGCCAGCGTTGAGGGTGTAGCCGCCCGGTGAGTCGAACTCGAGAATCCACGAGCTGCCGAGGTTCGTTAGAACCTCCATCTCGACTTCCATCGACTTAGTGGAGTCTCCCTTGTGCACCAGCTGGAGAGGAATCGCAGTAGTCTCGCCGGGGGCGATGTACTCGGTCAGTTTATTCAGGCGGTGGTTGAGTGAGACTCCCCACTGGTGCATCTCGACCGGGTCATGCTCAATCAAGAAGGCGTTACCTTGGATGTCGGTGATTTCCAGTTCGACCGAGTACTCCCCGGCAGGCAGGCCGCTCGGGTAGGTCCAGATGTACTCGCCGAAGATGCCTTGNCTGGTGTCCTCGATGTCCTCGTCATCCTCGTTGATGATGTGGTCGATGCGGTAGATCCCGTCCGGATCTCTCATAATCAGACGGGTAGCCTCGATGTCGTAGCGCCCGAAGGAACTCTTGACATCGAAGGTGAACTGCATGGCACGCTCCGAGAGGATGTCGTTGGGGTACCAGTCGAGCTCGGCGCCCTCGGCCAGCTCGGCGCCCTCGCGTTGGAGGACGACGATGCTATTGGATATCGCATTCGCCTCGACCTCGAGTTGGGAGTACCTGTTGTTCTCGTCGTCAATCTCGTTCCAGGCCACCTCGGCCTCGCAGCTGGAGCCGCCTGGAATCGAGCCGCCGTCACAGCCTGACATCTCGGCACTGACTGTGATCTCCAGTCTCTCGTCCTTCGAGACCGTGAATGACTGGTCGCCACCGAGATCAATTTCGAACTCCTCGTGATCGAAGCTGCAGCTGTTCGTGAAGCTCTGCGTGCAGGCGTCGGTGTCCCATGACGCTGTTCCGACCTCGGAGCCGCCGGCCTTCAGCCTGATTGACCACTCGACCGTGGAGCCGCTCGGGCCCGTGGCCCGAAGGAACATGTCCAGTGGGAGATAGTACGAACTAGAGCTGCCGTGCTGTGACCTGCCGAAGACAATTAGCGAGGAGAGCATGTCGCTGGAGCGGAACTCAACTTCGCTGTCTAGAGCACTTGAGCTGTCCTGACCCCCTGACTCGGGGACCTTCGTGGTGATGTGGCCGTCACCGCCGGCCGAGGTGTTCTGCGAGGATATGTACAGAGTGTAGAGTTTCAGTTCAACGTCGTCGTCGGCCGACATGGGCTCAATCGAGCGCAATTCCGAAGCAGGAGTCATAGATAGGCAGATGGGGGCCAGAATCACCATAGTCAGGGCAATGGCCAGCCTGAAATGGCCGCGTCCGCTATTCGACTTGCTGCTAGCCTGCACGCTGTTTCNGCCGTCAGAGTGGCGTTAAAGCGTTCGTACCCCAAGGGTACGAGATGTATCAGTTGTGATACTGCTGCGTGCGCTCGGTTCAAGTGAGGATGGCCCCGCTGGGGGTCTGCAGAGGTACCCGAGTTGGTCAAAGGGGCCGGACTTAAACTCCGGTGCTTAGCGCTTCGCAGGTTCGAATCCTGCCCTCTGCACCAATCACTTGAC
>JGI26059J44795_1000089_pt1 | contig 14428 bp, 11 predicted proteins | sample MarorgKNORR_S2LV_2_FD_44795 | JGI IMG/M metagenome (IMG submission 44795)
CATTCGAGGTAATATTGGTACAGTTTTAACCATTTATATCATTTGTTGCATGATCATAAAAATTGCTTGGATAACGCCATTTGCAAAATGGGCGATGTTCTCAGATTGATATTTTATAGATTGTCTTTCTGATTCTTGAATCTATCATCAACCCTGCTTTCTTTGAGCATGGCTTCAGAATTAGCAGAGGCTTGAGCTAGCCCGTCTTTGATATTTTTCTGCTGACTCACTGGCTCATATAACGGACCCTTAGCTGCATCTACAAATTTGTCTAGCGGGCTAACTTCGTAATGACCCTCTATGGCACAAAAACGAGTTATAGAATACCTATCATGAGATGTAGGTGGAACCCTATGAGGTGTTGCTTTGACTTTACCATTAGTCATTACTTCCAACATATCCCCTAACATTACTATGATCTCATAACGAGTTGAATCAACCATATGCCATTTTCCAGAACGATGTTTTAATTGCGAACCTTCTGCAGATTGGGTCAAGAGTGTAAAAACCTCATAATCTGTATGGGCACTGATACCAAAGAGGTTATCTTCAGGAATACCCTCAACAGCAGGATAGTATATTAACCTCATACCAGAAGGAGACATTTCAGTCATTTTCTTGGAAATAAAACCATTATTTATTACTAAAGCCTCCTCAATTTTATTTGCCAATTGGTTTTCTACTTTTGAGAATTCTAAATAGTAATCATAAATTGATTTCTTGAAATCAGGCATTTTAGGTGGCCATAAATTTGGACCAAAATTTTCAAATTCATGGTCTATTTCTTCTATCTCATAACACATATCAAATGCGGAACAAGTGGCTTTTGTATTTGCAGAATAAGCTGGTTCTTCTCCGCAAGGTGACCATCCTCTTCCTCCATGGGCATGGCGATAATGTGTTGCTTGTTTTATTGGGTCAGAATCTTCCATATCATGAAAGGTTTTAGATTGACCATAAGCTTCATCTATGACTTTCTCTGACACGCCATGATCGATAAGAAGAAAATAGCAATCTTCAATTAATGCGTTTCTAAGTCTCTTTAATTCAGTAGACTGATTCTGTTGATCAGAATCATCTAGGAGTCTTTTTAGGCTTATTTTTTTCACAAAACAAATATATTCTTTAAATCAATTAGGTTAATTTTATATGATCTTTTATAAGATAGAAGGTTAATAGCTAAATAAAAATGAAAAGTCGAATAGAAATAATTGAACATACACTGAGAGATAATTTAAACATTCATCAGTTGATTACAGAGGATCAAGGTCATTTGCATAAAGGCCATAAACCAGCAAAAGAAGGCAAGATGCATTTGAAGATATCAATAGTGAGTAATGATTTTTCAGGTATGTCTCCAATCCAACGCCATCAGAAAGTTTATTCTTTGTTAGACGAATTTCTAAAAGATGAATTACACGCGCTTTCGCTAGAATTAAAAACAATAGAAGAATTGAAGATTATTTAATTTTTTACTGCAATTATTCCAGCATGATCTTTACCGTAATCAGAGCTTGCTCTGGCAGGCCCAAAATATTTTGCTGAGATAATATCAAAACCAGCAGCTCTGCATTCTCTAGCTAGAGTATCTGGGTCCAAACAATTCATATGAGGAGTCATGCCTTTTGGTAATCTAGGTACGGGTAAGCAATCTAATACATTCTCAATAAATCCAGGGAAGGGTTCTCCTGCTTCGAGGTTTTTTTCAAACTGCGGTAAATAGTTTTTCCATGGCCCTGAGAAACAAGTATCAGTAATCAAATAAATTTGGCCTCCTGGTTGAAGCCATTTATACATATTCCCTAATGTTTCTATTAATTCATCAGGTGTAAGGAAATGTAAAGTTCGTGAACAGTGAATAGAGATAAAAGATTCATTCTCAAAATCAATATTTGGAAGTGTGCCAGCCTTAGTTGTGAGATTAGATTGTAGTTCTTCAGGCGTTTCTTTTAATAGAATATCCAGATGTGCTTGATCCATATCTGATGCAAGAACTTTAGCTCCATTCTTAAGAGCAGCAATAGAGGCAATGCCATAAGCACAGCCTACATCAAGAGAAAGTCCTTTCATTGTAGATGAATCTTCAGCAAAAGACTTAGAGACATCATTTAAATCTTCTTCCATAAAGCCTCGCCCATTTAAGCAAGGAATAAGCCCTGGTATGTAAGCTTTTGGCATAACCTTTTTCCCTCTAATTTTAGACAAAAGGTTAATTAATACTGGTTTAAAAAAGCTTAGTCTCCTTTTAAAGCTGACTTTATATTCCTTGTTTTCATCATCCATAATTCTTCTATGAAAGGCTCCAAATTTTGGATGAATATTTTTCTCATAAAGTTGCATAAGAAAACGATTGGTTATGGAATGGATTAAAGGAATTCTGACCCACTTCTTATACAACTCTTGCATATATATCACAGGTGTTTTATGACTTTCAGCATAGGCAATAAATTTCCAACCTTCTTTCTTTCTTCTAAATAAAGCACTAATCCTAGCGTCACCTCCCCAAGCTTTCATTGGTCCCCTCATTTTCATATCATGCCTTACCCAACCAACAGCAAAAACATATTCATCTGATAAAGGTTTGACCTTAATGTTATAAAATCTCATACGAATGGCTTCAAGCATTCTTCTTCCAGGAACTGGTTCCCAGTATTTTCTGAGAGCATCCCATCCAATTTTCCAGTCAGCTTGCTCTTCAGCCAAATAAATTGGGTCTGTGTCTTCCTCATCCCAAAGAGTTTTTAAATCTCCATACTTTTGTGAATCCCATATACGTTCAGCTGATCTGAAAACTTGTTCAATTTCGTTTTGAAGTTCTTGTGTCATTTTTCGTATAATCCCTTTGTTATACTTTATATAAACAATGCTTTATGTCAAAAACTGAATCATCATCCGCACAATTAAATTTTGCAATAATCAGTGTCGCAGATTTGAATAAATCAATTGAATTCTATTCAGAGGTTATTGGTCTGAGATCTTTACCGATTATGGAATATGAAACTGACTTAGACATAAATATGTGGTCTCTTCCTAAGGGCACTAAAATAAGACAATCATTGTGTAGTAGAGATAATAGTGAGGTTGGTCAAGTGCTGTTGATTGAATTCTCAACGAATAAAAAAAACTACATAAGAGCTGACCTTAACGCAGGGATGGTTAGAGGTTTTTGGAATATTAATTTTTATGTAAGAGATATTTATCACTCGGTTGATATTTTAAAGAATAAGGGCTACTTACCATGGTCAGAGCCAACTCAGCATCAAATTGGTGCTCAAGTCGGCACACCTATAGAAGTTATAGTTGATGGTCCAGATGGTGTGTCAGTAAATTTAGTGCAATTGCCAGAGAACTCTCAAAGAGAATCAATTCAAGATATGTGTAGTTTTTTTCAATCAAATGGAACGACCACTAAAGGTTTTACAGAGATCGTAACGACTTCTCATTGTGTCAGTAATACTAAAAATGCAAAGAACTTTTATCATAATGTTCTTGGCATGCAAGAGATGTTTAGTGATGTACTAAGTGCGAAAGAATCTAATCAGTTTCTTAGAAGACCCGACCAAGGGGAAACGCTAATTACCTTCATGAAAGGGGAACATTTTTATGGAAAAATTGCTCTCTCTGAACCTTTGAATTATAAGGTGCCTAACAATATAAAAAACGCATGCCCACCAAACATAGGCTATTTTGGTCAGGGATTCTTTATTAATGATATTGAAAAGATTTTGGCTATAAATAATTTAAATATACTCTACCAAGGCCCAATTCATATTAGTGAGGAAGAGGTAAAAAAAGCCATTAGTCTGAAATGTCCTGGCAGTGATGCCCTTATTTATTTGTTAGAACAATAGGATATAATTTCCTAAATAATGGAGAAAAGATGATGACAGAAATAGGTGTCGTAATGGAACCTGTACCCCAGTGCTCTGCTGAAATGTCCTCTTTGATAGAAGACATGGGTTTTGACATGGTTTTATGTCCTGACACTCAGAATTTATCGGCTGATCCCTATGGACAGCTTGCTTTAATAGCAAATGCCACAACTACTCTGAAAATGGGAACTGGTGTNACTCACCCAGTCACAAGAGCAGCTGCAGTCACTGCTTCAGCTATGGCATCATTACAAGAAGAATCTGGTGGACGAGCTATTTGTGGAATTGGTCGAGGTGATTCCGCTGCTGCTCATATNGGTAAGCGTCANGCAACCACTGAGGAACTAAGAAANTGTGTGTTAACTATAAAACAATACCTAAGAGGGGAGGCCATTGATGTGGGTGATATGCAATCACCAATTCGGTGGATTGATCCAGAAATTATTAAACCAGTACCAATAGACATTGCTTGCACAGGACCCAAAACAATAGCTATGGCTTGTGATGTTGCAGATCGTGTCACCTTTGCAGTTGGCAGTGCAACAGAAAGGGTTGAATGGGCAATGCATACTGCACAAGAACAGATTGAGAAAACGGGACGGTCTAGGAATGATTTTAAAATAGGAGCGTACGTTAATTTAATCTGTGATTACAATGAAAAAAGAGCTATTTCTATGGCAAGAATGTTAGCGGGTCTGGTTGCACACTTTACTGCTATGAAAAAAGCACCAACTGAACATTTACCAAATCAATTAAAACCGATTACTGAAAAGCTTCAAACCGATTATGATATGAAAAATCATTCTAGTGAAAAGGGCGATCACCTTGATCTTATTGATGATGAATTCATTGATTGGTTCACAATTGCTGGATCACCACAAAAATGTATTGATCGTTTAGGAGAATTAATTGAACTAGGGCTGGATCATATTTACTTACTTGGTGGTTCCCCAATTCCTGAACCAAGAGATGCAAGACTTAGAGCAATGGTTGAGCAAACAGAAACCTTTGCTAAGGAAGTTCTACCCAACTTCAAATAAAGCTAGAACAGATAATCCAATGAAAGATTAATTAATCGGCCACGTGGGTCATGAAGTCTAGTATCAAAACTAAAGTCAGGAGCATCATAAAGTAATGGTGCCGATTCACCAAAAACATTGATTAAATTAAGCCCTAGTTTTAGGTCACTGTTGTTGATTTCAAAAGTTTTGCTGGCTCCAATATCAAACAGCAGGAAAGAATCAACTTTATTTTCATATCCACTTGAAACAGCTGCTGCTGGTAATGGTCGAAGGTTCTTATAGCCATCCAGATACCTTGCATTCATCGAATAACGAATTTCATTATGGGTTAAACCAAAAAAAGTATTCAATCTCAGACGAGGCAGTGAATGTGTGTGGGCATTATAATTAAACTTTCCAACTCTATTGACCATATGTTCTTCATGCTCTCCATCATGACCTTCCTCTTCTTCTTCATGTTCTGGTGTGAGAAATTGGAAGAGATGAGTGGCATTAATACCAAGATCTAAAAGCGCTCCATTACTCAAAGTTTTTTTATAGTCAAAGTTGATGTCCAGACCTTTAACTTTTGTCTTTTCTTCATTAAAGAACCTTGTATTTACCGCAGTTATGTCACCGTATTCATTTCTTTGAATATCTGGGTTATCTGGATTTTCAGTGATTTTTGTTTGTGAATCTTCTAACTCAAGTCGATCTTTGTAATCTATTTTCCAAAAATCAACTGATAAAGAGGCATTGTCATTAATATCCCATAACATTCCTAGATTGGTGTTTGTGGAAGTAGCAGGTTTTAAATTTGGGTTTCCAACTTGGATAATACGGACAAACAGCGAACTTGATTGTTCGACACCATTGATAACATCTCTTACGCCACCCAATGCAATTTCAGAACTAAAAAGCTGTGCCATAGACGGGGTTGAAAATGAGGTTCCTATCGACCCTCTTAATAATAATCTATCCATGGGTCTAAAATTAAGAGAGAGCTTGGGATCAAATGAAGAATCACTCTCTACTTTCTCATATCGTGTGGCAAACAGAATATCCAAAGTCTCTGTAAAAATCTTCTCTATCTCAAAAAAGATAGCTTTTTTATTCCTTTTGGATGAAACATTTTTACCGCCGCCCAAAAATAGTAAATCCGCACCTTTAATCAAATTTCCCGATTGATCAAATTCAGATCTCGCTAGCTCGTTGTATTTAACATCCAGAGCTTCGTCATTTAGCTGAAAGCCAATGGCAATATTATTATCTTTAATTTTAGACTTAAGGATGGCATCNAATGATGTTAATTTACCGGTTCGTAAACTTTGTTCCGAACCTTTAATATATTGGATCAGATCTTCAGAATTTGATAAAGGTTCAAAAATATTCCAAGTTTGGTTAGCGTTACTACCGCCATTGCCTGCTATTGCATTTTCCATTCTTGAATTAATTGTGTCTGGCCTATTATGAAAATTTTCATGCTTGCTTTGTGTGATCGAAAGCTCCAGATTATTATCGTTAGCAAGATTAATGTTAACAACACCACTGAGATGATATTGATCAATATCTTTTGGCGATAAAGGAGAGGGAAAAGCTGATCCTAACGGTCTACCGTACCATGTTACTGGGACATTAAAAGGGCTTCCNCCTTGTCCTGGTAGAATCTTTTTTGACATAAAAGAAAGGGCTGGATATGAAGGGGATTGCGGATTGTCATTCACATCAATATTAGCGGTTATTGCTTTCAATTTGTAACTAAAATTTTCGTTTTGTTTCTTATAACTCAGGTAAAACTTTTTATGATCTTCATCATTAACGATGTTAAAACGTGTTCCATAGAGGAATTTACAGAATGGTCCGGCTAAGACCCCTCCATTTTCTTCACANTGTGGATCCGGAACCCATTGTCCAGGTGTGTATACACCGGCATAGTTTCCTGATTGAACTGTGTCTGCCTCACTAACCTTAAATGTATTGCCCAGGGTACTTAAACCGTTTTCAGCTATTCTCGGTATCTCCGAAGATGAAAGTGGGCTTCTGTCTATAAAATTCGCAGCCAGAACAAGATGTGCATTATCAAATTCTTTACCAAAAATAATTCCTATAGTTTTATCAGTTTGATCATAATCTGAAGTTTCCTGGTGAGTTAGGCTGATTTTTGAACCAACAAACTCATCATGGGTTATGAAATTAATTACCCCAGCAACCGCATCACTGCCATAAAGGGAAGTGGCACCCTCTTTAAGTATCTCAATTCGACTAAGTGCAATTTCAGGGATAATATTGACATCTATATACCCTTCACCTTCATGGGAGGGTGTTCCTGCGAAGGTTTGTCTTTTGTTATTTAGTAAGACCAATGTTGAAGCATGATCAAGNCCTCTTAGTGTAATTGCTGACATTCCCTGATCAACTCCATCGAGTGTATTCGATTGAAAATGAGACCCTGAAGAACTTGAAAGATATTTACTTATCTCACCGACAGTAGTGACATTTAAATTATTAAATTCATTTTCATCAATGACTTGAACACTTATTTTTTCAGATTTAGAACCAATGTAACTTCCTGTCACAGTTATCTCTTCGATCTCTTGACTAAAAGTGTTTATTGATAAAGATAAAATGACCAATAAAAAAAGTTTTTTCATATTTATTATTTAAGATATTAACCGGGAGCTATTGTAAAATAAAAAACTTGGTAAAAGAATAATTAAGAGATTTAAAATTATGAAATTTAGAGGATTTTATACCCTTGTTACACTGCTTTTATTTTCACATTCAGTGTATTCGCACGATAGTGAATGCGTAGTATCTAAAGATGCTGAATACAATCGACCGTGCATTGAAAGATTAATACCAAGAACCTTACATGTAATAGATCGGACTATGCTGGAGCCTCAAGCTTCAATATTTTCTAAAGACACAGAAGGAGCCCTTGTTGAAACAAATCCTCCTTTAGTTGCAGTTTTAGGGGCTTCAGGTAGAACGGGTGTCTATGTTCTCGAAGAGCTTAAATCTCGGGGCAGTAATGTCAGAGCATTNTCGAGGAATGTTGAAAAGGCAAAAGGAAAAGTCAGTGGTGATTTTGAATGGGCTTATGCGGACGTTACAAAACCAGAAACTCTTAATGCAGCTCTNGAGGGCGTCGATATACTCATCTCTACCATAGGCTCTACTGGAGGAGATAATTCTGAATTAATTGATTACCAAGGCTCAATTAATTTTGTTGATGCAGCGAAGGAGTCAGGTGTTAAGCATATTATTTATATGTCCTCTATAGGGGCTGGAGGAGCTGAGAATTTTAGTACAGTAATCCTTAATCTTGTTGCAGACAAGGCAATGAAATGGAAGTCTTTGGGCGAAGATTATATAAGAAACAGCGGGATTAATTTTACTATTATAAGGCCAGGTGGTTTAAGGGGTGATCCTGGTACCTTAGGGATACGTTTTGCACAAGGGGATACAATCATTGGATGGATACCGCGTGGTGATGTTGCCTCTGTTTTGGTTGAATCAATGTTTAACACAGACGCACTCAATAAAACTTTTGAGGTTATTAATGATGAGTCATTGGCATTAGATTCATGGAGAGATGAGTTCAAAAATTTAGAAACTGATGAATTTGGGACAATCGCAACAGGAAATCTACCAATTAATTACATTCTGATTCCTTTGGTAGTATTGGTATTAATTATTTACTTGATTAGAAGGAGAAGAAAAAAAAGGCTCTAGAGAACCCCTTTTTCTCGTAGCTGAGTAATTTCCTTCTCATCTTTACCTAAGAGTCCACTCAGAACTTCATCTGTATGTTCACTCAGAGCCGGACCAGGCCATTCAGTAGTTCCTGGTGTTTCAGTCAGAATAGGGAGCATGGCTGGGATATGGAGAGTTCTTCCGTTTGCTTCAACTTCTTGAAACATACCTCTAGCGATATAGTGTTCATCATTCATCATATCTTCTACACTCAAAATAGGCCCTGCTGGCACAGAAACTTCATCCATAATTGATAAAACTTCATCAGAGGTGTGATCTTTTGTCCATTTTTCTATAGCCGCATCAATTTCTTTTTCATTATCAACTCTTCCTTGGTTTTGCTCTAATCTAGGGTCATTAGCCATATCAGGTCTTCCAATTGCATTCATAAGCCTTTTAAAAATTGAGTCCCCATTCCCACCTATGATCACATGTTTATTATCTGAGGTAATGTAAGTGTTAGTAGGCACTATTCCAGTAATAGTAGATCCTGAAGGTTCTCTGATGGCACCGCTCCCAGAATATTCAGGGACTACAGCTTCCATCATATTGAATACTGATTCATAAATGGCAGCATCAACAACTTGTCCTTTCCCATCAGGGTCTTTTTCTCTTTGAATATAAGCCAACATTACTCCCATGGCTGCGTGTAAACCAGCTAAGGTGTCACCAATACTTAAATTGGGTCTGACTGGTGGTCTATCAGGAAAACCATTGACGTATCTGAAACCTCCATAGCCTTCACAGACTGATGCATAACCAGGAAGATGTGATCTTGGACCGGTTTGCCCATAGCCTGATATTCTTGCTGTAATTAACCCAGGATTATCTTTTTTTAGATCATCAGGGCTCATTCCCCATTTTTCTAGAGTGCCGGGTTTAAAATTCTCAATTAAGACATCAGACTTCAGGATTAGGTCTTTAGCAATTTGTCTTCCTTCATCCGATTTTAGATTAAGCGTTATTGATTTTTTGTTGCGAGAAACACTGTGCCACCAATACGAGGTATTATTTTCAGTTAATCTCCAATACCTAACTGGATCACCAGTGATGGGTTCTATTTTAATAACCTCTGCACCGAAATAACCTAAGACACTACCGGTGAAAGGACCAGCAATTAATTGACCCATTTCAATGACTCTCATTCCACTCAATGGTTTATCTTGTGATGCTTTATTCATTATTTAGTTTACCTTTTTGGGGTCTTTATTAGAGTTCCTTATACCATTTTGATAATGCTTTTCCAATTTCATCGGGCGAATCTTCTTGAATAAAGTGGATGCCTTTAACCGTTACTTCAGTTTGATTTTTCCAGCTCCTACAAAAATCCCTAATTTTCCCTGTGGTAATAGCACCTGGCTCTGCATTGATAAACAATTTGGGTATATTGTTTGTCTTCATCCATTCAGCGTATTCATTAACAATCTGACAAACGTTCCCAGGCTCACCTTCAATTGGTATTTCGCGTGGCCAAGACAGAGTAGGACGTCGATCTTCCCCTGAGCTAAGAAATGGTCTTCTGTATTCGTTCATTTCATCGGCATCCAACATTCTGATGATTGAGCCTGGAAGCACCTTTTCAACAAAGTAATTTTTTTCTAAAACCAAATTTTCTCCTGCATCCGATCTAAAACCTTGAAATATACTTTTGGCGTTCTTATCCCAATCATCCCAAGTCATCTCTTTTACAATTGCTTCCATATAGGCTATGCCTTTTATCAGTTCAGGATGCTTGTAACTCCAATGAAAGCCCAACGCTGAGCCCCAATCATGGACAACCAAGGTGATCTTTTTATTATTGGTTAAGGCTTTAATGGCTTTTTCAACATAATAGAAATGCTCCTCAAAACGATAAGAGTTTGTGTCAGGGTTATCTAATTTGTCAGAGTCTCCCATCCCAATTAAATCCATAGAGATGCAAGAAGCTTGATCGTGTAAGTACGGTGTTATATTTCTCCATAAATAAGACGAAGTTGGGTTCCCATGGAGGAAAACAATAGGTTCACCTGAGCCTTGTTGACGATAGGCAATCTCTTTACCATCGATCGAGATTTTCTTTTTATCCATTTTCTTTGTCTTTAATGGAGTTATTGATCAGATTAAGAAAATCGGTTTCATTTTGAACAGAAGCTACATCTGAGGCGGTTACTCGGTAACCATAATTGTCTGCAATTTCTTCATACTTCTCTTTTCTATAATCAAGTAATCTTGGAAAGACCCATCTAACAAAATCATCGGGGTCAATTTCTTCATTAGTCTCACCCATTTCATCACAGTAGTTCCTCAGATGTTCGATTAAAAATTCTTCTGTGTAATACATTGGTTTCGGGTTTTTCCTTGCTCTCTCTATTAACGCATCTCTAATCCCTTCATCATCTTCAATATAAAGGATAAGCGTATGCTCAATAAGGGTTTCCATTGCCTTGGTGTTGTTTAATTCACAAATACTTCCACCTGCATCATTAATAAAGTGATCGTAGGAGTAAATTCGCCTAGACTTTTCTATGAATTCTGGGACATCCATCATGGCTTTGATTTCTGCATCTTTATGCATTTTTTGACGTTTTAGAAATTCATCAAGAGATAAGCCGCCTTTGTTTTTATCACCAATTTTTCCAAGAAAAGTGGAGATTGGTAATAAATTGTCCACAGTAATATTACTGGAGATATAAATCGAGTCTGTTCTTAGCAATTCAGCTAAAAAGCCTATTTGCATTGATTGTTCTTTTATATTATCGAGTATTGGCTCTTCTAGGTACTTAGTGCCTATCCGATAGTCTCCAGAATAATGAAACCAGTGACTTTTTGGTAATTTATTAGCTAGCGTTGTCTTACCAATACCAGACATTCCCAATAAGGTTATTGCTTTATTAGGCTTTGCTGTGAATTCTTCAACTGTGGTTTTCATATCATTTATCTCTAATTCTATCTAGGGTAACCCTTTTTTATGGTTTCCTATGCTCATTATGATAATTTTTCGAGAAAAAGGGTATCATGGGCGACTTTTTATAACAGTAATTTTATTGGATAAGCTAAAAGTAAATGCAAGAAAACAGTTGGCAAATATACAAATTTGGCGGAAGTAGCTTAAATAATTCAGATTGCATCCTAAATGTCTGCAATTTAATTAAGGAGAACTCTAGCCAAAACTTGATTGTAGTGGTCTCAGCAATGGCAGGGGTGACCGATCAGCTTGTGGATTATTCCGAATCAAGAAACCAATCAATTTTAGACAAAATTACAGATCGTTATCGAGTGACAATTAATGAAACAATTCAAGAAGAATCAATTCATGAAGCACTTCTAGAAGAGTTTTCAAATGACCTGAAAACCATAAATGAGCTAGCAGAATCTTATTCGGAAAAATCAATTAAGACTGAAGAAAATCAGATTTTAGGTTTTGGTGAAATTTGGTCTTCTAGACTTATTCAAGGCGTTCTTAATGCATCTAAAGATCAAAGAGATATTCATCTCTTTAATCCCTTGGAAATTATTACCCTTTGTAAAACTGAAATGGGGACCAATGTTGATTGGGAAGAGTCAAAGAAATTATTCAGCGAATCTCTCTCTGACAAGAGCGGGGTATTTATTATGGCAGGTTTTATAGCTATGAGTTCAGATTCAATAGCGACAAATCTAGGAAGAAATGGCAGCGATTATTCTGCCTCTATCATGGGCTCATTGGCTGAAGCGGAATCTGTTTCTATATGGACAGATACAGATGGGATTATGACAGCTGATCCAAACAAAATTGAGTCTGCAAAAACCATTGAGCAAATGTCTTACGATGAAGCAGTAGAATTAGCTTACTTTGGTGCTGAAGTCATCCATGAAAAGACGATGTCGCCCTTAATTGATAAAGATATACCCATTTATATTCGGAACACTTTTAATCCAGAATCAAAAGTGACTAAAATTTCATCTGCTTTGATTGAAGGGCAGAGCGTTAAAGGGATAACCACTATTGAGAATATAACGCTCGTTAATATTGAAGGTTCTGGAATGATAGGGGTTCCTGGAACGGCTAAACGTCTATTTTCTTGTCTTGGTGACGCTGGAATTTCTGTCATCCTTTTGACACAAGCCAGTTCAGAACATTCAATTTGTTTTGCTATAGATGAGCAGTTCTCAGATCGAATTGAAGACGTTATAAAAGACGAGTTTAGTGATGATTTCAATGTTGGAAATCTTCAAGAGATCGAGATACAAAACAATGCCAGTGTAATAGCAGTGGTTGGATCCGGGATGACTGGGACAAAAGGAATTGCTGCTCAATTTTTTAGGGCAATTACTGAGTCAGAAGTTAATGTTATGGCCATTGCACAGGGTTCTTCAGAGAAAAATATTTCAGTGGTGGTCAGCAAGGATGATTTACATCGAGCAGAACAATTTGTTCACAATTCTTTTTTTACGGGTAAAACCAAACTGATTATAGGTTTGGTGGGTTTAGGTAATGTTGGGGAAGAATTCTATCGCCAAGTTGATGCACAAAAAGAAGCTATTTATAAAGATTTTAATGTAGAAATAAACTTTGTGGCTATGTCAAATTCATCACATATGATAGTTAGTGACACTATTTCTCAGTCAGAAGTAGCATCTCTTAAGGAAAAGGATCAATCCTGTAAAGCATCTGATATCAAAGAGATGATTATATTTTTAAACGATTCACCAGGAAATGTAAAAGTGCTAATTGATTGCACAGCAAGTGATGTAATTCCAGATCTTTATCCTAGATGTTTTGAGGCAAAGATTAATGTTATTACTGCAAACAAGAAGGGTTTGAGTGGATCAATAGCTCGATACAAAGACATTCTAGAATCCGCCCAAGAGAACAAGTGTAATTTTTTATATGAAACAACAGCAGGCGCAGCCCTGCCTTTTATAAAATCGGTAAAAGACTTTACGGCTTCAGGGGATAAAATTAGGGAAATAGAAGGGGTCTTTTCTGGGACTCTAGCCTACTTATTTAATACTTTTGATGGTGAAAAACCGTTCTCTGAAATTGTTTCTAACGCTAAGGATCAAGGTTACACAGAACCCGATCCTAGGGATGATTTATCAGGCATGGATGTCGCCAGAAAATTAGTGATCTTGGCTAGAGAAATGGGTCAATATATTGAAGTTAATGATGTTGAGATTGAAAACTTAGTCAATAAATCCCATCAAGATCTTAGTGTTGAAGATTATTTAAAAGCAATGGCTGATGACGACGAAATGATGCAAACCAGATATCAGCAAGCCAATAATGAAGGAAAAGCTCTTTGTTATATAGCCCAACTAAATGGGAAAGGTGAAGCTTCTGTTACGCTTAAAGCAATAGATCAAGATCATCAATTTTTTGGATTAGAAGGGACTGAAAATATTATAAAATACAACACTGAACGTTATTCTAGTTACCCTTTGGTTCATCGAGGTCCTGGCGCAGGTCCCGAGGTAACAGCAGCAGGAATATTTAGTGATTTATTAGCATTATTAAATACACATTAGACAATACTTATAAATAGCAGATGAATTTTATCAGCACAAAAGGTACTTCCATTTCTTCCATAGAAGACGCGTTAATGAGTGGAACCTCTGAAGACGGCGGACTTTATATGCCTGAATCTATACCTAAAATTAACATTGAAGAATTGATGAGTATTGATAATTATCAAGAATTTTCCTATCAACTCTTATCGCATTTTTTTAAAGACTCGAGTTTGGAGGACGATTTAAAAGATATTGTTAACCAAGCCTTTAATTTTCCTGTGGTCTCAAAGGAATACAGTGAAGGTGAAGTCGAATATTCTGTTCTTGAAT
>JGI26059J44795_1000097_pt1 | contig 14299 bp, 20 predicted proteins | sample MarorgKNORR_S2LV_2_FD_44795 | JGI IMG/M metagenome (IMG submission 44795)
ACTTTTTAGATTTATATAGATTTTTTTCATTCTTTCAATCTGATAAAAAATTGGACTTTATGTTTGGAGATATCAACAAAAGACCAATGATACCTTGCGTTGTTAAAAGTAGACCAATTGTAGATAGTGAAAACGCAATTATAATGAAATTAAATAAGATTAGACATTTTCATTTTATCAAGGATCATAGAAAATTTGTCGATAAAAAAAATGCGGCAGTATGGAGAGGAAATGGAACAAATTCAGAATCTAGACAATATTTTTTAAAACATTATTATCGTGTTCCTATATTCAATATTGGACAAAGAAGTCCTGTTGTAGATGAACCTTGGTTTAAAGGTTTTATGTCAATTCATGACCAACTTGCTTATAAATTTATATTCTGCATTGAAGGAGTTGATACTGCAACAAGTATCAAATGGGTAATGTCTTCAAATTCGGTGTGTGTGATGCCAAAACCAAAATATGAAACGTGGTTTATGGAAGGAACACTTGAAGCTGGAGTACATTACATTGAAGTCAATGATGATTTTTCTGATGCAGAAGAAAAAATTCATTATTACTCTAAGCACACAGAAGAAGCATTACAAATTATTAACAATGCTAATGCCTATGTAGACCAATTTAAAGATTCTAAAAGAGAGAAATTGATTTCATTATTAGTGTTAGATAAATATTTTTCTTTATCAGGGCAAAATCATGAATAATAAGACTATATCCATCTCATTTGATGTGCAACAGCTTTATTATTTACCTCAATATCTACCAGTCTATCATCGGTTATTAAAACAAAATGCAGGGCATGCAACTTTTGTGTTTTATCATGGCATACATGATGCAATCATAGAAAATATCATTCAATCAGAAAATCTGGATCACATTTGGGTAAAAGATAAAGCTGAAGCCAATAAATATTATAAAAATCAAAAAGCTGATTGGATATTCTTTGGCAATACTTTTCCTTTTTTAAACGAAGTGCACCAAATCAGTAAGTCAGTACAACTCGGTCATGGAGTTGGACCAAAAGCAAGTTATTATACAAAATCAAGTACCCCAACTACAGTGAGGTTTGTTGAAGGAGAATACCGAACAAATCGTCTTAAAAATATGTACCCTAATGATAATTTTGTCAATGTTGGTTTTTGTAAGCTAGATCCAATTATCAATGGTGAAACTACAGGATTTGATTTAAATCAATTAGGCTTAAAAACAGAAAAAAAGACATTAATTTATGCTCCTACTTTCTATCCTAGCAGCATTGAACGTTTCCCTAAAAACTTTCCTGAAAGCTTTAGTGCGTACAATATATTGATAAAACCACACTATTTTTCCACAAGCAAAGATAAGTATAAAAAACAACGCCAACTTCTTAGTCATTGGTCCAATTATGATAATGTCTATTTAGCAAAAGTTGATGATTATTCTTTGGTACCATTTATGGCGACTGCTGATTTGCTAATTAGTGATGCGTCTTCTGCTATTATTGAATTTGCTGCACTGGACAAGCCTGTTATATGGTGTAACTTTTTAAAATTACGTTGGAACTATCGAGGAATTTTTTCCTATCGATTTAAAAAACGTATGGACAAAGATTACAACGAATACTCAAACATAGCTGTGCGTGCTGATTCTTATCAAGAACTCAAAACTATTGTTGCAGAACAAGTAGCAAATCCCCATACATTATCAAAAACTCGCTTACAGTATGCAGAAAAACTAGCAGGCACTTTCGATGGCAATGCTAGTGCAAGAATAATAGATTATTTATTAAATAATAAATAAGTATCTTAGGTGATTATGAAAAAAATTGGTTATACAACAGGTGTATTTGATCTATTTCATATTGGCCATCTCAATATATTAAAGAGAGCAAGACTTGAATGTGATTATTTGATTGTGGGAATCACAACCGATGAACTTGCAATGTCAATCAAAGGAGAAAAACCTTTTATTCCGTTTGAAGAAAGAATGGAAATTGTTGAATCAATTAAATTTGTTGATGAAGTGGTTCCACAAACCAGCTATAATAAGATGGAAGCATGGAACAAGCTAAAGTTTGATAGAATGTTTGTTGGCGATGATTGGAAAGGCACCAAAGAATGGATTCAAATAGAAAAAGATTTCAGCAAATATAACGTTGAAATTATCTACTTCTCCTATACAACCCATACATCTAGCACCATTTTAAGAGATGTATTAAAAAAAGTTAGAAAAAATAATGAGTAAAGCTGTAATTGCACAAAAATCTCCCTATGTACTAAAAGGAGAAAAGAAAAAATATTATTGGTGTGCTTGTGGTGAATCCACTAATCAACCATTCTGTGATGGAAGCCATAAAGGCACTGATTTTTCACCAATACTTGTACATAATGAGAAAGAAAGTAATATTGCTTGGTGTGGTTGCAAGGCTACTGGAAATTCACCGTATTGCGATGGTACACATAAAAAATTATAACTTTATAATTATTTTCTGCTTAATTATTTCTTTATCAAATCAAGGATGTGAAAATAAATATCCTGAAGGTACGAATATAAAAATTGAAGTGGATGATGGGTTAGATCATCTTTTTTTTCTTCCTAATGAATACCAAGAACACCGTGAAAAGGAATGGCCGCTGATTCTTTTCTTACATGGTATGGGAGAAAGAGGAGATAATTTGGAATTGATCAAAATTCATGGTATCCCTAAAATCTCAGAGGAAACAGATACTTTTCCTTTCATTGCAATATCACCACAATGCCCCATTGATCACGTATGGACTGATCAAGCAATGCAAATGGATCTGATTGTACTTCTTGAATCAGTAATAGATAACTATCGGGTAGATAAAGACAAAATATATGTCACTGGATTAAGTATGGGAGGATATGGAACTTGGAGTTTATTAAGTGAAAGGCCAGATTTATTTGCAGCCGCTGTTCCTATCTGTGGTGGTGGAGTTCCTGGTCTTGATATTCCTGATAGTATTAAAGATGTTCCAATCTGGGTATTTCATGGTGCAAAAGATAAGGTGGTTCCTTCTTATGAATCAGAAAAGATGGTTCGTGCGATTGAGGACATTGGAGGGAATATTAAATATACTCTCTATCCAGATGCTTATCATGACTCATGGACTAAAACATATGAAAATAATGACCTCTATGAATGGCTCCTAAGCCATAGCAAAGTTAATTAATCAATATATTTCATATTTATAATGTGTATGGTCTTCGTCTGCTTTGTCATCATCAAGCTCTTCAATTTCATCATCCATATCTTCGATTTTCTTTTGTAATGTTCCCCAACCACCATAACTATATTCTGAATAATTGATTTCGTCTGCATCGTGAGTATGATCAACCATAGATTTTGCTGCTACCAATATAAAGAAGCTTGCAGTAAAAAATATCCCAGTTATTAATCCAATTATATATTTTTGCATTATATCTCCTTATAAGTAAAATTTACTAATGAAAAAAGGCTACCTAAGTATCCTTTTACCCCTTTTTAAAATATTCAAGCAAATCTTCAAACCCACCAATTGGTTTTGAATTAATGACAATTTGGGGAACACTGAGGCCTTTTGTCATGGATGCCATTTCTTCTCGACTAATATTTTCTTTTTCAATATCAATTTCTGTAAAATCAAACCCCTGATCAGATAAAAATCGTTTTGCAGATTTGCATGGTCCACACCAAGAAGTTGTATAAATAGTAATCTGGGTAGTTTCTGGATTGAACATGGTAAAATTTATAATTTTTTTAAAGATGAGAATAGTATTTAGTTTTCATTTTGTTTTAAACAAATAATAACTAAAATATCGCATGTTTGAGCTATATTATTTCGGCATCTTTGGGGGAGTAATTGTATTCGTATTTGTGGTTGCTATGATTTTCAACCACTAACAAGGATAATAAATGGAACTATTACAATCGTTTGATCAATTAATTACAAATTGGATTGAGTTAAATCCGGGGATATTTAGTATTCTTATAATTGTATTAAGTGTATGGGAAGCAATATGGACATTACTTGGTTTATGGTTTGCTGCTCGACAAAATCAAAAAATATGGTTTTTACTAATGGGAATTTTGCAAGTGGTTGGTATAATTGAGATTATTTATTTAGCAACACAAACAAGGTTTTTTAAAAATTTCAATTTAAATGACTAAACATATACCAACAATTATTGCTCTTGTTATGCTAGCTGGAATGCTATCATTGATGAGCAATTGTCAGGTCAACACAAATGTTCCTGCTTCTTATGAATCTCCTCTTGAGTCTAAAGAACATTTAGATGAAGGTGGAGAAACCATGAAAAAAAGAATTGTCAATTATGAATTTCAAAGAGAAAACCAAGATCCTTGAAGAAAATTTTATCTTTCGCTGTATCGTTGATATGTCTTTATTTAGCATTTCGACAAGTTAATTTTAATGACATCTCTACCACTCTTTCGCAAGGAAAATTCCTCTATATTATTTATGCATTTGGAATTACAGGGTTTACGTTTCTTGTCCGTGCAATTCGATGGAACACCTTATTAGGACATCCAAGTTCCTACACCATCCATCATTTTTCTTCTGCGACCCATATTGGATATTTTCTCAATAATATTTTGCCATTACGTGCTGGAGATTTGGTACGTGCTAAACTTTTATCCAATCACGATACAACAATAAAAATGAGTTATGTAATTGGTAGCCTTGTTGGTGAAAAGATTATCGATCTTTGGATGATTGGCCTTTTTACAATGGTATTAATTGGATTTGGATATACGGATGTTTTAGGAACACAATTCACATTGATTCTTGTTGGGTCATATTGTTTAAGTTCATTAATTATCTTTGGACGACATAGAATTTCTAACAAATTATTACAATATTTTCCTGTACTAGAAAACTTTATTGATGGATACAAGCTAGTATCAAAAAACAAATTACGCTTAGGAATGTGGTCTGTCTTACTATGGACTACATTTGTTGTGTATGTTTCCATTGCATTGCAATCCATAGGAATTGAATTAGAAATACAACAAGTATTAGGGTTAACTATTCTATCAAGTATCGTCACCTCGATGCCATTAGCCCCTGCTGCGATTGGAACATACCATTTGGCAGTGATTTATTGCTTACATAACCTCTATGGAATTGATTTAGAAAAAGCACAGAGTGCAGCTATTGTAATGCATAGCATCTTTTTTGTGTACACAATTATTTCAGGATATATCTATATGGTCTATGAAGGTATTAATATTAAATCAATTACCAATGACGAAAAGAACTAAAGGATTTCTCACCGTATTAGGTGCATATACTCTCGCAATTTTTTTGGGAGCTTATTCAATATCGCTGGTCACACATTTAGGAGATATGTGGCAAATTCTTATTGCAGATGTTGTGGCCACATGTGTTATTTATGGCTTTAGTGTTTCTTATAAAAATTCATCCTTCTATGATCCATATTGGTCTGTAATTCCTGTATTTATATTATTCTTTTGGATTTGGAAAAATAATTATACCATGACCCCAATTATTATTCTATTAAGTATTGCTGTTTTATTCTGGTCTATGAGATTAACCTCAAATTGGATGAAAACCTGGGAAGGATTACATCATGAAGATTGGCGTTATATTGATATGCGTAATAGCATGGGAAAACAGTTTCAACTATTAGGAAATTTTGGTGGAATCCATATGTATCCAACATTGCAAGTCTTCTTTTGTTGTATGCCAATACAACAATGTTTTAACTCAAATGGTACTCCATTAATGTTTCTTGGTTTTATAGTCTGTATCATTGGAGTTCTTTATGAAATTATCAGTGATAAACAACTCTATAACTTTAGAATAAAACATCCTACAGAGAAAAAAGTCATTGAAACAGGTTTATGGAATTATTCTAGACATCCGAATTATTATGGAGAAATTTTATTTTGGTGGGGTTTATTCCTTATGGGTTTTGAATCTGCAGGCATGACTTACCTTTTTGTGGCACCAATTACAATGACTATTCTATTTATAGGCGCTAGCATTCCTTGGATTGAAATTAAAATCTTAAGAACTAGACCAGAGTATAAAGAATATCAAAAAAGGGTTCATATTTTATTTCCAGAAATCACTATATTAAGAAGGTTATTTGGGAAATAACATAATGGACAAAAATTCAAAATCAATACTAAAAATTTTCGCTTTAATAGCACTTGTGCAGTTTCTATTCTTTCTTTTTGTAATGGTGCCGAACAAAACTTGGCATTTTTTCGGATAATAAATCTTTAGAACTTTCCAACCAAATAAAATTCAATTGTAATTACATTATTTATTCGTATTGCTAATAGAGACGGGCGTTTTATTTGATAGTCACTTAATCTAATTTCAAAATTGGATTTTACAATTACTCTATCGTCTTCAATTAGTAAATCAACAGGCAAAGAAACTTCTTTTGTAACACCATGAAAAAATAAATTACCAACTACTCGATAGTGATTATCTTTTTTTTCAATACGTGAGGAAGTAAAACTAACAATAGGGTAAAAATAATCTTCAATTACATCCAACATATTAGAATCACGATTTGAATTCTTGCTGTCAATACTGAAAACAGGAACAGATAAATCTACTTTTGATAATTCAGGATTCGCTTGATCAAACAAAAAAGTTCCTAATATTTGGTTGCTTGTACCTACCCATTGATGTGCGGGATGATTTCCATAATAGGATAAATAGCTTTGATCTGAATCAATCTTGATTTCAAAAGACTGAGCAAAGGAAAACTGTAAAAACAATATTAAAAATATCTTTCTCATTTAAAAAATGTAAGTCCTAACATATCCAAGCTGAGTGTAAAAAATGCAATTGTCCCTGCTTTTAAGTGTGCATCCATTAAATCATCATATTTTTTACCATTTTTGACAGCATTCTTCGCCAAAAAAGGTTGAGCAACCATTGCTGAAAAATGCAAAATTGCTAAGGTACGATGGAGTTTTATAGATGAAAAATTGTCATCATATTTTCGTGCTGGTGGAGAAAAAATTGCCAAAGAAGCTCCAGTCATGTATGTAGTATATGTAAAATAACCCATTGCTTTATGTTTATCATAATGATCATCCCAATAATCACCCTCATCATCATCATACAACTCTTTACCAACAGAATATTGGTAAGCAAGTCCAGTTAAAGTTACAATACCAAGCCATTGATGTGCTTGCAACATTTTGCGTCTTAATTTTAGCTCCTCAATTCTTGTTTCTGGACCAATATCCCATTTTCGGAATAACCCTTCCTCTCCCCAAATTACGGATTTGACATAAGGCATATCTTCAGGCAATCCAATTTCTTTAGGAATAAATCTTTGATCATAATTTTCTTTTGTAACAACAGATTGCCCTTGAATCAAAGAACAAGATAAAAAGATAGAAAAAATAGGTATTACATTTTTAAAGTATATCACAATTGTTTAAATTAATACATAGTGAGCAAAGAAAAATTAACAAAAAAAAATGACTCATATAACTGTCAATGTGATTGCCAAAAAGTTTCTGATCCTTCGCGAAGAAATTTTATAAAACAAGCAACAACCCTAACAATTATTGGTGGAAGTGCATTTATTTTAGAAGCATGTGGTGGTGGGAGTTCTCCTACAAGCTCTGATGATGGAACTGGTGGTGGTGATACTGGTGGTGGTGATACTGGTGGTGGAAGCGGCGGTAACGGTAATGGTGGTGGTGATACTGGATACAATTATGATGCCACTACTGGAACAATTACTATTGATATCTCAAAAATTCACACTACTCTTCAAACTGTAGGTACTGGTATTGCACTAGCTCCAAGCATTACATTTGATGATCGAGGTATTATTGTTTTACGAACAAGCACCCAAAGCGTAAGAGCATTATCAAGAAGATGTACCCATCAAGGCAATACAGTCAATATTGATTCAGCCAATAACAATCTACTTTGTCCTTCTCATGATTCTGTATTTGATTTTAATGGAAATGTTGTATCAGGCCCAGCAACAAGTTCGCTTACTCAATATAGTGCATCACTCAGTGGAACTATTATCACCATTACTTCTGCTTAATAAAGAATAGTTTTCACTAATTATCTTTTCTAATGTTTTTGTCTGACTAGCAATATATTTATTGTATTCTGTTTTATTCGCTTNAGANAAATCTTCTGGATACATCGGAGGCAATACATGAAGATTAATAGGTACAGATTGCATAAAACGTTCTCCGCGTGGCCATGCTTTTTCTGCTCCAAGAATTACCGCTGGTACAATGGGAATGTTCAATTCTGTAGAAAACTTCATTGCACCTTTTCGAAATCGTTGCATTACTCCTGGTTTTCCACGTGATCCTTCTGGAAACATAATAATGTTGTTGTTTCGATTAACGAATGCTTTCGATAAAAGAAACGTATCTTCCAAATCAAGAGATTCTGGTTTATTTTTCCGTTCAATAGGAATTAATGTAATAAAATTTTTGAAAAATCTTCTTCGGAAATTATTATCAAACCAATAATCTTTTGCAGCTAAAAATCCAAATCGTTCGTATCCCAATCGTGTAGCATACACAAGCACCGCAATATCCATNTGGCTATTGTGATTACTACAAAAGATAAATGGAGTGTCCTTTGGAATATTTTCTCTCCCCGTTACAGTAACAGGAGCATAAAACGTCAATACTGTGTTAGCATATAAATCAAATAAGAAGGAAAAAAACTTCAGGAGAGGTGATTTAGGCTCAGAGAGGTAACGATATCGTGGATCTTCTAAAATACTATATTTCATTTTCTAACTTATGCTTTAATTCGTTTAGCTAGCTCGAAATATAGCCAAGGAAAATATTTTCGCAAAATAATACCTAACCAAGCAATATCATTCCACTTTGCAACAATTACTTCCCTTTTTTTTCTTTTGACAGCAGAAATAATTTGTTTTGCGGCTGCTTCTGCAGATAATCCATTGGCATGACCACGATCATCTTTTCCATAAGCATGGCCACTCTTTGTTAATGCATTTTTGCCAATATTCGTTTGTACCAAACCTGGCGCAATTAACGTGATATTAATATTATGTCTCGCAACTTCAGAACGTAAACTATCAAAAAATCCATGCAAAGCAAATTTTGCTGAAGAATATGCGGTACGATTCCTAGAACCAATTAATCCAGCAACACTGGTATTGGTTACAATATGCCCTGATTGTTTTTCAATCATATGAGGTAAAATAGCTTTGGTAAAGGTNACAACAGAAAAATAGTCCAATTTCATAATTTTATTTACTACAGAAAGATCAGAATCCTCNAAATATCCAAATTGACTAATCCCAGCATTATTAAATACAATATCAATAGGTCCTTCTTTTCGAATAATATCAGATACAAATGTATTGATTTGATCTAGCTTAGTTAAATCAAAAGGATAAATACGATATTGGTTGGAATCATAGCTACTAAACATTTCTTCCATCTGTTCCCTATTCCTCGCAACCAACAACACTTTGGCACCAAGTGATAAGAATCGTTTTGCAGTTGCAGCACCAATTCCAGAAGAAGCTCCCGTTACTATAATCGTTTTATCTACAAATGACATAAGCGCAATCTACTACTTTTTATCCTTTGTGTTAAGCCAGTAATAAAACGGTAATGCAAACAATAAACTCCCTAACAANGACAATATAATTAACCAATACCATTTATACTTACCAATAGGATGGTGTTTGAAATAATAGGCAAGCAATAACATTAANAAGAATGCTTCTAAAAATAATGCAATCCCAATGGTATTTGATAAGAATAGATTCAAATCAAATTCAAAGAACTGCCAATAAAGAAACAAGTTGTTTACTACGAGCAATCCTGTTGCTGAAAACAAAAATAATACTGTTTTATTCATAATTAGTACAAATTAAGCCAAAAAAGTTCTCAAGGAATAATTAAAAAAAAATTTGTAGACTATCTTACTGAAACAATAAGGGAAGAAATAATGAAAAAAGAGAATTTAACAGAGGAACAATTAATTTTTCAAGATGCAGCTAGTACATTTTTTGCACGTGAAGTAACACCAAATAACGAACAATGGGAAAAAGATGGACAGGTATCACGTGAAGTATGGTTAAAAGCNGGAGAAAATAATTTTTTTGGCATTGATGTTCCTGAAGAATATGGTGGAATGGGTATTGATGACTATCGATATAATACTATTCTTATTGAAGAAGGAGTCAAATCTGGATCCTCTGGATTTGCACATTCTGTACAAAATGATTTAGTNGTACCATACATTTTACGTCATGGCAATGAAGAACAAAAAAAACGTTGGTTTCCAAAGATATGTAGTGGAGAGACCATTGGAGCATTAGCAATGACTGAACCAGGTGGTGGAAGTGATTTAGCGGCAATCAAAACCCACGCAAAAGATATGGGAGATCATTACCTTGTTAATGGAAGNAAAACATTTATTACCAATGGTTTATTAAGTGATTTGGTAGTCACTGCAGTNAAAACTGATTCTAAAGAACATGCNAAAGGAATCAGTTTATTGGTTCTCGAACGTGGTATGGAAGGATTTACGCGCGGAAAAAAATTAGAAAAAATTGGTCAAAAAGCACAGGATACAGCTGAGCTTTTCTTTAAAGACGTCAAGGTACCAAAAGACAATCTTTTAGGTGAGGAAGGAAAAGGGTTTTATTANATGATGGAAAGCCTTCCAAAAGAACGTTTATCAATTGCAGCTGCATCAATTGCAGTCATAGAAGCGGTATTAGAATATACCATTGAATATTGTCATGAACGTAAGGCCTTTGGTCGAAAAATTGGAAGTTTTCAAAATTCAAAGTTCAAACTAGCAGAAATGACAACTGAATCTGAAATTGGTCGTACGTTTTATGATCAATGTGTAGTGGAATTAAATGAAAAGAGACTCACGCCTGAAAAAGCTGCAATGGCAAAATGGTGGTTGACCGATGTAGAACATCGTGTCGTGGACCAATGCTTGCAACTACATGGTGGCTATGGATACATTCTTGAATATCCTATTGCTAGAGCCTATCTTGATTCTCGTGTACAAACTATTTATGGTGGTACCAATGAAATTATGAAAGAAATCATTGGTAGATCGTTAGGATTTTAATATGGGAAAAAAATTAGAAGGCAAAGTCGCATTAATCACTGGTTCAGGCCGTGGAATTGGTCGAGAACTTGCATTAATGTTAGCCAAAGATGGAGCACACATTGTGGTTAATGACCTTGATGCGGATCCAGCAAATCAAACCGTAGAAGATATTACAGCAATGGGCGGTAAAGCAGTTGCATGCAATGGAAGTGTAACGGAGGATGAATTCCCTGAACGGTTTATTAATACAGCTTTAGATACTTTTGGCGGATTAGACATTATTGTTAATAACGCGGGATATACTTGGGATAATGTCATTCAAAAAATGGATGATAAACAGTGGCAAGCAATCCTTGATTGTCATATAACAGCACCATTTCGTATTCTTCGTGCAGCTCAACCTCATATTAAAAGACTATTCCTTGAAGACAAAGAAAAAGGAATCACTAATTATAGAAAAGTTGTTAATATTTCATCTACATCAGGCATGAATGGTAATGCTGGGCAGATAAACTACTCTACGGCAAAGGCAGGCGTAGTAGGAATGGCAAAAACCATGGCGAAAGAATGGGGTCGTTATAACGTCAATGTCAATGCGGTAGGTTTTGGATTGATTAAAACACGATTAACCGATGCAGATGCTGAAAAAGAAGAGTCCACTATTGATATTGAAGGCAATAAAATTAAGGTAGGAGTCAATTCAGCAGTATTTCAATATGCAAAAACAATGATTCCACTTGGAAGACCAGGCACGCCTCAAGAAGCTGCGGGTGCTATTTATATGTTTTGTATTCCTGAATCTAACTATGTCACAGGACAGATTTTAATGTGTCATGGTGGTGGATTTGGCTTATAATTAATGAAATATTTATTTCCTTTACTCCCATTTCTTCTAGTTTGGGGTTTATTATTATGTACAGAAACATTTGCTTCCATTAGTCTGATCAATGGTCTATCACAACTGTTATTATTTTTACTGGTAGTTTGCTTACCAACATGGCGTACTGGACGTATGTCATATGTTGATATCGGTTGGCCATGGGGAGTAGCTCTTATTGGTATCATCACTTGGTGTTATGCTGAAGGTGATAGTCTTCGCATTATGGCTATTAGCATCATTTATATCCTTATTGGTAGTCGTATGGGATTGGGTTCATTAAAAATGTGGAGCCTAGGAATGTTCAATAAAGAATTTCCTCGTTATGAATACCAAAAACGACGTTGGAAAAGAGCAGGGAAAACTAATACTGCTCTAGCAATGCAGATTGAAGCAATTTTACAAGGGTTAGCTAACGCTTCTTTCTTCGCAATGCCAGCTTTTATCATTGTAACCAATACAAGTAACACTATTGTGATACTTGAAATTATTGGAGTTGTGATATGGGGAAGTGCCTTTGTAATGGAATCAATTGCAGATATGCAAAAACTGTCTTTTTTAAGAAAAATGAAAAAATTAGGACAGAAAAATCAAGTGTGTAATGTTGGATTGTGGAAATATAGCCGCCATCCAAATTATTTTGCTGAATGGATGGTTTGGAATGGAGTTATTATCGCATCTATCCCATCATGGATTATGTTATATGAAAAAGAATCTCCGATTGTTTGGGTATTATTAGGCTTAGGATTACTATTTATGTCTAGATTGATGTACACAACATTAGTGTATCATACTGGTGCAGTGCCATCAGAGTACTATTCAGTACAAAAACGGCCTGATTATAAATCCTATCAAGAAACAACGAACATATTTTTTCCTGGGCCTAAGAAATCTTAATTCCAAGTAGTATGACTAGTATTATTTTCAATATGTTTTTAGATTACACGCCTAATATTGGGGAAATAAAATTATGAAAAAAGTTTTAGTAACAGGTACAACAGGATTTATTGGACTTCATTGTGTTAATCAATTATTAAATAAAGGCTTTGCTGTCCATGGTACCTTAAGATCGTTTGATCGTAAAAATGAAGTTATGGATGCACTAGCTTTACAAAATACATCTACTGAAAATCTTTCTTTATTTGAAACTGATTTATTGGATGACAAAGGATGGGATGAGGCTATTGAGGGATGTGAATATGTTCTTCATGTTGCATCTCCGTTTGTTCTTAGTCAAGAATCTGAAGATTTCTTTATAAAACCAGCAGTAGAAGGGTCTTTAAGAGTATTAAGTTTTGCAAATAAACATCACATTAAAAAGGTGGTTTTAACTTCGTCTTTTGCTGCAATAGGAGATACTCTAGAAGAAAAAGATTCTTTCGATGAAACAGATTGGTCCGATCCAAATAAAAAAAATATTCGAGCCTATAGTAAAAGTAAAACTTTAGCTGAAAAAGCAGCTTGGGACTATGTGACATCTAATACACCCTCATTTTCTTTAACCGTAATCAACCCTGTTGCTGTTACTGGGCCATCACTATCCAAGGATATGGGTACCTCCAACTCTATTGTTAGACAGATGATTAATGGACAGATTCCAGCGACATCCAAAGTTCATTTTGGATATGTTGATGTAAGAGATGTTGCAACAGCACATATTACAGCAATGCTTAGCAATCAAACTGATGGAGAAAGAATTATTGTTTCTGAAAAAACACTATGGATGGATGAGGTTGCAACCATACTTAGAAATGCAGGATTTGATAAAACTCCAAGTAAGGTCATGCCAAAATGGGTTATGCAAATTATGTCTATCTTCAAAAAAGATTTAAAGTTTATTGTTCCAATAATTAATAAAAGAAGAGATATTACTAGCACAAAAGCTAAAGACCTTCTCAATTGGGAACCGATTAGTGCTGAACAATCAATTATTGATACTGCAAAGCAACTTCAAGATTATAATTTAGCGTAACAGACTATTGATTACACTTGGATCTGCTAACGTAGAAATATCACCCAAGTCATCAGTCTCATTTTGAGCAATTTTTTTAAGAATTCTTCGCATAATTTTTCCAGATCGTGTTTTTGGTAACCCATCACAGAATTGTATCACACTTGGTTTGGCATGAGGACCAATAATTTTTGTTACGGTCGCTAGAATATCTGTTTTAATATCATCAGATGGCTCAACGCCCGTCATTAAAGTAACAAAGGCATAGATCCCTTCTCCTTTAATGTCATGTGTATATCCAATAACAGCTGCTTCTGCTACTCCGCTTGCAGCACCAATGGCTCCTTCTACTTCTGCAGTACCAATACGATGCCCTGA
>JGI26059J44795_1000100_pt1 | contig 14111 bp, 14 predicted proteins | sample MarorgKNORR_S2LV_2_FD_44795 | JGI IMG/M metagenome (IMG submission 44795)
AAGGAACTCGAATTAACTTACTACAGTAGACAAAATGAGCGTTGGAGTTATTGGTTATACGCTGATAGAGAAAGAAACATAATTCAATCATTTGTTAATAATGAGACGAGTATAGGGTTGGGAGGAAATTATTATCCTTCAGATAATCTAAAATTGAACATGATGATAAGTAAGTATGAGTCCTCGAGTTGGGTGAACTGGTTAGGAGACAATAAAATTGGAATTTTCCCGCTTAATCGTTTCTCTGTTAGATTTAATGCCTCTTGGTTTCCAAAAGAACAACATGAATTACGTATTAAATTTCAAGCCACTGTCATGGAAGCTGAGACCGGTGCCGAGTGGTTGGCAGACACCGCCGGTAACTTGAATTCAACCGATACATCAGTAGCTGGATTTGATCTTGGACAACTGGCCTTCCAGATTAGGTATAAATATGAAATTAGCCCGTTGTCCCATTTCTATGCAGTTTACACTCGAGGAGGTAGACATTATGAAGATGATGATATGAGTGTTAGAGAGATAATTAGTGGAACCTGGGACAACCCACAAGAAGACAGATTTACATTGAAGCTGAGAATGAAGTTTTAATATAAATTAATAGGATTATTAATTGCAATTACTAGAAACCATATTCCTGAGGATGCACAAAAGGTGGTTAGTCCATGATAAAACTGGTTGTTAGTCTTTAGAAGCTTCTCAAAAAAGAAAACGGTAAAAGCCACCATGATCAATTGCATAAAAATAACCCAATTTCCAAAAATAAAATAAGCGACTATTGTATTGAGTGTCCCAATAATGCTGGTCGGTAGAAAAACATATCGTCTTTTAATGTATAAAATAGGGGTCACAATCATAAAGAAGATAGCAATAATTTTTACCCAAACATTTTGTCCGACTAAGCTAACAAGAATTAGAGCCTGACCAATTAGAATCGAGTATGTAAATAACCCATCGATTGTACTAAAACCATTACCACTTGCGGTTTCTGCAGTGACGTACCAATGATCAATATGATTTTGAATTATCTCAAATAAACTACCAATGATTAGAATTCCTATGGCAAGAAATAACAGTTCAACATTAAAAATGCTCTCTTCTAAGAGAAATTTATTTTTGTTGATAACTGGAATTAGTGCCAATGGGACTAAGAGTGCATAAAGATGAACAGGTAAAACCCAAATTGCAGTTTTTAATGGAATTTTAATCATGGTATTTTAAAGTTACCACTCGCCTATATTTTTCATAGAAAGCCATGGTTCTTGGGGTGAAAGAGCTTCTCCCTTTTGCAGTAACTCAATTGATATATTATCTGGTGATCTAATGAATGCCATGTAACCATCTCTGGGAGGACGATTTATGATCACTCCTGATTTTAATAAATGAGTGCACGTTTCATAAATGTTATCTACTGAATAAGCCAAATGACCGAAGTTTCTTGAACCATCTCCCAAGTTGTCACCATCCCAATTATAGGTTAATTCTATCTGAGCAGACTCATCATCAGGAGCAGTTAAGAATATAAGAGTGAATCTACCTTGGTCATTGTCATATCGCCTCACCTCTTTCAACCCTAATTGACCACAATAAAAATTGAGTGATTCTTCAATATCACTAACTCTGATCATTGTATGTAAATATTTCATTATAAGTTTTGTGCAGATCTAAATAGGAGACGATCATGCAGTTTCATTAACTGTAGCAGGAAAATCATCTAGTGTTAAACGATCAGGTTATGGAGTATTATTATTGGAATTATGTTGCGCTCATCTATTATCTTTTCGCTGATACTTTTTATGTCTTTTGATACTTTAAACTCTGAGCCTGATAAGGCCGCTAAAGACTTTGCCATTGTTATTCATGGAGGAGCCGGCTGGAGTCGTAATATTTCTGATGAGAAACAGAAAGCAATTCAAGAGGGTTTAAAACAGGCCTTATCGGCAGGTTATTCAATACTCGAATCAGGAGGTTCAAGCTTAGACGCTATAGAGGCAGCCATCATGATTCTTGAGGACAATATTAATTTTAATGCTGGCAAAGGATCTGTGTACAATTCTGCCAAAAAACAAGAAATGGATGCTTCGATTATGGTTGGGGATTCTCAGCAAGCAGGAGCAGTTGCTTCTGTGAGCAAAATTAAGAACCCAATCAAGTTGGCCCGGTATGTGATGGAAAACACTAAACATGTGATGATGGTTGGCGAGGGCGCTGAAAAAATTGCAAAGGAAGGAGGATTTGAACTAGTCAATCCAGATTACTTTACCTCTATCGAGAATCTAGAACGACTTAAGGCCACACAAGAAAAGGAAAAATTAGGCACTGTAGGTGCTGTGGCTCTTGATCAGAGTGGAACAATAAGTGCTGGAACCTCAACCGGTGGAATGACTAATAAAAAGCCTGGAAGGATTGGTGATTCACCAATTATTGGTGCTGGAACTTGGGCACAAAATAATGTTTGTGGAGTATCCGGAACAGGACATGGCGAATTTTTTATTCGATACAATGTGGCTAGAGAGATTTGTGCCAGAATAGAATATCTTGACCAGTCGGCAGAGAAAGCTTCGTCTGAATTGATTCAAGAATTGAAAGATAGAGGGGCTGACGGAGGAGTCATTGTTTTGGATAGAAACGGAAATGCATCTATGGTTTTTAATACAGGTGGTATGGCAAGAGCCTATAAGAATTCTAAGGGTGATGAAATTGTCACAATTTATTAAATTTTATAATATATTCTATTCACTCATTAAATAATTAGAAAAAGGAGATCATCAATGAGAAATACCTTGTTATTAAGTTTATTCGTATTGTCCTCAAATTTATTCGCAGATGGCCATGAACAAACTCAGACCATTCAAAATAGTTATATGTTGCTTTCAACTTATGAAATTTCTGCAGGTCAAAACCCTGCTGAGTTAGAAAAAGAATTAGTGCAATTACAAAAAGATCAGGAAGTTGATGGTTATAACGATTGTGGTTTATATCGTCATTGGTATGGTGGCGAAAGAGCTTTTTATGCGTATTGTTTTTTCACAGATTTTGATCAACTGGACGCTATTCATAAAGCGGCTGAAGCTAATGAAGATCGAATGGGAATCACTCAAAATTATTCATCACACACCGACCATATCCTAGAAGTACAAAAGGTTAACCTTAAAGAGGCACCCACAAATCTGCTGTGGATGCAATGGGAATTTGGACCCTACTTAACACATGCTGAAAGACAGGACAGAGCTGATTTATTATTTGATGCCTTCAATAGGGCTTTTGGTGGCTGTAATCTTTATGTTCATTCTTGGGGCCCTAGCATGGGTCATTATATTGATTGTGGATTCGAGGATTTTTCAGACTTTGGAACCAAACATAAAGCCATCAACAAAATTCTAGCAGAAGAGCTTGCCACAGCAGATCTAGATTTATTGTCTCACTCAGATGATTTACTGATTCTGATTCAGGATTAAATAATAATAATTTTGATCAATACTATTAGTAGAAGCGGAGTAGATATTTGCGCCTAGTCAAAAATACAGTTTTATTTTCTCTTGGTTTGTGCATGTTGTTCCTTGCAATATTTTTTGCTATGAACACTTATATTCCAGCCACTGGTTATACTCCCGCAGTACTTTTAGATCGACAAGGAGAGCCTATTTCATTAAGAGAAAAAGATAATCCAGTAGTTGTATTGTCTGGCTGGGGCACTCCTGAAGGCTTTAATAAAGCCTATGACGATTATCTTTACTGGAGAACCTCAGGAGGAGAAAGAGTCACTTCACCGAATCAAGCTTGCACACAATGGCACGTTGGTTCTTTTCCATTCCAAGTAGAAATATCTAGATTACCTTTTGCGGTAGGCAAAAAGGTACAAGGAATGGAGAGGCTTTGGGACAGTACGGGCGCTTATAGGATTAGTGAAGACAAACAAAGCTATGTACCTGTGGTCAATAATAGAGCAGGTGACTTTCCTTTTGCAGGAGGAGATGCTCCAACACTATACAAAAAAGATCTTGATGGCATAGAAGTGGTTGCTATGAAAGATTATGTTCCTGCGTCAGCTTCGTCAGATACAGGAGGGTTCCCTCTAACACGTTACACACCCGACCCTAGGAATGGTGAAGATTATTTAGAAGGAATTTTTCTCATTAAACAACCCAATGGAATTCATGATTTCTACGAGATAGACAAAGCTTACAAAGCGAGAGTTGCTGGAATGATGGGTTGGGATCTGGACGCACCAGTCTGGTACCCTGATTATGATGCAGTTGAAGGAGTTCAAGATCCTTTTATAGAGAATTGGATTGGAGAATACTTTAGTGAGGAAATTAAAGTTACAGAGGGTTTTTATTCTAATGTCCCCGGCCAAACAAAACACCTTAAAGACACGATGCCTCGTGTTGCTAGAAATGGTTATAGGAATATTATTCTAGCCAAACCGATAACTGATCATAATGTCTATGCAAATAATTTCTGGGATCTTCATCTTTCATTACAGTCTTTGTGTAGAGCTCAATTTGATGTTGAAGATTTTAATATCAATCAAGTGAGGATGTATGGGAGAACCCCTGAATACAATTATATGATGCATCAAAACTTAGAACGTCATTTAGATCATATTGAACCAGGAAGTGAGGTTTCAGTTATCTACACAACATTTGGCTTGCCATGGCCTGGTTCTAATCCGATTGGTCCCATGTCGAATTCGTCTCCATTCATCAACGAAGTGTTCCATGAAAATGCTTATTTAAACTTTCTAAGCTTTAAAAGATACATTGAACAGAATGAAAATGATCATAAAATTACTTTCCTTAAGACTGGAGGTTCTGGAACCGAAGATGCAAGAACTAATAATTTATATTCCTATGCATTATTCAGCGGAACTCAGCTAGGTTATTGGGAAGACCCTCTTCGTTTTACAAACCTTAGAGAAGCAATTGAAGACGCGATACTTAATCAGAATAAAAAAGAGGTTATTATTCAATTGTCCCATTGGGGCTATACCTATTGGGTGCTGATCATCAATATGAGAGAAGCGCTAAATATCCCTCTGAACACGATAGAGGAGATACATCAGGGCGAGTTAAGAATGACTTGGTGTGAAAAACACAAAGCACCTGGAGATTATGAGCAAGTCCCAGCTGTTGATCATCAATGCCCTGAGGGCTTTACTAGACTCCAGTTGACAGAGGCTTTTGAGGATTATTCGAAAGAAATGGCGATAAATTATGTGAATAGAATTCGAGGGGGAATAGAACGCCTAAAAATTTACCCCGATTTAGATATTAGTATAGCTGCAGAAGGAGAAGTGACTAAAATTGGTGGAGGCACTGTAGAGGTAAAAAGTGGTTCTCTAGCTGGCTCAAAAATGATTATTAGTGCGGACCCAAATCCCAATAGACCAGAATCCTATAGTTGGGATAATAGATGGAGACCTTCAACAGATAAAAACCCTAACACAACATCAGATGCTGTTAGAGCAATAAATGAATACGATGAAATTTCAGATTTTTTAGACAGCGCAAAAGATGATTTTATTGCTGTAATTGGGACTCAAGAAAAAGCCACACCTACAGAAATGATGCCGATACATCCAAATGCAGTTTCTCAGACTATTTTCTTTGGGCCACACAGAACAATTCTTAATGTACCGGCTCAGATTACTATTCCTTATGACAAAGAAAAGATATCNAATCCAGAGAACATCAAACCCATTGTTTATAATGAATTGACTGAAGAATTCGAGCTTCATCCTAAAGTTAGAAAGAANTATAAAAATAAAATTGATCTAANAAATGGCACTTATACTTTTGAAACCCAGGCGCTAGGNCAATTTGCTNTAGCAGAAATAAATCATTAAATGATAATGAAAGATGTCACAACAGGCAGTTGTCTTTGTGAATCTATTAGTTTTGAGATTGAGGGAGCTATATCGAAGGTTAATCCAGAGAACATCAAACCCATTGTTTATAATGAATTGACTGAAGAATTCGAGCTTCATCCTAAAGTTAGAAAGAACTATAAAAATAAAATTGATCTAACAAATGGCACTTATACTTTTGAAACCCAGGCGCTAGGACAATTTGCTCTAGCAGAAATAAATCATTAAATGATAATGAAAGATGTCACAACAGGCAGTTGTCTTTGTGAATCTATTAGTTTTGAGATTGAGGGAGCTATATCGAAGGTTTTTTTCTGTCATTGTAAGCAGTGCAGGATATGGAACGGTCACTATACAGCTGCAGTAGGTGTTGAAGAAAATCAACTCAGTTTTTCTAGNTCAGAAAACTTAAAATGGTTCTCATCATCAGTAAAAGCTGAGAGGGGATTTTGTGGAGATTGTGGATCCTGCCTTTTCTGGAAGGAAAATGGCTCGTCTAAAATTTTTGTTTGGGCAGGAACAATTTCAGATGAAGCTAATTTAAAACCTGGAGCTCATATGTATACAAAATTTTCAGGGAGCTATTATCAAATTCCAGAAGATTGTGAGCATTTCTTTGGGGATCTACCTGATTAGAATAGACCGTGACTAATTAATGGAAAAATACATAATTATTCAACTCAGAATTTTTTCCCAATATGCGTTTCATTCCTTTGCTTAGCTAATTTAATTTGTTTTTGTCTTTCAGCAAACCTCTGTTTTCTTTCTTCTGTGTGCATTCCATAGCAGTGTGGGCAACTAATGCCTTCTTTGTATTTATTGCTTTTTAGATCATCATCGTCAATAGGCATTCTGCAGGCATGACACATTGAGTAGTTTCCCTCAAGAAGTCCATGTTGTATGGAAACACGATCATCAAAAACAAAACATTCGCCTTCCCATAAACTGTTTTCAAGATTAATTTTTTCTAAATATTTTAGAATACCGCCTTGAAGCTGAAGAACTTCTTCAAAACCTTCTTGTAATAAAAAAGATGATGCTTTTTCACACCTGATACCACCTGTACAAAACATAGCTACTTTTGTTTTATTTTGTTTTTTCATTAATGGTTTTAATTTTTCCTCAACCCATTTGGGAAACTGTCTAAATGAGGTTGTTTTAGGATCTATTGAGCCTTCAAAATTCCCAATCGCATGTTCATATTTATTTCTCGTATCAACCACTAAAGTATTAGGGTCTTGAATGATCTGATTCCATTCTTCTGCAGAAACATGTGTTCCTGTTATTTGTCCAGGATTTATATTTTCCTTGCCCATTGAAACAATCTCTTTTTTTAGTCTGATTTTCATTCTTTTAAATGTTTCGCCCAATGCTTCTGCAAATTTAGACTCTAAATCTGATAGGCGAACATCTTTTTTTAGTTCTTCAATAGTTTTGAGAATTTCTTNATGTGAACCTGAAATTGTCCCATTAATACCTTCTGGTGCTAATAATATGGTTCCAACAATATTATTTTGTCGACAAATCTTCTCTAAGACAGGTTTTTTTTCTTGAAAGTCGCTCCAATCAATAAATTTATAAAATGAAGCGATAATTTTTTTTTCAGGCATCTATGGGTTCTAGAAAGATCTATTAACTGTAAATTCAGCAAGACTAATTAATGCTTCCTTNTATTCATTGTTTGGAAGCTGCTTTAATGCATCGATGGCTTTTTTGGATGATTCTCTAGCTTTTGATTCTGTTAATGCAAGTGAGCCTGATTGTTCAATGCAATCTATAATCTTTTTGTAGTGGGAGGCATCTTTATTTGTTATCGCATTACGAATGATCATTTGCATCTCTGGGTTNGCTCTTTCTAAGGCATATATTAGAGGTAGTGTTGGTTTACCTTCAGACAGATCATCACCCACTTCTTTTCCCATNATTTCATATGAAGAACTGTAATCTAAAGCATCATCAATGAGTTGATAAGCCATGCCCATTTCTTGTCCATAAATAATCAAACTAGCCTCAATTTTATTTGATTGACCAGCTAAAACTGCTCCGATGGTAGCGGCTGATTCAAAGAGTTTTGCCGTTTTTCTATAGATGACTTCCAGACACTGTTCTTTGGTTGTGTCTGGATTACCACAGTTAATGAGTTGCATTACTTCACCCTCAGCAATAGTGTTGGTCGCTTCAGACATAATTTCCATTATCCTCATATGTCCAATTTCGACCATAATTTGGAATGCTCTTGAATATAAAAAATCACCAACAAGAATCGTGGACTCATTCCCAAAATTTTTATGTGCGGTGATTGTTCCTCTTCTGGTATCAGAATTATCTACTACGTCATCATGAAGAAGTGTTGCAGTATGAATAAATTCAATCATTGCAGCAGCCTTTATTGATTCTTTATTATTGGTTTTACCGCATGCTCTATAAGCAAGTAAGACGATTAGAGGTCTTAACCTCTTTCCTCCACTATTAATAATATAGTGAGAAATGCTATTAATAAGACCAATATCACTATTCAGTTGAACTTGTATCTCATTATTCATCAATGCCCAGTCCTCTTGGACGAGGGATCTTAATTCTTCAATCAAATTTTTCGATTGATTAGCTTGTTCGATACTTTGAATCATAAATAAAAATAATTTTTTAATTATTACAATCAGGACAATATAACAAACCCTTAAAATTATTGAATTAAAAAGCTTTAATCTATAGAATTGCCAGATTCTTTGGGTCAAGAGAAGGAAAAGATAAATGTATGCCGTGTTTAAATCAGGTGGGAAACAATACCGAGTCAGCAAGGGTGAAAAGCTAAAACTAGAAAAGCTAGGCACNGAAGTTGGGAAAAAAGTTGTTTTTGAAGAAATTCTTTCTGTCGGAGAAGGAAGTAAAATTAATATTGGAACTCCTTACTTAGCAAACGCCACTGTAGAAGCAAAAGTCCTAGAAGAAGGTAAAGGCAAGAAAATTGAAGTNGTCAAATTTAAAAGGCGTAAGAACTATAAGCGTAATTTTGGACATCGACAAACTTATTCTTTAATTGAAATAACAGCCATTAATGTTAAAAAGAAGGCTGCTCCAAAGAAAACAAAGGCTGCTCCAAAGAAAACAAAGAAGCAAACAGAAAAATAATATAACGAACTAGGTTAAAGATAATGGCACATAAAAAGGCAGGTGGAAGCTCTAGAAACGGAAGAGATTCTGAATCCAAAAGATTAGGCGTCAAAAAATTTGGAGGGCAATATGTTCGAGCGGGGAATATTATTGTTCGTCAAAGAGGAACTAAGTTTCATCCTGGAAGAAATGTTGGGATAGGGAGAGATCATACTTTATTCGCTAAAATTGATGGAGAATTAAAGTTTGAAAAGAAGGGCCCTAAAATGAAACAGTTCGCAACAGTTCAACCAATTTCTGAATAGTTTATTTTTTATTTATTAATAAAACCCCGCTTTTTTGCGGGGTTTTTTTTATTATAGGTTCTGATCATGAAATTCATAGACGAAGCAATAATCTCTATAAAAGCTGGTGACGGCGGTAATGGTATAGCTAGTTTTCGACGTGAAAAATATATTCCTAAAGGCGGGCCAGACGGTGGAGATGGTGGAAACGGAGGCAGCATCGTCCTTCAGGCAACCACTAATCTGAATACACTGATAGACTTTAGGGTTAATAACCAGTTTAGAGCAGATTATGGTCAATCTGGAAAATCAAAAAACAGAAGCGGACTAAGCGGAGAGGATTTAGTCATTTTTGTGCCATGTGGAACTAAAATCTCAAACTTAGAAACCGGAGAAGAGATTGGGGACTTACTCAATGAAGGTGACCAATGTTTAGTGGCAAATGGTGGTTATGGTGGAAAAGGTAATGCTCGCTTCAAATCAAGTCGTAATCGAGCACCTCGTCAATCTACAGAAGGGTCAAGTGGTGAAAAAAGAAAGCTTTTGTTGGAGCTCAATTTATTAGCTGATGTTGGCCTGTTAGGTTATCCCAATGCTGGGAAATCTACTTTTATTAGATGCATTTCAGCAGCTAAACCAAAAGTTGCTGATTACCCATTTACAACATTAAGTCCGAATCTAGGGTTGGTCCGAGTCGATTATGAAAACAGTTTTGTTGTGGCTGATGTGCCAGGGATTATTGAGGGAGCTTCTGAAGGAACCGGTCTAGGAATTGAGTTTTTAAAGCATCTTAGCAGGACCAGTGTCTTACTTCATATTGTCGATTTATTTGATCCTCAAGACGTATCTGGAGTATGTGAGAGCATCAGAGCTCTTGTCTTGGAATTAGAAAAGTTTGATAGTGGTTTGTATGAGAAAGAACGGTGGTTGGTCTTTAATAAAACTGATTTATTGGAGAACCCACAAAAAAAGATTAATCAGGTACTGGCTAATCTTGAATGGAAAGGACCAGTGTTTGCAATTAGTGCTGCGACTTCAAACGGTACTGCTGATCTAAGAGATCAGATAATGATTAGACTGAATGAACTATATGAATCAGAGGATTCTGTGATTAATTGATTAACTTGATGCCTTTGATCAATTTTCTTTTCTGATTTGCAGCTTTATTTTTATGAATAATGCCTTTTCTTGCAAGAGAATCAATGAGTGGTTGGGCTTTTTTAAACAGTTCCGTTGCTTCGCCTGCATTTTTTTCATCAATTGCTTTAATTACTTTTTTTACAGAGGTACGCATTCTGCTCTTAAGAGCCATATTGTTTTCTTTATGCCTCTCATTTTGCCTAACTCTTTTTCTTGCTGAACTGGTGTTCGCCATTGTTTTTACCTATTCTTTACTCGTGTTATAAAAAAGGGGTGTATTCTTTTATATTTTGTATGTCTTTGTCAATATTATTCGTTTATATATAACCAAATTGGTTTCTATATTAACCAATGATTAGATAGGGTAAATTAAGAAATAATTCATGAATAATCAAACAAATAGAAGTAATAATCTTCTGAAGTCCACTACCACTGTAGGCTTCATGACCTTCTTATCAAGAGTTATGGGGCTAGTCAGAGATATTTGCTTTGCACGTTTGTTTGGTGCTTTTCCCATTATGGATGCTTTTTTTGTTGCATTCAAAATACCAAATTCTTTTCGTCGTTTTTTTGCAGAGGGCGCATTTTCTAGAGCATTTATTCCTGTTCTTTCTGATTATGAACAGAATAAAAGTGAATTAGAAACCCAGGAATTGATTGATAAAACATCTGGAACACTNGGTATTATTTTATTTTTAGTNACTTTAATTGGCGTTTTATTGGCCCCCTTGTTGATAATTATCTTTGCGCCTGGGTTTTTTGAACAACAATCAGAAATATCCAACCGATATGACATAGCAGTCGATATGTTGAGATTTACATTTCCGTACTTATTGTTTATTTCGCTTACTGCTTTTGCAGGTGCAATTCTAAACACAAAAAAACATTTTTGGGCTACAGCCTTTAATCCAGTAATTTTAAATATCGTGTTAATCATTGCTGCAGGCTTTATTGCACCGAGTTCAAACAATCCTGGTCGAATATTAGCAGTTGCTGTATTTATAGCAGGATTCATTCAATTGATCTTTTTACTGCCTTTCTTAAAAACAATGAATCGTCTGCCAAGGCCTACTTGGGGATGGAATGATGAAGGCGTGAAAAGAATCATTAAACTTATGATCCCCTCAATGATTGGAAGTTCAGCTTCTCAGTTTAATTTATTATTTAATACACTTATTGCTTCGTTTCTTAGTGCTGGAAGTATTAGTTGGATATATTATTCTGATCGATTATTAGAATTTCCTGTAGGAGTCTTTGGGGTGGCTTTATCTACTGTAGTATTGCCTACTCTATCTAGGGAGAATGCTAATAAAGATCTTTCAACATATAAGTCAACATTAGATTGGGGTATCAAGCTTGCTTTGATTGTTTCTATTCCATCAGCTGCCGGCCTGTATTGTCTTTCAGGCCCTTTAATTTCTACAATTTTTCTTGGAGGCAATTTTACTAATTTTGATTTGGATATGACTCAATACAGCTTAATGGCTTATTCTATTGGTTTGGTTGGCTTATGTTTGGTGTTGGTTTTATCTCCAGCATTTTATTCTAGAGAGGACACCAAGACGCCTTTAAAATATGGTCTGATTGCAATGGGTTGTAATGCCTTTTTCTCGTTATTACTGGTTTTGTTGCTTATACAGTTTGAGGTTAATTATCCTCATATGGGGCTCGCTCTAGCCTTTTCTATAGCCAGTATTCTCAATGCTTATTTGCTAGCAGCTAAACTTATCAAAGAAGGGTTAATACAAATAGATGAAAATTTAATCTTTTTAGTGCTTAGAGTTCTTTTTTCAACCCTGGCAATGGTTGTATTTTTAATTGCGTTTAGCCAAGAAATATTTTTAATTGCGTTTAGCCAAGACAATATTTTATGGATTAATAGCTCCTTGGGTGAGCGTATCTTGAGTTTAGGTTTTCTTATTGGTTGTTCTGTGCTGATTTATTTCAGTGTTTTGTTCTTGTTAGGATTTAGATTCAGAGAGATTCGTATTAAATAGGAGATTAAGTAACTATAATATTCAACTAATTTTTTTACTTATGAAAGATTATAAAGAAACACTAAATTTACCTGGAACCAGTTTTCCAATGAAGGGTAATTTACCGAATAAGGAACCTGAAATTCTTGGATTCTGGGAAAAGATAGGTCTGTATCAGAAAATCCGGGAACAGCAACAGAACAAGAAGTCCTTTCTTCTATTGGACGGCCCTCCTTATGCTAATGGCAAGATTCATATAGGGCATGCACTTAATAAGATCTTAAAAGACATTATTATTAAATCAAAAACCTTATCTGGTTTTGACGCGCCTTATTTGCCTGGGTGGGATTGCCATGGCTTACCAATTGAACATCAAGTTGAAAAAAAGAAAGGTAAAGTGGGCCCTAAAATTGAGGCAAAAGAATTTAGAGAGCATTGCAGGTCTTATGCTCTTAAACAGATCGAAGAGCAAAAACAGGATTTTATCCGTCTAGGTGTTTTAGGTGAATGGGATCAGCCTTATCTCACTTTAGATAAAAATTATGAGTCTCAACAAATCAGAGCGTTTGCAAAGATTGTTGACAATAACCATGTGATCTATGGACACAAACCTGTTCATTGGTGCCTTGATTGTAAATCAGCACTAGCTGAAGCTGAGGTAGAGTACCAAGACAAAGAATCAGTCTCAGTAGATGTGGCATTTAAGGTATTGAGTACAGGAAAATTTTTAGATTTAGCAGGTGTTGATGGTATCGAACCCACGATGGAAATTATTGTGCCTATTTGGACAACCACACCATGGACTTTGCCCTCTAATGAGGCTGTCGTTTTAGGTGAAGATATTGACTATTCTCTCTTTCAGGGAACTCTGAAGAATAAGCAAATCAATGTCTTACTAGCCAATGATTTGTCTGAATCAGTAATGCATCGTTGGAATATAGAACATTGGGATAACGTTCTTAAGATTGATGCATCACTTTTGAAGGGATTGATGTTAAAGCATCCATTCTATGAAAAAGATGTGCCCATTTTAATTGGTGATTATGTAACTACAGAAACAGGCACAGGTGCGGTTCATACTGCTCCAGCACATGGCCATGATGATTTTAATATTGGAAAAATAAATCATCTAGACCTTGAATGTTATGTGAACCCTTATGGGTTGTTTGCAGACGAGAAAGAATTCTTTGCAGGGGAGCATATTTATAAATCAGAGTCGAAGATACTAAATAAACTTGAAGAGACTAATAACCTGATTCACCAAGAAAAATTTAATCATAGCTACCCGCATTGCTGGAGGCATAAAACACCATTAATATTTAGAACCACTCGGCAATGGTTTATTAGCATGGATAATGAAGATTTAAGAGAGAATTCTTTGCAAGCTATTGAGCAAGTTAAATGGTTGCCTGAATGGGGAGAAGATCGAATAATAGGTATGGTTTCTACTCGACCTGATTGGTGCATTTCTAGACAAAGATATTGGGGTGTCCCTATCCCGTTGTTTGTTCATAAAAAAAATCAATCACTGCATCCAAAGACAACAGAACTTTTAGATAAAATTGCTAATGATATTGAAGAAAATGGAATTGATTCATGGTTTGAATCTTCAATCGAGGATTATTTTGATGACAATTTAAAAGACTATAAGAAATCCACAGACACCATGGATGTTTGGATGGATTCAGGATTGGCTCACCATGCTGTGAGTCAAAATTTTGATAATATTACTTA
>JGI26059J44795_1000122_pt1 | contig 13183 bp, 12 predicted proteins | sample MarorgKNORR_S2LV_2_FD_44795 | JGI IMG/M metagenome (IMG submission 44795)
CCACTTATCAAATATTAAGGCATTGTCAGTAACCGCAAGATTGGTTGATTCTATTGAACCTTCATACCAGTTGTTTCTCGCTTTTTCAGGAAGGTATTGATAGGTTTTTCTCCACTCTGGGTCAGCATAAAATCTTCTTGAATCAAGAGTATTAATGGTGAGAGTCGGTGTTTGAAACACCCCATAAGCTGATAATTTTTTAATGATCTTTAAACATCTTTGAGGGTCATGATTACCAATTGAATAATATCTTTGAGCTGAATGTATTTGTGTTCTGAGAGCAGACCCTGCTATGGCATTTTCATTTTCAAGTTGCGTTCTTCTACTAGTCAATAATTCTGGGGCATCGAGTGAGCAAGCAAGATCCATATTTCTGACATGTTGCATACCACCAAGACCAGCCTCAATGGCTTCCTCAAGATCAATACTAAGAGGTATATGCCCGTGACTCTAAGGTTATTTTCCTTGGCAATATTCAATAGCTCCAGATAGGTATCTTTTGAGAGCATTTCATACGATTTTAGAAAAGTGACACCATTGTCCATTAAACCATTGACTACATTTTCAATATTTGAGTTCTCATCAATACCAATAGAGAGTTCAGGGAATCCGGGCTCCTTTCCTTTATAAACACGGTCTCTACCATCAATCAGCGGACCCGCATAAAATAATCTGGGTGATTTATTGGGGTTTTCTTTGATGTAGTTCAGTGATGGCTGGAGCTTCTCAATAACAGCTCCTGTATCTCTAATACTAGTGATTCCATTTTTGAGAAATAAATTGAAATAGGTTTCATGATCTATTTCAGGAATAAAGGTCAGATGTACATGGGCATCCCATAAACCGGGTATAAGAAACTTTCCGCTCCCGTCAATTATTGTATGGTTATTCTGCTCTTCGAAACTTTGAGTAGAATCAATAATCGATTGTATTTTTCCATCTTCAATAAGTACTGTTTGGTTTAATCGAACAGGATTTTCTGCATCAATGAGGGTAATATTTTCAATAATAAGACTTGGATGAGCGCCTATCTCCATGGCTAGAATAAGACTTAAAATAATCGTCATTTTTTTATAATTCATATACCCTCCGAAATAACAAAATCTCTCAATGAGCAATTCTTGATATGCCTAATAGCATTCTGATATTCATCTCCATCATATACCGATTGTGCAACTTCATAACTAGGAAATTCCACCAAAACAGTCCTTTCAAGTTTCGCATTCTCTTTTTTGATGTGATTTCCACCACGGACTAAGAATTCACCACCATGCTTTGCAACAATTGCGGTCGCTGCTTTCGCATATAGCTCAAAAGCTTCCTGATTATGATATTCGCATCTAACGATCCAATAACCTTTCATAAGGCCATACCTCCAATCCATGTATTGCATTTCTGATGTCCATACTTAAATTTACACTCGCAATTCTCTTTTTTTCCTCTAAGTGAAATAAGCTGATGGTGGACGGTGAAGAACCAACCGCATTAGCTCTTGATTAACTAGGCATAAGCCCCTAGCAAAACCTTGGCGAGCAATACGACTATCATCCAAATTTGTGTGTGTTAGCTCAGCTTCATCATAAGTAGGGATTTTAAAATTGGTTTCTTCTCCATCACGGCCCACAGCTCTGACACAATCACTTTTTGTGTCATTAAAAAGAACACCTTGTTTGAAGGGTCTTGCATTATGTGTACCTTCAGGCAGAGAGCAATATTCTTTGGCATTAAGATCGCTGTCCATGTAGATGAGTGCATCAGTTCTAAGACCGCTTACAAATAAGCCTTTTTTAGAACATCGAACATTATTAAGATGAAGATTGTTTGCCATCTCAGGGCCATCATTAGACAAAGGATCAAAGAGCTGAGATTTCCATCCATTAACGCCTTTTCTTAAGTGAACTCCTCTTGTAAATTCATCACGATTAAGATCAAAGACTAATAAGCTGTCATAGCCCGTCGAGGTAACAAATAAAAGATTCTCAAATTTGTTGATTTCATGAGCATGTCTTAAAAAGGCATTTTTATAAGAACGTTTAATATTAAACTCTTGATCATAAACAAAGAGTTCATCACTGGCCGCTACAAAAATTTCATTCTCACAAAACTCAATGCCACGTAGACCACGATCCCAACCACGTCCAGTGAAATCAATCCCAGAATCATTCCAGTCAACCATGATGTTAGCTATTTGATTTTCAAAATCGACCAGATAGATACCACCATGACTTTCGCCTTGCTGGCTTCCTCTAACCACTGAAGTGGCCATGAATGTAGGTAATGATTTCATTTTTTTATTGTAATCGAAATGGAATTACACATTAAAACTAAATCGTATAATTTCTATGGTAAAGTTTGTTGTTATGGTTTCGATTAAACAATGCAGTTTGACTGCTTTTTTTGTTTTAGTCTCAGCAAATTCTTTTGCCAATGATAAAATTTCAGAAATTTATTGTGGCAAATTATTAGATGTTGAGAGTGGACTTGTGCTCGACGATGTCATTATCAATATAAACAATAAGACTGAGAAAATTAAGGATATAACTGAAGCTACCTNCAANGATATTAGTCCATCCACTTTAAATCTCAGTGATCATTTTTGTCTGCCTGGGTTAATAGATATGCACACCCATATTTCTGAGAAAAGCTCTAGTGTAATGAGTGATTTTCTCAATCGTTCACAAGACCAACAACTGGCTATAGCTCGAGTAAACGCCGCCATAACTTTGCAAGCAGGGTTTACCTCGATTCGAGATCTTGGTGTCTATATAGCNTGGACAGATAAGCGATTAAGGGATGAAGTTAATCAGGGATTAACCGAAGGACCAAGAATGCAAGTCTCAGGCTATTACCTCACCATCCCAGGAGGCGGNGGCGACATTGATATACCAGGTTATAGCGGCGAAGTTCCCGATCATATTCGACTTGGCGTAACCAAGGGAGTTGATGAATTTAGACAAAGAGCAGGAAATGCAGTTGCAGGTGGAGCAGATCTTTTGAAGATGATAGCTTCAGGCGCTGTTTTGGCATATGGAAGTTTACCTGGAAGCCCAGAAATGAATCAGAATGAAATTAACGCTGTGGTTGAGGTTGGTCATCAATCAGGAGTTAAAGTTACTGCTCATGCTCATGGAGCAGAATCAATTAAACAGGCAATATTAGCTGGGGTTGACAGTATTGAACATGCATCTCTTATTGATAATGAAGGTATAAATCTCGCAAAGGCAAGGGGCGTTGCTTTATCCATGGATGTTTATAATGGAGATTATATTAATACCGTGGGTGTAGCTGATAATTGGCCAGAAGAATTTTTGAGGAAAAATAGAGAAACCACAGATCTGCAAAGAGAAAATTTTACTAAAGCTCATGAATCTGGAGTAATCATAGTTTATGGAACCGATGCAGGCGTTTACCCCCATGGGGATAATGCTAAACAATTTAGATACATGGTCGATTTAGGGATGAGCAACCTTGAAGCCATCCAATCAGCCACCATTGTTGCTGCCAAAGTAATGGGTTGGGAGGACAAAATTGGAAAAATTCAACAAGGATATTTTGCAGATCTCGTTGCTGTAAAGGATAATCCATTGCTAAATATTCGGGCTTTAGAAAATATCAATGTAGTTATTAAAGGGGGCAAGTTATACAAAAATAACTAGCGTATGAATATAAAAAAAATATCCACCTTAATTTTATGCCTCAGTAGTTTTTCAGTAGCTCAGGTTGAAAGTGCACCAACAATTGAAGTTCCTGAGGTCGTTCTTACAAGCGTGCCTTTTGAAGTCTCTGTTAGTGGCTTTGATCAGCAGCAAGCATGTAAACATCAATTAAAAATTAATGATTTCTTTTTTGAACCCACAGTATGTAATAGTAATGAACTGAATTTTGAATATCTTCTAATAGAAGCAACATCCGATAACCAATTAGANTTACTCTTAGACCAAAAAAAAATAGCTTCAGAAGAAGTTAATGTTCTGTGGGGTTGGCTATCAATATTACCNCCTTTGGTTTCAATTTTGGTTGCACTCTTTTTTAGAAGTGTGATTCCTGCTCTTTTTTTAGGAGTATGGGTCGGCTCTTTTGCAATCTTAGGACTTGAGTTAGGTGTTTTATGGCAAAGTTTTTTGGAGGTTGTTTCAAAGTATGTCAAACAAGCTTTAGCTGATCCTGACCATGCTGCAGTAATAATTTTTAGTCTTATGATCGGTGGATTAGTGGGAATTATTTCAAAAAATGGTGGCATGCAAGGCATTGTCAATTCTCTGACAGGTTTTACCACTTCACCTAAAAGAGGCCAGTTAATTACGTCATCTCTTGGTCTGGCTATCTTTTTTGATGATTATGCAAACACATTGGTTGTGGGTAATACCATGAGGAAAGTGACTGATAAATTGAAGATCTCTAGAGCAAAGTTAGCCTTTCTTGTTGATGCCACTGCGGCACCAGTTGCATGCATAGCCTTGATCACAACATGGGTGGGTTATCAAATAGGAATGATCGATGTCTCAGTAGGACAGATTGATGCAATTAATCAATCAGCTTACTCGATTTATCTGAATTCAATATTGTACAGTTTTTACCCAATATTCATGTTGGCGTTTGTTTTTACAATCGCAGGTTCTGGTAGAGATTTTTCAGTAATGTATCAGTACGAGATTGCTGCCAGACAGGGTAATGATAAATCGGTGCAAGGTGCTTCAATGGGCTACACGAATGAGGGAGAGTCAAAACAACTTGAACCTAAAGATCCATCAAGAGCGAGGGCAATTAATGCCTTTTTTCCGATTTTGATCTTTATTATCAGTGTCATTAGTGGGTTGTATGCAACCGGAGAAGGTGACTCAATTCAGGATATTATCGGGTCAGCTGATGCTTATCAAGCTCTCTTATGGGGCTCATTAATAGGCGTTATGACAGCCTTTGTTTTAACCATATCTCAAGGCTTATTAAGCTTGGAAGAAACAGTTCAGTCTTGGTATGAAGGGGTGAAATTTATGATTTTTGCCATTATCGTTTTAATCATGGCATGGTCTTTAGGACAAACTACAGAAATACTGCAGACTGCCCAATACCTTGTTTCTATCTTAGGTGAATTTCTTCCTGTTCCTTTAGTGCCAACCATAATTTTTATTTTGGCTGCAGCCACAGCTTTTGCTACAGGGACCAGTTGGGGCACAATGGGTATTTTTTATCCCATTGTTGTTCCTTTGGCATGGCAAGTACTCTTTTTAAATGGAATGGCAGATGTTGAACACATGTATATTATTTATTCCTCAGTAGCTTGTGTCTTGTGTGGGGCAGTTTGGGGCGATCATTGCTCACCAATTTCTGACACCACCATTATGTCTTCTATGGCCTCTGGATGTAATCATATTGATCATGTCGCGACCCAGTTCCCCTATGCAATGNTTGTCGCATCAATTGCCTTATTAATAGGAACCGTTCCGACTGGATACGGTTGGCCACCAATGATAATGATTCCTGTGGGTATTGTTTTAATTTGGCTAGTTATTTTTCTTTTTGGGAAGAGGATTAATTAGTTCGAATGGAGATTATACAAAGCAATAAAATTTTTAATGGTAATCACCAAGTGTGTTCACATTATTCTGAGTCAACACAATGTGACATGACTTTTTCTATTTTTGTCCCAGAACATAATTCATCTGAGAAGCTCAAAACCTTGGTATGGTTGTCAGGCCTAACTTGTACCGAAGAAAATTTTCGTATTAAATCTGGCGTGCAACGTATTGCCTCGGAATTGAAGATGATGATCGTATCGCCAGATACGAGCCCAAGAGGTGATGGTGTTCCTGACGATGAAAATTACGCTTTAGGACAAGGNGCAGGATTCTATTTAGATGCAACTGAGTCTCCATGGAATAAGCATTTTAATATGTATTCATACATCACCAAGGACCTCATGGAAACGATAGGCAATAATTTTCCGATTGATACTAATAAAACAGGAATATTTGGTCATTCCATGGGAGGTCATGGCGCACTAAGCATAGCCATCAAAAACCCTGAATTATTTAAATCAGTTTCAGCGTTTGCACCCATTTGCTCTCCCACAAAAGTGGGTTGGGGGGAAAATGCATTTGCCGCTTACTTAGGCGATCAAATGCCAGCGTGGTTCCAGTATGATTCCACAGAGTTAATATTAAGTAGAGGGTGGCATTCAGATATTTTGATCGATCAAGGATTAGACGATGAGTATCTCAATCAATATCTCAAACCTGGACTGTTGCAAGAGGCCTGTAAGCAAAAAAACGTTCAAATGCAGTTAAGGCAACATGAAGGTTACGACCATAGTTATTTTTTTATTGCCAGCTTTATTGAAGACCATCTCAGATGGCATGATGAAAGGCTATAAAGTTTCTCTTAACTGATTAAGATACCATCTGATAAATCGTTTCTCTGTTGATTCCTTTTCAGAAAAAGGCCCTGATGTGTATTTTCTTGAATTTACACCTTTTTGATTGTTGACGATAATTCTTTCATCTGCTTTGGTCGTTACATCCCATAACCACATTAGACGCTCAAGATCATAATCTTTTCCTTCTATGGCATCCTTATCAACCATCCAGTAAACATCACACTGACTAGTTTGGTGAGTAACTGGGGTAAAGACATAGGCAACCACGTGATCACAGTAGGCTAGTAAAAAGCTAACGGGACCAAGATTAAAGTCAGAAGCACCCGGATTATACTCAGTGATGTCACCTATCAGAGGGGCGAGGGCTTTGCCATCTTCACTGCCAGTTATGTATTTACCAAACAATGCATAGCGGGCATAGGCATATTGCTCTTGAGACTCAATTTGATCTTCATAGTCTGCAGATATTTCATAATCCTTCATACCGCATTTAGCAAGTGAATCTATCATTGGTTTTTGAGCTGATTGATATTCTTTGCTGGATTCATCATATTTTAAGCTATGCGATTTTGCATATTCTGGATGAGCTAGAGCGCAATGATAGCATTCATTGTAATTTTCAACTGTGAGCTTCCAGTTGGCCTCAATAGAATAATTTCTATGCGCAGCTATTTTCAGATCTTTCATTCCAAACATTTGCATTGGCTCTGATAGTTCTTGTTTCATCATTGCAAGTGATGTTGGGTTATCTGAAAAATTCACCATTATCAATCCTTCAATGACATCTATTGAGCAGCTATGAAGACCAAGATTTTCTTTGTCTATGTTGTTGCTCAAATTCTGAGCAGCCACTAGAGCACCTTCCAGGTTATAAGTCCATGCATGATAGGGGCAGGTCAATCGCTTCACGTTGCCTTTAATCTCTAAGCAAACGTGAGAGCCACGGTGCCTGCAAACATTCATAAAGGCCCTGATCTCACCATCTTTACCTCTGATGATAATTACTGATTCTGATAACAGATTGAAAAGAAAATAATCACCTGTGTTTGGAATTTGAGATTCATGTCCAGCTAATAGCCAAGAATTCATATAAATATTCTCAATCTCTAGATCAAAAATCTCTTTGTTTTTATAAAATTCTTGATCTAGAGACCAGTCTTTGACCTGGTTATTAATTAGTTGTTCTAGTTTGTCCATAATAGAAGAAAGTTTAGGATAGTAATGGCAGGAATTTATCACAAAATTATTTATTCTGCTCAGATATTATTCGCGGTGATTTATANATCAGATGTTCTCTTTCGCCTTCTNTTTNTGGTGGTCTTTGCCTGTTTATTTTNTGGCAATTTTACGATTTTACCCAACTCATTAAAAGAATCTGAGTTATGAGGTACCGACATAGCACTAACAAAATATTCTTGAAATAGAGGTTCTATTGCAGTTTCTATCTTTTCTATCTTTTTCACCTGTTTTTCTATTTCATTTCTACTTTTTGTATCCAGAAGTGCCATTCTCGCACCCGTGCTGGCGGCATTCCCTGCTGAACTGACTTCATCTAGATCACAATCAGGTATAAGACCTAAAACCATGGCATATTTCACATCAATGTGACTTCCAAAAGCACCAGCTAATCTGATTTTGTCTATTTTTTTTATTTCTAATTTATCCATCAACAATTTTGCACCAGCATACAATGCTGCTTTAGCTAGTTGTATTGCTCGGATATCATTTTGTGTAACGATTATTTTCTGTTCGCCCTCATAGAGCATATAGGAATAAGTNCTGCCATCTTTAAAAAGATGTTTATTCTCTTTAGCAATTTCTTCATTCATNAACCCATCTGAAGCAATGATTCCAGACAAGTACATTTCAGCCACAGCTTCTATAATCCCAGACCCACAGATCCCTGTTATACCAATTGATACTGTGTTTTCACTAAAATCAGGATCATCAGACCATAAATCTGAACCTATCACTTTGAAACGGGCTTCTAGAGTTGATCGATTAATTCTAACTCTCTCTATTGCGCCTGGAGCGGCTCGTTGTCCGGAGGTAATTTGAGCTCCTTCAAAAGCTGGACCAGTCGGGCTTGAGGCAGCTAAAATATGATCCTGATTGCCAACAACTATTTCTGCGTTGGTTCCTACATCCACAATGAGATTCATTTTCTTTTGATCGTATGGTTTTTCGGTGAGAATCACAGCAGCTGCATCTGCTCCAACATGTCCTGCTAAACAGGGTAAAACATAAATTTCAGCTTGAGGATGAATGTCCATTCCATAATCAGAAGCCTTAAGAGCAAGTGCGTCACTGGTTTCGAGGGTGAAGGGGAGGACACCTAATGGGATTGGATCAAACCCAAGAAACAGATGATGCATTACTGGATTACCAACGACTGTAGTCTCCAACACTAAACTAGTTTCAATGTCTGCCTCAGAACAAGCTTTCGCTATAAGGTTGTTGACTGCTTCACGCACAACTCTTGTCAGTTCAGTCTGAGATCCAGGGTTCTGCATGCAATAAGAAACTCTGCTCATAAGATCTTCCCCGAACCTTATCTGAGGATTCATAGACCCTTGACTTGAAATCACTTTGCCATTTTTTAAGTCACATAAATTTACTGCTATTGTGGTTGACCCAATGTCAATCGCCGCACCATAAATTGTCTCAATTAATCCAGGCCAAACCCCTGCCAAATTTTTCTGGTCCCTAACGGCAACCGTAAAACCCTGAGAAGAACCTTTGATTGCATCACTGAGGGTTTTTGAGGCACAACTAATTGACTCTATGTTCAAAGACCAGTCATTTATCAGTCTTTCTTTTACTATCTCTTCAATATTCGTAGATGAATTTACTTTGGAGTCAACATAGTAGAGTTGTGTTCTTGGGTTGATGAAAATATCAGTGGCTTCAAAATCTTTACGAACGATTTGTTGATGAAGTTGACTTTCCGGAGGAACATCAATGACCACGTCTCCAAGAAGTTTAGATTGACAGCCTAACCTTCGCTTTTTATCTAATGATTTTCTTTTTTCGTATTTTTTTTCTGACTCTGTTATCCCAGATAAATGATCTGATTTAGATTCAATGCCATGTTTTGCAAATTTACCTTCGGTTAATTCTATTTGGCAACGGCCACAAATTGCTCTACCTCCACAAACAGAATCTAAGTCAACTCCAAGCGATCTCGAAGCATCTAAAATAGTTGTTCCCTCTGGAAAGGAGCCTCTCTTTCCTGATGGCATGAATGCAATTTTGTACTCTTTTTTATTAATTTGAGCCATAGAATATGGAGCTAAGCTCTTCTTTTTCTTCTGCTTCTTTTCTCTCTGGGTTCTCGGTAATTCATAATCCAATCAGAACATTCGGGATCATGCCCCATAACCACATTTGCTCCTCTAATTGATTGCATTATCTCTTTTTCAAGTGGGTTGGTGATGGCACAGGGCATACCATTGGCTATTGCCATTGCAATAAAAGCAGTGTTTAATCCATGTCGATTTGGAAGACCAAAGCTTAAATTAGAAGCACCACAGGTGGTGTTTACTTGTAATTCATTCTGTAGTTTCTTTATCAATTCTATGACCTGTTTTCCAGCATCATTGATCGCACCTATTGGCATCACCAAAGGATCAATGAGTATGTCCTCTTTAGGGATCCCATAATCCATAGCTCGCTCAACTATCTTTTTCGCAACCTCGAAACGAACATTAATATCCTCAGATATACCTGAATCATCATTAGATATGCCAATAACAGCACATCCAAATTGTTTAACTAAAGGCAGAACAGTTTCTAATCGTTCTTCTTCACCAGTTACTGAATTCAATAGAGCTTTACCTTGATAAGCCTCAAGACCACATTTCAAGGCTTCGACTATTGAAGAATCTATGCACAATGGAACATCAGATATACTCTGAATTAATTTAATTGAGTCAGCTAAAATTTTCGGTTCGTCAGCTAATGGGACACCCGCATTAACATCCAATATTTGCGCCCCTGCATTGATTTGACTCATAGCATCTTTTTCAACTCTTTCCAGGTTGCCCGCTTTCATTTCTTCAGCGAGCAATTTTCTATTGGTTGGATTGATTCTTTCTCCAATGATTACGAATGGTTGATCTGGATCAATGATGATTTCTTTAGTCTTAGAGCTAATAATTGTTTGCGGCATATTTTTTTCCTATTCAGGCTTTATTCCTTTGGCCTTAATTGTTTTTTCAAGAACCTCATCGGTAAATTGATTTTCTAGTTCGTTCACCAGATTATCGACTAACTCTTGAGGGTCTCCTTGCATGGCAACTGTTTCTCTCCTCCATTCTGACATATAGGCATCACTCGAACCTTTACCAGCCCTCATCGCAGCTCTATCAATNGCAATTTCAAATTTAGGGTTAAGCTGCTTCTTATACTTTTCTCTACCGAGCTTATAAATCACATGAGAGGGGATATCTCTCCAATAAATTGTAATCATTTTACCCATTAGTTAACTGATTGATTTAATTGTGATTTAAGATTATCTAAACCTGTGTAATGGAAAGAGTAATCTAAGTCTAAAAAATCCGCATATTTTTTAGCATCTTGTTGTAATGATTTTGATTTAGACTGAGCTAAATAGATAACTTTTTTATAATGTTTAAAATAATCATTTTTTAATTCGGGGTGTTTATCAATGCCNAAACCTTCTATTACTAATCTTTCGAAATGTTTGACCAAGAAATCGGTTAAGTAAAATGTGCCAAGTTCTTGTTCAGTAAAATGAGTAAAATTTCTTTGCCCTGAATAAAATTCATAGCAGTGAGCTCCATCTAATCTTTCAAGATCATATTCTTTTAGCAAACTATCTAACATCCCGCCTGTACCACAATCAGCATAGGCGATAAAAACCTTTGAGAAATCATCTTTCAAAGCGAGATATTTTTCTCTGATTTTTTCGGGTATTAATTTAGGAGTATTATGTAGTTCTGCGTCAAGACACTTGATAGTCACATGATTCCAAGAGTTGAGTTTTTTTAGTTGATTCAGTTCAAATGCCAGCGCCCCACAAGCAATAATAAGTACTTTTTCGGTCATGATTAATTATTAGCAGCAACTAACTTTTTCATCGTCTCAACTGCGCTACCGGCATCCATGCAATAAGCATCTGCTCCAACATGTTCAGCAAATTCATCGTTCAAAGGTGCGCCACCAACCATAATGATGTATTTGTCTCTGATTCCTCTTGCTTTTAATTCATCGACCACCACTTTCATATACGGCATGGTTGTAGTGAGTAATGCTGACATTCCAAGAATTGTGGCATTATGTTCTTCAAGAGCATCGATGTATTCATCGACGTCGGTGTTAACACCAAGATTGTAGACTTCAACGCCAGCGCCTTCCATCATCATGCCTACCAGTTTTTGTCCAATGTCATGGATATCACCCTTGACAGTTCCAATCACCATTGTGGCTATTGGTTCTACTCCCGATGCTGACAAGATTGGTTCCAACAGAGCCATACCAGCTTTCATTGCATTGGCAGCTAATAANACTTCCGGAACAAAAAGAATTCCATCACGAAAATCATCGCCCACAACGACCATACCTTCAACTAGGGCTTTATCCAATACTTCAGTTGCTTCCCATCCTCTATCTAATAAGATTTGCGTTCCTTCAGCAATTTCTTCAGCTAAACCATCATAGAGGTCTTCATGCATTTGCTCTGTGAGTTCTTGATCATCGAGTTCTGAAAGAATAATATCATCAAATTCTTCTGGCATTATCTAACTCCAATTTTTCGAATATATAGTACTTCAGGTCAAGCGTTTTAGCTACAAAAGTCATTCATCTTCTTTTTCTTTTTCTTTCTCTTTTAGGCGCTATTTTTGTTGAACCTGGGTTGAGGTAATTATTTATCATTGCTATGTTTCCAGTTGTCATAGGTCCTAAATTTTTAATAATGGAATCGAGATCTATTTTTTCTATTAAGGGTTTATATGATTCTAAGGACTCAGACATTGCTTTTATATGAACATGGGTTGTGCCACAGCATCCGCCTATAATAGATGCACCCATATCTCTAGCGTGTCGAGCATACTTTGCCATCATTTCCGGGGTTCCATTATAGACTATGGCATCTCCCCTAAATTCAGGAACACCGCAATTACCCTTAGCCACAAGCAACAGATCTTCATTCTTTTTAGAGGTTTTAAAGCAAATTAAAGAGCCGATTAACTCAGAAGCCCCAATGCCACAGTTTGCTCCATAACCAATAACATCTGGATAGAATTTCCGTGCAAGCTCTGCAAGCTTTGAGGGTTCTAGACCCATCATTGATTTACCATGAGTATCAAAACTATAAGAACAAATGATGGGCAATGAAGATTCTTTTGCTGCTAATAAAGCGGCTTCCATTTCTTCTTCTGAGGACATGGTCTCAATCCACAGTAGGTCAGCACCACCGTCTTTCAATGCTAACGCCTGTTTTTTAAAAGCTGCTTGAGCATCTTTTTTAGTTAATGCACCTAATGGTTCTAATATTTCACCAGTTGGACCTATTGAGCCCGCTATAAAAACAAGTTTTTCAAATTTATCAGTTGATTCTTTGGCAAGTCTTGCTGCCTCAAAATTCAATTCTTCTACTCTATTTTCAGCATCATGAAGAGCTAATCTATATTTATTTGCTCCAAACGAGTTGGTTAAGATAATATCTGATCCAGCACGTATAAAATTTTCATGGTTAGTTTTTACTCGCTCAGGGAATTCTATATTCCAGAATTCTGGGGAATAACCCGACTCTAACCCCATGTCAAATAAGTTTGTTCCGGTAGC
>JGI26059J44795_1000129_pt1 | contig 12760 bp, 9 predicted proteins | sample MarorgKNORR_S2LV_2_FD_44795 | JGI IMG/M metagenome (IMG submission 44795)
CCGCGTTTGGAACCACATGCCCGCGCAGCTGTCGGGGCGGTCGCGGCGATGGTCGGTTGATTACTGACGGAAGCGTTTCCTAGTCCTCAATCTCGATTCCTTGTGCCACCATCATCTCGGCCTCAAGGATAGTCTGACGCACCGCCATGGCGGTGTCGGGGGTCACTGAGATGGACGTAATCCCGCAATCCACTAGGAACGGGGGGAACTCGCTGGGATGGTCGCTGGGAGCCTGACCGCAGATGCCTATCTCAAGGCCCCTCGAGGTGAATGCGTCGATGGCCGTGCGAATCATCGACTTGACTGCTGGCGCACGGGCATCGACATGGTGCTGGTAGCCCTCAAGGTCGTCCCGAGAGACCGCGTATACGGTCTGAACTAGGTCATTGGTCCCTATGGAGCCGCCCGAGAGTTGCATCCTGTCGATGAATGCGTCCGCGTCGATGACGTTAGAGGGCAACTCAACCATCACGAACAGTGGGACGCTGTTGCTGGGCCCTATCGCGTGTTCCTCGAGCAGATCCTTGACAGCCTCGCCCTCCTCGGGAGATCTGCAGAACGGAACCATGAGCTGCAGGTTACTCAGGCCGAAGTCATGGAACACCGATGCCATGGCCTCGCACTCCATCTCGAAGGCTGGCTTGAAAATTGGGTCGAGGTATCGCGAGGCCCCTCGCCATGCAATCATCGGGTTCTCTTCCTGTGGCTCAAAGAGCCCGCCACCCAGCAGATCCCTGTACTCGTTGGACTTGAAGTCGGAGAGACGGACGAGAACAGGCCGTGGGTAGAACGCCGCACAAATCAGACCGACGCCTTCCCTCAGTTTGTCGATGAAGAGTCCCCTAGGGTGGTCGTAGTTCCAGCACCGCCTCTCGATGGCCTCAATCGTCTCGCGCAGGTTCTCCTCGGGCTCCTCGGAGAGATTCCTCGCGAATGGTTCGATCTCAGGGGAGATTTCGCCGGTATCCAGGTACTTCTTGAGCGAGCGATAGTGGATGAATGCGAGAGGGTGAATGCCGATCTCCCCGGACAGGACGAACTCGATGCGAGCAAGGCCGACGCCCTCGACGGGGAGCTGCGAGTCGACCAGCGACTTGGTCGGGAAGCCGACGTTGAGCTTGAGCTTGGTCTTCAGAGGGGTCGAGGTGTCGACCTTGTGCTCGACTATCTCGAACGGGTGCTCGCCGTCGAAGATGTACCCGGTATCGCCCTCTGCGCAGGAGCCGGTGACGATTCTCTGGTTGTCGAGCTTTAGCGCATCGGCGCAGCCCACGATGGCAGGGATACCGAACTCCCTCGCTATGATTGCCGCATGGCTAGTCCGACCTCCCTTTCGCGTGACTATCAGGGAGGCTTGCTTCATCATCGGCTCCCAGTCGGGAGTTGTCATTTCTGTTACCAGCACGTCCCCCTTCTCGAAGACCAGTTCGTCCCAGGGTATCTCCTCCTGTCTCTCTCCGCCGGCTAGCCTCTTCTGCAGGGCGCGTCGACGTTCGAGCACCTCTCTGTACGAGCCATAGGTCCTGATTGGCCCGGATCCTATCCTCTTGCCGACGGCTTGGCCGGTGGCAATCACCGAGTCTCGCTTGAGTCGGTCAACCAGAGAGCGGTCCATCTCGTAGCGAATCATCCGTGCGTGGTCTTGCCGTGCACCGTCTCCGGTCTGGCTTGGACGATGTACAGGCCGCCGTCCTCCCCGTCCTTGGCCCACTCTATGTCCATGGGCATCCCGTAGTGGTGCTCAATGCGCAGGGCCATGTTCGCCAGGCGCTTGCACTCCTCTGAACTCAAGGCCCAGTCTCGCCGTTCCGAGAACGGGACCTCGTCGACAGTGGTGGCCCTCACCCCGTCACTCGCGTATACCATCCTCTGGTCCTTGCTGCCGAGGTGCCTGTGCACGATGGCGAACTTGTCCTTCAGGAGGCCCTCCTTCCAAACCGTGTAGGTGTCCGGCGATACTGTGCCCTGGACGATTAGCTCACCCAAGCCATAGGATGCAGCGATGTGCACGACCCCATCGTGACCCGAGTCCGGGTCGATGGTGAACATCACACCAGATGAGGCCTGGTCCGAACGGACCATCTTCATCACGACGACACACAGCGGACTTGCCAAGGGGTCCATCCCCCTGTCGAGCTGGTAGCAGATGGCACGCTCGGTGAACTGGCTGGCCACGCACTTGCGCCAGTGCAGGACCACGCTGTTCTCGCCGTGGATGTTGAGGAACGACTCGTACTGGCCTGCGAAGGAGGCGTCCTCTGAGTCCTCCGTGGTGGCAGATGAGCGGACGGCAACGTCGGTGCCCTTGCCGTACTGCTCGCAGAGCTGTCGGTATGCGAGGCGGATCGAGTCCGATATGGCCTCGGGGACAGGGGTCTCGAGGACCAGTGCGCGAGCAAGTTCGGCTCGTCCGTGCATGGCCAGAGAGTCGTTCTGATTGGCGCCCTCGATGCACACCCTCAGAGCTTCCGAGAGGGATGATTGAGCAATGGCGAGGGTCCTCACGTCAGCGAGGCCCTCGACTTCGGGGACTTGATCCCAAGTCCCCCGGGCTACCTCGGTTCCCACGAACTCCCGGTATCCATCCGAAGTCGTGCAGAACCCGTTAGGGACGTCGACGCCGCTCTCACGCAGGTTGCGGTACATCTCGCCTAGGGATGCTCCCTTACCGCCCACTGCTAGCGCGTCGTCGCGCCCTACCTCGTCGAACCAAAGTACGTGATTTTCTTGTCCCATGAATCCCCAGTTCCCCAATGGCCCCCAATGGCCGGTCAACAGTAACGCCCGGCGCCCAATAATAGTTGAGTTCGTTCCTGAGCATTGAATTTGGACGAAGTACTCGGAGCAGGGTTGAAGGACGTCCCGGCATTGGGTGACCTGTGAGCGGTGAAGTTCGCAATGTAATCATCATTGGTTCCGGCCCAGCTGGATACACTGCCGGGCTCTACGCCGCGCGCGCGCTTCTCGAGCCGCTGATGTTCGCGGGTTACATGTCAGGCGGCCAACTGATGCTGACCTCGGACGTCGAGAACTTTCCCGGATACCCCACAGGAATCGACGGGCCGGAGATGATGGTCCACATGCGCGAGCAGGCCGAACGTTTCGGGCTCGAGGTCCAAGACAAGAACGTGGAGAGGGTCGACTTCTCCGAGCGCCCCTTCGGCGTTTGGGTCGAGGGGGATGAATACCGCGCCGAGGCCGTAATCATCTGCACCGGTGCAGAGGCAATCTGGCTCGGTGCAGAGGGTGAGGAGGCCCAGAAGGGCAGGGGCATATCGACCTGCGCGACGTGCGACGGCGCCTTCTTCCGCGACGATGAGGTCATCGTGGTCGGAGGAGGCGACTCGGCGATGGAGGAGGCGACCTTTCTCACTAGGTTCGCCAGCAAGGTCACCATCATCCACAGGCGCGAGGGATTCAGGGCCTCGAAGGTGATGTACGAGAGGGCGGCGAGCCATCCGAAGATCGAGATCAGGACGCATATGAGCGTGAAGAGGTGGCTCTCCGACGAGAATGGACTCAGCGGGGCGGTCCTAGAGGACACGCGCGACGGGAGCGAGGACAAGATTGCCTGTACAGGGGCATTCATCGCGATAGGTCACAAGCCCATGACGAGGTTTCCTGGATGGCGAGGTCGAGATGGACGACTCGGGCTACGTCCTGCACTCCGAGCACACCATGACGAGTGTTCCGGGCGTGTTCGCCGCGGGAGACGTCGTGGACAAGCGCTACAGGCAGGCCATAACCGCCGCCGGCATGGGATGCCAAGCAGCCATGGATGCGGAGAAGTGGCTGGAAGACCAGCATTGAGGTGCTGAATTGGACACCGCCGGTGAGACGGGTTGGCTGAACAACAGGATAGCCGACTTCTTCTACCTCCTCCACGTCTCAATCACCTTCTTCTGCGCCTTCGCCTGGCTGGGGCCTCACGAGTGGATGTGGTGGGGCGTATTCATCCTGTATGGGGCCACTGAGATACTTTGGTTGCTGAGGGATGGTTATTGCATCATCACCGATATTGAGAGATATTTCAGAGGAATCCCTCGTCCCGATTCTCATCTAGACCAGAACTTCATCCGCAGATTGATTCATCTTATCGTGAGACGCGACATACGACCAGAGGATGCGAGGAAGCTTACTCGTGTCTGGGGTCGTATCGGGTGGCTGGTTGCCACTGTCCGGCTGTTCGTAATCTGATGGCAGCGAGTTTGCTTAGCCGAAGAGGCCATGTTGGGTTGGCCCCCTCGTAGCGCTGTGTCAGACGAGCATGGGGCGCGCTACGCGAGGCATCTGACCCTACCCGAGGTCGGGCCCGAGGGACAGAGGCTGCTCGGCGAGGCCTCGGTCCTAGTCGTCGGGGCCGGCGGCCTAGGCTCACCGGCCTTGCTGTANCTAGCAGCTGCGGGGATAGGGAAAATCGGTGTCATCGATGACGACTTNGTCGACATATCGAACCTGCAGAGGCAGGTCCTGCACGACACCGCCTCTGTCGGCGATGCCAAGGTGGTGTCCGCGAGGCGTCGACTCACCGAACTCAATCCGGAGATTGTCGTCGAGGCGCACAATGCGAGACTCGGTGTGGACAATGCACTCGAGTTGATTGGCGAGTACGACGTAGTGATTGACGGCTCTGACAACTTCTCGACTAGGTACCTGATAGGTGATGCATGCGAAATTCTCGGCAAGCCCTGGGTCTTCGGCAGCATCCACAGATTCGAGGGACAGGTAGCCACCTTCAANCTCGATGGGAGTCCCAACTACCGGGATTTGTTTCCCGAGGCGCCGCCTGCCGAGCTCGCCCCTAACTGCGCCGAGGCTGGCGTATTGGGAGTGCTGCCAGGAATCGTCGGATCGATTCAGGCCACTGAGGCGATCAAAATCATCCTCGGAATCGGCGAGCTGCTAAGTGGNAGGCTACTGGTCATTGACGCCCTCGGGATGAGGATGCGTTCTCTCTCGTACTCGCACGACCCCTCGCGACCGACNGTCACCGAACTNTCCGAGCACACAGTGGAGTGTTCGAGTCAGGCTGATGCCATCGAAGAATTGCGAAGCGGGATGCTAGAGATCAGCCCCGCCGATTACGCGGAACGAGTCGGCAGTGGGTGGACCCCTTTTTTGCTCGATGTCAGGCGGGCGGATGAGGAAAGGCTGACCTCCCTCGAGGGAACCTCGTTGCGAATCCAGCACAACTCNGTCCCGCAGAGGTCCGACGAGATTCCTCGCGACCGCGACTTGGTAGTATACTGCAGGACGGGAGTCAGGTCCGCTGCAGTCGCGCGCTACCTAGTCACCTCGAGGGATTCAGAGGGGCGCGTGTACAATCTGTCTGGGGGGATTCACGAGTGGTCGGACACCGTTGATTCGAGTGTGATAAAATACTAATTATGGTAATAGTTATTTGAAACTAACATTTATTTGTGGTATTTTGTTCAATGAACTGCTGGAATATAACGAAAAATGGACAAAATGCTTCATTTGTGGTTACTAACCTCGCAGCGCATCGAAGATTTGTTGTATTAGCACCCTGTGGGGGCATCATGGCAATCATTCGACAAGGAGTGTGGAAGTGCCCTTCCTGCGAGCATCACCAGACATGGAGGGTGAGGCAGGAGACGACGCGTCTAGACAGAAGGTGTGAGCAGTGTGGGAACCGGATTAGAGCAACTCTTGATCGTTCTTCCAGCGGCCAGGGGAGGCAGCGCAACGTGCAAATCTGGGAAAGAGAGAGTCTGCTCGGCCCAGAGGAGTTGTCGGCAGAGGCTGTTCGCAGGAACGAGGGGGGCCGTAAGGAAGCGGCAGGAGTCGGCCCGATTCGGCCATCCACTCCCGAGGAGGTATCCCAGAGCGATCTGCCAGTGATATGGGGGGCTGGGTGGGAGCCTGCAGGTGCAGTCGATTTTTCCCTCCCCCTGCAGTCCTCGGCAGCTAGGGCCGAGTTGCTCAGGTTCCTAGCCGAAAGGCACGACGGGCATCTGGTCGCAGCCGCCTCCTGCTGGGACGGAATGAGCGTGCCCAAATCCTTCGACGGGAGGTCTTTCCACGATTTCTCAAGAGAGTACGTCAAGGAGTTGGGGGACTCCCTGCAAGACCGTCTGCTCAACCCGAGTCTTAGTTCGGTGCATTCCACTGAAGTTATTCCGAGGAGGACTGCGGAGATACATCTGGAACGCCGTACTGCTAGGCTGCTAACAGACGTGGCAATTTGCCTAAGGAGGATTGCCCACCACTCCTCCATCACAATCGAGCAGCGTATGGAGTGGCAGAGGATGATGACTCGCACCAGAGTCGTCGACGAGCATCTCAAGGACCTGTCCACCAAGGGCATAGAAGCCCCAGACGGCGGGAACTTCGGGGGCAAGGGCTTCCGCTCGACATGGCAGGAGGGAGTTGTCGCGTGTGCCAGCGCCATGCGCAGAGCTGTCGACATCTCGTCCGACGAGCGGCAGCGCGCCGACGTCGTGGCTCCGATGATTCGTGACGTGGGTCTGGCGCTGGCCATGGGGCAGACCGCGTTGGAGGTCTTCTCGTCCCAGATGGGCAAGTCTGGATCCTACATGGACGGGGGGCACGAAGGCGCGGGAGGCAGGGACCTCCACATCGGCAACTGGGACAAGGGGATAATGCCCCCGACCGCCCCCCTGCCAATCGCCAGCGCCACGACGACCGGAGTGGCCCTCGCTGCGTCTAGGCTCTCAGTTGACCGTTTCCATCTGGCCCCAGTGGGAGAGGGCTGCAGCAGCAGCGGCGAGTTCTGGGAAGCAATGAACCTCGCCGGAGCGAGGGGGTTGCCGATATCTTTCATGATCCAGAACAACCAGATCGCACTCGACACCTTCGTCACCGGCCAGTCGGGGGTCGAGACGTTCGGCGACAAGGGTCATGCCATGGGGATGCCGGCATGGACCATCGATGGCTCCGACCCGGGGGCGTTCTACGCATCAACTGCGGTAGCGAGGGAGTTCGCACTGGACGGATGCGGCTCGACCCTGATTCACGTCGAGACGATGCGTGGATGCGGCCATGCCCACCACCATGACGACTTGTACCTCGGGGCCGACTCGGGCAACCCCCCGGGGTACGTCGATAGGGATCTGCTGACCTACTGGGCGGAGAAGGACCCAGTTCCGAACCACAGGGAGCTGCTGGTCCAGCTGGGTTGCGACGAGAAGGTGCTGGATGAGATGGAGTCCGAGGAGCAGGCCCTAGCAGATGCGGCTCGCGAGGAGATGGAGGCGATGCCTTGGCCCGAGGGATACACGGTCACAAAGGGGATTACGAGCCTGCACGACGCTGCGAGTCATACCGAGCAGTACGAGAGGTTCGAGCGTGAGGTCGGGCTGACGGAGTGCCCGTTGCAGCTAGGCGAGGAGTCATTGGAGTTCTCCGATGCTCCCAACGCACGCACCTACAGCAGGGCCATCCAGGAGGCGATGGTGTCGATAGCCGACAAGCACGGAGAGCGAGTCGTCTTCATGGGCGAGGACATGGAGGTCGCTGGCGCCTTCGGGCTCAACCTCCCCCTCAAGACGAAGGGGCACTCCGACAAGCTGCTCGACATGCCCCTGTCCGAGTCTGTGATAGTCCACTCGGCCACTGGTGCCGCGCTGGGCGGGTTGCGTCCGATGGCCGAGATTCAGTTCGGGGGCTTCGCTGCACTGGCGATGAACGCGTTGGTCAACAACGCGGCCCAGCTGCGTTGGCGATGGGGAGCAGAGGTTCCCATCACAGTGCGCATCCCATTGGGTGCGAAGACGCGCAGTGGACCGTTCCACGCCAACATGATAGAATCGTGGTTCAGCAACGACCCGGGGCTGGTGATTGTGTTCCCAAGCACCCCTCAGGACGCTTACGACCTGCTAATCGAGTCGCATGAACTGGACGATCCGGTAATCTTCCTCGAGCACATTGGGCTGTACGGCCTCAGGGGAGGTCTGACGGGTTGGGGGGAGTCAATCAGCCAGGTGGTCGACAGGGACTCGGTGCACAAGCGATTGGCTGCAGGCGAGATGTCGATTGGCAAGGCTCGCGTGTTGAGGGGAGGAAGAGACCTGACCATAGTGACTTGGGGGGCCATGGTGCATGTGGCAATGGAAGCGGCCTCTGAGGCGTCGAGTCGCGGACTTGAGGCGGAGGTTGTGGATCTGAGGACGATATCCCCCTTCGATGCCCGGACCTGCGTGGAATCGGTGGCAAGGACCGGGAGGCTGCTGGTGCTCCAAGAAGCACAGTGGACCGGTGGGCTGGGCAACACCGTGAGCAGTCGCATCATGGAAGAGGCGTTCTGGTGCCTCGAGAGCCCGCCTGTGGTGATTGGCGCTCTGGACACCCCGGTGCCTTTCTCGCCGCCTCTAGAGGACCACACTGTGCCAACTGCGGATCTCGTCCTCAGGCACATGCTCAGAATGTGCTCGTGAACACCCTCTCTGCGCGACCAAACGGTCATGAGCGGAGTAGCGTCCGACGAGTCTGATGACTGCTCTCGGCTTGGCCGATGGCCCCCTGATCGTGATTGGCTTCATCCTGCTAATGCTGGGGGGCGAGTTAGTTGTCCAAGGCGCCGTCACGATTGCTGGCAGACTGCGGGTCCCTCCTCTCTTAATCGGCTTCACCATCGTCGCCATCGGAACCTCGCTGCCCGAGCTGGCGGTCGTACTCGAGGCAGTCAACGAGGGGACTCATGAGATTGCCGTCGGCGGCGTGCTGGGCTCCAACGTCGCCAATGTAATGCTGGTTCTGGGCACCGCTTCCATCCTAGGAGCAGCGTCGGATCCTGGTCAGGGGATACGCAGGGACGCTATGGCAGTTGCCGCAGCCACTGTGATACTGCTGGCTACGGTCCTAATTGGGGAGGTCGCATGGCAGTTGGGCATCCTTATGCTCCTCGGACTGGTATTCTACTACAGCTACTCCTACCGTGCCTCGAAGGCCGAGGGCACCGATGTAGAGGACAGTGACACCTGGCTGCCTGACCGGATTGCACTCGCCGTCCCGGTGACTGCCGCGGGCGGGTACATGATCTGGATTGGAGCGGAGATGCTGGTCCAGGGCGCTACCGGGCTAGCTGGCAGTTACGGCATCTCCGAGTCGGTAATCGGGCTCTCCGTGGTGGCCCTAGGCACTTCACTCCCGGAGCTCGCTGTCACACTCGTAGCTGGCCTGCGCGGCCAAGGCGGGGTAGCGGTGGGCAACGTGCTCGGCTCCAATGTCATGAACATCATGGGGATACTAGGTGTCGCTGCGACCTATTCCGGTGGCCTAGTCATAGCTCCCGAGTTCGCCTCCAGAGACATCTGGGTGGTCGTTGTGACCTCTGGCTTCGTCGTGGCGATGCTGTTGGATGAGAGGCACATAGGAAGGCGAGTAGGTGCCGCGATGGTCGGTGGCTACCTAGCTTACATGGCAATGCTGTACCTGTAGGCCGCACTGCGCATTATGGTGCGAACCGCTAAGTCCGGGACCCCGGTCCTAGGGCCATGGTGGACTTCAGCCTGTCAGACGAGCAGTCCATGCTCCAGGAGATGGCACACGAGTTCGCTGCGTCAGAGGTGCAGCCGAACGCGGCCAAGTGGGATCGCGACAGCAGCTTCCCTCGCGAGGCGATTCGCAAGGCGCACGAGCTCGGTCTGCTCACCGTCAAGATACCCGAGGAGTATGGCGGCTATGGGATGGGGTCCTTCGAGGAGGTCCTAATCTGCGAGGAGATTGGCTGGGGTGANCCGGGATTNGCCACGGCATCNGGTAGCACGATGCTTGCCTCATACCCTGTGATTACTGGTGGCACNGAGGACCAGAAGCAGCGCTATCTGTCGAAGGTGGCGAACGGGTGNATAGCATCTTACTGCGTCACCGAGCCGGGTGCTGGAAGCGACGTCCAGTCGATCTCNACCCATGCGGTGAGAGACGGTGATGACTACGTCATCAATGGCAGNAAGATGTGGATTACCGGTGCTGGGCATGCTGACTGGTTCTTCGTCCTCGCCTACACCGACCCCAGCGCGGGCTACAAGGGAATGAGCAGTTTCATCATCGACGCCGACAGCCCCGGGATTTCCCTCGGCAAGAAGGAGGACAACATGGGGCAGCGCTGCTCGGACACGAGGTCGGTCGACTTCAACGACGTCAGGGTGCCTGCAGACAACCTCATCGGAGGCGAGGAGAACAACGGATGGATGAACGCCATGAAGGCATTCGACCTGTCTAGGCCCACTATCTCAGCTCACGCCGTCGGAAATGCTAGGGGGGCGATGGAGGAGTCTCTCCAGTACGCCAACGAGCGCAGCACTTTCGGTAAGCCAATCTACCGGCATCAGGCCGTATCGTTCATGATTGCGGACATGGCTACCAAGGTCGAGGCTGCTAGGCTGCTGACCTGGAAGGCGGCGAAGAAGGCGGACTCTGGCGAGCGTAATACCCTCGAGGCCGCTCACGCCAAGCGCTTCGCAGCTGACATGGCGATGGAGGTCACCACTGACGCCGTGCAGGTCTTCGGAGGCTATGGCTATTCGGAGGAGTACCCGGTCGCTCGCAGGATGCGGGGAGCCAAGGTCGTCCAGATCTTCGAGGGGTCGAGTCAGATTCAGCGTCTCATCATCGGCCGAGAGATGCTGGGCGACTCCTGAGGATTGGCATGGCCGGCGACATCGGCTGCGTGGTCCTCGCAGCCGGATCGAGCAAGCGCCTCGGTCAGCCGAAGGCTCTGGTAAGAGTCGGACAGGGGAATCTAGTCGGATGGCTTGTGGACAGGATACAAAATCAGGGGATTGAGCCGCTGGTGGTAACAAACAAGGACATTTTCGATGAGGTCGCGGCGTCGGTGGACTGTAGGGTAATCGCCAACCCAAATCCGGAAGCAGGCAGAACAGGTTCCCTGCAGGTCGGCATTGGCCAATTGGAGGGAGTCGGGCAGAGGGTACTGGTAGTGCCAGTGGATCGTCCGGGATTCTCCGACTCCACCCTAGAATCACTGATTTCCTCTGTGGTCACGAGCTGTCCCGTTGAGGGAGGCAGAGGAGGACATCCCATACTGCTCTCAGTTGAGGATGCTGTCAGAATCACCGAATCTCCGCCGTCAACCCCACTGAGAGATCTGATAGACCCCAATCGCATTGAAGTTGCTGATTCACACCTGCACCTGAACATAGACCGGCCAGAGAATCTGGGTGCTCTCGCAGATGCTTTCGCAGACCTGTGAAACAACTTATCAACACGCCTGATTACGGACGGTTAGATGGTCGTTGTCGAGTTCCTCGAGAGCTTTGGGCCGGTGCAACAGGCCCTGTTAGCTGGACTCTTTACCTGGTTCATGACTGCGGCTGGTGCTGGAGTGGTTTTCTTCTTCTCTGAGATAAACCGCAAGGTGCTTGATGGGATGCTCGGCTTTGCTGCAGGTGTCATGATTGCAGCCAGTTGCTTCGGACTACTAGGTCCTGCCATAGAACAAACGTCCGGAGAGGGGCTTGAGAAGGTCCTTCCTGCAGCCTTCGGTTTCATCATAGGAGGAATCGGGATGCGGATAATCGATGCTTATCTTCCACACCTCCATCCGGGAGCCCCTCCCGAGGAGGTAGAGGGAGTCAAGACCACTTGGCACAGAAGCAAGTTACTGATTTCAGCCATCACCCTGCATAACATCCCAGAGGGTCTGGCAGTAGGAGTTGCATTTGGAGCTGCAGCCTCGGGCGATGGCATAGGAGCTGCACTCGCGCTTACTATTGGAATAGGAATCCAGAACTTTCCTGAGGGTGCCGCAGTTTCTGTTCCACTCCGGCGCGAAGGATTATCCAGAAAGGAGAGTTTCTGGTGGGGCCAGTTGTCTGCTCTAGTCGAACCTATCTCAGCAGTGATTGGGGCTGCAGCGATAATCTACATGACGCCGATTCTACCATACGCCCTAGCCTTCGCTGCTGGCGCGATGATTTTCGTAGTCGCTGAAGAGTTGATTCCTGAAGCGCACAGGGGGAAGAACGGAGACATTGCAACCATGGGACTTATGCTTGGATTCACCATCATGATGGTTCTCGATGTAGCACTTGGGTGAGCGTAACTCCAAAGGCTCGGTAGCCGCTCCCGGAATCGTGACAAAGGCCGTCCTGACTTGGGTTCTCGATATGCTCGAGCGTGGTCAGAGCGTAGCTATGGCCTCTGTAATCGAGGCCAGCGGCAGCGTCCCGGGTAAGCCAGGAGCTCGGATGGCGATTACCGAAAAGGGTGCGAGGTTTGGTACAGTTGGCGGGGCCGGTTTGGAGATGAAGGTCGAGAACGCCTTGCAAGGCATGCTGAACGGGGGACGCGAGGAAGTTCGTAAGAAGGGGGGCAGGGTAGAGACGTTCGTCCTCTACAAGGATGCGAAGGGAGAAGAGGCAACACCGCTTGACAGCCTGTGTGGAGGACGCGTGACTGTCGCGATGGAGGTCATGGATCCGATGCCACACATACTCATCGCCGGGGGAGGGCACGTTGGCCGTGCAGTTGCAATTGTGTGCGATACCCTCGGGTGGTCGCACAGTGTCTTCGACGTGCGCTCAGAATATGCTGATGGCGATCGGTTTCCGTTCGCTAGCGAGCTGCACGCCGGCTCGGTCTCCGAATTCCTCGATGGCGAGGACTCGGAATCTATGGCTAGGTTCTCCGATGTGCTCCTGCTCGGGCACGACTGGGCCATCGACCAAGAGATGTTGCTGGGTCTAATGGGCAGTCTTGAGGTCGGTCGGCGACCGAGAGTAGGGGCCATAGGCTCCACCGTGAAGTGGAACGCATT
>JGI26059J44795_1000133_pt1 | contig 12734 bp, 7 predicted proteins | sample MarorgKNORR_S2LV_2_FD_44795 | JGI IMG/M metagenome (IMG submission 44795)
GGATCTTGATCTCGATATCGACGCCGGCTGGAAGGTCCAGGCGTTGCAGCGAGTCCACCGTCTTGGGCGAGGGGTTCAGAATGTCGAGCAGGCGCTTATGGATGCGCATCTCGAAGTGCTCCCGGGAGTCCTTGTCCTTGAAGGGGCCACGGATGACCGTGTAGCGGTGCTTCTCGGTCGGTAGGGGAACAGGCCCCCGAAGGTCGGCCTGGGTCCGCCGAACCGTCTCGACGATCTTCTTCGTCGACTGGTCGATGACCTCGTGGTCGTAGGCCTTCAACCGGATCCGGATCTTTTGCCCTACAGCCATGGTGGTCGTACTACTTGATGATCTTTGTGACGGCGCCGGCACCCACGGTGCGGCCACCCTCGCGGATGGCAAAACGGAGGCCCTCATCCATGGCGATCGGGGCGATGAGCTCGACGGTCATGGTGGTGTTGTCACCGGGCATGCACATCTCGGTGCCCTCAGGCAACTCGATCATGCCGGTCACGTCGGTGGTCCGGAAGTAGAACTGCGGGCGGTAGTTCGAGAAGAACGGCTTGTGGCGGCCACCCTCGTTCTTGGTCAGCACGTAGACCTGGGACTCGAACTGGGTGTGCGGGGTGATCGAACCCGGCTTGGCTAGCACCTGGCCACGCTGGACCTCATCCTTTTCGATGCCCCGCAGCAGGGCACCGATGTTGTCGCCGGCCTGACCCTCGTCGAGGAGTTTGCGGAACATCTCGACACCGGTGCAGACGGTGGTCTGGGTGTCGCGGATACCAATGATCTCGATCTTGTCGCCCGTATTCACGACTCCCTGCTCGATGCGGCCGGTCACCACGGTGCCGCGGCCGGTGATCGAGAACACGTCCTCGATCGGCATCAGGAACGGCTTTGCCACGTCGCGCTCGGGCGTCGGGATGTAGTCGTCGACCTGGGTCATCAGCTCCACGACCTGGTCACCAGCATCGCTGTCGCCCTCCAGGGCCTTCAGCGCCGAGACTCGCACGACCGGGGTGTCGTCACCGGGGAAGTCGTACTCGTCGAGGAGTTCGCGTACCTCCATCTCGACCAGCTCTAGCAGCTCGTCGTCGTCGACCATGTCGCACTTGTTGAGGGCCACGATGATCTTCGGCACGCCGACCTGGCGGGCCAGCAGAACGTGCTCACGGGTCTGGGGCATGGGGCCGTCGGCCGCCGACACCACCAGGATGGCGCCGTCCACCTGGGCGGCACCGGTGATCATGTTCTTGATGTAGTCGGCATGGCCCGGCATGTCGACGTGGGCGTAGTGCCGGTTCGGGGTCTCGTACTCGACGTGACTCACGTTGATCGTGATACCGCGCTCGCGCTCTTCGGGCGCCTTGTCGATGTCCTCGAAGCCGGTGAACTGCGTGGACTCGGGATCGCGGTCCGAGAGGACCTTGGTGATCGCCGCGGTCAGGGTTGTCTTCCCATGGTCGATGTGTCCCATGGTTCCCACGTTCACGTGGGGCTTGTTGCGCTCGAACTGGGCCTTGGCCATTACGTTGCTTCCTTAGGTTTCTGTTCCGAGTTCCCTGGTCTTACCGGCGTAGGTCACTCACCGTGTATACGGCGGGTGATCTCCTCCTGCACCGACCCGGGAGTCTGCTGATACGAGTCAAACTGCATGGTGTAGGTCGCGCGACCTTGGGTGCGCGAACGCAGGTCAGTAGCGTACCCGAACATCTCGGACAGCGGCACNTGAGCGCTGACCACCTGGTTGGTACCCCGGGCTTCCATCTGACCAACCCGACCCCGACGGGAGTTGAGGTCGCCCACTACGTCGCCCATGTAGTCCTCGGGGGTGACGACCTCGACGGACATCACCGGCTCCAGCAGGACGGGCTTGGCCATGCGCATGGCCTCCCGGAACCAGGCCTGCGCGGCGATCTTGAACGCCATCTCCGAAGAGTCCACGTCGTGCGACTTGCCGTCGTTGAGGCTGATCTTCAGTCCCAGGACCGGAAAGCCAGCTACCGGTCCGTTGGTGGTGGCTAGCTGCACGCCGGCGTCCACCGACGGGATGTACTCCTTGGGGATGCGTCCACCCTTGACGTTGTCCTCAAATAGGTATGTCGAATCGTCGTCGCTGTAGGGCTCCAGGCTGGCCACGATCTCGGCGTACTGGCCCGACCCGCCGGTCTGCTTCTTGTGGGTGTACCGGTGGTCTGTGACCGCCTTGGTGATGGTCTCCCGGTACGCGACCTGCGGCTTACCCACGTTGGCATCCACCCGGAACTCCCGGAGCATCCGGTCGACCAGCACCTCGAGGTGGAGNTCACCCATTCCGCCGATGATGGTCTGGCCAGTCTCCTCGTCGCTCCGNACNGTGAAGGTGGGGTCCTCCTCGGCTAGGGCGCCGAGGGCCCTGCCCATCTTGTCCTGGTCAGCCTTGGACCGCGGCTCCACNGCCACGTGGATGACCGGCCGCGGAAACTCCAACTGCTCCAGCACGATGGGATGGTCCGGNGCACACAGGGTGTCGCCGGTCCGGGTGTTCTTCAGGCCGATGCCGGCCACAATGTCGCCCGTCCGGACGTCGTCACGGTCCTCGCGGTCATTGGCGTGCATCTCCAGAATGCGACCGATGCGCTCCTTGTTCTCGGTGCGTGAGTTCATGACCGCCGAACCCTTTTCCAAAATGCCGCTGTAGGCCCGGAAGTACGTGAGCTTGCCCACGTGGGGATCAGTCATGATCTTGAAGGCCAGGGCGGCGAAGGGCGCTGAGTCATCAGCACCGCGCTCTACGGTGTCACCCGTCCGAGGGTGCACACCTTCGACAGGGGGGAGATCGATAGGTGACGGGAGGTAATCCACCACAGCATCCAGCAGGGGCTGCACGCCCTTATTCTTGAATGCCGTCCCGGTGAGGATTGGGACACAGTGCCCAGCCAGGGTGCCGGTCCGCACGGCCGACCGCAAGTCGGTGGCTGTGATCTCCTCCTCGCTGACGAACTTCTCCAGAATGTTCTCGTCGAACTCCGAAAGGACGTCGATGAGTTCGGCCCGGTACTCCTCAGCCATGTCCACCAGGTCGGCCGGGATGTCGACAATGTCCCAAGACGCACCCAGATCCCCGCTCTGCCAGACCAGGGCGTTCATCTCCACCAGGTCGACCACCCCGGTGAAATCCGACTCGGCGCCGATCGGCAACTGGATGACCGCCGCCTTGCAGCCCAGGCGCTCCCGGATGGTGCCCAGCACGAAAAAGAAGTCGGCCCCAGTGCGGTCCATCTTGTTGATGAAGCACATCCGGGGGACGTTGTACCGGTCGGCCTGACGCCACACCGTCTCGGTCTGAGGTTCCACACCAGCCACACCGTCGAACACGGCCACCGCACCGTCTAGGACCCGTAACGAGCGCTCCACCTCCACGGTGAAGTCCACGTGGCCCGGGGTGTCGATGATGTTGATGCGGTGGTCATTCCAGAAGCAGCTGGTGGCCGCCGATGTAATGGTGATCCCTCGCTCCTGCTCCTGCTCCATCCAGTCCATGGTGGCGGCGCCGTCGTGGACTTCACCGATCTTGTAGTTCACACCGGTGTAGTAGAGGATCCGCTCGGTCGTCGTGGTCTTGCCCGCGTCGATGTGGGCCATGATCCCAATGTTGCGGGTCTTGTCGAGGGGGTGTCGCGTTGCCATCTCTATGCTCTGTATTCGTTGCTCGGTCGATCTTGGTCTCTGGTGCTGGACCTAGGCGGTATACATGGGCGGTGCGGCATGCAGGCCGGGGCTGTGCCGGGTGCCGGGCCGACGTGGACGGCCGCTGCGGATCAAATGGAGGGGCGCCCCGAGGGGCAACTCACCACCGGTAGTGGGCGAACGCCTTGTTGGACTCGGCCATCTTGTGGAGGTCCTCCCGGCGCTTCACCGATGAACCTAGGCCGTTCGAAGCGTCCATGATCTCGTTAGCCAGCCGCTCAGCCATCGATCGCTCGCGACGGTCACGGGAGTAATTGACCAGCCAGCGGACGGCCAGCGTATTTGCCCGACGGGGACGGACCTCGACCGGCACCTGGTAGGTGGCACCACCGACCCGGCGGCTACGCACCTCGAGTTGCGGACGGACATTGTCGATAGCCCGTTTCAGGGTGCCGACCGGCTCGCTGCCCGTCTTTTGCTCAACGGTGGAGAGTGCGGTGTAGACGATGCGCTCGGCGGTGGAACGCTTGCCTCGTTGCAGCACTTTGTTGACGAGCTGGGTGACCACCGTGGACCGGTAGACCGGGTCTGGAGTCAACTCACGACGATCGGCGGGGCCCTTGCGCGGCACGGTCAGCCTTCCTTTTTCGTGCCGTAGCGGCTACGAGCCTGGCGTCGCTGACCGACGCCCGAGGTGTCCAGCGTCCCGCGGATCACCTTGTAGCGGACACCGGGGAGGTCCTTCACGCGGCCGCCGCGGATGAGCACGATGGAGTGCTCCTGGAGGTTGTGTCCCTCACCGGGGATGTAGGCCGTGACCTCGACACCCGTGGTGAGGCGGACACGAGCCACCTTGCGTAGCGCGGAGTTCGGCTTTTTCGGTGTGGTGGTGTAGACCCGGGTGCACACCCCGCGCCGCTGGGGCGCTCCCTTAAGCGCAGGCGTGGCTTCCTTGCGGCGCTTGGACTGACGGCCCTTGCGGACCAGTTGCTGGATGGTGGGCACAGACCTACCTCGTCGATTGGAAAAACAGGGATTGCAACACCGCGACCGGGAACCGGCACCGGCCAGCAATCAAGTCTACGGGTGGGCCTCCCCCACTCACAAACGTGTCGCCCGGGCCGGACCGACGTCACACGGCCAACTACCCGGCCTCGGGGGCCTCCTCGGTCGGAACGCCGATGGCGGTAGCTAGGTCGATCACGTCGGCCTCGTAGGCACCCTCGAATGCATCCTCGCCCGGGCCGACCTGACCGGCCAGCCATTCGGCGAGGTCCTGTTCCTCGTCAGCCGACGAGTAGAAGTCCATCGGCTTGTAGTCCGGGGCATGGGTGGCCACCCGCCGGTACTCCTCCAGACCGGTCCCGGCAGGGACCAGCTTGCCAATGATGATGTTCTCTTTGAGGCCGATGAGTTTGTCGCTCCGGCACTCGATGGCCGCCTCGGTGAGGACCCGTGTGGTCTCCTGGAAGGAGGCCGCCGAGAGCCACGAATCGGTGGCCAACGAGGCCTTGGTGATGCCCATGAGCTCGGGACGGCCCTCGGCGGGACGGCGACTCTCGGCCACCAGCATGCGGTTGGTCTCAGCGAAGAGGCGCTGGTCGACCTGCTCGCCGGGCAAAAAGTCCGACTCGCCAGGGTCGTTGATCTTCACCCGGCGAGTCATCTGACGGACGATGAGCTCGATGTGCTTGTCGTGGATGGACACGCCCTGGTCCCGGTAGACCTTCTGGACTTCCTCCACGAGGTACTGCTGTGTCTCGCGGACACCCTTAATCTCGAGTAGTTCCTTGGGGTCGCGCGGCCCTTCAACGATGGCGTCGCCGGCTCGGACCTCCTGACCGTCGACCACCTCGAGGCGGGACGCCCCGACCACCGTGTAGACCTCCTCGGTGCCGTCGTCGGCCACCACGGTGACCTCCCGGCCTCGGCCCTCGTCCTCGCCGATCCGGACCACGCCAGAGATGCGGGCCAGGGTGGCCTTACCCTTCGGGGTACGGGCTTCGAAAAGCTCCACAACACGCGGTAGGCCTCCGGCAATGTCCTTGCCGGCCACACCACCGGTGTGGAAGGTCCGCATGGTCAGCTGGGTACCGGGCTCGCCGATCGACTGGGCGGCGATCACGCCGACCGCTTCGCCGACCTCGATCGCCTTTCCGGTAGCCAGCGACATGCCGTAGCTGGCCCCAGACACGCCGGTGGCCGAGTCATCGGTGAGCGGCGACAAGACGCGGACACGGTCGACGTCAGGGTCGTCGCGCAACAGGTCGGCCTCGACCTCGCCGACGATCGTCCCGGCGGGAAGCAGGCGCCGACCACCCTTAGCCTTGGCGTGGACAACGCCCCTACCCTCCGGGTCAGCGACCTCCACATCGTCGGCCAACGTGCGGCTGAACAGGCGGGTCTCCAGGTAGAAGCGCTGGTTCTCCACGTCAGCCTCGACACCGTCGATCCAGATACCGCGGACAGCACCCTCGGCCTCGAAAGGATCGGTGTCGTTAACGATCAACTCTTGTGAGACATCGACTAGGCGACGAGTCAGATAGCCGGAGTCAGCGGTTCGCAGCGCGGTATCGACCAAGCCCTTCGGGCACCCGGCGTGGCGATGAAGTACTCCAGCATCGCCAGGCCCTCGCGGAAGTTTGATTTGATGGGCCGGGGAATCATGTCACCTCGGGGGTTAGCTACAGACCGCGCATACCAGCGATCTGGCGGACCTGCATCATGTTGCCCCGGGCACCCGACTTGACCATCATGTCAATCGGGTTGAACCAGTCGGCCTCCAGGGCCTCCACCATCCGCGCTGTGACCTCCGAGGTGGCCGAGTTCCAGATCTCGACCTCCTTCTGGCGACGCTCACCGTCGGTGATGATGCCGCGCCGGAACTGAGTCTCGACCTTCTCGGCATCCTTCTCGTGCCGCTCTAGGATCTCCGCCTTTTCCGACGGTGTCTTGACGTCGTCAATGGACACGGTCAGCCCGGAACGGCTGGCGTACTCGAAGCAAATGTCCTTTAGGGCGTCCAGACACTCGGCAACCACCTTCTTCGGGTAGCGCCGGGCCAGATCGTCGACAATGAGGCCCAGTTGCTTCTTGTCCATTTGCTGGTTCACGAACGTGATGGCCTTGCCGGGCAGGCCACCGAGCTCGAGGGGCTNCGACGACTTCCGGGGNAAGGCGGCGTTGAAGAACACCCGTCCGGGCGTGGTGGTNTGCCAGGTGGCGGCCACCCCGTTGGCCGGCGTCTCGATNAGNTCCGGGTACTCGTCGGACCGGAACTGGATACGGGCNTGTAGGTGAACGGCACCGCTCTCGACGGCCCACCNAAGCTGGTCCAGATCNCGGAACACCTTGCCCTCGCCGGCCAGNCCCTCGACCTCGGCGGTGAGGTAGTAGGCGCCGATNACCATGTCCTGGGTCGGGGTGACCAACGGACGACCGTGAGCCGGACTGAGAACGTTGTTAGCCGACAGCATCAGAACCCGGGCCTCAGCCTGAGCCTCCGACGACAGCGGTAGGTGGACGGCCATCTGATCACCGTCAAAGTCCGCGTTGAAGGCGGTGCACACCAGCGGGTGGATCCGGATGGCCTTGCCCTCNACCAGCACCGGCTCGAAGGCCTGGATGCCCAGCCGGTGGAGCGTGGGGGCACGGTTCAGCAGTACCGGGTGCTCGCGAATGACATCCTCCAAGACGGTCCACACGAGGGGTTTGCGACGCTCAACCATGCGCTTGGCTGACTTGATGTTCTGGGCAACTTCCTCGTCGACCAGCTTCTTCATGACGAACGGCTTGAACAGCTCGAGCGCCATGACCTTGGGCAGGCCACACTGGTGGAACTTAAGTGTGGGACCAGCAACGATGACCGACCGGCCCGAGAAGTCGACCCTCTTGCCAAGCAGGTTCTGGCGAAACCGGCCTTGCTTGCCCTTAAGCATGTCGGACAGTGACTTGAGCGGCCGGTTACCTGGGCCGGTGACCGGACGACCACGACGGCCGTTGTCGAACAGGGCGTCGACGGCCTCCTGGAGCATCCGCTTCTCGTTATTGACGATGATGGTCGGTGCCCCGAGGTCCAGGAGCCGCTTGAGGCGGTTGTTCCGGTTAATGACCCGGCGGTACAGGTCATTCAGGTCGGAGGTTGCGAAACGACCGCCGTCCAACTGCACCATGGGACGGAGTTCCGGCGGGATGACCGGGACGGCGTCCAGGATCATGGCCCGGGGCTCGTTGACCCGACGTCCGTGCTGGTCCCGACGGTTGAAGGCGGCGACGATCTTCAGCCGCTTAATGGCCTTCTGCTTGCGTTGGACGCTGAGCGGCTTCTGGCCCTCCGGCGGATCAATCATCGACCGGAGCTTGACCTCTTCATCATCGAAGTTGATCCGGTCGATGAGCTGAGCCAGGGCGTCGGCACCCATACCACCCTTGAAGTAATCACCCCACCGGTCCTCTAACTCGCGCCAGAGCATGTCCTCTTCGACTATCTGGCGGGCAAACAGACCGGTGAACTCGTCCCATGCCCGGTTCAGGACATCCAGCTCCTGCTCGTACTGCTCCCTGATGAACTGGAGGTCCTTGTCTGCCGCCTTAGCCCGGGCCTTCAACTCGGCCTCCTTGGCNCCCTCGGCCTCCATGTCNACCAGCTCGCCCTCCAGGTCCTCCTGGCGGCGGTTCAATTCACGGTCNCGCTCCTCCTCGATGGCCAGACGCTCCTCGGCCAACTCGGCCTCCAGCCCCGGTAGGTCCTCGTGGCGCTTCTCCTCGTCGACCCAAACGACCATGTTGGCGGCGAAGTAGATGACCTTCTCCAACTGCTTGGCCTTAAGTTCCTCGCGTGGCTCGGTGCCCATGAGCAGGTAGGCCAGCCAGGACCGAGTGCCCCGCAAGTACCAGATGTGAACGGCCGGGGCGGCCAGCTCGATGTGGCCCATCCGGTCACGTCGGACCTTGGACCGGGTGACCTCCACGCCACACCGCTCACAGATAATCCCCTTGAAGCGGACCCGCTTGTACTTACCGCAGTAGCACTCCCAATCCTTCTGCGGGCCGAAAATCTTCTCACAGAAGAGCCCGTCCTTCTCCGGCTTCAGGGTGCGGTAGTTGATGGTCTCCGGCTTCTTCACCTCACCGTTGGACCACATGCGGATTCCGTCCGCGGTAGCGAGGCCGATGCGTAGTTGGTCGAATTCGTTGACGTCGAGCACTGTGTCTTCCTGCGTCTCGTTGTTCGTGTCGTAAGGGTCAGTGAACGAGGCCGGCGGCCCGGCGCTCGTCCTCTTCGTCGGAACCCCGCTCCGGGCGGGATAGGTCAATGCCGAGTTCCTCGGCGGCGCGGTAGACGTCCTCGTCGAAGTCGCGCATCTCGATCTCTCGTCCGTCCTCGCCAATCACCTCGACATTCAGGCAAAGAGATTGCATCTCCTTGATGAGAACCTTGAAGCTCTCGGGGATGCCGGGCTCGGGGATGTTCTCGCCCTTCACGATGGCCTCATAAACCTTCACCCGGCCGAGTACGTCGTCCGACTTGATGGTCAGGAGTTCCTGCAGGCAGTAGGCGGCGCCGTACGCCTCCAGAGCCCACACCTCCATCTCGCCGAACCGCTGGCCACCGAACTGGGCCTTCCCGCCCAACGGTTGCTGGGTAATCATCGAGTACGGACCGGTGGAGCGGGCGTGAATCTTGTCGTCCACTAGGTGAGCCAGCTTCAGGATGTAGACGTACCCCACCATCACCGTGCTGTCGTACGCCTCACCGGTTCGTCCGTTGTAGAGGGTGGCCTTGCCGTCCAGTTGGACTAGGCGCTCGCCGTCAACTGTTTCGGGTCGCAGATTGGCCAGGATTTTTTGGATCGTGGGGTGTCGGCCGGCCCGGTCCTCCTCGTCCCAGTGGGCCCCATCAAACACCGGCGTCGCCACGTGGACGGCGGGCTTGGTCGAGGGACGAGTCTTTTTCTCGATGCCGCGCACCGGGTCGGACCCGACCCCCTCGCCACCGATCTCCCAACCCCACCGGGCGCAGTACCCGAGGTGAGCCTCCAGTACCTGCCCGACGTTCATCCGTGACGGAACGCCCAGCGGGTTGAGGATGATGTCGACCGGCGTCCCGTCGGCCATATAGGGCATGTCCTCGACGGGAAGGATCTTGGAGATGACGCCCTTGTTGCCGTGCCGACCAGCCAACTTGTCGCCCACGCTGATCTTGCGCTTCTGACCCACGTAGACCCGGACAAGCTGGTTGACGCCAGGAGGCAACTCGTCACCGTCGTCGCGGTTGAACACCTTGACATCGATGACCTTGCCCGCCTCGCCGTGCGGAACCTTTAACGAGGTGTCGCGGACCTCACGCGCCTTCTCGCCGAAAATGGCTCGGAGAAGACGTTCTTCCGGGGTCAACTCGGTCTCACCCTTGGGCGTGACCTTGCCGACCAGCACATCGCCGGGCGCCACCTCAGCACCCACCCGAACGATGCCCAGATCNTCCAGGTCAGCCAGGATCTCGTCCGACAGGTTGGGGATGTCCCGTGTGATCTCTTCGGTCCCCAACTTGGTNTCTCGGGCNTCGATCTCGTGCTCNTTGATGTGGATCGACGTCAGGACGTCGTCCTTGACCAGGCGCTCGGACAGGATGATGGCGTCTTCGAAGTTGTAGCCCTCCCACGACATGAAGGCCACGAGAAGATTCTTACCGAGGGCCAACTCACCGTCGTCGGTGGACGAGCCATCGGCCAGCACCTGGCCCGACCTCACCCGCTGGCCTGGAGCGACCCGGATCTTCTGGTTGATGCAGGTGTCCTGGTTGGACCGCACGTACTTGAGCAGCGGGTGGACCGTCGAGCCGGACTTCCGGTAGTCGACCGTCACCGTGGTGCCGTCGACCGCCGTTACCGTGCCGTCCTCGAGGGCAAGCAGCATGTCCGCCGCGTCGTGGGCGGCGCTGGCCTCGATACCGGTGCCGATGTACGGGGCCTCGGACTGGATAAGCGGCACCGCCTGCCTCTGCATGTTGGCTCCCATGAGGGCACGGTTGGCGTCGTCGTGTTCGAGGAACGGGATCAGAGCGGTGGCCACAGACACGATCTGCTTCGGTGAGACGTCCATCAGCTGGACCTCTTCCGGCGGCACGTAGGAGATCTCAGTCGTGGCGCCAAAGAAAACGTCTTGTTCCAACTGGAGCCGGAGGTCCTGAAGCGAGGCGGCCTGCGGCGACCGCCGGACAAGGACCCGCTCGTTGCGGAAGGTTCCGTTGGGGTTGAGGGGTGCGTTCGCCTGGGCGACGACGTACTCCTCCTCCTCGTCGGCGGCTAGCCAGAGGATCTCGTCGGTGACCTTGCCCCTCTTCACGGCCCGGTACGGCGACTCGATGAAGCCAAAGGGGTTCACCCGGCCGTAGGTGGCCAGACCACCGATGAGGCCGATGTTGGGGCCCTCCGGGGTCTCGATTGGGCACATCCGGCCGTAGTGGGAGAAGTGGACGTCACGGACCTCAAAGCCGGCTCGCTCACGGGACAGGCCACCGGGACCGAGGGCCGAGAGGCGACGGCGGTGGGTCAACCCGGAAAGGGGGTTCACCTGGTCCATGAACTGGGAGAGTTGGCTGGTCCCGAAGAACTCCTTGATGGCGGCCACCACGGGTCGGATGTTGATCAGCGAGGTCGGGGTAATGGACTCGACATCCTGGGTGGTCATCCGCTCGCGAACTACGCGCTCCATCCGGGACAGCCCGATGCGCAGCTGGTTCTGGATCAGCTCGCCCACCGACCGGATGCGACGGTTGGCGAAGTGGTCCTGGTCGTCAAGGCGATAGCCAGGCTCGCCCTTGGCTAGGTGCAGCAGGTAGGTGCAGGTAGACAGAACCTCGGACCGGGTGAGGACCGGCGAGTCGGGATCGGGACGCTCTAACTCAATGCCGAAGAGCTTCTCGTTCTTCTCGATCTCGGGGCCGAGCTTACGGTTCAGTTTGTAACGCCCGACCCGGGACAGGTCGTAACGCCGGGACTCGAAGAAGGCGTTGCGCAGGTAGGCCCGGGCGGCCTCGACCGAGGGCGGTTCGCCGGGGCGAACCCGCTTGTAGATCTCCAGGAGGGACTCCTCCTGGGTGGGGGCGAGGTCCTTGTCCTTCTCCCACTGCCCCTCGAGGTAGTCGAAGTGACGGACAAAGCGTTCTAGGAAGCCCGGCTCGTTCTCCTCGTCGTAGCCCAGAGCCCGCAGGAGGGTGAACATCGAAAGGCGACGTTTGCGGGCTACACGGGTCCCGGCGGTGACGTCCTTACCTGGCTTTTGTTCGACGTCGAATTCGATCCACTCGCCGCGGTAGGGATGAATGGTGCCGGTGACCAGCTGGTGCTTGGCCAGGTTCCGGAGCCGGTAACGCTCACCAGGCTGGAAGATGACGCCCGGCGATCGGACGAGTTGGGACACCACGACTCGCTCGGTGCCGTTGATGACGAAGGTCCCCTTCTCGGTCATCATCGGGAAGTCCCCCATGAAGACTGTCTGCTCCTTGATCTCGCCGGTGTCGGCGTTCATGAAGCGGGCTCGTACAAAGATCGGGGCGGAGAAGGTCATGTCCTTCTCCTTGCACTCCTCCACCGTGAACTTGGGCGGAGGGCAAAGGTCCTCGTCCTTGGGATCGAATTCCAGCTCAAGCGAAAGCGTCTCACTGAAGTCCGTGATCGGACTGAGATCAGAGAACGTGTCGGCGATCCCGTCCCTACGGAACCACTTGAAGGACTTCCGCTGGATGTCGATCAGGTGTGGTAGCGGGAGGACTTCCTCCAGATTGCCGAACGAATAACGGTCCCGAACGAGGGGGCGAGCAGACACCTAGAACTCCTGGCCGAGAGTCATGAACGTGGGCGAGCCGAAAACGCGACAGGGGACGTGTCGAAAACAACACGAACGACGGGCGCGACCACGGCAACAGGGAATACTAGTGCCCACGCGGCCAACACCGCAACCCTGCGGGCAGCACAACCAGACCCCGAAGGGTCGGTCCGGGGCAAACGGTACGTGACCCCTTTCCGGTGGTCAAGCACCGTCATCGAACCGCAATGCGCGACCTTGCGTCGGGAAAGCCGAT
>JGI26059J44795_1000148_pt1 | contig 12291 bp, 16 predicted proteins | sample MarorgKNORR_S2LV_2_FD_44795 | JGI IMG/M metagenome (IMG submission 44795)
GAATTATACAGAATTAGTATTTTGATGTTGAAGTACAGGAATTTGGTTAGTTTTTATTTTTTTTACTAAAATACTCCATTAATTCAACTGGAGCACCATTAATTTCTACAAATGCAACCATCAAACCTTCGCTAGGTGAATTCGGTTTTATAATCACATTTTTACCTTCAATCTCCTTCTCTAGATCATCAACAACAAAAGCAACATGAGCAACTGTTTTGACCAGCTCAGGAAGAGTGCAATCATCCCAGTACCTTTGCCACTGGATACCATAAGGATTATTCTCATGATCAGATACAGTCATCTTTAAGTGAGGAAGATCTATCTCTCCTTCAAATCTTTCCGTAGTTGGTATGCCAATATGGTTAAATTTCATAAATAGCTACCAATAGGTTTATGAGTAGTAGTTTTTTCATTTATCAATATGGATCAAAATTTCCTTGATAACTCTCTCGGGTTGGTCAACGAATAACCAGTGATCTGCATCTAACTCAATATTGGTGTAAGGGCCTTTCATAAACTCATTCATACCATCTATAGCTACCCTACCAACGGAAGCATCTCTGTTCCCCCACATGAAAAGAGTGGGTGTATTAACTTCCAGAAGGTTAGCATCATCAGAATTAAACCTTAGATCATCTCCTAAAGCACGATACCAATTTAAAGCTGAAGTCATTGCTCCTGGTTCACTGAATACACTAATGTACTCTTTCATCTTTTCGTCTGACATACCTCCAAGCAGAGTCTTAAGCAAACTGAAATTATTAAAACTGAAGACAGTTTCAGGCAACCAAGGGGTTTGAAAGAAATCAACATAACTACTCCTGTCTTGCTGATCAGGGTCATCTGCTAAGGCTGCACTGAAAGCCGCAGGATGGGGAAGTGACAAAGCAGTCCAACTGGTGATCCTAGAAGGATTGGATAATACTGCCGACCAACCTACAACAGAACCCCAATCATGACCTATTAGATGAAATTCTTCTGCACCTATAACATCCGCCACCGCAAAGATATCTTTGGTAATTTCAGAAATCTGGTAGGAATATAAGGTTTCAGGTCGTGCAAGTGGACTATATCCACGCTGATCAAATGCGACCACACGATAGCCAGCCTCTTCAAGGGGTCCTATTAGATCAACCCACATGGCAGATGTAACAGGGAAACCATGTAAAAGAATCACTACTTCTTTAGAAGAGTCACCGTTAAATCCAGCTATCCGCGTTCTAAAAGTCATGTCTCCTATAGTTATGTTGACTATACCGTTACCTATTGTCGGACTGAATTTTGGTAGATCCTTTGTAGCATTAGTATGAGAGAAATCTGAATCCATCGACACCTTTGAACCTGTTACAAAAATTACTAACAGCAAAGTCAACAGTAGAAAAACTCCTAGAAATAGATATTTAATAACTTTTAAAGCCATAGTTTCAGCTATCTAAAACAAGACAATCCTTAGAAAAAGACTAGTACTTCTACTTTAGTGGTTCAGTAGTTTCTAATGGCACCATTACATGGACAAATTCACTGCCTTTCCACATGACATAAGGGCCACCGGCATAAGGATCAGTAGGTAGATCGCTCATCAAACTTTCCGGCATTAAAAGCATAAGATGCGGTCCTTCAGCTACCCATGTACCTTTAGATTTATCCAAATTAGATGGGTCATCATTATCCACAGCTATATCGCCAACTAGCATATAGGATGTCCCAAAAGACTCATTTTCTGAGTCATAGGGTGTGTTCTCCATATAAGCTTTCAACCATTTCTGCCAGGCCTGGTCTACGCACATAGGATTAACATTATCATTAGGCGGGGTTCCAGGCATACAAGTCCAACCATTGGAACCGCCCCTTAGGACTTTCCCCTTAGAATCAATAATAGTCGCTTTAGAACTTACATTGGTCGGAGCTGCCGACATTGCAATATCAATAATTTCTTGCTCAGATAATCCTGCCTTTTCTGAAGCTTCATGGTGTCCACTGTGTATAAAAGGCGCACAGAAAAGAACTAAAGTTAATAAAAATTTGAAGTACATATCTCTCTCCTTAAAAAAATATTTATCCTCTTCAGATTATACAGAATTCAACTTTAGATGAAGGAATCTATCTCAATGAAACTTAAAGACACGCAATTATTTTTGGCCTTTGCGTCCTTGATTGGTTGAACTCAAGACTCCTTTCCTAGCAGGATTTCCTTTTGGGTCTTGGTTTCGATTCTGAGGTTCACCTTTTGAAATTCCGAATTTCTTTTTATTAAAGTTTTTTGCCATTATTCAACACTCCCTTCTTCAATTTGTAACTTTATTTCACAACCTTCAGGCAGGGTTGTGTCTCTTCGACCCGTAAGAGCATCTCTAAAAATATACCTTGTGGTAAAGGATTGAACTGGGGTGCCGTTGGCAATAAACCAAGCAAACCCTACCGCATTTAAAGGGTGTGGTTTATTTTTGGTGGCATAAGCTGAGGGGGTTTTATTTCTCTCATCAATAATCTCAGTTATTACACAGTACTTGTAGACTGTTTCAAGGGCATTTCCTTCTTTGTCTCTTGCAATTGATTCTTCTACAAGAATCCAGTCATTAACCGCTACTTCTTCGCCTGTTTCATCTGACAAATAAGCGGACCAAATATTATTTGCTAATAATAAGCTTAAAAAAAGGAGGGGGGCTTTTACTCCCATCCAATTTGCTTATTAAAGTAATGTGGATTCCAGATCTTTGTAAGGTGCTTAATTTTGTCTTCAGAAAATTCCAAGGCATAAACATAGTCTACTGATCCTTTTAGGCCGGTAGGTGGCACTGGGCCGCCCTCTTCAGTATGAGTTCCTGAAAATACAGCAAAGAAAGAAACTTGTTTGCTGTCTTCATCTACAGTGACTGATTTAATCTCATAACTGCAGTCCGGTAAAATCGAGCAGACTCCTTGCATCCAATCTGCGTATCCTTCAATAGTGCTTGTTTTCAGTAATGGTGCAGCGTGAGAAGAAAAAGACGCATCTTCTAAGCAATAATTTTTACACACTTCCCAGCCTTTACCTACTTCACAATCTTCAAAAAAACTGTTGGCTATTTCTTTTATATCTGACATATTTTCTCCTAATAAAATTCTGCTTTATTTACTATACCAAAGTTTACTTACCTTTGATTTGTTTAAAAATGGATCTTTCCAGCGAGATATAAATAAAATAAAAATTGAGTACTACCCATAACCAATAATAAATATTTCGATAAGCAGAAAGAGCTGTCGTCTCCTCTCTTAAGTCAATTAAAAGCAGCGCACAACATAAACCCCACACAGCTGTTATAAATAAATTGAGTACTTTTTTCTCTTTAACCCTAAAGGGGTGCAGGTATTTAAGAGGCACAAAAGTCATAACTGAAAAGAAAAGAATTGCTAAGAAGTTAGTTAATTGGGAGGTATCCAAGACAAATAAATAAAAAATTACAATGTTCCAGACCGCAGGGAATCCGCGAAAGAAAAGATCTTCAGTTTTAAGTTTGGTATTAGTAAAGGTGTAGCAAGAGACAATTAGTATTAAAGCAACTGCAAATAAAGAAAATTGAGAAGGGACTAAATCAAACCAATAAACCATAAGGGCAGGAATGAAGACGTAATTAAGATAATCAACTATGTTGTCTAAAATGGCCCCGTCAATTTCTGGAAGATTATCAGATACCTTATATCGCCTAGCTAAAGTCCCATCAATACCATCTATAAAGAAAGCAACGGAAAGCCATAAAAAAGCAAGAAAAACATTATCGTTTAGAACCGCTTGCAGAGATAAAAAACCGGCAAAAGCACCAGACGCTGTAAAAATATGAACTAACCAGGACTGTGCTTTATTAACCATACTAAATGAGACTACTTCATGCTTTCTAGCATTGCTTGCATCTTTTGATGGAGCATGTTGACTGCCTGTAGAGGTCTTACAATTACCTTGAATTCAGTAATTTTTCCTTCCTCATTCCAACTAATTACATCCACTCCATTAACATACACTCCATCCATTTCAGTTTCAAATTCTAGCAAAGCGGACTTTTCACCTATGATTTCTTTTATATATTTGAAGTTTGATTGACTCTTGTTGCTATCAGATGCCTCATCTTTAGCTCCTTCTCCAAACACGCCTCCAGCAGCCATTAAATACATCTTAGTTATGTCTTTACCTTTTTGAGGTGTGTAGACCACAGGAGAATAGAAAACAACGTCTTCTGCAAGTAATTCATCCAACTTATCCATATCGTTAGATTTCATAACTTCATACCATTTTTTGACTGCACTCATAATCTCTCCTTATTGTGATAGCTTGCTTATTATTGTAAATTGAAAACTTAATTAATTATAAGGTATTAATATGGTTACATTATTTTATGCTGGAGCCTTAACGCTGATAGCTCTTTTCTTGGCCTTTAAAACAATACAAAAAAGACTGGGAGCAGGTATTTTGCTGGGCACTGGAGAAAACTTTGAATTACTTCAAGCTAACAGAGCGCACGGTAATCTTATTGAATACGCTGTCTTCTTTCTAATTCTTACTGGGTTGATGGAAGCTAGCGGACAATTCTCTACCCTCACTATTGGAATCTTAGGCGATATTTTTATCCTGGCTAGGATTTCTCATGCTTACGGAATATTTCAACCAGAATCTTCAAGTATGTTTAGAACTGTAGGGGCTGTTGCTTCTATGCTAGTTCTTTTAATACAAGCCGTCTTAGCCTTGTGGGTTTCAGGTGCTTGGTTAGCAGCTAATAATTGGGGTTTTTAAATTTCTCCATTCAAATATTCTATGGTTAAGTGAGATAACGCTTTAACTCCCACTGGTAAAGCGCTGTCGTCAATATAGAAAAAGGGTGAGTGATTGCCTGCTGTTTTATAAGGATCTGCATCAGGCTTATTCACCCCTAAGAAGAAATAGAATCCAGGCACTTCTTGAGAGAAGAAGCTAAAATCTTCAGCACCCGTAGATCTGCCTGATCTAACAATCCCTTCTTCACCAACTATTTTTTTAAGTGAAGGCAATACTCTAGTAGTTAGATCTTCGTCGTTATACGTGACTGGATAGCTTTGTCCATTTGGTAAATAAACATCTACTGAAGCCCCAGCCATCTCCGCTGTCTTTTCAGCTATAGTTCTCATTTCTGAAAAAATAGTGTCTCTGATATTCGAGTCAAAGGTTCTTATAGTCCCCTCCATCTCAACCACATCAGGAATAATATTACTTCTAACGCCACCATGAATACTTCCTACCGAAATCACTGCAGGCGACTCTCTTAAATCTAATCTTCTAGAAACTATTGTTTGAAGGTTATTGCCTATCTGAAATGCAACCATGATAGGGTCAATAGAGTCCCAAGGTCTAGATCCATGGGCCTGACGACCTTTTATAGTAATCCTCCAAGGATCCGCCGCCGCCATGGCTGCTCCTTCACGATACGCAATTAAGCCGTTGGGGGCATTAGTGACATGTAAACCAAATACAACATCCGGTTTTCTATCTGCCCATATGCCCTCTTTAAGCATTAATTGAGCTCCGCCCTCTTCGCCAACGGGAGGACCTTCTTCAGCTGGCTGGAATATAAACATTACACTTCCTGATAAATCATTCTTTACGGAAGTAAGAAATTCGGCCACCCCCATCAGAATGGCTACATGAGCGTCATGTCCACAAGCATGCATTACTCCAACATCCAGACCGTTATAAGTATCGCGTTCTTTCGAAGCAAAAGGCAATCCTGTCATTTCTTCAACGGGTAAGGCATCCATGTCTGCTCTCAATGCAACCATGGGACCTGGCTTACCGCCTTCAAGAATAGCAACCACACCTGTATAAGCTATATCTGTTTTAACTTCCAATCCTAAATTGTTGAGGTGCTTGGCAACTTTTGCGGCAGTTTTAAACTCCCTATTGGATAACTCAGGATACTGATGAATGTCATGCCTCCATTCAATGACTTTATCCATTAAATTTTCAAGATTCCTTTCTAACTTTCCTTCTAATCGTTCCGTGTTGGAAAACACAGAGGTAGTAAAAATAAAGAGAAAAAACAGGCTAATTATTTTATTCATATTTATATCTTTTTAATTTGTTAATTCTGGCGGGCCTGGAAGGATTTGAACCCTCTACCTCCTAGTTCGTAGCCAGGCGCTCTATCCAGATGAGCTACAGGCCCAGCAACTAATTATAACTCTTAAGAGTTAAGTTCAATTAATACAATACTTAAGGTTATCTAATCTTCTTGATTAGTAGAATCATTTTGAATTCTATCAAAGACTTCTTCCCTGTGGACTTTAATGGATTGTGGCGCAGTTATGCCTAACCTAACCTGTCCTCCTTTAATGTCTAATACTGTTATTTTTATATCCTTATCTATGAGTAACGATTCATCGACTCGGCGACTCAAAACAAGCATATTTCCCCCCTACAACGCCAAAGAAACAATATGACGTCATGCCACCAACCTTAACAGCAATTAGGGGTCTATGGAAGCTGATTATTTAGTATTTTTTTTAACTGTTTAAGGCTAGAAATCATGCCCTGTTCTATGCCAGAACTGTAGATTTCTGGGTCTATTTCTGTAGTCCATTTAAAGTCACACCCCATCTCATTTTCGCTTATCTCTATACAAGCGAGATGGTGATTTAACTCAACTGGAGACTCAATAGCACTGTATTTAAGAACCTTATTTTCATGGTCACAAAGTACAATTTTTTCTTTAATTTTACCCATTCCTTCCATAAAGAATTCCCTTGTGTCTTCATTCAATGAAATCTTGTCTACTCCAGGTACCCAATCGGTCCTAGATATATCACTTATTACCTCCCAAACAACTGAAGCTTTATGACTCAGATTTTCTGTAAGGTTAAGGATTTTCATTTAATTTTCTAATCGTTACCTCTAATTGCAAAGTAAACTCCNAGTAATAATAAAAATAATTGCTCGCTAGCAAACANTACAGCACCGCGTTCACCAGTAAATATTCCCCAATCAGAATGAGCTATCACTATTGCTCCAATCATTATGATGCCAATGGCACCTCCTGATAATCTTGTAACAACATTTCCTAAAATAGCTGCTTTGGTTCCTATCAAACCCCCCAAAAGAATTCCCAAGCCCGCTAAGATCTCTCCCCAAGCTATTAAGGGTGCAACCACACTGGCTGATGAAATCCCTTTTGAGGTTAACCAACCTACAAAACCCTCACTGATAGGGAGTTTACCGTAGCCATGCAGAAAGAAAGATGTTCCCAAACCGATTTTTAATAAGCAGTTAGCATAAGCCTTTAGAGGCGAAGCAGCTCTTTCAAGTAAATTATTTAATTTTTCCATAGTTTCTCCTTTATCCTTTAGATTAATTTAAAGTGTTGAAAAAGTTTTTCAAGCATTAAACTAACTTGAATAACTTACCCCCATTCCAGCTTTTGCGTCCGTATTTACACCATAAGGTGCTATTGGATAACGCAATCCGTTCTTAGACAAGTGCTCTAATCCATCAACGATTTTTGGTAAAAAATGGGGAGGTATAGCCATTAAAAGCTCATCTTCCATGACACCTCCGTAACGCCTTTCAGCAAAACATGGAATAGAAAGACTTGGTTCGCCTGTAGAAAGCGCCCTTCCCCAGGAATCAGCACATGCCGACTCTCCAACACATCCCCAATCTAATTTTTTATATCCCGTCCACTGCAATCCATTTATAAACAAAATCATTTGTGCTGGGGTGGCGTAAATCAAACAAATATCCGGTGGATTTAATCTACCGCTTGTAAGAGGACTTACTGCCATAGCTAAATATTTACCATGTTCAACAACGTCCATGGATTTTTGATGATCACTAGCTCCTTCCAGGTCACTGAACCAAACTCCAGCCATGCGATCACCTGAAAGCCATTTATCGTCTCTCGGACTGAGCCCTATTACAGTACTGCATTGAGGCCCTACCAAATCTTCAACTGTTATTCCCACTGTCCAGCCGTTTCGACAAGCTTGACCCACAATTTGATCTGTCGTGTGCACTGCACTTGGTCTTCTAATCTTTGGTATAGACTCCATATCCTCAATACTCTCAAACATCTTCATGCCTATAGGTATCGTTCTTAATTTAAGCAGCTTGTTTAAGGAAGCCACAACTTCATTCAGATCATAGTTTGTAGATTCCGAAGCAATAATTTCACTCATATTCCCCCCAAAACCGAATTCACGGTTACTAATAACCATGTAATAATAATCAATTAGTTGGAGATAGAAAATGAAATCAAAATATTTATTACCCTTTTTACTATTTAGCTCAATTACTTTTTCTTTAGGCTTGCTGGCCGCTCATCATGAAAAAGAAGAAGTAAACTACAAAGAAGGTCAAAAAGCAGTTACCGATGTCTTTGGTTGGGATATGAAAAACCCACCAATAACCACTGAAAGAATCTCTGATAACCTTCATGTTCTCTTTGGCAACGGCGGAAATATACTTGTTAGCATCGGAGAAAATGGTGTTTTATTAGTGGATGATCAAATGCCTGAAGCTAAAAATGTCATTTTGAGAGCTATTAGAAAATTAGGTGGAAGATCTGTTGATTACGTGATCAATACGCATTGGCATTTCGATCACGCAGAAGGAAATAATGTATTTGGACCCAGTGGAGCACAAATCATAGCCCAGGAAAATTCTAGATACATGATGCTAAACCCCCAACCCATTAATTTATCGTTCATAGTTTATCCTCAACAACCTTATCCTGTAGAAGCGGTTCCTGAAATAACTTATAAAAACAGCATGAACCTTCATTTAAATGGAGATCGTATTGAGCTCTATCATTTCGGTCACGCTCACACTACAGGTGATTCAGCGGTTTATTTAAGAAATTCAAATGTATTACACATGGGAGATGTTTTTAACATGACAGGTCCTCCTTTTATTGATGCNGATAATGGCGGAAGTATTGATGGAATTATTCAATTCTGTGAAGAGGTTCTNAAAGTTGTTAATGATGAAACTATCGTAGTTCCTGGACACGGACCCATTTCAACTACTCAAGACCTCCAAACATATATAGATATGTTAATAGTGGTGAGAGATAGAATTAGATCTCAAATAGATGAAGGAAAAAACCTTGAAGAGATTCTGGCTTCAGATCCAACCAGAGAATGGAGAGATAAGTTTGGTGAAGGCCCTTTTATACAAGGAGTGGTAGATAGAGCTTATGCGGGAATGACTAAATAGAGTTAAAGTGCTCTATCATTTTAGAAGTAATCTCATCAATCATTTGATCGGGTATTTCGTGACCAACTCCTTCTAAAGTCATTATCTGAGCATTAGGAATACCGTCTGCTAATGCTTGACCGTGATCAAAAGGAAGAATGGCGTCTTCTGTTCCATGAATTACTAAAGTAGGTAAGTTGATATCTTTTAATCGATCTTTTCGATGAGGGCTTGAACTTACTGCCGCACCGTGACCTGGAAAAGGATTATGCCCATGATCCATTCCCACTTTTGCCTTTTCTCTAAACTTTTCTTCATCGAAAGGGAAACGAGACCCTGTTAATTCTCTGTAAGTGCAGACTAGCCCTTCCATGTACTCACCTTTTATATTATGTTCCATGGCCTTCATGATGCCTTGCATAAGNCTCTCAGTTGGTGGTGAAAGCGTATCATCTTCTANTCCAGCTCCAGGAGTTGACATAATAGGTGTTAGTGAAAGTGCTCTTTCAGAATGATCCAGTCCTATCACCTGAGTAATCATTCCACCCATTGAAGCTCCCACTATATGAGCCTTATCAATGCCTAAGTGGTCCAATAAAGCTACGGCATCTGCTGCCATATCTTCTAGGTTATAACTGACTTCTGCATTAGCAATTCCATCCTGTGAAACAATCATGGTAGGCTCAGTGGTTACCCAAGTGCTCTTGCCGACATCTCTGTTATCAAACCTGATGACATGAAAACCTGCCTCAACTAATGGATTTACAAACTCCAATGGCCACTGCATGGCATTAGCATTAGCGCCCATGATAAGAAGGACCGTGGGATTAGAAGAGTCACCGAAGTCTTCCCACCAAATATTGATGTCGTTGACCTCGGCAATCCCTTGACTCATATTAGTTATCTAATCAGATTAGAAGTCTCTTCTAAATTCTACTCCTAGACGTCTTGGTGCACCCCAATAGTCGGCTGCAAATCCAAGACCTGGATCAGTTCCACCAATTTGCTTATCGCCTGCCTGATCTAACATGTTGTATACGTACTCTTTATCAGTAAGGTTTTTGCCCCAGAATGAAATTGAAGTAACCCCGTCAGCTAAATTCCAGATAACTCTTCCGTCCAATAAAGTGTACCCAGGAGTGAAAGAAGACGGAGTATTTTCTAAAGAGAAATACTGATCATCTTTTCTAGTAGCTCCGATAATACTCACTAAGTCGCCTCCAGCCGGAAGAGATGTAGTATGAATAAGGCTAACATCTAAAGTATCAGAGTCTCCACCATTTCCGAACTCTATATAACTCAGATCTCGGTTAACTATGCTCTCCACTATAGAGCCATCAGCTTGAGTGGTGTATACATTATCTTCAACTGTAAATTTATCGTACTCTCCTTCTAAATGGCCATAAGCCAAGGTCATAGACCAACTGTCATTAAGCTGAGCTACCATTTCAATCTCAATACCATTTAAAGTGGCTTCTTGAGCATTAATTAAATCAGCAGTAGGTTGTCCATTAACAAGTCTTCCTACCGTCAATTGTTGGTTCTCATATGAATTATTGAAATAAGTCCCATTTAATCTAACTTTTCCATCAAGCAAAGTTGATTTAAATCCAAGTTCAACATTATCTGAAATTTCTGGAAGAAAAGGTCTCATTCTAGTGTCTTGGTTAAAGCCACCACTTGAATAACCCTTGCTGTAACTTGCATAAATAAGAACATCATCACTTTGTTGATAACTCAGAATAGCTCTAGGAGTTGTTTCACTGTAGCTTACCGTTTGCGTGCATCTGTCACTTAGAGGCACAAAAGTTCCAGGCGCAACTTCAGCTGTTGGCATTCCTGGGCAAGAATAGGTAGGGTCAAAAGCACCATCTGCCAGTGTTTGCCATCTTGTAAAGAACCTATCATCATTTGTTCTTCTTACACCAACCGTTAAATCAAGTTGATCTGATATTTGATAGGTACCTTCCATAAAGAAAGCATCATTCTCATTAGTAACAACATAACCTTGATTTCTACTGCCAAACATCTGTGTACCTATAGCTATATCTGCTAAGCCAGGCGCATAGAACACGGGCCATACAGCAGCAGGAGGTGGTAAGACACCTCTAAACAAGGGTACAAGTATGTTTTCCACAGCATCTTCTTCAAAAACATAAGCTCCAATAACCCAATCAAAGGAATCAGAACTTCCTGCTAATCTGATTTCATGAGACGTAACATCAATCTCCGAAGGATTCTCCAATACATCAATTAAATTTGAATTACCGCTTATTCCAGGACCGTTTCCATAATTCCATCCCCAAGATCCATTAAAAGCTTCAATGTTTCTTTTATTAGATATTAGCGATAGCTCTCCTACAGAAAGATCAAAGGTTTGTGTGAGAGTGTAAGAACTTACTTGGCTCTCCGAATCTGATCTAGGTGCATTATCGTAAGAATGATTCGGGGAAGAATTACGACAATTGGCTTTCATGGAATCGTACGAACCAAAAATAAACGCCACCGCAGCCAAGCCTTCAGCTAGAGCTCCTACTTCAGGTCCTGTAAACCTACAGCTACCTAAAGCAGATAATTGGTCTTGTTCAAAACGATCAAAAGTAAATCTGGCACTATAAACTTCACCGTCTCTAGCTAGTGATGCTCTATAGGAGGTAGAGTTTTCATTTCCATGCATATTTCCATTGTATGCATTCAACATAAAGCCATCGGTTTCTTTACCATAGATGGCGAATCTAGCTGCCATATTGTCTGACAGAGGTAGATTTAACATTCCTCCGAACATTTCATGGCCATCCGTTCCGTAACCTAGCTTAAGATATGATTCTTGTTCTTGAGAAGGTCCTTTTGTAATTATTTGGATTAAACCAGCTGTTGTGTTTCTGCCAAATAGTGTTCCTTGAGGTCCACGCAAAACTTCAACTCTTTCTACGTCCATTAAATCTACTAACCCACCTTGAGGTCGACTTAAATAAACACCATCAATATATATCCCAATCTTGGGGTCCTGAGTTGTAGACCAGTTAACCTGTCCTATTCCTCTTATAAAAACCTGTGTATTTTGGTTTCCAACTGCCGAAGTTTCAAAATCCATATTT
>JGI26059J44795_1000149_pt1 | contig 12285 bp, 10 predicted proteins | sample MarorgKNORR_S2LV_2_FD_44795 | JGI IMG/M metagenome (IMG submission 44795)
TTAATTATAAGAAAGTAGACTACGGAAGGTCCTGAATAATTTCTGTTTAATTTTTTTTCATTTTTTAATGCGAAAGATGCTTTATCCTGAGTTTAAAACAAAAGCAGCAGTTTAAGCTTAATTTTTCATATAAGATTACCAAAATGAAAACAAAAATAATGAGATTAGGTTACAACCTTTTTACTTATCTGATTTCACCTTTTCTATTGCTCCACATCATCATAAGAGCAGTAGCAGATATAAACTACATCTATAGAATTAGTGAACGCTTTGGTTTTTATGGCAATGCTCTGGAAGGGGAGGTTATTTGGGTTCATGCGGTTTCCTTCGGAGAAGTTAAAGCTGCCTCGTCTTTAGTAAGAGAGTTAATCAAGGCTTATCCATCTAAGCGAATCCTATTTACTTGCACTACACCAACGGGATCACAATTGATCAATGATCTTTTTGGAGAAGAAGTAATAAACGTTTATCTCCCATATGATTTAAGAGGTTCTGTGAATAGGTTTTTTCGTTGGGCTAACCCTCAAATAGCAATTATTGTGGAAACCGAGATTTGGCCAAATATTTTTCAACGATGTGGTCACAATAATATTCCTTTGGTTCTTGCTAGCGCTTGTATATCAGATCGTTCATTAAAACTTTACAAAATTCTTTTTGATCTTTTTAAAAACACGATTTCGCAAGGGATTGTAGTGGGTGCACAAACAGAAAGTGATGCTAAAAAATTTCTTGAACTTGGTGCAAAACAGGAGAGAACTTTTATCACTGGAAATATCAAGTTTGATTTTTCGCCACCTGAATCTACTTTGCAAGAAGCCAATCATTTTAAATTAGAACATTTTAAAGACAGGCAAGTTTGGATCGGTGGCAGCACACATCCAGGAGAGGAGGAGGTAATTTTAGAATCACATAAACAGGTTTTAAAGCGTTACCCTGAGAGTCTTCTTCTTATAGCACCAAGAAAACCAGAACGTTTTAAAACAGTTCATAAACTAATTATTGATTCTGGTCTTACGTCTTCTCTTTGGTCAGAATTTGAAAGCTTAGACCCAAAGATTAATGTTCTATTAATAGACACATTAGGAGACTTACCTTTTTTCTATTCTGCTGCTGATATGGCATTTGTTGGGGGCAGTTTATTTTCTGTTGGCGGTCACAACTTATTAGAGCCAGCAAGTTTAGGAAAGCCTGTGATAACGGGCCCAATTTTGCATAACGTGGAAGAAATTTCATCTCAATTATTAATCAATGATGGTTTAGCTATTGTCAATAATTCTGCTGAGCTTGCAGAAACAATCATCAAACTTTTTGATGACAGCTCCAAAATAGACACCATGGTGTCAGGTGCCATGAACGTTATGAAAGATAATAAGGGTGCTATTGAAAATATTTTGCAATTAATTAAGCCTTTGATTAAGGCCTAGCAACGGATTACTGTAACCAATTATTAATTTGCTCAAGATCGCTTCTGGTAAGAGTCCCTGCCGCTTGTTTCAGTTGGATAATATTTATCAAATAGTCGTATTTACTAATGGCCAAGTTTTTTTGTGATGAATACAATCGTCGTCTTGCATCCAAAACGTCTACAGTTGTTCTCGTGCCCACTTCATAGCCCGCCTCTGTGGCTTGTAATGCAGTTGCCGAAGACTTGACCGATTGTTGGAGAGCTTTCACTGTCGCAATACCAGAGATAACGCCTAGGTAGGAATCTCTCGCAACCCTTGTGGTTTCTCTGCCAACTCGTTCAAGTTTTTCTTTGGCCGCTCTATGCTTGGCAACAGCTTGTCTCACCCTTGAGTTGGTTTGTCCACCACTATAGAGAGGCAAGCTAAGTTGAATCCCAACACCTTCATTAATATTTTCACTATCAGCTGGGCTAAATTCACTGCCACTATCGGAACGGAAGCTATCGTTATCAGTATCTCTTTTAGAAGCCTGTACACCTAAAGTAGGCAGATGCCCTGATCGTTGTATCTTTATTTCACTTTTGGCTATTTCTACACCAACCTGAGCTGACAAATAACTGAGATTCTGTTCCAAAGAGGTATTGACCCAATCCATCTCACTTTGTGGATTCGGCATAATCAGAGGCAGATTATTGTCAGGTTTTTCTAATTGTCCTGGATAACTATCAGTAATTGCTCGTAAAGATTCTTTAGACGTTGCTAGATTTCGTTTCGAGGTAATTTCATTAGCCACTGATTGATCATAGGCAGCTTGAGCTTCTTGAACATCAGTGATTGCTATAAGACCAACTTCAAACCTTTTTTGAGCTTGATCCAGCTGTTTTTCTATGGCTTGTCTTGCTGCTTGCTCTGACTCAAGGGTATCTTGAGCAGCTAAGACATTAAAATAAGCATTCGCAACTCTAACGATCAGGTTTTGTTCAGCTGAGAGGTAGTCAATCTCTGCTTGAGCAACCGTTTTATTGGCTTTTCTCATATTCATCCAAGCCCCATAATCGAAGATGGTTTGTTTAAGGGTGACATCCCATTGAAGAGTTTCAGATTCTTGTAAGAATTTTGTGTTGTTAGTGATGACAGCTTCATCACCGGTGATAGGGTTAACGATTTTTTGTTGGAAGGTGCTATTACCATCAGTATCACTGTCTGAAAAGGTTGCACTGCTGGTGAGTTGTGGAAGAATAAAACTTCTAGCCTGTGGTTTTACTTCGATCACTGCTTCTTTATTAGCTAGAGCTTCTTTAATGAGTGGATCATTGATTAAAGCTTCTTCATAGATTTCTATAAGTGAAGCTGCATTCCCATAATCAATGAAAATAACTGAGAGTAGTATTGTATAAATAAATTTTTTCACTGTACCTAGTTTCGCTTTAAAACATCTTTTAGATTGAATTTGAAAAGAATAATACCCCTCTCCACATGACCAAACAAGCTATTCATGTAACGAATTGTAACCGCCAATAAGAACAATATTATGAATTAATAATGAACTTATAAAATAGCAATCATTAATAAAGCCACAATATTAATTATCTTAATCAAAGGGTTAATTGCTGGCCCTGCAGTGTCTTTATATGGATCACCCACAGTGTCTCCAGTGATTGATGCATTGTGTGCTTCAGAACCCTTGCCTCCACAATTACCATCTTCAACATACTTCTTAGCATTGTCCCAGGCTCCACCACCAACAGTCATAGAAATTGCTACAAATAAACCGGTGACAATTGTTCCGATCAGCAGTCCTCCTAAAGCTCTAACGCCGCCATCTTCCGGCATCAAAAAGTTCATGGATAAAGCTAAGACGATAGGGACTAGTACCGGCAATATTGAAGGAATAATCATTTCTTTTATTGCTGATTTTGTAAGCAGGTCTACAGCTTTTGAATAATCAGGTTTGCTAGTGCCTTCCATAATCCCTGGAATTTCTTTGAATTGTCTTCTGACTTCAGTCACTACTGAGGCTGCTGCTCTACCCACAGCTTCCATAGCCATAGCAGCAAATAAATAAGGCACCATTCCCCCGATAAAGAGACCTATGATCACAGCAGGATCATCTAGACTAAAGCTTACAAATATTTCTTCAGCTTCTAGATTAGCTGTGAAATCGGCAAATAAAACCAGTGCAGCCAGTCCAGCAGAACCAATNGCATAGCCTTTTGTTACAGCTTTAGTTGTATTTCCAACGGCATCCAATGGATCAGTAATATTTCTGATCTCAGATGGCAGTTCTGCCATTTCAGCAATACCGCCAGCATTATCAGTAATAGGTCCAAACGCATCCAAAGCCACAATCATACCTGTCAAAGAAAGCATTGAGGTGGCTGCAATAGCGATACCGTAAAGATCTGCTAGCATATAAGATCCCCAGATACTTAGGCAAACTGCTAAAACAGGTAGTGCAGTGGCTTTCATTGAAACCCCTAAACCTGCAATAATGTTAGTTGCATGACCTGTTGTTGAAGCATCTGCAATTTTTCTTACCGGGCCATAGTCAGTGCTTGTATAGTATTCAGTAACCACAACCATAAAGGCTGTGAGCGCAAGACCTATCAGTGCTGAATACCAAAGATTGATTCCCATATTCATCATATCGGTAACCGGATAAAACGCTATAGCTGCAATAACTCCTGAAACAATGACACCTTTATAAAGTGCACCCATGACTTTGCCGCCTTCTTTCAATTTAACAAAAAACATACCAACGACTGAGGCAATAATAGAGACCGAACCTAAAACCAATGGATAAAGAATGGCATTATTAGCTTGCTCACCAGAGAAAATTAAACCCCCTAATAGCATCGTAGCAATGATAGTTACCGCATAGGTTTCAAAAAGATCTGCAGCCATTCCGGCACAATCACCAACATTGTCACCAACATTGTCTGCAATTACCGCTGGATTTCTTGGGTCATCTTCAGGTATGCCGGCTTCAATTTTACCCACTAAGTCAGCACCAACATCAGCACCTTTAGTAAAGATACCTCCGCCTAAACGTGCAAATATTGAAATAAGAGATCCTCCAAATGCAAGACCTATGAGTGCATGAAGACTATCATCAGGTGAAATATTTAGACCAGATCTGAGCACAAAGTAATAACCACTTATACCCAGTAATCCTAGACCAACAACCAAGAGCCCTGTTACAGCTCCACCTTTAAAAGCCATTGAAAGAGCCGCGTTCATTCCATCATAAGCGGCTTGTGCTGTTCTCACGTTAGCTCTGACAGAGATATTCATTCCAATGTATCCAGCCAGTCCTGAGAAAATTGCACCCACTAGAAAACCTATTGCACTTAACCAACCAATCGTTACCGCTAAAAGGATAAAGATCAATATACCCACAATAGATATGGTTAAATATTGTCGATTTAAATACGCTGTTGCTCCTTCTTGAATCGCGCCAGCTATTTCTCTCATTCGTTCATTGCCATCGGATCCTTTCAATATTTCCCATGAGAAAATAATTCCAACAACAATTGCAGTTACTGAAGCAGTTAAGGCTCCCCAAAGCACTAAGGTTTCACTCATTGTGTACTCCTAAATTTCATTAGTGTTATTTTGTCTTTTTAGTGTGATAAAAAATTTTGAGGATCATACCATAAATTTTGTTTTTAGCCTCTTTTCAACTAATTTATTTTTCAGTTGGGCAAACACGGGAAGGCCATTTTTATATAAAGGATAGCCTTCGCCTTTAATTAAAGGCCCCATGTAAGTTTTGCAGGCATTTGTGATTCTGTATCCATTTTTAGTTATAAATTTTCTTGGCATCATTTTTTCATTATTGGCAACTTTTGATAGTGCAGTTGATCCTACTTTCCATTTGTAAGGCTTATCTGATAGTCGGTCGATGGTAATCATTTGTGATTTCTGACCTTTAATTGCCATTTTTACTGCCGCCTCACCCACGGCATACGCTTGTCTCAGATCCGTTTCAGATGCTAGGTGTCTTGCTGATCTTTGGAGGTAATCAGCAATTGCATAATGATATTTATAACCCAAAGTCTCTTTAATCATTGAGGCTAATATAGGGGCGACTCCACCAAGCTGCTTATGACCAAAAGAGTCTTTGGTCCCAGCATCAGCTAAAAACCTTCCATTTTTATATCTTGTTCCTTCACTAGCAACGATTACACAATAGCCATTCTTTTTGACAGAGGTATCCACATGTTTTAAAAAATCTTTTTTATCAAAGGGTATCTCAGGAAATAAAATAATATGAGGCGGATCATTCCTCTTTGAGGTTATAAGACCAGATGCAGCTGCAATCCAACCTGCATGACGACCCATAACTTCTAATACAAACACTTTTGTGGAAGTCTCAGCCATAGACAAAACATCCAAACTGGCTTCATGTGTGGAAACTGCAATGTATTTAGCCACTGAACCAAATCCAGGGCAGGTATCTGTGATTGGAAGATCATTGTCAACTGTTTTAGGAATACCAATGGAGGCAATAGGGAAGTTCATTTTTTCACCCATTTCAGAGACCTTATGTGCCGTGTCCATAGAATCACCGCCTCCGTTATAAAAGAAGTAACCAATATCATGAGCCTTAAACACCTCTATAAGTCTTTCATATTCCCGCTTATTTTCTCTAAGACCCTTTAACTTGTATCTGGCAGAGCCAAAAGCACCACCCGGAGTGTATTTAAGGAGGTTAATTTGTTTATCTGATTCAAAACTGGTGTCAATTAGATTTTCTTCAAGTGCCCCTAATATCCCATTTCTTCCAGCAAATACCTTGCCTATTTTTTTAGGGTATTTGCGAGCTGTTTGAATTACAGCAGCTGCGCTAGCATTTATTACTGCTGTTACTCCTCCAGATTGAGCATAAAAAACATTTTTTAACGTCATATTTCTTCTAAAAATTTTTGAATTTACATATGATAGCTATTGATTCTAGTTTTTAATACCATAAATCTTTATTAATTAAAGCGTAATTCTAGTTAGGCAAGTGCAATGAGAATAATTTTATTAGGAGCTCCAGGTTCAGGAAAAGGAACTCAAGCAGAAAACTTAATGCGAGATTATGGCTGCCCCCAGATCTCAACCGGTGTTCTTCTGCGAGAAGCAGTTGAGCAAGGAACCACAATAGGCAAAACAGTCGAAGAGATCATGGCAAGAGGAGATTTGGTTTCAGACGAGATTGTTTTAGATCTCATCGCTAGTTCTTTAGGAGACATAGAAGATGATAAAGGGTATCTCTTAGACGGTTATCCTAGAAATATTAATCAAGCAAAATCTCTGAGCATTCTCTTGGACTCAATCGACCGTCCTCTACAGCACACTATCCTTATTGATGTAGACCCAGAGGTTTTAATTAAGCGTCTTTCAGGACGCAGAACTTGCTCACTGACAGGAAAGACGCTCAACATCTATTTTTCTAGTCAAGAGGAGTTAGATGCTTGTACAGATTCTGGAGGTGAATTAATTCAAAGGGATGATGATCACATTGACTCAATTACAAAACGAATCGCAGTTTATAAAGAACAAACCGAACCCATGATTCAATTTTATAGTGAAATGGGGATTTTAAAAGTTATTGATGGCGAAGGAGCTGTAGATAAAGTTTATTCCAGGCTTTTATCTCAAGTTAATTAGTTATTTACTTGAAGCAATGATTTGTTGAAGTTTTTGCCCTAGTACAGACTTTCTCCATCCAGAATTAAGGCGACTCTGATCTTTATTAACAAGACCAATAACGTCTTTTTTTGTAGCTAAGACTTCTTGTGTTATACCTAANTGACCAGATTGTTTCGCCACTTCCTTATTGATCTTCTGTATTAATTTATTATTCTTTTCATAATAGTGTCGCCCTTTTTTTCTGCTGGTGAGATTGGTTGTTGTATTTTTCTCAGGGTTTTTTATTAACGCCTCAATCTCATCTATATCCTGATCATTAAAATTTTTTCCAATCAGCCAATTTAAATCTATGGTTTTAAGAGAGTTGATGTTGATTGTTGCAAGTTGAATCAGGTCTGAATCTTCCATCAACCATTTTCTTGGAATATTTTTTTTTGCCGCCGTTGCTTCTCTCCAATTGGCTAGACTGATGGCTACATAGCTCTCATTCAATTTGAGTTTTTTTATCCCTGATATTTTTTTCCAAGCATTTTCTTGATCCATTAGCCCTGTCCTTAATGTCAGCATGCTTTTACAATCTTCATTGCTCCAATCCAACCTTTTTTTCGCTTTTAATTTTTTCTTTAACGATGCACCAAGTCTTAATAGATAAGCAATATCGTCTATGGCATAGATAATTTGTTTTTTATCTAACGGTCTTTTGCTCCAATCACTTCTGGTTTCTGATTTGGAAATACTAATACCTAACTCTTCAATGAGAAGATTTTTTATACCGATTTGGGTGGGGTAACCAAGAAGTGATGCAGCTATTTGGGTATCAAATACATTACTCGGGAGGGCTTTATTAATCATAAAAAATATTTCTAGGTCTTGTGAGCCAGAATGGAGAACTTTCTCAATATCTGGAGAATAAATCAGTGACCATAGTTTAGACATATCAAGTCCTGTAAGACAATCAATGCAACTCATTGTATTAGTTGATGCAATCTGTATCAGGCAGAGTTTTGGAAAATAAGTTCGAGTTCTGACAAATTCAGTGTCAATACCGATGGTTTTTTCATGCTCTAATTTAGAAACCAATCCGTCCAATGACTTTTGTGAATCAATAAATTTAAAGGCTTTCTTTTTTTCTCTCATGAATTAGGTATCTTATGTTTTGAATTATAATAGAATTAGTTATTTATGATTAAATTATTAACCGTTTTTTGGAATATCATGCTGAAAAGATCAGGTCAGGAAACCTTGCCTGACTCAAATTTTTTTCTTGGTTTGGTGTTTATTTTTTATTTTCTGACCCAATTAATTTCGGGAATAAAAGTTTCAGATTCCATTGATATGTTTCTAAAGTCATTTGTTATTGACGCAGTCTTTTTAGCAGTCTGGTTAAGACTTTTAGTGGAGTTTTTTGGCACACAGTCATATTTTAGAAGATCACTGATCGCGTTGTTTGGGACAGGTGGCATCTTTAATATTATTGCTAGCCCCTTAATTATTGAATTTTCTAAGTACATGCAGAGCACCGAAATGATAGAGGAGCTTCAAATCCCCATCTGGTTGACCTTGTCTTTTTTATTAGTGGCTATCTGGTCGGTTATTATTATGGCTCATATTTTTTCAAAGGTGATGTCAAAGCCAACTTATTCAATGCTGGTTGCGATTGCATACCTAATGGTTAATTTTCTTGTTCAATCATTAGTCCTAGGATTATAGGTACATTCCTATGCACATCCATATTTTAGGCATCAGTGGAACATTCATGGGGAGCTTAGCTGCTTTAGCTAAAGAATCTGGATTTGAGGTCACTGGTTCTGATCTTCATTGTTATCCACCAATCAGTGATCAATTAGACCACCTTGGCATTGAAGTTATACCGAACTATGACCCTGAACAACTTAACTCAAACCCTGATTTAATTGTGGTGGGNAATGTGATGTCGAGGGGTATGCCGATTATAGAAACAATGCTGAATTCAAAGATTCCCTATACATCTGGACCTCAGTGGTTAGGTGATAATGTCTTAAGGGATCGAACGGTCATAGCGGTTTCAGGAACACACGGCAAAACCACCACATCAAGCTTAATTGCTTTTATATTAAAGGACTTAGGATTAGACCCTGGTTATTTAATTGGCGGTGTTCCCATAGGATTTAATACTTCTGCAAGCATTGGCTCAAGCCCTTACTTTGTAATAGAGGCCGATGAGTACGACACAGCTTTTTTTGATAAACGGTCTAAGTTTATTCATTATCACCCAAATTTTTTAATCCTAAATAATATTGAATTTGATCATGCAGATATTTTTAAGGATTTAGATCAAATTTTGTGGCAATTTCATCAATTGCTAAGGACGCTACCATCAGACACTAAAATTATTGCAAACGGTCAAGATAAAAATATTAATGAACTCTTTGATCAAGGAGTCTGGTCAGAAAGAACCTTATTTGGTCAATCAGAAGAATTTAATTGGTCAGCTAATACGGATACCCATGGTTCAATTAAGCTGTTACACGAAAAAGAAACAGTTGCTCAAATTAATCCCCAAATTATAGGGAAGCACAACATGATGAATATACTGGCCGCCGCAGCGACTTTATCTTTAGTTGATATTGATGAGAGCCAAACGCTTGAGAGCATTGAGCGATTTCCAGGTGTTAAAAGAAGATTAGAATTCTTGGGTGAGTTTTCCGGTGTTCAAATTTATGATGATTTTGCACATCATCCAACTTCAATAAAGGCTGTTATCCATTCCCTAAAAGCAAAATTTCGAGAATCATCTGTGTTTACTATTACCGAATTTGCTTGTAACACCATGAAAAAAGGGACTTTAAAAGAGGAATTACTCGATTCATTTGATGAAGCTAGTTTTGCATGGATTGTTAATGACAAAGACATCAAATGGGATATTGAAAATCAATTTTCTTCTAAGAAGAATATTTCTATTATTGAAAATTATGATGCATTAAGTGAAGAATTAAATCGAAAAGTCAAACCCGGTGATATCATTCTTATAATGACAAANAGAAGCTCTGTCCCTATTAGAGAAGCTCTTATAGAAACCTTTGATTCATAAAAACCATGACAGAAATAGAGAATGCCCCAATATTTCCCCTAAGGACGATCCTCTTTCCTGAGTCGAGATTGCCATTAAGAATATTTGAGCCAAGATATTTAGATATGGTCAGTCAGTGCATGCGGGAAGACAGTGAGTTTGGAATCATACTAAGTCGTGAGACTAATCAACCAAAAATGTTTGAAACCTACAATGTCGGCACCATGGCTAAGATCATTGATTGGAACCAAGGCAATGATGGCTTACTAGGGCTAACAACCATTGGCACACAGAAATTCAAATTATTAACAATGACTAAACAGGACGATGGATTAAATATAGGTCAAATAGAAAGAATAGATAAAGAGGGAGAATTTAAGCCAACTGAGAATTTTGCTTATCTAATCAATTTACTACAAGCAATTCTAGACGACATCAATCTTTACACTGATGATCAAAAGAAATTTGATAGCGCCTCCTGGGTGAGTTTTAGATTTGCAGAAATTTTGCCATTAAAACTAGAAGATAAACAAAAATGCTTAGAGATAGATGATCCCATCATTAGGCTAAACTTCCTTGAGCCTTTAATAAAAATGATAAGAGAAAATTCTCAGCAATAAATTAGTATTTTTTATTAGTACCTATAGATCTCAGGTTTATAAGGGCCTTCTTCAGCAATGCCTAGATACTCAGATTGTTCTTTAGTGAGTTTGGTTAATTTGACACCAATTTTGTCTAAATGAAGCCTAGCCACTTTTTCATCCAAAGCTTTTGGAAGCACATACACATCATGGTCATATTTTTCTGAATTATTCCACAGTTCAATTTGTGCTAAAGTTTGATTAGTAAACGAATTAGACATTACAAAACTAGGGTGCCCAGTTGCACAACCCAAGTTAACTAATCTCCCTTCAGCAAGCAGGATAATTCTTTTGCCATCAGGAAAGACAATATGATCTACTTCAGGTTTTATATTGATCCACTCATAGTCATTCATGGAGGCTACATCGATTTCATTATCAAAATGACCAATATTGCAAACAATGGCCTGATCTTTCATTTTTTCCAAATGTTCCTTATTGATAACATGATAGTTACCAGTGGCTGTTACAAAGATATCGGCTTCTGAACACGCCTCATCCATAGTAACCACTCTATAACCTTCCATAGCTGCTTGTAATGCACAAATCGGATCAATTTCAGTCACTAAAACAATTGCACCAAGGGCACTGAGACTTTGTGCTGATCCTTTGCCAACATCTCCATATCCTGCAACCACTGCAACTTTGCCAGCAACCATGACATCAGTTGCTCTTTTAATACCATCAACCAATGATTCTCTGCAACCATAGAGATTATCGAATTTAGATTTAGTAACAGAATCATTCACATTGAAAGCAGGGCATAATAGTGATTCATCTTTAACCATGTCATACAGTCTTTTGACACCGGTCGTTGTTTCTTCTGAAAGTCCTTTAACGTCTTTCATCATCTCTGGATATTTTTCATGCATTAGCTTAGTGAGATCACCGCCATCATCAAGGATCATATTAGGTGTCCAACCGTTTGGACCATGAATAGTTTGCTCAATACACCACCAAGCCTCTTCTTCTGTTTCACCTTTCCAGGCAAAAATAGGAATACCTTTATTGGCTAATGCTGCTGCTGCATGATCTTGAGTAGAAAATATATTACATGATGACCACCTGATTTCAGCTCCCAATTCGATAAGAGTTTCAATAAGAACTGCTGTTTGTATTGTCATATGTAAGCAACCAGCAATCCTAGCACCTTTTAATGGCTTCTCATCTCCAAACTCTTCTCTGAGGCTCATTAATCCTGGCATTTCAGTTTCGGCAATTTTTATCTCTTTCTCACCCCATTCTGCTAACTTAATATCAGCAACTTTATGATCATCTTTTAAGTTTTCTTGTTGTTTTTCTGCTAGGTCATTCATCTCAACTCTCTGTAATTAATAAATCAGTTATCTTATTCGTTTTAGATTATAAACCAGATTGACTTCTCAAATCTTCCGCTTTATTGATTTCTTCCCATGGGAAGCCTTCATTTGATCTCCCAAAATGACCATAGGCAGCCGTTTTTTCATAGATCGGTTGTAATAGATTCAGCATACCCATAATTCCATAAGGAGTTAGGTCAAAGTGAGCCTCAACCAGCTCAATAATTTTT
>JGI26059J44795_1000154_pt1 | contig 12127 bp, 7 predicted proteins | sample MarorgKNORR_S2LV_2_FD_44795 | JGI IMG/M metagenome (IMG submission 44795)
ACGGAATGGATCATCAATGAAGCGGGTACAGATATCTTTATGTTTTCTTCAGACTATCCGCATGTAGAAGGAGGAAGAAATCCTATGGGTAGATTTGAAAAAGCTACTAAGAATTTATCAGAGTCTGATCAAGATAAATTCTTCAGAGGTAACTTTGAAGATTTGATGGGGTCAGCTTTCTAATAAAACTATGCTTTTTGACAATAGCTACGAAGGTCTTCCTCAAGAATTCTATGAGAGAATTAATCCCGTTCCAGTTCAAGACCCAAAATTAATAATATTCAATGATAAGCTGGGAAAGATTTTAGGANTTGATAAAAATAAAACTCCTAAACAGCTTGCAGAACTATTCTCAGGAAATGTAATTCCAAAAGGATCTTCGCCCATAGCACTTGTCTATGCAGGTCATCAATTTGGGCATTTTGTAAGTGAATTAGGGGATGGCAGAGCAGTTTTATTAGGCCAAATAAGTACCCCTGAACAGAAATATTATGATGTTCAATTAAAAGGGTCTGGCCAAACCAAGTTTTCCAGACAAGGGGATGGTAGATCTCCTTTGGGGCCAGTCATCCGAGAATATATAGTCAGTGAAGCCATGCATGCTTTAGGCATAGCTTCAACTCGTTCACTTGCAGCAGTTACTACAGGAGAAAAAGTGTTTAGAGAAACAGCAACTCCCGGTGGGATCCTTACAAGAATAGCTGAAAGCCATATCCGAGTAGGTACTTTTGAATATTTTGCAGCCAAGGACAAGACTGATAACTTAAAAACTCTGGCTGAGTACGCCATCAAAAGACATTTCCCTTCTCTTAAAGATTCAACCAATTGCTATCTTTCTTTACTCGAACAGGTTTGCGATAGACAAATTGAACTCATTGCCAAATGGATGGGGATTGGTTTTATCCATGGTGTCATGAATACTGATAACACCTCTATTGTTGGAGAAACCATAGATTATGGTCCTTGTGCGTTTATGGATAATTATGACCCCAGCACAGTTTTTAGTTCAATCGATGCCCACGGAAGATATGCCTTTGGGAATCAACCTTCAATAGCGCAGTGGAACATGGCATGTTTTGCTAACTGTCTTGTTCCCCTAATCGACCAAGATTTAGATAAAGCTGGAGAACAAGCGCAAACTGTTATAAATCAATTTCCAAGTAAAATGAATACCGCCCTGATGGCAGTAATGTGTAAAAAAATAGGTCTAGATAGTTCAAAAACTAATTCCCAAGAGACGTTATCAAAATTACTGAGAATCATGCTAGATAATAAGTCTGACTACACTCTTACTTTTCGTTATTTAAGTGAAATTATTAAAGGGAAAAGAGAGAGCTTGTTTAAACAACAGTTCTTAGAACACAATCAAATTTCTAATTGGTTAAAAGAATGGAAAGAATTAATCAAAGATCAAAATCTAGACAAAAAAGAAATAGCTTCGTCCATGGAGAGCTTAAATCCAGTCTTTATTCCCCGTAACCATCTTATAGAAAGAGCTATCAAGGCAGCAGTTGAAAATAATGATTTTTCAGAAATGAAAACTCTCTTAACTATATTAAGTAAGCCTTATGAAGAACAAAGTAAGTATGATGAATATATGAAACCACCGAAACCCCATGAAGTCGTGCATCAAACCTTCTGCGGAACTTAAGTAAAACCAAGTCTTTAAATAAAGGAAAAAACATGTCAAAAAATACACAAGTCCTAATTGATAGTCTTCCCGAAGGAAAGTTATCGGAAAGTAACTATAAATTGGTGGAATCACCTATGCCTGAGGCTTCTGAAGGTGAAGTATTGGTAAAAACAATTGCTTTTGCCATTACAGCAGGTACTAGAGCAGGACTCCAGGGAAGTGCTAGCTATGCAGGCGCTCCCCAAACTGGAATAGTCATGAATAGTCTTGGAGTTGGCGAAGTAATTGCCGGAGACAATGCTAGCTTCCCAGTAGGAATGAAAGTCCAGGCTCGGACAGGATGGCAATCTTATTCCGTGCATAAAGCTAGCGAGTTAACAGGGATCCCGGAAGGAATAGATCCTCTGCACTACCTTGGACCACTTGGCATAAATGGATTAACGGCTTACTTTGGATTGTTGGAAGTGGGTCAGCCTAAGACCGGAGAAACTGTAATGGTTTCAGCAGCTGCCGGTTCCGTAGGCCATATGGTGGGTCAAATAGCTAAGCTAAAGGAATGTAATGTTGTAGGCGTTTGTGGCACAGATGTTAAGTGTGAAAAGCTCACATCAGATTTAGGATTTGATACTGCCATCAACTACAAAGAAGCAAATTTTCGTCAGACACTTAAAGAGTCCACGCCAAATGGTGTAGATGTCTACTTTGATAATACTGGNGGAATGATATTGGGTTCAGCTTTATTCCGCATGAACACAGGNGGACGTATTGCTTGCTGTGGTGTTGTGTCTCAATACGATACCAGTTCACCCGAACCTGGNCCNAAAGGNATCCCGGGGTTATTGGTAAATAAACGCATTCAAATGCAGGGTTTTATTGTGTTTGACTTTGCANATGAGTATGAAACTGCCCGTTCNGAAATAATTGGGTGGATAGATTCAGGGAAATTGAAAATTCTAACCGATGAAGTTAAAGGATTAGAAGCNGCTCCGGCAGCATTTGTTGACCTACTGGCAGGAGGGAATATAGGAACACGTATAGTCCGTTTAGACTCAGAATAAATTTTTTAAAGAATACTATTGTGATTAGTTAAAAGCGCTGAGAATTTCTTCATCAAACTGCTCCAACAAGTTCACGTTTCCAGAGGGGATGCCTCCAAACATAATCTCTGCTATTCCGGCCTCTTTAAATTCACCAATGCGGTCAATGATGTAATCCTTAGATCCTGCCACTGTTCCAGGCCCTAAGCCTTTAACTGCTCTATCGATTAAGTTTTGATCGTCGGTGAGATAACAGGGCATTAATAAAGTTCTTCTGATTTCGTTTGGATCACGACCCCAATCTTCACAATGCTTCTCTAGGATAGATGATTTGTTCTGATAGTGCTCCAATGACATTCCCCCACCTGCCCATCCATCAAGGTTCATCACATCGCCGTAACGAGCAAGGGTTCTAAGTGTTCTTTTTGGTCCGGTTCCTCCCACCATAATCGGAATAGGATCTTTGAAACTACCAGGAGAAAGTTGACCTTGTACAATTTGATAATGCTCACCAGTGAAGTCAACAGGCTCGTTGTTGTGTATTAGTTCACGAATTAACTGACAGGCTTCTTCAAATCTGTCTTGACGTACTTTCATTGATGGGAATTCCCATCCGTAGGCTTCGTGCTCTCTTTGATACCACCCCGCCCCTATGGCCAGCGTAAAACGACCTTCGCTCACGGTATCAATAGTCCCAGCAATTTTTGCTACATGCGCAGGATTACGATAAGTATTGCCGAGGACTAAGTTGCCTAAACGAAGTTTTTTTGTCATCCCTGCAACAGTCGCAATTGCTGAAAGCCCTTCAAAAGCTGTCAGGGCCTCTTGTTCACTATCCGCACCGGGGGGAATGTAATGATCAGCAAACCAAACACTATCCCAATTGCCTGCTTCCATTGCCATTACCGAAGCGCTTATTTCTTCCCAGCTGGTTCGATAAACATTAACCTGAACTCCAAAATCCATATATCTAAGATTAATAGTTAATTTACAAAAGTCAAAGTTGCTGAATCAATTTGTTAGTCTTCAGACAAATCTGTCTGTAGCCTGACATAATTCCTATAATGGCTGTCTTCATTACGCATTAGTTCCCCAGGTGAACCCTGTTCGAGAATAACCCCATCTTCTAGAAAAATAATTTTGTCAGCATTGGCAATGGTTGATAAACGATGGGCAATGATAATAACCAAACGATCCTTGGAAGCTTCTTTTAATGCATTGACAAGGTACTGTTCAGTTTCTGGATCAAGCGCTGAGGTGGGTTCGTCTAAAATAAGAATTTTAGATTCTCTTAACAAACCTCTAGCAATAGCTATCCTCTGTTTTTGTCCGACCGAGAGTTTACTTACTGCGGTTGAGCCAAGCTTGGTTTCATAACCTTCAGGTAGAGAGATTATAAAATCATGTATTCCAGCAATTTTGGCGACCCTTTCAACTTCAGCTTGTGAGGCTTCAGGTTTGCCAAAACAAATGTTTTCAAAAATACTTAAAGAGAAGAGTTGAGTTTCTTGAAACACGTAAGTAATTTGGCTTCTTAGACTTTCTATTTTTATATCGCGCACATCAACACCATCGATGAAAACTTCACCTTCAGTAGCCATGTGATATCTGGGCAGAAGATAGGCGAGACTTGTCTTGCCTGATCCTGTGGGTCCTACAAAAGCCATTATCTGGCCTATTTTGGCTTCAAACGAAACATCTTTAAGTGCTCTACGGCCATCTGGGTATACCAACCCAGCACCCTTGATTTCAATATCTTCATTAATCGTGTCTATTCTTAAATGACCTAAATCTTCTTCAACTGGAAGATCCATAAGAGCAAAAACTCTTCTCATGCCAGGTGCAAATCTTTGAAGGTGAATCCAAAGTGTCGCAAAAGAAATTGCAGGTCCTGCCATCCATCCAAAATAGAACATTAACGAACCATAATTGCCTGGAGTAAGATCTCCATCTATTACCCTGGAAACTACTACCCAAAAAGCGATGGTTAAGATCAACACTCCCCCTAAGCCTTGAGCATTAGCCAATAGAATTTCTACAAATACTGTAAAACGAAACCGTTTAAAAGATTCCTTACTGTCTTCTCCAAACCTCTCTCTTTCTTGATCGTCTCCTCCTAGACTTTGAACAGCTAGGATGTTATCCATTCCCTCTTCTATAGTGCTTGTAGTTACAGACCCTGAATGTCTACTTTTCTCTTGTACTCTTCTCATTGCTGAAGAGAAAGGTCCTGTAATTAGGATATAAATTGGAAATATAGCCGCTGCACACCAAATAACTTCTGGAACATGAGGAAAGGCACTCATCATAGTAGCCATAGCCACAATAAATAAGATTGTAGATAAAGTCGGTCGATTGATTATTTCGTAAAAAATTTGGTTGATAGAAGGACTGTCATACATGACTCGATAAATTGCATCGCCAATTCGCTGATCTTCTAAAGTTGTTATCGGAAGCGACTGAATACGATGAAATAACTTAGCTCTAATTAAATGATTGATAGATTGAGTTAAACGCGAGTTCATCTTATATTCGTAGTAACCAGTTATCCCGCCAGAAAAACTAAAGCCACCATGTGTCCAATTATCTTGCTGGGTAGCTGTATCATTTCCCTGCTGCATATCAGCTTCAGAAGTGTCCCTTTGTTCATTTGAATAAGCTCCAAAAAAGATTACAAGTAAAAAAGAAGAAGCTGTTAACCAAACTAAAATCTCAAAAGCTGACATATCCTGCATTAAATCCAAAATGGGATGCATGTAGGCAGGGAAGCCTAGATAACCACTTGAGCCATCTATAGGGTTACCCAAAACTACATGGTCTATCATGATTTGTAATGTCCAAGGGAGAACAAGAACCGGAAACATTAATGAAAGCAGAGTCAAACTCCATTTAATGAAAAAACGCCACTTAAAGAACCTTACAAATGACCAAGATCTAGCAAGAATGCGTAAGGTCTCTACAAAACCCATGTGGGGAAGATTTTCGTACTCAATGGTAAGATCGCGAATAGAACTCTTATCAGTTTCTTCTGCTTTTGCGTTTAAATTAATACTCATTCAGTCTCATCCCCAGATTCCTTGTTACTAAGATTAGATTCAGCGTCAACAAAAGATTTGTACCTTCCATTTTCAGTTCTCATGAGCTCTTCATGAGTACCATTTTCTACAATCTTTCCATTATCTAAATATAAGATATTGTCCGCTCTCCTTATTGTGGAAATGCGATGTGTGATCAAAAAGATGACTCGTTCCCTACCCCACATCGATAAATTTCTCATGACTTGCTGTTCAGTAACTGCATCCAATGCGGCCGTCGGCTCATCTAAGATAAGTATAGGAGTGTTTCTTACCACCGCCCTTGCTATAGAAAGCCTTTGTCTCTGGCCCGTTGACAGTTTTCCTCCTCTGTCGCTTAGAACAGTATCCAACCCTTGAGGAAGGTTATGTACATACTCGTCCATGCAAGCTATTTCAATGGCTTGATTTATGGTTGAGTCATCGGCTTCAGGCGCTACGTATCTAATGTTGTCTTTTACACTTAGAGAAAACAGAACATTTTCTTGAAGAGCAATTGCTATTTTTTCTCTTAAGGAAGCAATCTGGAATTCAGTTAAAAGAGTGTCATCAATCTTTATTGACCCCGAAGAAGGCTCATACAAACGTAGTAGAAGAGACATCAAGGTTGTCTTACCTGAACCAGTAGGACCAATAATGGCTGTGATGGTGCCAGGTTTTGCTTTGAAACTAACTCCCTCTAATACTGGAACTCCTGATTCATATTCAAAATTAATATTGTCAAAACTAATCTCCCTTTCAGGTTTTATAAAAGGTTTTGCATCAGGTTCGTCTTCAATATCAGGCTCAATGTCCAGAATATCGAATACTCTGCTTAAACCCATGGCCATATCCTGCGCCGTTAACCAAAGGCGCATAAANAGCCTTACGTTATTTGAAGTCGTNTGAAACTGAGTTCTGGCCCATTGGAAAGCTCCTAAATTCCAGATTACCCAGCTTACAGCCATTAAAGCTATCAATTCGTTGGCGTAAGTTTCATTACCTTGATTTGCGCTATATCCCATAAAAAATTCTCCAGAAAGGAGAAATATTGAAGCAATGACAAACATTATTATCATTAGAAGTGCAACTAGTCTGCGCGATTGAAAGGCTGCATTCATAGCAATGACAGAGTCTTTTTCCATACCTTCTTGAATACGATCTCCGGCATCATATGCCTTGATNAGTTTGAGAGCAGCAAAAGATTCTTGGATTCTAGATGTGAGGTCTGAAGTAGTTGCCCTGTATACAAGACTTCTTATTCTCATCCTTGGCATGGCCCATCTTGCCCAGAAGATTGTTGGAATAACCAATGTCAGCGCTATTGCTCCCATTGTGGGGCTGAGGAAAGAAAGTAAGAAAAGAGCATAAACGTAATACCAAAGACTTAAAGAAAGCTCTACCAGACGTCCTATAACAGCATTAACTTGTGCACTGTCTGCATAAATTCTAAAAATTGAATCACCTGTCCTGTGTCCACTATGATAAGAAAGAGGCAATTGGTGCCACCTTCTAACAAGAGCAATTCTCATATTTTGATTAATTTGTTGCATGATCCAAACCGTGTAATACGGAACTATCATTCCTATTGGAAGGTTAAAAGCCCAAAGAGCTAAAGAGAGATAGACCCAAGACCACTTAAGGTCATGTCTTTGCTCTTGTGTTAAGGATTCAGTATTTTCAGCTCCCATTTCTGCCGCTCCGAACCATAAAGAAGATGCAACTTCCTGCTGAAGNGGTTCAGACTGCAATAAAGACATACTTAATAGGTCAGCAATTATTATTCCTAGAGGTAAAGTGACTAGACCTTGAACAGCTGCTAATAAGTAAAGATAAGTTAGATGAGAATGTAGTCTGTAGCGAGTCACAAGCTTTCCAGATTCAAACCTAAACTGGACTACCCACCCTAATCCGCAACATAGCGTAAGTAGAACCCCATAAATGATTGGTCCGGTACCGTTCAGAACTAAAATACAAAGNAACAGAGTGAAGAAAGTGCACAAAGCTAAGAAAATTGCCACAGCTGATTGCCTTACCCCAGTTAATTTACCTAATGCTAAGAGCCACATACTTAAAACCATGGAAGCAACAAAAACATAAAGTATGCTTTCAGCAGTTCCGAACTCAATATTTATAAGACCAAATGAAGGTCCTAATATAGCAATTACAGTAGCCAAAATTGGGGCATAAATTAGTCCGTAACCCTCACCTGCTAAAGGTTCAGCGACCTCTTGGCTGGTTCCATTACTTCTGGTATACCACCTGCCTAAAAAATAAGGCCTTACAAAAGGCCACGATCTAAAAAGAAGGACAATTACTTCTCGAAGACCATGGATATCTTCATCAACTGTTTTATTTTTCTCTTCAGGAATTTCTCCGTCAGTTAAAAAAGGTAAAGCAACGGCACGTTTAAAGTCTTTAGGATCTAATTCTGATTTTGGTATTCGGTCACTTAGAAACCACATACCTATGGGTATAGCAATTGCGATGATCATCATCCCTAAAGAGACGATGGCAAACGCGTTCATAAGATTTCCTCTCTTTTTTCTTCTTCTTGTCTTTCCCAAGTCTCGTACATTTNAAAATAGCTTCCTTTTTTCTGAATCAGCTCTTCATGTGAACCCATTTCAACTATCTTTTGTTCATCAACTACAACTATTACATCTGCCCTTCTAGTGGTAGCTAATCTATGAGCTATTATTATTGCAGTCCTACCTTCTAATAATTTATCAAGAGCCTTTTCAATCCTAGCTTCGTTCTGTTGATCAATGTTTGAGGTAGCTTCATCAAGTATTAAAACTCNTGGCTTGCTTAGAAAAGCTCGGGCCAGAGCTAATAACTGTCTTTCACCTGAAGAAAGAGATGATCCTCTTTCATGACAATGTGTTTCCAGTCCTTCAGGAAGTCTTTTAATCATGTCTTCAATACCAACGGCTTTACAGGCTTCTACAACTTCTTCATCCGTTGCGTCAGGTCTTGCAAACAATATATTTTCTTTTATGGTTCCGTGAAATAAGAACGGCTCTTGAGGAACTATTCCAAGCTGTCTATGAAGAGACTGTAGTGAAATATCTTTTAGATTAATGTTATCAAGAGTTATAGAACCCCTAGTAGGGTCATAGAATCTACATATGAGTTTTGCAATTGTTGATTTTCCAGCTCCAGTAGGACCCACAAAAGATATTGTTTTCCCTGCTTCTATATGCAGGGAAATATTGTTTAAGACAGTAAGATCGTCTTCGTAAGAAAAACTTACATCATTAAACCTTATATCACCTTTTAACTCCTTGAGATTAAAAGCATTCTCAGACTCTTTAACACTGGGTTCTGTACCCAATAAGTCAGCAAGTTTTTTAACTGCAGCATTTCCAGATTGGAATTCATTGTAAAGTCCTGAAAGTTCATTAATAGGAATGAAGAACCTTCCTACTAAAACATTGAAGGCAACTAAGCTACCTACAGTAAAAGCTCCCTCTGGGTTTAGTGAAGGATTAACATCCTTAAGGATAAAAAAACCAGCAGTAAAAATTAATAAAGATGTGCCCGTCGTTATAAATTGTGTTCCTGAACGATAAGTTGCTTGAATTTTTGAAGTGTAATTGTTGGCATCCCTATAATCTCCGACAACATTCCTGTGATTAATAACATTGTGTTTCATTCGGTTGAAAGAAATCACCAGACGCATTCCAGACAAACTTTCTTGGAGATCAGCTAACACATCAGCAATTCTGTTTCTGACTACCTCGTACCCTTTTTCAGAAGTTCTGCTAAACCAAAAGGTAAAACCAAACATTACTGGTGCAGAGAATACAAGCAGTATTAAGGTCAATTGAAGATTAAAGGAAAAAAGTAGAATTAAAATAAAAAACAAAGCCAGNAACTGAGCTACCAAATTAACTAAGCCTGTTTGTAATAAATTTGAAAGGGCTTCAATATCGCTGGTCATTCTAGTTAAAAGACGACCTGCTTTCTCTTCAGTAAAAAAATCTACCGAGAGCCTCTGTAAATGACTAAACACCCTGACTCTTAAATCGTACATCAGTAATTGACCTAAACGTCCTAGAAACCGAATCCTTATTCCACTTATGATTACGGCTAAGAATAAACTCCCTCCCCAAACCATTGCTACAGTTATCAAGACAGAGAAATCTTTAGGGACAATTGCTTTATCGATGGCAACTTGAACCAGGTATGGCCCTACCAACAATAGCATTTCTGTCATGGCCACTAAAACTAGTGCAAAAATGAATCTAAATTTATAAGGCGCAAGAAAACTCCACAAAGTAAAAGGGCTAGAAGAAGGACTTTTATGGGAAAAGGCTACTTCAATATCTGAGAAATCAGGTTCTTTATCTATCAATGCATTAGTTTTATCAAGCATTTCTGGAGGTATTCCAGCAAAAGGTAGGCTAGCTTCTTTACTCATCAAAACCTCCTTTAAATTCATCATTGGGAGAACCTTGGACAAGCATTTCACTTATCCTTTTTCTATACTCTTCATCAGTCTCTTCTTCCCCTTGCTCTTCTTCTATAATTTCTTTGGTTGATTGTTGGGAAAGAATTTCTGAATACCTTGGTTCGTCTCTTAATAGCTCTTCATGAGTTCCTGAAGCAATNATCTCACCTTCATCTAAGACCAATATTCTGTCAGCTAAATTTATAGTTGAGAGCCTGTGTGCAATTAATATCGTTGTTCTTTTATTTAAGAGCTTGAGTAAAGATTTATGTATTTTGGCTTCAATTTTGACATCAATTGCGCTGGTTGCGTCATCAAGGATGAGTATAGAAGGATCAACTATTAAAGCCCTTGCTATCCCCAACCGTTGCCTTTGTCCACCTGACAAAGTGTAGCCTCTCTCTCCAACTACGGTGTCATAGCCGTCAGAAGTCTGTTCAATAAAATCATGCGCTTCTGCAGCTTTTGCTGCTTGAATAATTTCATCCATCGAAGCATTAGGTCTTCCGTAAGCTATGTTGTCTCTAATGCTAACTGAAAACAGGAAAGGTTCATCTAGGACTTGTGTTACATGGTAATGAAGATTCCTGACACCCATATCCTGAACATTGACTCCATCTACAGAAATACTCCCTTTATCCACATCATAAAATCTTGAAAGCAATCTGATGATAGTTGACTTTCCCGATCCAGTTTGTCCAACAATAGCCACAGTTTCGTTAGGTTCCACCTCAAAACTCAATCCTTTTAGAATAGGTTCTTCGGCGTAAGCAAAATGGACATTTTTAAAGGAAACTTCCCCTTTTAGCTTCTCAATTTCAACTATATTTTCTTTGTCCTTAATTTCTGAAGTTTCATCAAGTATTTCGAAGATTCTTCCAGCAGAAGCTTTAGCNCGTTGTTCAAGCATAAGCATCCAACCCAAAAATCTAAAAGGCATCTGAATCATCATTAGATACATCGTAAAAGCGACTAAAGAACCCAAAGCAATCTCACCTTCAATAACTAGCCAGCCACCATATACCCATACTAAAACCGAGCCTAAGACGGAAAGGTTCTCTATTAGTGGATTGTAAAAAGCTGAAACATCCACGGATCTCACTTGTACCCATTGAAGTTTTTTAGCAGCTCGGGCTAGTAAATTAACTTGCATCATTTCCTGAGCAAAAGACTTCACTATTCTTTGGCCATTAACATTTTCATCTACTATTACAGCCACGTCGGCTTGCCTTGCCTGGGTTAACCAAGACAAGGGAAACGTTAATCTTCGTAATTTAACGCTTAGAAAAAAAACTAAGGGAATGGCAATCATCGAAGCCAAAGCTAAGGTTAGATGCACTGAGAGCATATAAATAGCAGCAAAAGCAAAACTTAAGAGACTTGTTAATAGCATTGGGGCAATCATCAAAAACATCTGAATTGTCTTGATGTCACTATTGGCTCTGGATATTAGTTGACCCGTTTGGGTTTTATCAAAAAAAGAAAAAGAGAGGGTAAAAAGATGATTGTAAACAACGGATCTTAGATCCGCTTCCAGTTGATTTGAGACCCTCCCAAGTTGATAAGAACCTACTGCGGCGCCAAAAAATCTAACAAAACTTATAATAAAAATTANNGTAACTAAGAATATGAAGTTATTTGTGTCTCCCGTTAATAAGGCAGGTTCAATTGAATCAACTAGCTTTCCGATTAAAGCTGGAACTGATACTCCCAGCATCATTGTCGTAATCATGAGTGTAATACCCATACTGAAAGACCATTTATTTGCTAATAAAATGGGTAAAACTCGGCGGAACCAATTCTTAGATTTGTCTTGGTCAATCTTTGCCTTAGGATCTGCGAATCTAGGCTTTACATTAACTGGCTCGAGGCTGGCCTCGAAATTGATTATGTCTTTATCATCTAAAGATGGGTTTAGCATGAGAAACTGTCCTTAGTTCCTCCAAAT
>JGI26059J44795_1000156_pt1 | contig 12091 bp, 9 predicted proteins | sample MarorgKNORR_S2LV_2_FD_44795 | JGI IMG/M metagenome (IMG submission 44795)
CTTAAAATGTTGGAAGTAAGAAAAACTTCAATTATTTCAAGTCTTGTTTTTGGACTTATGGTCAGTTCAATTTACTTAGTTGCTCAGGTTTATGATTTCCGAGTAACTTTTTCTGAAAAAGATAAAGTTAATAATAAATACGAAAGCCTTTCTTTCAAATTTAATCTTTTATTAAACGAAGTTGAATATTTTAGAAATCAATTAACTATCAGAAAAGTTGCTACTGAAAAGTTAGGTATGCGTTCGCCAAGTTTGAATGATCAGATATTCGTTACAAAGGAAAGCTCAAAAAAATGAAAGTAGTTTTTATCATATTACTTTTTCTATTTTTAGGGTGTTCAAATCATATGGAAGATGAAAATTCGAAAGATATCAATATCTTTATTTCTTCAGACCATAAAATTTTGTCAAACCCTGAGCTGATAAGAGAAAAGTTCTTGAATTTATTAAACGATCAAGAATTAGATTTTAACCTCTTAACTAATGAGTTCTATAAAAACACTTGGGTATATGCTTTTCAAAGTAAAAAAAGATGGCCTAATCGTTATGATATCAATGTTAAAGAACATCAACCCATTGCTAAGTGGGGTGAAAAAAACTATTTAACTCACTCTGGAATGTTGATTAACCCTTCAATCAATGATTCTTCTGTGCATTTGGTTGTTTTAAAAGGAAAAGAATCCGAAAAGTTTCTTCTTCTTGATATTTCCAGGCAGATTCAGAATCAATTAAATAGATATAACGAAACTATAAAAGAAGTAAATTTAAGCTCTGCAGGTTCTGTTGATTTCTACAGAAAAAGGTGCAGAACTTGTTTTTACTAAAGGGGATTTCCGGGAACAGCTTGAACGTCTCGAGGATTTTATCTCGTTCGAGCTGTTCTCAGGAAAACTTAATAATATCAGAAACATGGATTTTAGATACAAGAACGGGATTTCAGTTCTTTTTAGTTAAAGAAAGGAGAAAGTATGAACGGAATTAATCAAAGTGAAATGCTAGTTGGTCTTGATATAGGTACCTCAAAAGTAGTAGCAGTTGTGGCTGAAATAACCCCTGAAGATAATATAGAGATAATTGGTCTGGGTACACAACCTTCCCGAGGTTTAAGAAACGGCGTTGTTGTTGATATTGAATCCACTACTCAAGCGATAAAAAAATCAATTCAAGAAGCTGAATCTATGGCTGGATGTCATATTAGTTCATGTTATGTAGGAATTTCTGGAAGTCACATCAGAGGTTTAAACTCAGAAGGAGTTGTACCAATCAAAGATGGCGAAGTTAAGTATGGAGACGTAGACAGAGTTATTGAAACAGCTCAAGCTATGGCTATACCTGCAGACCAGAAACTACTTCACGTTCTACCTCGGGACTACATAATTGACAAACAAGATGGCATTAAAGAGCCATTAGGTATGGCAGGTGCTCGACTTGAAGCTAAGGTACATCTTGTTACTTGTAGTGAAAACTCTTCACAAAATATTCATAAATGTGTCACTGCATGTGGGTTAGACATTGAAGCTTTTGTGCTAGAACAGCTAGCTTCTAGTTATTCTGTTTTAACTCATGATGAAAGAGAACTAGGAGTTTGTTTAATAGATATTGGTTGCGGGACTACTGATGTAGCTGTATTCACTGATGGCTCTATCTCCTATACAGATGTAATTCCTATAGCTGGAGATCACGTAACTCATGATATTGCAGAAGCTTTGAGAACACCGCCTTCTCAAGCTGAAGATATAAAACAAAGATACGGATGCGCTGTTAGTTCCTTAACTAAATCTGATGAAATGATGATGGTACCTGGTATGGGAGGAAGGCCAGAAAGAGAACTTTCACGGCAAGCATTAGCAGATGTACTTGAACGAAGATATGTAGAGATTTTTAGCATGGCTCAACAAAAGCTAAGTTTGAGTGGTTTTGAGTCTTTAATTCCTGCTGGTGTGGTTATTACTGGAGGAGCTGCCAAAGTTGAAGGAGCAGTAGAACTTGCAGAAGAAGTTTTTCATGCCCCAGTTAGATTAGGTTCTCCTAATACTGTAGGCGGATTTAATGAAGTCATCCACAATCCTGTTTATGCCACTTCAGTTGGGCTGCTTCTTTATGGGCATAAACAAATGCAAGAGGATCATATGAACTACATCCATCGGGACAAAAATATATTAAATAGATTATCAAGGTGGTTCGGAGGAAATCTTTAAATTTATTAAGGAGAAAAGAAATGAGTGAATGGGAAATAGTCGAAGAAAATAAGGGCAATGCGATTATTAAAGTTATTGGAGTCGGTGGCGGTGGAGGCAATGCTGTTCAACACATGGTTGAAGGGGGTATCAATGGTGCTGATTTCATATCAATCAATACTGATAAACAAGCATTAGATAAAAATAAAGCACCCAATAAATTTATTCTTGGAATGGAAATTACTGATGGGTTAGGTGCAGGAGCTGATCCAGATATAGGCAGAGAAGCTGCACTTGAAGATAGGGATAGATTGAGAGAAATGTTGAAAGGAACTGATATGGTATTTGTAACTGCTGGAATGGGCGGTGGGACAGGTACTGGAGCAGCTCCAATTGTTGCTCAAGTTGCTAAAGAGCTTGGTATATTAACCGTTGCTGTTGTGACTAAACCATTTGAACTTGAAGGGTCAAAGCGAATGAAGATAGCGAAAGAAGGTATAAAGGAGCTAGTAGAGGAAGTAGATTCTCTTATAACAATACCCAATCAGAAGTTGCTTGAAGTATTAGGAGAAGATTGTGCAATGATAGAAGCTTTTAAAGAAGCCAATGATGTATTGGCAGGAGCTGTTCGAGGAATATCAGACATTATCATGTGCCCTGGGTTAATAAATGTGGATTTTGCTGATGTAAAAACTGTGATGTCAGAAAGAGGCACAGCAATGATGGGGACAGGCATTGGTTCAGGACCTGATAGAGCACGAATTGCAGCAGAGAAAGCAGTAGAAAGTAAATTATTAGAGGATATCAGTCTTAAGGATGCAAAAGGGGTGCTTGTAAATATTACGGCTGGTACCGAAATCACTCTGGGAGAAATTAGAGCAGTGGGTGATTGCATAGAAAACTTTGCGGACAAAGATGCAATTATTGTCACTGGTACTGTAATTGATGAAAAAGTAGGAAATGAGTTAAAGGTGACAGTTATAGCTACTGGTTTGGGCGCCGTAGGTTCTGCTCATAAGGCAATAAATATCTCAACTGCTAAGGTAAAAGAGTCTTCAGAAAGAGTTCCTTTGCCTTTAAGTGATGCAGCAAAACAACTTTTAGAAAATCCACCTTCTGTTGAAAAGGTTCCAGATAAAAAGAAAAAGGAAAAAAAGGAAGAAGAGTTTCTTGATATTCCTTCTTTTGTCAGAACCCAATTAGACTAAATTATTATTGAATGACTTCTGGAGTAGTAAATTATTCTGGAAGATCTTTCTTTATCCAGCTTGTTTTCCTTGCTTGCTTTTTACTCTTACTTTCGAGACTGATATACATTCAAGTTTTCCAAGATGATTTCATAAAAAAACAACTTGATTCAAGAATTGCCCTGGAAAGTCATATCCTTTCTAAAAGAGGAAAAATTCTAGATAGAAATGACAGATTATTGGCAGTAGATGTGACTGGTTACACAGTTATTGCTGATTTAAGTCTTTTTAATCCAAGCAATAATCAGATTAAGGTTTTAGGTTCCATATTTCCAATTACTGAAGAAAAGATACAAAGAATTCTAAAGAAAAAAGGTCATGTTGAGATTGTTCGACATATAAGTGAAGAAAAGAAAATAGAAGTCGAATCTCTAAATATTCAAGGATTATTTTTTAAGCGAAACCTTCAAAGAAGTTATCCCCAAAGAGAGGTCAGTTCTCATGTGGTAGGTATCACTGATATAGACAGGAAGGGTATTCAAGGTAGTGAGTTGGTTTTTAATAAAATATTAAAAGGTAAGGATGGAGAATTTATTGGTTTCAAAAGCCCCATAGGTGCTATAGGAGGGGAAAGAAAGTCACCCACTCAGGGAGTGGATTTAAAGTTGACAATTGATGTTCGCTTACAATCTATTTCACATCATGAGTTAAAAAAAGCAGTTGAAAAATATGAAGCTGAATCTGGAAGTATTGTAATCATAGATCCCAAAACAGCCGAGATTCTGTCTTTAAGTAATTACCCAACTTTTAATCCTTCGAATAGAAAAGGGATTCAAGATCTTAGTGCTTTTAGAAACAGAGCAACCGTTGATGTTTTTGAACCAGGTTCAGTAGTTAAACCTATTGCAATGGCGGCTATCTTAAAATCAAAGAAAGTTGATATGAAAGCAAGAATCAATACTTCTCCAGGATGGATAGAATACGAAGGGTATAAAACCAGTGACTTCAGAGATTATGGAAATTTAACTTTATCCGGGATTATCTCTCATTCAAGCAATGTTGGAATGGTGAAGTTGTGCAGAGATCAACAGCCTGAAAATCTGCTTGGAGTATTTTCAGATTTTGGAATAGGCGCACAACCCGTAAATATTTTAATACCTTCTAGAGAAGGATTCTTACCACAAGCATCTGCTATGAGTAAAAGAGATAAAGTAAGTTCTTGTTATGGATATGGAATTTCTATGACCGCCATACAACTAGCCCAAGCTTATCAAGTATTTGCCAATGAAGGTGTCTATAAAGAATTAAACCTTTTTTATGATGAAGCTTTAACCAGTCCAAAGCCAGATAAAAAAGTTCTTGCAGAGAGTACAGTTAGTTTAATTAATTCTATGTTAATTGAAGCTGTAAACTCCAAATCAGGGACTGCCAAAAAAGCTAGAATAGAGGGTAGGGTAGTGGCTGGTAAAACGGGAACAGCAGAAAAAGAAAGAAATGGACAAACTACTTACACTGCTAGTTTTGCAGGATTTGTTCCTGCTAAAAACCCCTCTCTTTTGGCTGTTATCGTTTTACATGGAATAACAAATGATACTCATTCAGGAGGTTCCGTTGCTGCTCCGATTTTCTCTAAAGTGGTAGGTCAATCTATACATGCTTTAGAATCAGGAACTTAATGAAACAGATTTCTTCGAACTCAAATCATTTAGACGATCTCTTATCGGGACTAACGAAAGAGAATCCAGGTAATTTCAAAAATCTTTTAATCAAGGGAATTAGTTTAGATAGCAGGCAAATCGGTGAAGGCTTTCTTTTTTGCGCTCTTACTGGCGAAAAAGCTAATGGAAATCATTTTATTGAAGAAGCTTTTAAAAAAGGGGCAGTATTTTGCTTAACGGACAGTAAAGAGTCTGTATTGCACCTGACAGGTTCAAACTTGGATCCAAATATTCTTTATTTAAAAGATTTAAAAAAAAATCTAGGTGTTATTAGTTCAAGGTTATTTAATGATCCNTCTAAAAACCTTGAGACATTTGCAGTAACAGGCACTAATGGAAAAACTTCATGTGTAGAATTGATATCTCAAATAGCACAATTAATTGATTATCAATGCGGGTATATCAGTACCATTGAAGTTTCTTTTGATGGAAAAGCTGTTAATCATTCATCTCTTCTAACCACACCCGATCCAATTAGTTTACAAAGATATTTTNACCAGATGGTAAAAGAAAATACTCAGCAGGTGGCTTTTGAAGTATCTTCCCATGGACTTGATCAACATCGTGTAGATGGTACTTCTATAGATACAGCAATTTTGACCAGTTTTTCTCAAGATCACTTGGATTATCACGAAAATATTCAAAATTATAAAAAAGCTAAAAAAAAGCTTTTCTATGAACTTAAGCCTAAAAATATAATCTTAAATACTGACAACAAATTGGGAAAGGAAATATATAAGGATCTTCAAACTACAAACAAATCTTGTTCTTTTTTTTCAGTTTCTAGTGAGACAGGCGCTGATTTTAAATATTCCTTTTCAAGGTCAACAAATAGATATATTGATGTCAATCTCAATACACCAAACAAAACAGTTAAATTTTCATTAAATACTATCTCCCGACCATTGGCTTCAAATGCTGTATGTGCAGTAGCTGCTTTGATTTCTAGGGGTTTTGATTTAGATAAAGTTTATCCAAAATTAAAAGATCTAAAATTTCCAAAAGGAAGAATGGACTTAATAAAATTAAGTAAGAAAGATATTTGTTTTATAGATTACGCCCACACTCCTGAAGCGTTAGAGACTTCTCTAATTGAGTTAAAAGATGCTTATAAGGAGCATAAACTTTGGTGTATTTTTGGTTGCGGAGGAGAAAGAGATAAAGATAAAAGACCAAAAATGGGAAAAATTGCTGAATCACTATCTGATTTTTTATTAGTTACTAATGACAATCCAAGATCTGAGAATGAATTAGATATTATTAAAGATATTAGAAAGGGTATAAAAAATAAGAAAGAGGTTAAATTTATATCGAGTAGGAAAGAAGCTATCTCTTACTGTCTGAATAAAATTAAAGCTAGTGGTGAAAGTAATATTCTTCTAATTTCTGGTAAAGGACATGAAGAGTATCAAGATATCTTGGGCAAAAGAATCAAATTTAGCGACCATCAACAAGTAAAGGATTTTCTTAAAGATGTCTAAAAATAAAAATGATTTATCTCTATCGACGATAGCTAAAGAATTAGATATACAACTAGTAGGAGGCACTGGAAACGAGACTTTTAATGGCATAAGCATTGATTCCAGAACTCTAGAACCAAATGATATATTTGTAGCTCTAAAGGGGCCTTCAAATGATGGTCATGATTATCTAATAGAAGCAAAAGAGAAAGGTGCAATAGCCCTTGTGGTAGAAAAAGATATTTCCATAGATAAACCTTACATTCTAGTTAAAGACTGCTATAAATTCTTAGATCATTTAGCTAAATATCAAAGAGATATATTCACCGGAAAGGTCATTGGGTTGACTGGAAGTAATGGTAAAACAACCACCAAAGAAATTATTTATAGCATGCTTCAAAAAGATGGATGCCATAAAACTAAAGGCAATAAAAATAACCATATAGGAGTGCCATTAACATTATCCTCACTTTCGAACGATTATAAGTATGCAGTTATAGAGATTGGCACTAACTCCCCAGGAGAAATAAGTAACTTATCGTCTAAAGTTGAGCCTGATGTTGCCTTGATACTAAATGCAGCAGCTTCTCATCTAGAAAAATTAGATTCAGTGGAGAAAGTAGCAAAAGAGAAAGGTTACATTCTAGAGCATTTACACAAAGACGGCATTGCCGTATTGCCTCGCGACTCAGAGTTCTTTTTTTATTGGAAAGAAAGAAGTGAGGGCAGGAGAATTATTTCGTTCGGGTTTCATCAAGACTCTGATATCCGTTTGAGTAATATTCGAAGAGACCTATTAAAAAACGAAATTTCTTTTGNCATAAATTATGCCGAGAAGTCTATTAGATGTTTTATGAAAGGAATTGCCACACATAACTGTTTGAATGCTACTGGTGCTCTATCTGTTTGCCATGTTCTTAATATAGATCTAGAACAAGCGACTGTTAATTTAAGCAACATAGCTTTTCCTAAAAGAAGAATGGAAGTAAAAAAAGCTCTAAAAGATTCAGTTCTTATAGATGATTCCTATAATGCCAACCCAGAGTCTATGAAGAAGTCTTTAGATGTTTTAGGTGATATGCATGGAAAGAATAGGATTTTTATTGCAGGAGAAATGGGTGAATTAGGTAAACAAGAGGAAAATTACCATGTTGAGATTTGTGAATATGCTCTAGGAAAGGTTGAAGAATTCTTATGTATAGGTGATTTATGGAAAGAAGGTTTAAAGCATATTTCTGATATTGGAATCAAGTTTTCTTCTAAAGATAAATTATTAGAATACTTGAACACTAAATTGACTAAAGACTCTATAATTTTGGTTAAAGGTTCTAGGTCCACAGGTATGGATTACATTTCTGATAAATTAAAGGTTTAAGTGTTAGCTGAATTATTAAATTTCTTTTCTGATAGTTATGGGCCATTGAGGGTCTTCGACTACTTATCCTTTCGAGCTATATTTGCAACACTAACTGCTTTATTAGTTTCATTAATTTTAGGACCAAGATTCATAAATAAAATGCAAGCTATTGAGGTAGGTCAAGTTATAAGAGAAAAAGGACCTGCAACTCATCTATCAAAGAAGGGAACCCCCACTATGGGAGGAACACTGATTTTAGCATCTATATTTATTAGCACGATATTATGGGGTGATCTAGAGAATAGGTATTTATGGGTAGCTTTAGGTGTAACAACGTTATTTGGCGTTTTAGGATGGGTAGATGATCTGTACAAGTTACGATTCGAGTCAAGTAAGGGCCTTTCCCCGCTAGCTAAGCTCTTTTGGCAAAGTTTAATAGCCTTAACAGCTGTTATTTTTCTTTTTTATAGCTCAGAAAGTATAAGTGAAACAAGTTTCATTGTTCCATTTTTCAAAAATATATCTATACCCTTGGGTTTTGGTTTTATTCTTCTTTCTTATCTTGTAATTATAGGGTCAAGCAATGCAGTTAATCTTACAGACGGACTAGACGGCCTGGCTATTCTTCCATGCGTAATGGTTGCGGGTGGATTAGGTCTCATAGGATATGCTGCAGGTAATACTATTTATGCTGAATACTTAAATATTCCTTTTCTTCCTGGAACAGGTGAGATGTTAATATTTTGCGGTGCTTTGGTAGGTTCAGGCATTGGGTTTCTTTGGTATAACACCTATCCTGCCCAAGTCTTTATGGGAGATGTAGGTTCTTTAGCATTAGGTGCCGCCCTAGGCGTCGTCGCTGTAATAATAAGACATGAATATGTATTGTTAATAATGGGAGGTGTATTCGTTGTGGAAACTCTTTCAGTTATTGTACAGGTCACTTCTTTTAAATTAACTGGAAAAAGAGTTTTTAAAATGGCTCCAATCCATCACCATTACGAGCTTAAGGGGTGGCCCGAGCCCCGAGTCATCGTTAGATTCTGGATAATTACTTTTATGTTAGTTTTAATTGGACTAGTAACTCTAAAACTTAGATAAATTCTGGGTGGAGTAAAATTTATGCATCTTATTCTAGGTTTCGGTGCAACTGGAGCCTCTTACTTGAGGTATCTAAATAAAAAAAATATATCAGCATTAATTATGGATTCCAGAGATAGACCTTCTGGTTTATCGGAATTCGATAATCTAAACAATGATAATTTTCATCTCGGTAAATTTGATGTGGGAGTTTTAGATCAAGTAAATACAATTTTAGTTAGTCCTGGCATAGATTATGGAAACGAGATACTTGTAGCCAGTAGAAAAAAAGGAATTAAAATTCTTACTGACATAGAAATTTTTACAAAAGAATCTAAATCAAAAAAAATATTTATAACTGGAACGAATGGAAAGACCACTGTTGTTTCCATGATAGGGCATGTACTTAACAATATTTATGAAACTGAAGAAGTTGTTTGCAGTGGTAATATCGGAACTCCCGTTTTAGATACACTTGATAAAAAACAAGACATATCTATTGTAGAACTTTCAAGCTTTCATCTTGAACACATCAAGAATCTAAAATCTGATATTGGAGTTTTGTTAAATGTTGAACAAGACCACTTAGATCGACACCATTCATTTGAAAGCTACAAAAAAGTAAAGGAAAAAGTACTTTTTGGCTGTTCTGTAGGTCTTACTGTGAAAGAAATTTTATTATCAATAGATTCTATTGGAGAGCAAATATTCAGTTTTGAAGACTTAACTAAACCTTTTGAAAAGGAAATTTATAATTTATTCAAAAATAAATGGCCTCATCATGAAATATTAAATATTCAAGCTGTTTTAAGCGTTGTATTAGTTTTTGAAGCTCTAAAAAATAAAAAAGCCTTAAGCGAAGTAATGGTTGATCAGCCTGATTTAATAAATAAATGTACTGAGGCCTTAATAACCTTTAAGAGACTTAAACACAGATTTGAAATTTTAGGTGCACGAAATGGGCTTACTTATATAAATGATTCTAAGAGTACTAATATTTCTTCTTTATTAACTGCAATTAAATCTGCTGAAAAATTTTATGGTAGTAATAAAGTTGTCTTAATCTGTGGTGGTGATTCTAAAGATCAAGATTTTTCTAAGATTAGTAAAAAAGATCTGGACTCTACTAAAAAGATTTTGATATACGGAAGGGATAAAGAAAAAATTCTTAAAGAGATTGGTGAAAAGGCAGATTGTTCTTTAGTTGCGGATCTTGAAGAAGCGATTAGCCAGTCAAATTCTTTCTGTCACGAGGGAGATGTAGTCCTTCTTTCTCCTTCGTGTGCGAGTACTGATATGTTTTTAGACTACAGAGAAAGAGGAGAAAAGTTTAGGGGGTTAACTGGATTTAATTAGAATGTTTGCTAATTTAGAAAAATATTTTTCGTTACCTGATTTTAAAAAAATTGATTTTATTTTTTTTGGGCTATTTCTCTTTTTAAGTCTTTTTGGCCTTTTAGCCGTTGCTACTGCATCAATTGAATTTTCGGATTCTTTAACAGGAGAGCCCTTAAACTTCACTAAAAAACAGTTTATCCATTTAATAGCTGGGTTATTTCTATTTTCACTAGTTCTTTCAATACCTTTAGCATTTTGGGAGACTTTTGATCGCTTGTTTTTAGGACTTGGAATTCTTTTATTAATCATGGTTTTTATTCCTGGAATAGGCATTGAAGTTAATGGCTCACACAGATGGATACGAATCGGTCCTGTCGGGTTGCAGCCTTCTGAGATAATGAAGCTCTTTAGTATTGTTTATATTGCCGGGTATTCTGTAAGACGTCTAAATGATCTGCAATCAAATTGGCTTGGTTTCTTCAGACCTGCGGTTTTGATTGTTTTAGTAGTTTCATTAATACTTATACAGCCTGATCTTGGTACTTCAGCTGTTATCTTCGCTACTGTGTTGGGAATGCTTTTTGTAGCTGGTGCTCAGATGAAACAGTTTCTTCTTGTTATAGGTTTAGGTTTAGTGGGTATCTCAGCTTTAATTTATTTTGTTCCTTGGAGGTGGGAAAGAATTATTTCTTTTATAGACCCATGGACAGATCCTTTTGGTGGAGGTTATCAATTAACTTTGTCTTTAATGGCTATAGGGAGAGGGGAATGGTTTGGTGTAGGCTTAGGAGAAGGTCTGATGAAATTAGGATACCTGCCTGATGCGCATACCGATTTTATTTTTTCAGTAATTGTCGAAGAAATGGGTCTTTTTACTGCGATATTAATTATTTCTACCTTATTTTTTATTTCTTTTAGATCTTTTTATATAGGAAGGAAGGCTCTAGAAAGAAACTTATACTTTGGTTTTTTTATTGCTTATGGCGTTGCTATATTAATTGGTCTCCATACGTTTATTAATGTTGGTGTTGCAACGGGATTATTACCTACCAAAGGTCTTACATTGCCTTTTTTAAGTTATGGAGGTACAAATTTACTCATTATGTGTTGTTTGTGTGCGTTAGTTCTTAGAGTCGATCAAGAAACAAAGTCTGCTATGCCATCGATAAATATTTCTAGAAGGGTGAGCTTTTAGTGAAGGCATTATTTGTAGCAGGAGGGACTGGCGGTCATGTTTACCCCGCTCTAGAGGTTGCTAGAGAGTTTAAAAATTCAGGCGCTCAGATATATTGGATAGGAAAAGAAAATTCTTTAGAGCATGAGTTTTCCAAGAGAGAAGGGTTTAGTTTTGAGCCAATAAAATCTTCAGGTTTTAGAAAAAAAAGTTTTATAGGAAAAATCCTTTCAGTTTTTTATTTAATAACCTCTTTCATCAATTCCATCATCATCCTATTAAAAATTAAACCAAGGTTTATTTTTTGTTTTGGAGGGTATCTAAGTTTAGGGCCTGGTTTTGCTTCAGTTGTGATGAGAGTTCCTTTATTTATTCACGAACAAAACAGCGTAGCAGGGACTGCTAATAAATTATTAGCCAATCTTGCTACGGAAGTTTTTGAAGGGTTCCCCAAATCCTTCAAAAGAAATCTTGAGAATATCAATTTTGTAGGAAATCCAGTAAGGCAAGAAATTACTTCTTTTACTCATACTAATAAAGCAGTGAATTCAACTGATAAGTTTAAACTATTGATATTNGGTGGCAGTCAAGGATCAACTC
>JGI26059J44795_1000160_pt1 | contig 11910 bp, 9 predicted proteins | sample MarorgKNORR_S2LV_2_FD_44795 | JGI IMG/M metagenome (IMG submission 44795)
TCCACTTCAACACCCGGTGTATTCATATCAATGAGAAGGAATGAAATACCTTCCTGTCTTTTTTCTGTTGTTTCAGTTCTAACCAGGTTGAATACCCAATCGGCATGCTGAGCCAACGTCGTCCATGTTTTGGATCCATTGACAATATAATTATCACCTTCTCTGACAGCTTTGGTTTTTAGAGAAGCCAAGTCAGATCCTGACCCTGGTTCTGAATAGCCTTGGCACCACCAGGTATCAAAATTTAATATGTCTGGTAAGAATCTTTTCTTTTGTTCTTCATTTCCAAAAGTGTAGATAACAGGGCCCACCATACCCACACCAAAAGGCAAAATATTTGGACAACCTGCAAGACCAAATTCTTTTTGGAAGATGTATATTTGTGTTGAAGTCCAACCTGTTCCACCGTATTTACTAGGCCAGTTATAGCCCAACCACCCTCTAGCAGCGAGTGCTTTATGAAACTCAATAACTTCCTCTTTAGTTAAGATCTCCCCTTTGTCTTGTTTTTCTTTGATATGTGGCGGGTAATCATTTTTAATCCAGGATCTTATTTCATCTCTGAATTCTAGGTCTTTCTCTGTAAAACTTATTTCCATAGTGTGCTTTTAACTAAAAATCTTTGTTAATGGTAATAATAAACTATAAATATTACCTATACATTAAAATTGTTATCTATTTATTGTTCGTACTCTGATTCAATCCAGATTGGTGATGACCATGCTTTTATTGTGATTCATATAAGGTAGGAAGCAGTTCAGCCAAGAATTTCATTTCTTCAGTTGCATGGAGCTTTAAGTCTTCTGCAGTCTGCTGATTAACAGCAACTAAACGTGTTAAAGGCCTATTACCAATAAAACCCTTTATCGAGGATAAAGTCTTATTACCTTCCCGTTCAGCAACATGTCCTAGCCAAAAACGAGATCTCATCTCAGCTCCATTTAATGTGTTCACAACGACATGACACATTTTTGCTATATTCATTTCTTCATCGAGTAAGCCGACTCTTGCACAAATAACAAACGTATCTTCATCATTAGCGTCATAACCAAAAAACTCATCAGGATTAACAAACTGTATTCGAAGTTTAGATAAATCCCCACCAATATACTCATGCACTAAATGACTGGCTCCTTCAATTTTTCCTGGTTCTTTATTCTCCCAATCCATCCATACATGATCTTTAGGATGCCACCAATTGTAATGTTCTGTTGTTTGAAGAAAATCAGAGAACCACCAACGAACCATCTCTGCCCTTACCTCAGGCATAGAAGTTCTCACAGCAACTAGATAAGTTGCATCAGGTAATCGTCGAGTTTCATTAGCATAAACTCCAGTTTCTTTAACCAAGGTTTTTTCAGCATCTATGGTTTGTTGGAATGGTCGTAAACCAAAGATTGAAACAACAATTAACAATAACAAGAAAATGTTTACCAAATATTTCATAACTAAACTCTAATATAGATTACTGATTTTTATCATTTTATCGTAATATCAATTTGTAAATATTTTAACAAAGGGGTAATCCTTGAAAAACTCAACTTATATCTATCTTTTTAGATTATTTTCTACAACTGCTCTTATCATTTATTTAAGTGGCCTATTTATTCCATCAGTTAGCATGTCAGAGGTTCCTATTCTGCAACCAGGTGCTCCTGGTGAACCAACTCGTGAACTCGATGCCGAAACAGCAATTGCAATTGCCAATACATCATATACGGCTGCAGATGTTGATTTCATGCAAGGAATGATCATCCATCATTATCAAGCATTTCTAATGTCAGAAATGGCGACATTAAGAACCAATAACCAAATCATTCTTGATCTGGCTGGCCGCATAGATATCTCTCAACAAGATGAAATAAATTTCATGGAAAACTGGTTATCAAATATGGGGCAAACAATTCCTGATCCGTCAAAAAACAATCAAATGCATCATCATAAAATGATGGGCATGGCAACCCCAGAACAAATGGAGCAATTAAAGGACTCAAATTCCACTGATTTCGATCGAATGTATCTAAATCTGATGATCAAACATCATGAAGGAGCCATTGATATGGTTGAAAGATTACACGAATACCCTGGTTCAGCTTATGACCCTCAACTTTATGAATTTGTCTCTGATCTTACGAATGACCAAGCTGTTGAAATAGAGCGTATGAATGGAAGTTTGATCGATCTTTCTGATGATCCAAGAGCAAATTTAGCTCCGGGATTATTTGATGCAGAAATGGCGATATTGAATATGGAATTGGTTGCCTCATTAAAAAAACCAACTGGATTCTTCGATCCTGACAACCGATTGGAAAAAGGATTAGGCAACGAGGAAGACGATGAAACCGATGAGGAAGAAGAAATCCCAATAGAATCATCAGCCTCAGATCAGCGACGACCCATGTTGAGTTTTGATAACACTGATATGGCATTTAGCAATGATCTTCTCATAGCTGGGAGTTATCATGGATTCAATATCTATCGTCTTGGACAAGACGGCATACCAAATCATATCACTTCTGTGGTTTGTCCCGGGGGTCAAGGTGATGTTTCAGTTGTGGGCAACCTATTAATCTTATCTGTTCAAGACACTAGAGGGCGACTCGATTGCGGACTTCAAGGAGTGAGCCCGGAACCAAGTGAAGAACGATTTAGAGGCTTGAGGATTTTTGATATTTCTAATCCACTAATGCCAATCCAAGTAGGTGCAGTTCAAACGTGTCGAGGATCACATACTCATTCTGTTGTAGATGGTCCCACAGCTGATGGTAAAATAATTGTCTATAATTCTGGAACATCAAGCATTCGTGACCAAGAAGAAATGGAGGATTGCTTTGAAGATATACCAGGAGACGACCGAACTGCTCTCTTTAGAATTGATGTCATCGAGATTCCAATAAGTGACCCATCTCAATCAAAGATTATTCACAGTCCCACTGTTTTTGCCGATCCAGAGACTGGTGTTCTTGCAGGATTGTGGCGAGGCGGAGATCATGGAGATGAAACACAAGAGACAGAAATTACAGATCAGTGTCATGATATTACTGTTTTTCCATCCGCTAAGCTTGCAGCTGGAGCGTGTTCAGGTAATGGAATCCTCTTTGATATTTCAAATCCTATTGAACCAAAAAGAATTGATGATGTAACGGACACTGGATTTGCCTATTGGCACTCTGCAACTTTCAATAATGATGGAACAAAGATTCTATTTACCGATGAATGGGGTGGAGGTGGAAGACCGAGGTGTCGCGCATGGGATCCATTGGACTGGGGAGCAAATGCAATCTATGACATACAAAATGAAAAACTGGAGTTTCGAAGTCATTTCAAGATGCCGGCACCACAGAAAGAAACTGAAAATTGTGTTGCACATAATGGATCAATTATCCCTGTTCCTGGAAGAGACATCTTTGTTCAAGCATGGTACCAGGGAGGAATTTCTGTAATTGATTTCACTGATTCATCCAACCCTATAGAGATTGCTTATTTTGATCGAGGCCCTTACCTAGAAGATGAATTGATACCTGGTGGTTTTTGGTCTGTGTATTACTATGAAGGTGCAATTTATGGAACAGAAATACAAAGGGGTCTAGATGTTTTTAAATTAACACCAAATAATCTCCTTACTGCAAACGAGATAGATGCTGCTAATGAGGCTTATCCTGCAATAGGCTTGAGAAGATTTAATCCTCAACAACAAATACAGATGACTTGGCCTGCTAAACCTAAGGTAGCCTTAGCTTATCTTGATCAGCTTTTACGAGATGAGATCATAGAAACAGAAACTGCTAAAAATATCGTTGACAAGCTAACTGAAGCTACACTTGTATTAGAGACAGGAGGTAATAAAAGACTTGCAAGACAGATCGATCGTCTTAATCTGCTCTCAAAAGAATGGGATGTAGATCAACTCTCAAAAGGTCGACTCGAAAGATTAGATGCTACCTTGAAGGGGATCTCAGCAGATCTACGAAAATAATTGTTTTGAGTTTAATTGATTTTCTTCTCTAGTTTGCAATAAAGTCATTAATTTATATTCGTCTTCGAGATTTAATCCCGAAGACGAATATTATGATACTAGATCTTAAAATTTGAAATTAAACCTAATCCCAATATTTCTTCCCGGTAAGGGAACCTGTTCTTTCACAAAAGAAGAATGATTTCTTGCGACCTCATCTAGTAAATTCTTCGCGAATAGAGTAACCAACACGTCGCTTTCTCCAGAGAAAATAGGAACTCTCTGAGAGAGCTTGAGGTCAAGCATGTTGTAAGACCCTGTTGGCGTCTCGCTTAACGCAAGTTTCGTTTGAGATTTTACATTCCTGAGAATGAGTGAAGCGCTCGTTCCTTCTTTTGCATAGCCCACAGAAATAATGTGTCTTCTTGGGTTAATCCTTGGGACATAAGTTCCATCTTTGAACTTCGCATTAACATAATCCATGCCATATGAAAGTGACATTGAACCGCTGTTTAGGTTCATAGATCTACCAATCTCAAATTCATAACCATTGAATTCTGCATCTTTTTGGAGATAGTTTGACAAGATCAAACCGCCATGATCATCATGATCATCATCTTGATGCATCTCATGCTCTTCTTCAGTTTCATCCTGCAAGTAGATGTAATCATCAACATCATTCCTAAAAATTGTTGCACTGGCAAAGAATCCATTGTTTTCATAATTAAGAGTGAAATCCATATTATTAGATGTTTCTGCATCCAAATTGGCATCGCCAACTTCAAAGCGTCCAGTCGACAAATGCTCGCCATTCATGAAAAGCTCAACAGCAGATGGGGCTCTTTTAACACGGGCAAAACCGACACTAAAGCTCGTGTTGTCATTAATCTCTGAGCCAAGTGAAAGGGCTAGGCTGATATCATTATGATCAATATCATAAGACTCCATTTCCTCCTCTTCTTCATGGTCTTCATCATGATCATCGTCATGATGCTCCTCCTCTTCATGTGCTTGACTGACAGTGCCTGTGCGATTGACGCGATCGTGCCGAATGCCCAGATCAAGATCCATGCCCACAAAACTTGTTCCCACATAATAGCCAATCATTTGTTCATTTGAGTCCACTGGATTCATGAAAGCTTCTGCTCCAATGATGGAGACATCTTCATTCATATTCTGGAACACAAGTTTTTGTGATAAAGAATCGTTTCCTAAATCCAAGATTAGACCAAATTCATCAGCATCATTACTGAACATTGTGGGGCCTTCTTCATGATCATCTTCATGGTCTTCTTCATCGTGCTCTTCTCCTTCTGCATGCTGCTCAGTCAAAGAGTAGTCTGTGTTTCTATAGTAATAATTAATCCGATTGAGTGGACCATTATCAAAAACATAAGAACCCTCGATGTTAAAGGCTTGAGAGTCTGTGGTGGAGAAAATTCTCTCTTCTTCATTATGCTCTTCTTCATCATGACCACCGTGTTCTGAATGCTCTTCACCATGAAAAGGAATTCCGTATAAGCTTTCAATGTCTTGAAATGAGGCGCCTAAATGTCCCCAATTGCCAACAGTTGAAAGGCCTAATCGATGAGACTGTGACTCATAATCTGAATTTTCTAGATACCCCAGATCTTCATCATGCTCCTCATGCTCTTCCTCATGCTCTTCCTCGTGCTCTTCTTCTGAGTGAATGACTGCACCCATGGGGATATCATAGTTGTCGAAAGAGCCATCTTTATAAGCATATGAGATGTTCAAGCCACCTAAATTATCTTTAAAGCTGAATTGACCAACCTCTCCATCGTTTACAGACTGAGTCTCTAAACCCAGTCGCAAATCTCGCTCTTCGAAATTTTGTTTTGCAATGGTGTCATCGACGACGTTTACAATGCCGCCAATTGCACCATTGGAATACATCAAAGATGATGGCCCTCTTACAATCTCAATTTGTTTGATACTGTTCATATCAACTTCATTCAAATGATCAGCGCCCAATCCAGAAATATCGCGAACAAGCAAACCATTGCTTAGAACCTTGACTCTGCTACCAGACATACCTCTAATGATTGGTTGTCCGACAGCTGCGCCATAGTCTGAAGATGAAACACCGAGTAAATTATCAATAGATTCACCCAAACTTTGAGTTGGACCTGTTTCCAATTCTTGCTCGGTAATGATGTGTAATGGATCTTTGATCTCATCGCTCGACTGATTGATATAAGATGAAGTGACTATTACTTCTTCTATTTCGTCTGCGATTATATTATTTGTAATTAATGCACTTATTATAAAAAGTGCAATATGATAGTTCTTCATAAAAACCTCCTATTGTTAAAAACTAAATTTAAAAAAATTTAAGCTTTATTTAGGAGGCGCTCTTGAATAATAGTTATTAAGATTGAATGAAATAAAATTTTCATTTATTTCAACTTTTAGAATAGTAGACAGTGAAACTTTAACTATGCCGATCTTTGTTTCGATCGGGTCAGATACTTCATTCTTACAAAATTGACATTCTATTTGGGAAGATTCACTTTCAATAAATCCATGAAATAAAGGGTCTAAAGATACAGAAGTTACAAAAAGTAATCCTGTTAAAAGAATAAAATATTTCTTACCAATAAATTTCACGAGATTATTTTTCACCTTTTAATGATTTTTTTCAACTANTAAATTCAATACCTGCTTTNTTTAACCTTTCAATTAATATATCTCCAAGTCCAACAGCTGATGTAAGAACTCCTCCGTATCGATCACCTCTAGGTAAATTATCAGATCTGGCTAAAGCTAAGGCTGATTCACATACCAATTTTGATGTGGATTTATATCCTGGATCTCCCGATCCATAGACAGAGCAAATCTTTTGTTCACCGTCTTCAGCTTCAGCTATAAAGGTCGATCTGAACCATCCCTTATTTCGCATCTCTTCGCTGGGCCCGTCTCCAGGTTTTGGTAAAAATGGTCGGACTAAATGCCTAATTGGAGAAGTAATAATCATGACTGCAATTAGCAAACCATAAGAGGTTATTCTGGCTAATTTCTTTGTCTTAAATAAGCCGTGTTCGCCAAAGATGAAATTCTTACCATAGGGGTTTTGATTTTGTTCCATCAATGCCGCGGATCGTCTCACTACCCTTGTGTTGGCTATAGCCATCATTCCAATACCAGACCATCCATCTAATCCCTCAATCTTTTGAATTTTAAATCCATCTTTTGAGTGCTTTTTTTGTGTGTCTGAGACTGTATTTTTAGGATTTAAAATAAAAGGATCCCTCATTTTCTTGGACACACCACTCATGGTAAACATGGTTTCAGTTGTACCACCGGAAGCTGTTCCGACTGCTTCTTGATAAACATCCACTCGACTGACAGGCTTATCAAACTGAGAGACAGCAAAGTAAGTTCCAATATCAGAAGGAATGGAATCGTATCCACAAGAAGGGATAATTCTAATGCCTTTAGATGCTGCCTCTTCATGATGTTTGTCAATCAGGTCTCTAACCCAGTGGTTCTCACCGGTAATATCTGTATAGTGTGCTCCTTTCTCAACGCAGGCTTGCACTAAAAGAGAGCCGTATCTAGCAAAAGGGCCAGCGGTGGATAAAACCACCTTTGTTTGCCCTGCTAATACCCTTAAAGCCTCAAGATCTTGTGCATCTGCAATTAAAACATCACCTGAAAAGTTCAAATCTAATTTAAGTTGCTCTAATTTATCTTTATCTCTTCCTGCAATTGCCCAATTTAAATCAGCATAATTGTCTATTAAATATTTTGCACAAAGCTGACCAGTGAAGCCCGTTGCTCCATAGAGGATTATTTCATAATTTTTTTCTATCATGTTTTTTTTAACCATAACATCTGTATAGCAATTCCTACAAAATATATTAANAGAAAGGCTAGTTGAAAGTTAATTAATAAGGGGTCTTCTAAAGAATCAACGAAAGGATCACCAACTGGTAATCTTCTTAGAAAGTCAGTTATGGCAGGAATCATATGGAATAAAAGTGTGCTGGTGTAACCGAGTGCCTGAAAATATTTAGAGAAAGATCCAAACAGTTTTACTTTTTCCATAATTACACCACCAATAAGAGCAATTAATGTAAGTACAGCAAGTATGTGAGCAATTCCGAAGCCTCCTTGGTTGTAAATTCCTAAGGCAGAACCCGCCACAAGTAATGTTAAATAAACATATAGCCTCCCAGAATCCTCTTCTAATGAAATCACCCTATGTTTATATATGGTATAGAAGCCACTTAATACAGCTCCCACTCCTAGTAAGGTATGAAACCAACCCAATACTGTCATTTCTGGCACTTAATTTTTCCTCCTTTAATTGAAGTATCTATCTTGGTTTGTTAACTGTAGCTTGAAACGTTAAGAAGTTAAAAAGAATTATCTAAAACGAAGATTATCTCTGGTAAGTTCTGAAATAGAACTCGTGCCCATCAATCTCATATCTCGTTCAATCTCTAGTCGCATCAATTCCAAGGCTCTCTCAACTCCAGGTTGGCCTGCTGCCGCAAGTGCATAGAGATAGAATCTTCCTCCTCCAACTGCCTTAGCGCCCAATGAGAGGGCTTTAAGTACATGACTGCCACGCTGAATTCCACTATCCATTATGACATCGATTTGGTCTCCAACAGCATCAACAATTTCAGACAACTGATCAAACGGAGATCTACTACCATCTAACTGTCTGCCTCCATGATTAGAGATCACGATACCATTGCACCCTATTTCTACTGCTTTTTTTGCATCTTCGACACTCATGATGCCTTTCAAACAAAATTGTCCATCCCAATAATCAACCATTTTTGCCACATCGTCCCAATTCATGCAAGGATCAAGCATATCAGTAAAATATTTTCCTATCGGTAAAGGTCCGCCAGACATGTCCACATGATCATCCAATTGAGGTAAAGAAAATTTCTTATGTGTCAGATAATTTATTGCCCACATTGGTTTAATACCAAATTGGAAGATTCCTCCAAGGCTAAGCTTAAAAGGAATTGAAAACCCTGTTCTTAGATCCCTTTCTCTATTTCCACCGGTGATCGTGTCAACTGTGAGCATTAAAATATCCACTCCAACAGCTTTGGCATTCTCAAGCATGGCCTGATTCAGATTATGATCTTTATGAAAATAAAATTGATAGCATTGGGGTCCATTATATTTCTCCCTGACCTCAGAAAGACTAGCGGTACCCAGAGTCGAAACACCAAAAAGTGTTCCGAACTTGTCTGCAGCTGCAGCCACTGCATATTCCCCACGATGATGAAAGACACGTTGCAGAGCGGTGGGTGAGCAAAAAATAGGCATCTTAAGTTTCTGTCCCATTATGGTCACAGACATATCTATATCTTTAGTACCTCTGAGCACATTAGGAACAAGGTCGCAGTCTTCAAAACTCTTTGTGTTCCGATCATAGGTGATTTCATCGTCCGCCGCTCCATCAATATAATTAAATATTGGACTTGGAAGGCGCCTTCTTGCAAGTTCACGAAAGTCTCTAAAACTATGACAATCTTTTAAACGCATATTTATTCCAACTCAATAGTTATATAATTTGAAGCCCTTTATCTGTATGAGTTTCAGAGGCATTATTTTTACTTTATAACTTCTTTGTAACTTTTTATCCAGCATAATCAATTTCTTATCTTTACTTCTCTCTTTGTTATCAACAAAGTTATCATGTTCGAACTACGCAGCTCCTTGATTAGTCAAGTTGTAGGCAGGTTGCGTTACCGAGTAAGCCCAATAGATAAAAATAAACTGAAATGGTAGGCGAGCATAAAGCAGTTCAATAGAGAGGTCAGGAAAAGCCTCAGGTGTAATAGCCATATAAATATTAGCAGGATAAACAGCAACTAGTAGAGCAACTAATCCCCAACCAGCTATTTTGCGAAGACGAGGAATCAAAACACAGACGCCTCCTAGCACTTCAAAAAAGCCACTGATATAAACAGCCTCAGAATGTAATGGAAAAGCCGGGGGCATAATGGATAAATAAAACTCCAGATTAATAAAATGATCAATGCCGAAGTAAATAAAAAAAAGAGCTAGTCCAAATAGGGAAAACTTTCTCCACCACTCAACAGGTAATTTTAATGCTTTAAAAATATTCGATATAAGAACCATTCCTATTGGGCATTTGGCACGATTAGTACCTTACCACTTCTACCACCTTGTCCTGCACGACTAACCGCTTCTTCAATCTCATCAAGATTAAAACGAGAGTCAATATTGGCTTTTAGGTCGCCCTTTGCAATCATTGGAATAATTATTTCAAAAGCATCCTGCACATCTTTTATTCCAGCTTTCTCATACCATTTAGTTAGCCAAAAGCTACGTAAACGAAGATCATTTAAAATAGTCAAACCTGTATTCAAGCTTGCTTCTTTTCCGGAAAGAGCACCATAAGCAATAAGAGTTCCACCATAACCTAGACTATTTGCCAGCCGAGTATATGTTTCGCCACCAACAGCATCAAGTGCAAGCATGATAGGACTATCATCAGTTGCATTGGAAATTTTTTCTACAAGATCTGGTCCATCTATCAGTACAACATCTGCACCCTTTGCCAACAAGTCTTTATCCAAGCCTTGACGTCGAACAACATTGATAGTCTTTATTCCTCGTTGTTTCGCAAGTTGGATCACATATCCACCAACGGCTGAATTTGAGGCACTCTGTATAATCCATTGTCCTTCTTGAAGGTCAACAAATGTATTCAGCATAAGCAAAGCAGTTAGAGGATTAACTACTGTCATTGATAATTGGTCGATCATATCAGAATCAAGTGGTCCCATATCAGGCAAAGGAAAGAATTCTGAAGCTGGAGCAACTATTTCATTTCGCCATGTCCCATTTCTACCGCCCGCTAAAAGCACTAATTGCCCCACCTTTAAATGTTTCACTTCTGATGAGATCTCTAAAACTCTACCTATACCTTCCTTACCTGGTGTGGATGGTAGCATGGGTTCTACACCATAATTACCACTTATCTGCAATAAGTCTGATGGATTAATTGGTACTGCTAAAACTCTCACCCTGACTTCGCTGCTTTTTAACGATCGCGATTTTTCTTCCTTTACTTTAAGTACATCTGCAGGATTACCTATTTCGTTAAATTCTATGTATTTAAGTTTTGATGTAGTTTGACTATTAGCAATAGATAAAGGTATCAAGACTAAAAATAGTGATAGAAGAGTTATTTTAATTTTAGTCATTCTAATTCCACTCAAGCAGATAACCCTGAGCCATTTCTTCTCCAGTGGACCATAGGCGTTCTGCCATTGGCTTATCGAATATGTAGTTATCACCACCGACGGTAACCGCATTACAGTCCTCAAAATAGGCGCCGCTGACTCCCTTGAGTGTGGGATTAGTGGCCACATAAACCTGAGTGGCAGCCCCCTCTTCGACAGTTTTTGCAATGAGGTGGCCAAACCAGTCAAAAGCTTTGCGCAGAGCTATAGGGGCGGTGCGAGCAATATTGGTTTTGACCAAACCCGGATGAATAACATTTGAAGTCACGCTAGAACCCTCCAATCGTGTGGCAAGTTCAAGGGAAAATAAGGCATTGGCCAACTTGGATCGGCCATAAGCTTCTTGTGCATCGAATACACCTTCACCTCGAAGGTTGTCAAAGTCTATTCCCACTGCAGGTGCCTGAACATAAGCAGACATACTACCAACATGAACAATGCGACTCTCCTGAGCCTGATTCATCAATGGCATTAACCTGTTTACTAATACAAAGTGACCCAGGTAATTAACGACGAATGTCTTCTCTACACCGTTTACCAATTCCACCAATTCGCCAAATGTATTAATACCTGCATTACAAACTAGGATATCGATGGGAATATCCAGTCTGGCAATTGTGTCGGCGCATTCTATAACGGATTGCAAGCTGGACAACTCCAGAGCCACGGGGGTAGTTTTGCCCGGCA
>JGI26059J44795_1000163_pt1 | contig 11891 bp, 11 predicted proteins | sample MarorgKNORR_S2LV_2_FD_44795 | JGI IMG/M metagenome (IMG submission 44795)
GTGACCTCAATATACGGATAACTTTTGCCATCTTTCAGCAAAACATTGAAACGAGGTTTATGTTCTTTAATTAAGTTATTCTCGAGTATCAAGGCTTCGCGTTCTGTTCTAGTAATAGTAACTTCTATCGAGCCTGTAGCTGATAGCACCGCTTGGGTCTTAGGTAGATGTGTGGTTTTGCCAAAATAGCTACTGACACGCTTTTTTAGGTTTTTTGCCTTGCCAACATAAATAACTTTCCCGTTTTCATTCAGCATGCAATAAACTCCAGCTTTTGAAGACAGTCTTCTGCTGTATTTCTTAAGTTGTAAAAGTCTTTCTCGATCAAGAGACGTCATGTTTTCTCTTAACCAGCTCCCAGAGTTTATCCATTTCCTGGAAAGACAAATTTTCAAGTTTTTGATTACTTGTCTGCAGATGATCTTCCATACCTCTAAAACGAGCCTCAAATTTTTGATTTGCTTTTCTCAATGCAGTCTCAGGATTTTTTTGAGTGTTCCTTGCAAGATTAACGATACTAAACAAGAGATCGCCCAGTTCTTCTTCGATCAATGCAGCTTCATCTGACTTAAGAGCTGAAGTTAATTCCTCCAGTTCCTCAGAAATCTTAATCATTACGTCTTCAGTCGATTGCCAATCAAAGCCTACTGACGATGCTCTTTTGCCAAGTTTCAAAGCTCGATTCAAGGCTGGCTGATTCTTGCCAATTCCATCCAGGACACTTAATTTTTTCCCAGATTTCTGCATTTCTTGTATTTTTTGCCTCTCCCAAAGATCCGTTTGGATTTTAACATCATCAATTGTTGCTCCTCCAAAAACATGTGGATGTCTGGAAATCAGTTTCTCAGAGATTGCATTCACCACATCGTCGAAATCAAATAAGTTCATTTCTTTTGCCATTTCACAATGAAAAACCACTTGAAAAAGTAAATCACCGAGCTCACTTTTCAACGACTCATAGTCTTTCTCCTCAATTGCTTCCACTACCTCGTATGCCTCCTCAATTGCACAGTATGAAATAGAACTGAATGTTTGCTCTCGATCCCAGGGACAGCCCGTTTCAGGATTTCTGAGCTCTTTTGTAACTTCTAACAGCTTTTCCAATTTTTCACCTCTCGTTGATTATTAAATGATCTTACTACAGAATTTTCGGATGATTTGAGCCGTCAAGCCCCAGATTTGATAATCCTCATAATAGTAAGTGTAGACAGACCATTTAATCTGATCAAAAGTTCTGTACTCATGATCTAAATTGTTGTTGTTGGTAAGGAAACTGAGGGGTACTGAAAACAATTCCTCAACTTCATTGGTATCTATTTTAGGGATAAAACTACTTTCTATGTGAGCTATTGTGGGGGTAACAATAAACCCAGTACCAAGGCTAATTTGCGGCTCTAAAAAACCTAAAATCTCTAGTTGACCAGCTTTCAGTCCGATCTCTTCATCAGCTTCCCTTAAGGCTGTACTTTGTATATTTGTGTCTTGACCCTCATCAAAAGAACCACCTGGTAAACTGATCTCTCCCGCGTGATGTTTAAGATTTGCAGTCCTTCTCGTCAGCAATAAACTTAACCCATTTTTTGGATCATCTATGAGTCCGATTAAAACCCCTGCGTGTTTAAGTTGGGTTTTTTTGAGATACTTCTCAACGATTTCTTCAGGCAGTCTATCCATAACCTGCTTAACTGGGTCACTCGAGGGTTGACTGTTAAAAAATCTCTTTCTTATATCGTTAAGCATCAGCTAAGAAAGCAGTGTTGACCACAATCAAGAATTATTGCTGGTCAAACGGAATGGATCCAATAATTCTTTTAACTTGCCCTCGTCTAATTCGGTCATCTCAAGAGCAACATCGATGATAGCTCTTTTATCGGCATAAGCTTTTTTTACAATTTGGGTACCCAGCTCGTAACCAATTACAGAGTTCAATGCTGTCGCTAAGACTGGGTTTCTATTAATGACTGAGTCAATTTCCTCCTGGTTGACTGAAAAATCCTTGATAGCCTTATCTGCCAATGCTCTTGAAGCATTGGACAACAGCGAAACGGATTGCAATAAGTTATGAGCAATAAGGGGCAGCATCGTATTCAGCTGAAAATTACCCGATTGGGCAGCCACTGATATGGTTGCATCATTACCAATTACTTGTGCTGCAACCATTGCCACCGACTCAGGAATAACGGGATTTACCTTGCCCGGCATAATACTGCTACCAGGCTGCAACATGGGCAGTGAAATCTCAGCCAAACCTGCCAGAGGTCCACTATTCATCCAACGGAGATCATTGGATATTTTTGTCAGAGCAACAGCAAGGCTTCTTGTATTTGCTGACAATTCAAGGGCAACATCTTGGAAGCTGATTGCCATAAATAAATCAGGTGCCGACTTAAACTCTATATCTGTTTTTTGGTTTAACAGAGCAATTACGGTTTGTGCTAAATCAGGATGTGCATTAACACCTGTCCCAACTGCTGTTCCCCCTATAGCCAGTTTTTCCATCTTAGGTAAAGTTTCATCAAACTGGCCTGCAACAGCTTTGATTTGATTTGCCCAAGCACTTAGCTCTTGTCCAAAAGTCACAGGCATTGCATCCATTAAGTGGGTCCGCCCTGTCTTCACTATGTCTGATAGACTTGTTGCTTTCTTCTCAAGAGTTTCTTGTAAATGACTTAAGGCATCAAGAAGATTTTTTCGAACAGCAATAGTAGCTGCTATGTGTATTGTTGAAGGAATAACATCGTTGCTACTCTGGCCCATATTCACATCATCGTTGGGATGGATATCGAGACTTTTTGTTGATGCCAAATTGGCAATGACCTCATTGATATTCATATTGGTGCTGGTTGCAGAACCGGTCTGAAACACATCGACAGGAAACTCTTCTGAATGCTCACCTTTTGCTATTTCAAGTGCTGAATTTCCAATTGCCTCAGATTTATCTTTTGCCAACAGACCCAGATCAGAATTAGCGGATGCAACAGCCCATTTCAGTAAACCCAGAGCTTGCAGAAATTCGGGTGGCATTGTGATGCCACTGATGTTGAAATTTTCAATGGCTCTCTGTGTTTGAGCTCCCCAATGTTTATCAGCAGGTACTTTAATCTCTCCCATACTGTCATTTTCAACGCGATATTGTTTTTCGCTCATGTTTCACTCCAAATCTTCATATACGATAATACACACAGAATGGCAGTCACGAAAGTAAGTTTAGTGTATGATTCACTTTTGTAAGTAGAAGTGACTCTGATGAAAAAACATCAACTGCAAACGTTGTCGCCAATAGACGGTAGATATGCAGATAAATGTACCGCTATAAGAGATCTGTTTAGTGAGGAATCACTGATCCGTTATCGGGTCATCACCGAGATACGATGGCTTCAGTTTTTAGCACAAGAAAAAGAAATTTCACATATCAGTTCAATACCTGAGACTACCAATTATGCTATGGAGAATATCATTGGTGATTTCTCATTAGATGATGCAGTTGAAGTAAAGAAAATTGAATCCAAAATAAATCATGACGTCAAGGCAGTTGAGTATTTTCTGCAAAATAAATTATTGAAAATACCTGGGGGCAGTGACTACGTATCGTCCATTCATTTTGCCTGTACCTCTGAGGATATCAATAATATCTCCTATGCAATGATGATCCGAGACACGGTAGCGATTATACGATCAAGTTTGGAAGAGATTGGATTAAAATTACGAACAAATTCTCATCAATGGTCTAACGCTGCTATGCTTTCACATACTCATGGCCAGGCGGCAACACCTACCACGATGGGCAAAGAGTTTGCAAATTTCCTCGATCGTCTTAATCAGCAAATGGTTTGTTTAGATGAAATGAAATTTAAAGCAAAAATAAACGGTGCAGTTGGAAATTTTAATGCTCACAGAATCGCTTACCCAAATGCTGATTGGCCCCAGATTTCAAAAACTTTCATTCAGAATATGGGCTTGGAACAAAGTGCATATACCACACAAATTGAACCTCATGACTGGATCGCAGAATTGCTGCATTGTTTCATTAGAATCAATAATATTTTGTTGGATTTTAGCCGTGATATTTGGCTCTACATTTCATTTGGTTATTTCAAACAAGTGCTCAACAAAAATGAGGTTGGCTCCTCTACAATGCCACATAAAATCAATCCCATCGATTTTGAAAATGCCGAAGGCAATCTTGGATTGGCGAATGCCTTATTTGCTCATTTATCGTCAAAATTATCCATTTCCAGACTGCAACGTGATTTAAGTGACTCAACTGCCCTTAGAAATATTGGGTCTGGTTTCGGCTATGCAGTAATAGCCTACGCTTCGCTAAAAAAGGGCTTGGAGAAAATACAACTGAATGAAGAAATTATACTCAAAGAGCTTGAATCCCATTGGGAAGTGATTGCAGAAGCCATTCAAACTGTTTTACGACGAGAGCAAATTGACGATGCATACGAAAAACTGAAAGATTTGACTCAAGGTCAAGATTTAGAAAAACAAGATTTTGTTGCATTTATTCAATCGATTCAGGTAGAGGATACTGTCAAACAAGAGTTACTAAACCTAACACCTGAAAACTATCTCGGTTTTGCTGCGGTTCTTGCAAAAAAAATCTAAAGTGCCTGGTGATTCCATAAAGATAAAAGCGACTTCTTGGAGCCAGTCTTCTAAAGAGATTTCTGAGGTCAGACACAAAGTTTTTGTTGTGGAACAATCTATACCCTCAGAAATAGAAATGGACGGAAAGGATTCTGACTGCATCCATTTCCTAGCCTTAGAACAATCTAAACCAATTGGGGCAGCCAGACTGCAAAAATACGGTAAAATTGAACGTGTTTCTGTGCTTCGTGAATACCGCACCAAAGGCATTGGAACAGCCATTATGAAAATGGTTATAGAAAAGGCTAGGGATTTGGATATAGAAAAAATTTATCTCCACAGTCAGATGGATTCTAAGAATTTTTATCAACAATTAGGGTTTGTTCAACATGGGAAAACATTTTTTGAGGCAGACAAGCCGCATATTGAAATGATCTTGAAGTGATGGCTGTTTGAAAATGAATCAAGATGCATTGATTATTGTAGGAATGTCAGGAGGAGTTGATTCTGCTGTATCAGCAGCCATGCTTATAGAAAAAGGCTATTCAGTTGAGGCTCTGCATATGACCAACTGGGAAGATGACGAACCTTATTGCACTGCTTCACAAGATCTTCAGGATTCTCGACAAGTTTGTAAGGAATTGGGAATTACATTACATCATGTCAATTTCTCAAACCAATACAAAGAAAAAGTATTTAATAAAGCATTAGAAGAATTTAACCAAGGATTGACGCCAAATCCGGATGTGCTGTGCAATAGGATTATAAAATTCGAGGAGTTCACCAATTACGCTTTCCGTCTCGGTGCAAAAAAAGTAGCCACAGGGCATTACGCTCGAATTGAGAATGGAAAAGAAAAATTCAGCCTACTCAAAGGACTGGATAAAAACAAAGACCAAAGTTATTTCTTGCATGCAATCAATCCTTCAATCATGAGTTCGATACTGTTCCCTATTGGAGAAATAACCAAACAAGACGTCAGAGAATATGCAAATAAAAAAGGATTACCCAATCATGATAAACCAGACAGTACTGGGATTTGTTTTGTTGGGGAACGACCTTTCAAAGATTTTCTAAAAACTTTCTTGCCACCAAAACTGGGATTAATAGTCTCAGATAAAGGAGAAGAACTTGGGACTCATGAGGGATTAATGTATTACACAACAGGTCAGCGCAAAGATCTTGGCATCGGTGGACCTGGTGAACCTTGGTATGTGGCTGAGAAAGATACAGCAACCAACCAGTTAGTCGTTGTACAAGGAAGGAATCATCCGATGTTATGGAAACAGACGGTTTATGTGGAAGATTTACATTGGCTGGATCCAGATATTAAAAATGATTTAGAAAATCAAAAAACACTTAGCTGTTTTGCTAAAAACCGTTACCGTCAGAAAGATTCTAAGTGTGAGATCCAGATCATACCAGGTGGCTTGGAAGTTGAATTTGATGAGCCACAGTGGGCGATTACTCACGGCCAATATATTGTCTTTTACCTTGGAGATAAATGCTTAGGTGGAGGCAAAATGATGCCCAGATAGTGTGAACTGGATTAAAGACAAACGGACTCTATTCAGATACAATCTTCGACCGAGATTGGTGAAAAAAAATATAGGTTGTTCCAATGACTAAATTGATAGATTCGTTTGAAACTGATGGAAAAAAATACAACTATTACGATTTAAAATCGGTTGGAAAATCTCAATTAGCAAAGATTCCTTTTTCACATAAAATCCTTTTAGAAAATGCCTTAAGAAACAGCATTACAGATAACTCCAATGCTGATGATGTTGATGCCATTCTTAATTGGGATCCACAGTCTGGAGCTGCCAAAGAAATTTCATTTAACCCAAGCCGTGTCATACTTCAGGATTTCACTGGTGTACCCGCTGTTGTTGATCTTGCTGCGATGCGTAATGCAGTATCTGATTTGGGTGGAGATCCAAATAAAATTAATCCCTTATCTCCAGCAGAACTGGTTATTGATCATTCAGTTCAAGTGGATCACTTTGGAACCCTGGATGCACTGAAAAAGAACAATCAGATTGAATTCGAACGAAATCGTGAACGTTACCGGTTCCTAAAATGGGGTCAACAGTCGCTGTCTAATTTTAAAGTTGTACCTCCCAATACAGGCATTGTTCATCAGGTGAATCTTGAATTTTTAGGTCGTGTAGTCTTTTCAGAAGCAATCGATGGTGCTGAATTTGCCTATCCAGACACACTGGTAGGCACAGATTCACACACTACCATGATTAACGGAATTGGCACACTTGGCTGGGGAGTTGGTGGAATTGAAGCTGAAGCAGCCATGTTAGGACAGCCTATTACCATGCTTTTACCTGAAGTAATAGGAGTAAAGGTTGATGGTGCATTAAGAGAAGGGGTGACCGCGACTGATTTAGTTTTGACAGTTACAGAAACAATGAGGTCGTTTGGTGTTGTTGGAAAATTCGTTGAATTTTTTGGCGACGGACTTTCTCATTTACCAGTAGCCGACCGAGCTACCTTGAGCAATATGGCGCCTGAATTTGGCAGCACCTGTGCTATTTTCCCCATCGATAATGAAACCATCAGCTACTTGCATCTCACAGGGAGAACAAAAGAGCGAATAAATTTGGTTGAATGTTATGCAAAAGCCCAAGGCCTTTGGCGAGAAGACGGAGGAGAAGAAGCTGTCTACACAGATGTTATTCATTTAGATCTTAGCAAGGTAGAGCCTTGTCTTTCTGGCCCAAAACGGCCCCAAGACAGAATTGTCTTAAGTCAAATTCCGAATGCTGTTAAGAGTGAAATGAATGGCAAGGAAATTAAAACTGATGAATTATCCAATGGCTCTGTCTTAATTGCAGCAATCACCAGTTGTACCAATACATCAAATCCTGTAGTTATGATGGCAGCAGGTCTCTTGGCGAGGAGTGCAAAAAAATTAGGTTTAACATCTCAACCCTGGGTTAAAACAAGCCTAGCTCCCGGCTCAAAAGTNGTTACTGAATANCTGAGAAAAACGGGTCTTTTGGATGATCTAGAGTCGCTTGGATTTAATATCGTGGGATACGGATGCACTACTTGTATTGGTAATTCTGGACCACTAAACCCTGAAATTACTGCAGCCGTAACCTCCGAGGAATTAATCGGATCAAGCGTACTTTCAGGGAACAGAAATTTTGAAGGTCGAATTCACCCCTTAGCCAAATTGAATTTTCTCGCATCACCGCCCCTGGTGGTAGCATATGCCATTGCCGGTTCTGTTATGGTCAATCTTGAAAAAGAACCCATTGGTAATTCAAAAACAGGTGATCCTGTTTACCTCAAAGATATTTGGCCGTCCCAAAAAGAAATTCATGACTTAATTAACAAAACCATCAATCCTGAAATGTTTAATCAAGCTTATCAGAATGCCCTTGATGGAGACTCTGATTGGCAAGAATTGACAACACCAAAAGGTGAAATGTTTGAATGGGAAGACGATTCAACTTACATCAAAAAACCGCCCTATTTTGAATCAATGACTCAAGAGGTGCCTCCCATCAATGACATTAATCAAGCAAGAGTCCTTGCTCTTCTTGGTGATTCTGTAACCACCGATCATATTTCTCCTGCAGGAAGCATTGACCCCTCCTCACCAGCCGGTCAGTATTTGCAGGAANGAGGCATAGAAAGAAGGGATTTTAATTCTTATGGCTCACGAAGGGGCAACCATGAGGTAATGATGCGGGGCACTTTTGCCAACATCAGACTCAAGAATCACTTAGCGCCTGGAACTGAAGGTGGATGGACAAAACTACTGAAAGACTCTGAGCCAATATCCATTTATGAAGCTGCGATGCAATATAAAAAAAATAAAACAGATCTCATTGTAATTGCTGGCAAGGAATACGGCACCGGATCATCAAGAGACTGGGCGGCTAAAGGAGCAGCATTACTTGGCATTAAAGCGGTGATTGCTGAATCTTATGAACGAATCCATAGATCAAATTTGATTGGCATGGGTATTTTGCCTTTGGAATTTGAAAATGGTGAGAATGCTGAACAACTTGATTTAAATGGATTTGAAAACTACTCGATTCAAAATATTGAACCAAGTGCAACTCAAATTGGTGTGCTCGTCACTGAAAATAATGGGACATCCAAAGAATTCAAAGTGAGAGTAAGAATTGATACTCCAAAAGAATGGGAGTATTTCCAACATGGAGGTATTCTCCATTACATGATCAGACAATTGGTAGGATGAATAATGCCGCTGATAGAATACCTACTATACTTGAAGTCCAGGGCTTGAGAAAAGAATACCCAGGTGTCAGAGCGGTTGATGGAATCAGTTTTTTAGTCAAACAGGGAACCTGCTTCGGCTTACTTGGTCCCAATGGAGCCGGAAAAACTACTGCAATTGAGATTATAGAAGGTATTACAGAGTCTGACGGGGGCAGCATTCTATACAAAAATCGACCGTTAGATCGTGATTTTCAAAAAGAAACGGGTATTCAGTTCCAGACAACTGCCCTCCAAGAGTTTCTTACTGTCAAAGAGACATTGCTGTTGTTTCACAGACTGTATCCTAATCCTGCCAATTTTGATGAGATAGTTGAAGAATGTTCATTGCAAAACCTCTTATCAAGAGACAATCGTAAATTATCGGGAGGTCAAAGACAGAGACTGCTGGTTGCAATTGCACTGGTAAATCAGCCTGAATTACTGTTTATGGATGAACCAACAACAGGTCTTGACCCTCAAGCTAGACGAAATTTCTGGGACATGGTGGAGAAAATAAAACTAAGAAACACTACTCTTATTCTCACCACTCACTACATGGAAGAAGCGGATTTTTTGTGTGATGAGATTGCCATAATGGATAAAGGTAAAATAATAGCCCATGGTGAGCCAAAGCAATTGATAGCCCAGCACTTTAAAGAAGTGGTTTTGGAGTTGCCTGAAAATGAAGTAGCAAATCACGAGTTTACTTTACCCTTTGAATATCAGTTTAAATATGGATATTTAGAAATATACACAAAAGATATTGCAACTACCTTAAATCTCTTAAAGGAACAAAATATATCTGTTGATAAGTTAAAAATCAGGCAGTTTAACTTGGAGGATTTGTTTCTCAAGTTAACAGGGAGTGAACTCCGGTCGTGATAGCAAGAATTTTAGCAGTCTTTTATGCAAGAAACCTCGAATTTGTAAGAGACAGAGGTACTTTGTCCTGGAATATAATGTTTCCAGTTGTTGTTCTTTTCGGTCTTAATTTTGTCTTTTCTGAGGGAGAGCAAAATCAATTCAAAATAGGAGTTCTAACAGACAATCCAGTCGTGAATGAAATTGATCATCCTTTTATGGATATTCGTTACATTAATAAAATCCAAATAGTTGATCAGGATGCTGGATTGGAGTCNGTCAGAAGACACAAATTAGACATGCTTATTGATCTCGATGAACCTGTGGCTCGATACTGGATTAATGAAGAGTCGCCATCGGGTTATATTGTTGAGAAAATTCTTCTTCAATCTTCAGGGGAAGGATTCATCAAAGGAGTTGTTCAGGGAAAAAACATACGTTATGTCGAATGGCTACTGCCTGGGGTACTTGGAATGAATTTGATGTTTGGTTGTTTATTTGGCGTGGGCTACGTAATTGTGCGTTATAGAAAAAATGGCTTCCTTAAAAGACTTAAAGCAACACCACTACATGCAATAGAATTCATTGTCGCTCAAGTACTTTCTCGATTGATTCTTGCTATATCCATGGCAATTTTTATATACGTTGGGGCGAGTTATATATTGGAAACAAGAATGGAAGGAAGTTACTTTTTATTACTTCTAATTGGCATATTGGGAGCCATTTCACTCATTTCAATGGGCTTACTGATTGCTTCAAGAGTCTCAAGTGAAGAGTTGGCTGGAGGATTACTCAACCTTATGACATGGCCAATGATGACCTTATCTGGTGTATTCTTTTCCTTGGAAGGATCGCCTCAGTGGATACAAAATTTTGCTAATGTTTTTCCTCTTACCCACACATTAACCGCAGCTAGAGCGGTCATGATTGATGGGGCAACAATCTTAGATATCAGTTATGAACTGAGTGTTTTAGTTGCAACATCTATTATTTTTATGATCGCTGGAGCTCTACTCTTCAAATGGCAAAGTGATTGATATTGGGGCAAATCTAACCCACAAAAGCTTTGATCATGATATGGATGATGTGATCAAAAGAAGTCTAGATGCTGGGATTGAGAAAATAATTGTTACCGCAAGCTCCATCGAAGACACAAAAAAAGCAATTGAATTGACTGAACAATATTCAAATACACTTTGGGCAACAGCGGGGGTGCATCCTCACAATGCCAAAGATGTGGAAGAACAAACTGAAGTTAAGCTTAAACAATTATTAACTCATCAAAAGATTGTAGCCATAGGTGAAATAGGCCTTGATTATTGTAGAAATTTCTCGGAACCAAACGAACAAAAACAAATATTCAAAATACAGTTGGATATAGCTGTTGAAAATTCTCTCCCAGTATTCTTGCATCAACGCGACTCACATCAGGACTTTGTAGAAATACTGAAAGACTATCAATCCCACTTGATTGGTGGTGTCGCTCACTGCTTTACAGAAGGGAGCATAGAATTAAAAGATTATTTGGATCTTGGTCTGTATATTGGCGTTACCGGCTGGCTATGCGATCCCAGAAGAAATCAGAATCTTATTGATGCAATGCAATACATCCCGATTGATAGATTATTAATTGAAACCGATGCACCATACCTTATGCCTAAGGTGCTTGAGAAAGAATTAAAAACAAGAAGAAACGAACCGTGTTTTATTCCCCATGTTGCCCAAGCAGTTGCTGAATATAAAAAAATAGATATCGGAGAACTGGCTTTAATAACTTCTCAAAACGCAGAAAGACTTTTCTTTAAGCTGCAGCAATAACTTTTATCAATTGCGACAATTCCGGGTCAATCGACACAAAAGATGAATCAAGCTCAAGAAGCTCTGCAAGCTTCTCAGGTACCGTAATTTCTTCACCGATGATCGGCTCAACTATGTTTTCAAATTTTGCTGGGTGCGCTGTAGAAACAACACACCAATGTCCTCTTCGTTTTTCTTCTTCAGAAAGCATACGATAGGCATATAAAGCGGTTGCCGTATGAGGGCAACAAAGTATTTGATTGTCTTTAAACTCTTTTCTTATTTGTTCAACTATCTGTTCATCAGTGACTGACACGGCTCGAAGAATATTCATTAAGCTTTGATGGTTATTAAAAGAATAAAAAAATCTTTCCATATTACTTGGATTA
>JGI26059J44795_1000164_pt1 | contig 11832 bp, 9 predicted proteins | sample MarorgKNORR_S2LV_2_FD_44795 | JGI IMG/M metagenome (IMG submission 44795)
GCCCGCCAGACCACGCTCGACGGCTGGAGTCGGGGAAACGTGGGCCTAGATGTTCTATGCGATGCCCAACCGATGCTGCGGCGGAATGCCGTGGAGTGCGGAACCCCTACGTCGGAGACATGCCCGGTTTGTGAGGATCACGAGGTGGCCCACGTGACCTACGTGTTCGGTCCCCGCCTTCCGGCCCACGGCCGGTGCATCTCGACACCCGGGGAGTTGGCGCGCCTCGACGCCCGACAGGCCAACCTGACCGGATACGTGGTTGAGGTGTGCCCGTCTTGTGGGTGGAACCACCTGGTCCGGATCACCTCTCTGGGCCGGGGCTGACTGCCGACCGATCCTCCCGAGATTCGGTGTCACACCCGGCGGCCATGCTCAGGGGGTGGACACGGGTCGGACCTCAGAACGGACGGCGGTAGCCTCTGGTTGCTTCCACGTAGGCCGGTACACCGGTCGAATCGAGAAGCGTGACAACCCATTCCCCCTGCCCCACTGCGGGGCCCCGGGCGCGCCAAGGGGCGACGCCCGAGTCCAGAGGAGGTGAGTGCCTGCCATGCGGGCCTACGAGATCATGATCATCTTGGACGGCGACCTCGACGAGGAAGCCGTTGCGGCCAGCCTGTCGAAGGTGACCGCCAACATCGAATCTGAAGGCGGCCGCATCGCGTCTGTGCTGGATTCCGAGCCCTGGGGCCGACGACGGTTCGCATACCGGATCAACCACAAGTGGGAGGGCGTCTACGTCGTCCTCGCCGTGGTGACCGATGCGGGCAACCTGGACTCCACCGACCGCATCCTTCGACTAGCGGACCGTAGTGAGGTAGTTCGCCACAAGATCATGCGCCTGCCCGAGGCCGAGGCAACCCGTCGCGGCCTGCTCGGCGAAGCGTCACCGGCCGAGGCCGGTTAAGGAACGGAGAGAAACATGGCATTTGATAACAACGTGGTCATCGTCGGGAACGTCACCCGCGACCCCGAACTTCGCTTCATCCCGAGCGGCACCCCAGTGACAAGTTTTGGTCTTGCCTGGAACCAGCGAAGTAGTCAGGGTGGTGAAGAGAAGGCCCACTATTTCGACGTCACTTGTTGGCGCGAACTTGCTGAAAACGTGGCTGAGTCGATCAGCAGGGGTAGTCGTGTTGTTGTATATGGCCGACTCGACTACCGCTCCTGGGAGAACGAGAACGGCGAAAAACGCTCAGCTGTGCAGATAGTGGCCGATGAGGTTGCTCCGAGCATCCGTTGGGCCACAGCCGAGGTAACCAAGATCGATCGTCGCTCTGACAATGAAAGCGGTGCCGGCAGTTCTTCAGGACAAGGCGGCCAACCCACAGCCGGAGCGGGTGAACCGTTTCCGGACGAGGAGCCCTTCTAATGGCCCGCCGCATGCCTCCTCGCCGTAACAAGAGCCGGGACGGCGCCCGTCGGGGCAAGAAGAAGGTCAGTCCGCTGACCATCGCCAAAGTCGACTTCGTCGACTACAAGGACACCGACATGCTCCGCAAGTTCGTCTCCGAGCGGTCCAAGCTGAAGACCCGCCAGAACACCGGCAACAACGAGAAGCAGCAGCGTGAGGTGGCCCGGGCGGTCAAAAACGCCCGGGAAATGGCCCTAATTCCTTACACAAACCGGGTTACCACGCAGCGCCGCGAGCGGCGGTCCGACGACCGGAGCGCCCGCGCTGATGGCCCGCCGCCCCGTCCGACCGCACCGCCTCCGGGTTCAGGTGACGAAGCCACCACCGAGGAGTTGGAGGCCGCCGAGTCAGTTGAATCGGTCGAGGTCGTGGAGACGATTGAGGCCGAGGTGACAGATGAGCTGGTCGAGTCACTTGAGGCCGAGGTGACGGATGAGCTGGTCGAGTCACTTGAGGCCGAGNTGANGGATGAGCCGGCCGAGTCACTTGAAGCAGTGGATGAGGAAGATGAGGAAGGAGAGGGGTCGTGAAGGTCCTCCTCCGTATAGACGTGGACGGTCTTGGTCGTACCGGAGACATTGTCGACGTGGCCCGGGGTTACGCCCGGAACTATCTAGTTCCCCGCGGGCTGGCTATCGAGGCCCTTGAGGGTGTGGCGGCCCAAGCCGAGGCCATGCAGCGCAAGCGCGCGTTGAAGGCAGCAGAAGACCGAAGCGATGCTGAGTTGGCGGCCACCCAGATCTCCGGCGTGGTGCTCCAGGTGACGGCCAAGGCCTCCGACGAGGGCCGACTGTTCGGCTCGGTTGGTGTGGCCGAGGTGACCGAAGCCCTGGCCTCCCAGGTTGGCCTGGTGGTCGACCGTCGACAGGTGGTCGGTGAGACAGCCAAGGACATCGGCTCGCACGAATTCATTATCGAACTCCATGCCGAGGTCTCCGTGCCGGTGACCGTCGAGGTACAGGCCGAGGCCTGACCCCCGTCGTGTCGTGGATCGTCCGCGGGTCCGATCTCCGGACCGGACGGCTGGCAATCCACAGGATGGGTCGCGATATCCCCGGTCGGAGCGGCGTGTTGGGGACCAGTGGCTGGAGTTTTCCCTCTAGCACCCCACAGGGCAGTCCGTGCATCCTTGGACTCATGGGTGGATGGGAGACCGGGGGGCCGACATGAGCGGGTCGCTCGATGACGATGGCGTGGACCAGACGAGCGAACCACCCGGTCCGGCGGACGTGGCCCTTCCCGACCTCCCGCCTCTTCCCGCCGATGTCCCGCTTCCCGAAGAACCACCGGACGACGATCACCACGATTCGCGAGCGTGGTCGGCTGACCGGGGTTCCCGCTCGGCCAACCGTTCGTCGGGTGCACGGGTCCCTCCGCACAACCTCGACGCCGAGGCCTCGCTCCTCGGCGCCATGTTGTTGTCGCGCGACGCCATTGCCGACGCGTTGGAGGTCGTCAACGCCGAGCACTTCTACAAGCCCTCGCACGGTCACGTGTTCGAGGCGATCTGTGGCCTGTACGCCTCGGGAGAGCCGGCTGATCCGGTCACCGTGGCTGAGGCCCTGACCCGGTCCGGACTGCTGGACCAGATAGGCGGACCGGGCCTGCTGTTGGAACTCCAGGCGTCGACTCCCGCCACCTCCAGCGCCCCCAAGTACGCCCGGATCATCCAGGAACACGCCACTCTGCGGGGCCTCATCGGTGCGGCCAACGAGATCGCTGAGATCGGCTACGGCCGACCCGACGACGTGGTCAAGGCCGTGGACGAGGCCGAGAGCCTGGTGTTCCAGGTGGGTCAGGGACGGGTGACCGACTCCATGGCCCAGATCCGGAACCTCATTGATGCCAACCTGGATCGCCTCGAAGAGTTGATGGAACGGGGAGACCACATCACTGGCACACCCACCGGCTACGAGGACCTAGACATGCTGTTGTCCGGCCTCCAGGACGAGTCGCTCATCATCGTCGGATCCCGGCCAGCCATGGGAAAGACCTCCTTCGGCCTCGGCTTGGCCACCCACATAGGGATCCGGTGCGAGCTACCGACCGTGGTGTTCTCGCTGGAGATGAGCCAGATGGAGTTAACCCAACGGATCCTCTGCTCCGAGGCCCGGGTGGACGCCACCAACATCCGCAACGGACAGTTGAACTCCGACGACTGGTCGCGCATCAACCGTGGGGTCGGCAAGCTGAGCGAGGCCCATATCTGGATCGACGACAACCCGAATACCTCGGTCATGGAGATCCGGGCTAAGGCCCGACGTCTCAAGAGCCGGGTCGGCAAGCTGGGGGTGGTTGTCGTGGACTACATCCAGCTCATGACCGGCCGTTCTACCGCGGAGAGTCGACAAGTCGAGGTCTCCGAGATCAGCCGTGGCCTCAAGATTCTGGCCCGTGAGCTGGGTTGCCCGGTGGTCGGCCTGTCACAGCTCTCCCGGGGCCTAGAGACGCGACAAGACAAGCGTCCGATGTTGGCCGACCTCCGGGAATCGGGGTCCATTGAGCAGGACGCCGACGTGGTGATTTTCCTATACCGCGACGAGGTCTACAACGCGGACTCCGTTGACCTGGGCACGGCCGAGGTCATTGTGGCCAAGCACCGTAACGGGCCGACGGGCACCGTGAAGCTGGCCTGGCTACCCCGCTACACCCGCTTCTCCAACATGTCGCGGGCTAGCTAAGGACCGATCGGTGTTCTTGGGCGAAGACATCCTGGGCTGGCTGCTGCTGGCTCTTGGAGGGGCCATGGCCGTGGGCAATGCCACGGCTCTTGTCCGACCGCCACGACAACGAGACGACGGAGACCTAGTCCGTCCTCCAGTGTGGCGGAGCGTGCTCTACATCGTCCTGGGCACCGTTGCCGCGCTCTGGGCCATAGCCAGCCTGAGCGGCTGATCCTTGTCGTGGCCCCCGGGGGACTACCGTCCGGCGGGGAGGTGGCGTCGATGCCTGAAGCGGTGACGACCGAGTTGCAAGCCGGCCTTGTGGATGCCTGCGGGGAGTCCCCGGGTTTCATCTGTGAGTGGATCTGGGACGCAACGGATAACGAGGCTCTAGCCGGGCTCGTGGACTGGTTGATTGAGCGTCCACTCAAGGTGGCGGTCATCTTGGTCGGTGCCCTGGTCGTGAACCGCTTAGTGAAGCGGGCCATCGACCGAATGGTCAGCCGCCTCGTGGAATCAAGGACCCGGGAGGAAGGCGAAGCTGAAGCCGAGTCATCAGCCCGACTGGCCCGGCTAGGGCGCCGGGCCCGGGGCAGACTCCAGAAGATTCACGACCAGGCCGAGCGCTCGCGACAGCGGGCAGTGACCCTGGGAGTGGTGCTTCGCGGCCTGGCGGGAGTTGCCGTCTACGCCCTGGCCCTCATGGTGGCCCTCGGAGAGTTAGGGCTAGACCTCGGTCCGCTGATTGCCGGTGCGGGCATCGTCGGCCTAGCCATCGGTTTCGGCGCCCAGTCGCTGGTGTCCGACTTCATCGCCGGGATCTTCATAATCATCGAAGACCAGTACGGGGTGGGCGACATCGTGGACGTGGGAGCCGCTTCGGGCACGGTCGAGAAGGTGACCNTGAGGACCACGATCCTGCGAGACATCGACGGAGCGTTGTGGGTGGTCCCCAACGGTGAAATCCGCCGGGTGGGCAACTCCTCGCAACTTTGGGCCCGCACGGTGCTCGACGTGGACGTCGCNTACGACACGGACATCGACCTNGCGGCCAGCGTCATCAAGGAGGTGGCCGACAGCGTCTGGCAGGAGGAGGTGGAGTCAGCCACCATTATCGAGGAACCCGAGATCTGGGGCGTGCAGAGCTTCGGCGCCGACGCCATCTCCATCCGCCTAGCCGTCAAGACGGAACCCAATGAGCAGTGGGCCACGGGACGTCTCATTCGGGCCCGCCTCAAGAAGGCCTTCGACGCCAACGGTATCGAGATCCCGTTCCCCCAGCGGACGGTGTGGATCAACCAGGTCTCGGAGCGCACCACGGTGGTTCCCGAGACCGAGGTTCGCGACGATCTTCTGGAGCGTCGATCTGGCAGCGATGGCGACGAGTAGTCGCTGGCTGGGCTTTCGGTCCGGTTAGCCGTCGGAGCGGTCGATAGCCCGGTCGTCGGTGCCTAGGTAACTGGCCACCACCCGGGGGTCATTTCGAACCTCGTCCGGGGATCCCTCGGCGATGATCTGCCCGGTCTCTAGGCAGTACACCCGGTCGGATAGGGCCATGATCATCGGCATGTCGTGTTCAATNACGACCATAGTGGCGCCTAGTTCCTGCTGGATCTGCTTAAGCAGCGGTCCGAAGGCCTCGGTTTCTCGCTGGGCGATGCCGGCCGTGGGCTCGTCGAGGCACAGCACCCGGGCGTCAAGGGCCAATAGGCCGGCCAGCTCGACGATCCGGCGGGTTCCGGTCGACANCTCGGCCACGAAGGCGTTGGCGTAGCGGCCCAGACCCAGGAAGTCGATCAGGTCGGAGGCGTCGGATGCCTTGGCCCGCTCAGCTCGGATCGACGACGGGAGGAAGAACGCTGCCGGGATCAGCCTTGTCCTCTCTCGGGCTTCTAGGGCCACCTGGACCGTTTCGTACACGGTCAGTTCGGGGAACAGGCGAGCTGCCTGGAAGGTTCGACCCAACCCCAGGCGGGCTCGGTTAGCTGCCGATAACCCGGAGGCGTCGCGACCGAGGATCTCGATAGTCCCCGTAGACGGGACGAAACCACCGATGGCGTTCATGAGTGTCGACTTGCCGGCGCCGTTGGTGCCGATCAGGCCGACCACCTCCCCCGGGTGGGCCACGAGCGACACGCCGTCGACCGCCCGGAGCCCCCCGAAGGCCACGGCCACATCGTCCACGACCAGCGCGGGCCCGTCGATCTTCCGACGGTCCCGTCCACCACCCAGAGCCACGGCCGGTGGTGTCGTCGTGGAAGTTGGTGTCGTATCGGGCAGGCGCGACTCGGCCCACCGCAGTACGGCGTCCCGGGCTGAGTAGGCGACCTGGATCAGTCCACCGGGGAAGTAGAGAAGCAGGATCAGCAGGCCAATGCTGGAGGTGAACAGGGGTACGAGTTCGTTATCGGGCCAGAAAGCGGGTAGTCCCACCACCCAGAGGGCACCCACCACTGGGCCCATGATTGTCCCGAGGCCGCCGATGACCACGATGGACACCAGGCGCAGCGAGTCGCCGATCTGGAACAGCCGCTCCGTGTAGGGGATGTTCTGTACCAGACCACCCAACAGGGCGCCACCAAGGCCGGCGATGCCACCGGCTATGGCGAAGGCCAAGAGCTTGGTACGGGTCGGGCCGACCGTGTAGGCGGCGGCCGTGGACTCGTTCTCGCGGATCCCGATGATCGTCCGTCCGATGCCGGTAGACCGGAGCCGGGAGACCGCCACCAAGAGCAGTACCAGGAACCCGAGGCACAGGTAGTAGTAGGTCCGTTGGCTGGCCAAGTCGATCGGCCCCAGACTGCCCCGGCGAAACGGGATGCTCTGCTTGAAGCCACCGTTGAACAACGGCCGGCGGAACAGGTACTGCTGAGTGGCCAGGGCGAAGGCGAACGTGGTGACAGCCAGCAGGAGTCCCCGGACCCGGAGGGCACCCAGGCCGATGAGGGCAGCCGAGGCAGCAGCGACGCCTGCCGCGGCCAGCATCGAGACCAGGTAGGGGAGGCGGGGAACGGTGATGGAGAAGAACTCCAGGTCGTCACCGATTCCGACCCCGAACTCCAAGCCCCGGTTGAACCCGGCAGCGATCAGGGCACCGATCCCGGCGAACGCCATCTGGCTGAGAGACAACTGTCCGGCCCAGCCGGTCACGATGGTCATCGAGACGGCGCAGATAGCGAAGGCCAGGATGCTGGCGTACAACAGGTGGCGTGAGGGGCGGTCCACGATGGCGGGGATTATCAGGGCGATGCCCAGCAGGACGGCCAGCGAAATCGTCGACAGGTGCCTCACCCACCAGAACTGTCGGAGGCGCTCGGGGATGGGTCGCCTCCGGGCCGAGAAGGAGAACGACGAGTCGACCTCCCGGCTCCCCCGGCTCTGGAAGGCAACGGCCACGGCAACCACGACGAACAACACGAAGTCGATCAGGCCGCCCTGGTTAAAGAACACGAACTGCACGTGGGCCTGGACCACACCAATGAGGATTCCGGCACCGAGGGCCCGGGGGAAGGAGACCATGCCGGCGATGACCGCGGCGGCCAGAGCTCGGGCCATGGTGCTGGGCCCGAGGTTCTGAAGGCCACCGACGCTTCCCCGGTTCCCGGACAGCAGGAGCAGGGAGATGGTGGCCAGGAGTCCGGCCACCGTCCAGACAAACAGTTGGACCATCTTCGGGTCGATTCCCGACATGCGGGCCAGGTCGGCGTTGCTGGCCGAGGCCTGCACCGTCTGGCCGAACACCGTGCGGTTCAGGAACCAGGACAAGCCCAGGGCCAGGAGGGGGACGACGACCAGAATGGTCGCCTTAGGCCCGGTGATCCGGACGCCGAGGACGTCGTCCCAGGTGAAGTTCACCGGAATGGGAAAGCGCTGGTGGCGGTCCCGCACGAGGTCGGGATACGAGGCGAGAATGGCCTGCATGAGCTGGGCGATGCCGATGGTGGCGACCAGAACAATGACCCGGGGGGCCTCGAACAGCCGGCGGATGACGGCCCGTTCGACCGTTGCCCCGACGGTGATACCGACCAGCAGGCTGATGGGCAGGGCAGCCCAGTAGGGAAAGCCGTAGTTAAAGGTCAAGAGGGTCATCAAGCCGGTGGCTGGGAGGCCCATATTGCCTACGGCCAGGTTGATGACCCGGGTGGACCGATAGACGAGAACCACGCCGAGGGCCAGCAGCCCGAAGACCATCCCGTTGACGATGCCGTCGAACCACAGTTGGCGGGTGGTCCAGACAGCCACTACGGCCATCTCACCTCCGACAATGGCCCCCACCTCAGCCACCCTCCCGGCCCAGGAACACGGCCCGGGCCAGGTCGTCCCGTTCGAGTAGCTCCCGAGCTGGGCCCTCGAACCGGATCTGTCCCTTTTCCAGGAAAATGGCCCGGTCGGCGACCGACAGGGCCACGTTCAGGGACTGCTCCACCAGGATGATGGTCTGGCCGCGCTCTTGGAGCCTTTCGACCAGGGCCAGGAGATCCTGGACCACCGTGGGAGCCAAGCCCAGTGAGAGCTCGTCGATAAGCAGGATCTCGGGGTCGTGGAGCAGGACCCGGGCTAGGGCCAACATTTGCTGCTGCCCTCCGGACATGGATCCAGCACGTTGGCCCTGCCGGTCCGCCAGGTCGGGGAAGAGGTCCAGGACCTCGACGATCCGGCGCTCCACGTCCTCCCGGTCGCCACGGTGGATATAGCCGCCCATCACCAGGTTCTGGCGGACCGTCATGTCCGGGAAGACGCCGTTACCCCCGGGGAGTTGCTGGATGCCGAGGCGGGACCGGAGTTGCGGCGAGGTGTAGGTGACGGTGCGTCCGTTGAGCCGGACGACGCCCCGCCGGGGCATACCGAGGCCACTAACCACTCGCAAGATGGTGGACTTGCCGGCCCCGTTGGTGCCCAGGAGAGCCAACGTCTCGCCCCGGCGCACCTCGAAGCCCACGTCGAACAGGACCTGGACCGGCCCGTAGGAGAAGTCCACGTTGTTGACTTGTAGGACAGGGATCTCGGAGGGGTCGGACGCCCGTTGCTGTTCGGCCTGCTCGTCGAGCAGTTCTTGGACGTTTAGCGATAGGTCATGGCGGACGTGGCGAGCGCCCCGGAACATGATCCAGCCACCGATGATCGAGGAAGGGACGGTCAGGACCAAAGTGGTGACCCGGGGTCCCCAACCGTCGGCGAACATGAACGAGATCAGACCCCCACCCGTTCCCCCAACGAAGAAGATGTAGAGGGTAATGAGCGCCGTCCCGCTACCCCGAAGCCGATAGGGGACGATGGCCTGGATCAGCGGACCGACCATCGCGAAGGCCGTGCTGAGCATCACCTGGGTGGGTATGGACAGGGCGATGAATAGCGGCACGGTGGGCATGGCCCACTGGATGGGCTTGAAGATCGCAGACAGGCCGATCAGGGCACCGACCAGGTGGAGGGTGCGGGTGGGGTTTTCCCGCCACAGCCGGTCGAACTTCGGCCCGACGTATATGAGGGCCAGCACGGTGAACACGCCGGCCGTGGTGGCCCAGGCGCCGCGCTCGAAGGACTCCAGGCCGAACTCGTCCTCCAGCCACAGGTTCTCCAGCACCGGTGCGGTGAACAGGCCGAACCCCAGGGCGCTGAACCCGACGACCACCGTCTTCATGGTCCGGATCTGCATGAGGCGTGAGAACGCGGCGTCCATGGAAACGGGGAGCGGGTCGTCCTCGGTGAACGACTCTTTCAGGACGTCCTCCTTCTCCCAGCGCCCCCGCTGGGGCTCACGGAGAAAAAAGGCAGCCAAGGCGGCTACGGCCACCGGAATGCCGAGCAGGTAGTAGGCCCACCGCCATCCGTCGATCTCGCCCGGGCCATTAGCCAGCGCGGCGATGCCGCCCACCAGGATGGGGCTGAGGACGGCGAACAGGCGGCCCACTCCCTTGTCGAGGGCGCCGATCCGACCGCGGATACCGATGGGGTAGGTATCGGCGATGGTCGAAGAGTGGACGGGGATGGTGTTGGCCTTAGCGATGCCCACCCCGAACCGGGCCCAGAAGAAGGCGAAGGCGTTCACCGCCATGCCCGAGAGGGCCACCATGGCGGCGAACACGATGCTGGACCAGCCGATGATCGGGATCCGGCGCATCCGATCGGCAGCCCAACCCATGGGGATGGCCCCCAGGACCACGAAGGCACCGGAGGCGCTGGCGATGAAAGTGATCGTGCCGTCGCTGACCCCGAAGGTGTCGCGGATGTCGGGGGCCAAGACGGAGATGGCGGCCGTCTGGAGCTCATCGAGGGAGTTCAGGACCATCAGGACCAAGAACGTGGCCGCACCACCCCCCATGGCCAGGCCCTTGCGGAGAGAGATCCCCTCGCTCTTCACCCCAGGGAGAAGGTCGTCGGGGAACAGCACCTGGTCGGCCTGTCCCTCGGCGTGTCGGGCCGCCTCCTCGGCCAGCACGGTGGTAGCCAGAGAAGCCGCGCTGTCTGCTCGGCCGCCGTCGCCCCGATCGGCGCGGTCGCCGGTCGAGACGTCGTTCAGGTCGTCGCTCAGGTCGTCGTCCATCGGCTGGTTCTTTCACCCCCACTCAACCGCGGAGAACATCTTTCCACGGTGTATTGCGGTCGTGTCCCGGTTCTCGGGGAAGGCCCAGCGAGCGTTCGGCCAGATTGTTCTTCTGCACCTCGGTGGTTCCGCCGCCGATCGAGATGCTGAACCGGTTAATAACCTCGGCTTGGATCCAGGTACTGGTCCGGTCGGTGTCGACCATGCCCGCAGGTCCGGCCAACTCGGCGGCCAGGTCACCGGTCAAGACCTTGGTGACGGCTGCCATGACTTTGGTCAGTCCCGGGTCGAAGGGCGGTTCGCGCCCGTCGCGGACGGCGGCCTGGATGCGCTGCCCCATGAGTCCCTGGAGGCGTTCCCGGGTGATAACAGTGGCCAGGCGTTGGCGGATTCGGGGATCGTCCAGGCCACCGTGTTGGGCAGCCAGGTCTCGCAGCCGGTCGGAAGCCGGGACACCGCCACCTCGACCGATAAAGGCGGCCTCATTGGCCAGCACGGTGCGGGCGGGTGCCCAGCCTCCATGAATCTCGCCGACCACCTGGTTTGCTGGGACGCGGACCCCGGTGAGGAAGACCTCGTTGAAGTGAGTTGACCCGTTGGCCTGTACGAGGGGACGAACCTCGACGCCGGGCGACGACATNTCAACGAGCAGGAACGTGATGCCACGGTGCTTGGGGGCATCGGGGTCGGTACGGGCCAGGAGGAAGCCCCAGTCTGCGAACTGGGCGCAGGAGTTCCAAACCTTCTGGCCGTCTACCACCCAGTGGTCGTCGTCTCGAACGGCACGGGTAGCCAGTCCGGCCAGGTCCGATCCAGCGCCCGGTTCGCTGAACAGCTGGCACCAGGCCACCTCACCGCTGATGAGAGAGGGGAGGAACCGAGAGGTGACGGCCTCGGTGGCGTGGACCTGGAGGGTGGGACCGAGCATTGCGATGGTGGAACCGATGAACCCAGTGTGGGAGCCGAAGCCAGCCGACTCCTCACGGAAGACGCGCTCGGCCCACGAAGGTCGTCCAGCGCCCCCGAATTCGCTGGGCCAGGTCAGGCCGGCCCATCCGTGTGCGGCCAGGGTGCGTTGCCAGTCCCGGCCACGCTCGAAGTAAGACCGGGCCTGCTGGTCGTCAGGGAACCCGGACACCTGCCATGGGTCGATGGCGGCCAGGGGCTCGGCATGTTCGGTTAGGAAGGCACGTGCTTCAAGCCGGAAGGCC
>JGI26059J44795_1000165_pt1 | contig 11775 bp, 9 predicted proteins | sample MarorgKNORR_S2LV_2_FD_44795 | JGI IMG/M metagenome (IMG submission 44795)
CAACGGAGTGGTCGCGATAATCGACCCGTTCAACGCAAAGCTGTGGACCGAGGCCCTCGAGAAAGAGGGATTGGAGCCGACCCACTTGCTGTACACCCACACACACCGCGACCATGCCGCCGGCTATCCTGGAATGATGAAGCGATTCCCCGACTTGGAGGTCTGGGGCCACGAGGACGCCAGAGTTCCGAGTCTGCTTGGCAACGTGGTTTTCAGGAAGGTCGACTTCACCAACACTTGGGAAAATGAGCCTGACGAGTGCGTGGAGTGGTCTGCCGGCTCAATCAACTTGGTCGTGACCCATTCACCCGGTCACGCTCCCGGTCACGTCACCATGCACGGGCACGGCGTCTACCACGCCGGAGACTTGCTTTTCGTCAGGAGTGCGGGCAGGGTTGATCTGCCAGGGGGGGACCCAAGTGCGCAGCAGAGAAGCCTCGTGAGAGCCAAGGAGATTTTGAGTGGTCTGCCAGCTGACTGGAGGTTGATCCCCGGGCACAGGTACGACAACTTCCGTGGCGAGGTCCCGGATTGGATTAGTCTAGGTGATGTCTTGCAGCACAACTACTTCCTAGCCCACATCACGATGCCGGGAGATGATGAAGAGAAGTGAGCCTATTCGCTCGTCTTGTCGTATCTCTCGCGCTCGACACCCAACTTGGCTGCAGCATCGTCAACGGTACCGGCCGGCATAGCGCCGTCCTGCTCTAGGGCCGAAAGTGCAGCCAGCACAATGCTGTTGGTGTCTATCTCGAAGAACGAGCGCAGCGCCTCACGGGAGTCGGAGCGTCCGAAGCCGTCGGTGCCGAGCACCACGTAGCGACCGCCGACCCAGCGCTGAATCATCTCAGGGATGGCTGCGATGTGGTCAGAGGATGCCACAGTGGGCATGTCATCGCCGAAGCACTGTGCTGCATAGGGAGTCTGGGCGTCCTGCGGGTGCATACGCGTGTGTCGCTCTGCTGTCAGGCCGTCTCGGCGCATCTCGCCATAGGATGTGACTGACCAGACCTCGGGGGAGACCCCGTACTCATCACTCAGGATCCCGGCTGCCTCCCTGACGTGCTGCAGGATTGGTCCCGAGCCGAGAAGTCTGATTTTAGCTCCCTTACCCTTGGCCTCGTCGAGCAGGTATGCGCCGCTCACTATGCCCTCATCTGCACCCTCAGGCTTGGGCATCTGCTGCTGGTTCTCGTTGTACAGCATGACATAGTGGAAGACATCGAGATTCTGTCCCCACATCTCGTCGATGCCGTGTCGGATGATGGTCGCGACCTCGTAGGCATAGGCCGGGTCCCATGCTCTGCAGTATGGCACCGCCGAAGCCATGAGTAGGCTGTGGCCGTCCTGGTGCTGCAAACCCTCACCGTTGAGCGTGGTGCGTCCGGCGGTCGCTCCCATCAGGAAACCACGCGCACGCGCGTCGGCAGCGCTCCAGATCTGGTCACCCACGCGCTGGAAGCCGAACATCGAGTAGAAGGTGTAGAACGGAAGAGTGGGGGACTGGGCGTGGGAGTAGGAGGTAGCGCTGGCTATCCACGATGCTATAGCTCCGGCCTCGGAGATCCCCTCCTGTAGCACCTGCCCGGACTCTGACTCCTTGTAATTCAGCAGCATAGCGTGGTCCACTGGGGTGTATCTCTGCCCTTGCGACGAGAAGATTCCGAACTCGCTGAACAGCGGGTCCATCCCGAACGTCCTGCCCTCATCAGGTATGATTGGGACGATTCTCTCACCGATGTCAGACTTCATCAGGTTGCGGAGCAACCTGACGAACGCCATGGTGGTGGATACCTTCTGGCCCTCCGGTGTGCCCTCGTCGAAAGCGGCGTAGGCTCCTTCGCCCGGGAGTTCCAATTCTATGGCAGAGGGATCTCGCGACGGCAGTGGGCCACCCATCGCGGATGTCCTCTGCATCATGTACTCCGCCTCGTCGGACTCTTCGTCGAGAGTGTAGAAGGGGCTGTCCTCGAGGTCGGAGTCGGCTATGGCAAGGCCGAGTGCGTCCCTGTAGGCGATGAGGTCGTCGAGTTCCAACTTCTTCTTCTGGTGGGTCGAGTTCCTGCCCTCGAACGAGTCGATCCCCCATCCCTTCACGGTATGGGCGAGTATCACCGCGGGTCCGTCTGCTGCTAGGGCGGCCTCGTAGGCGGCGTAGACCTTGAGCGGGTCGTGGCCGCCACGCGTTAGGCCATCGATATCATCGTCGGACAGCGAGGCGCCCAGTGCCTCGAGCCCGGGGCTTCCCGAGAACAGCTCCGTGCGGAACTCGGGGGGCGTGAGCGTGCTCATCCGCTGCCAGTCGCCGTCAGCAATCTGCTCGAAGCGCGAAAGCAACTCTCCCGCATTGTCGTTCTGGAGGACTCGGTCCCAACCCGACCCCCAGAGAACCTTGATGACGGTCCACCCGGCACCCCGATAGAGGCCCTCGAGCTCCTGGATTATCTTCGCATTACCCCTCACCGGGCCGTCCAGTCTCTGCAGATTGCAGTTCACGACGACCACGAGGTTGTCGAGTTGCTCGCGACCNGCGACGGCAATCGAGGCGACCGATTCCGGCTCGTCCATCTCGCCGTCTCCAAGGAAGGCGAAGACTCGGCTCTCAGACGTGTCAGCGAGCCCGCGCTGCTGTAGGTACTTCCAGAACCTCGCGTGCATCACTGCGGCTAGGGGCCCGAGTCCCATCGAGACGGTCGGATACTCCCAGAACTCAGGCATCAGCCTCGGATGGGGGTAGGAGGACAGGCCGACCCCGTAGGCCTCCTGCCTGAAGTTGCGCAGTTGCTCCTCGCTCAGCCTACCATCGAGGAAGGCTCGAGCGTAGATGCCGGGACTGGCGTGGCCCTGGACGTAGATCGCATCGCCAATGCCGTTGTGCTGCTTGCCCCTGAAGACGTGGTTGAAGCCAACTTCGTATAGCGTCGAACTCGAGGCGTAGGTGGAGATGTGNCCCCAATGCCATCGAGGCGTCGGTTGGCGTCGGATACTGTGACCGCCGCGTTCCACAGTATCGCGTTCTGGATGGTTTCCTCCAGCCGTAGGTCGCCGGGGTAGGGCGGCTGCTGCTCGAGCGAGATGGAGTTAACGTAGGGGGTCTGCGAGGACGGTCGGATTGGGACAGACAGGGCGTTCGCCTCGGCCATCANTTCGTGCAGTAGNAGGCGCGCTCTTTCGGCCCCTTGAGAGGCTACGACGGAGCGTAGCGCCTCCATCCACTCGTCGGTCTCCTCCGGATCGACATCCGGCAGACGCTGACGGGGTTCAGAAGGTGGCATTCTCACTCATCCTGCCCCATGGGGGCAGAATTCCGACCCAAGGGGGTTTTTTCAATGGGTCGTACCCGATTCGGGCCTTACTCAGGTCCTAGGCCCGGGCCGATTGTCACCAAGTGGCACTCGTGGGGGGTTCGGATCCCTGCGACGGTTATCGCCGAGTCTCCGTCCACGCACCTCTCCCCACTCCAGTCTCGCACGGTGCGCATCACGGTGCTCCGACCTGCTGGGTTGTGGGGGTCGACCTTGAGCTCGACCGAGGTCGCCTCGCCCTCACCCAACCAGCCTAGAGTAGCATCGATGGCCCGGCGCGCCAGACCGTGCTGCTGCTCCGAGCTGCGCACCCAATANCCGAGATTCCAAACGGCCCTATTCGAGCGCGTCACTCGATCGAAGCCAATCAGCCCGAGGAGGGCTCCGTCCCAGGGCCTCACCATCACCCAGTGGTGCAGTAGGCCGGCCTTGCCCATACGTTCGGTCTCAGCCAGAAAGTCGTCGATCTGCGTGTCGAAGGGGAGNTCTGGGTTNATCCACGGCATCGCCCTGCTGACCTCCGGCCAGGTCTCCTCGAAAGCCTCTAGCAAGTCGGAGTGNTGCTCGCTCGATGCNGGTCTCAGTACCATCCTGTCGCCGACCCGTATGGTCGTCGTCGCTCGCCTAAGCACACCCCTGCGGCTGGGTCATGACCAATCAGGGCTACGGACGCCTCAGGGTCGCAGCTTCGCCTTGGCCGTGGCGACGTTGGAGTCGTTCGGACGCGCCTTCAGAGCGGTTGCCAGNAACTTGTCAACGGCTTTCCCTCGCCCTATCCTCTGCAGCAGGGCCCCTATTGGGTAGACGAGTTTNGGACGGTCGCCCAGATGGGGGCCGACCTCGTCAATCAGAACCGTCGCCTGAGCGATGTCCCTAGAGCGGGCCGCCTCCATGGCCGCCTTCACCTGCCCGGCGACCTTGCGGTCCGACCACTCTTCCTGCTGTGCCCATGGCCAGTAATTCGGAGTCTTGGGGGGTTTCGGAATATTGGGAATCGAGGGGATTGTTGGAGGTGGTGGAATCGGCATAGGCTCCTGGTCCTCCTCTACCTCTGGGGGCGGAGGTGGCGTAGGAGGAGTGGGTGAGGGAGGTAGGTCAGTCGGGGGCGGCGGTATCTCGACCTCGGGTTCGGCCTCGCCCTCTGCTTCGGGCTCGGTCTCCAGCAGCGTGATAATCTCCGCCTTCTTGAGCTTGGAGTAGCCCGAGAGGCCGCGCTGGTTGGCCATCGTCTTCAACTGGTCAACGGTGAGATCGGAGAAGCTGGGTTCCGTCGGCTCCGGCTCGGGCTCAGGCTCGGGTTCTGGCTCAGGCTCGGGTACGCTCTCGGGCTCTGGCTGCGGCTCGGAGCCGTTGGCATCAGGGACTTCGCTCGCGGAGGTGACTTCGACCTCCTCGGGGGCCTCAGCGGTCGGTTGGATCAGCTCTATCTGCTGGGCCTCTATGACCTCGAGTGGTGCCTCCTCGGCCTCCGGCACCTCGAACTTGGTGACGAACTCGGGCGCGTCCTCGGGCTTGAGCTCGTACTCCTCCTCGTCGACGTCGCTGGAATCAGGGAGATCCGCGGTGAGGGCGAAGCTGGGTTTCTGCTTGGTGACGACCGCGTCGTCCTTGCCGTACTGTTTGACGTCTATGGTGACGTCGTCCATCGTGAAGGCAGCGTTGCTCCAATCGATGGTTTCCTCATTATCTTCTTCCTCCATCTCATCCAGCAGCTCGTCGAACAGATCCGTGGCGACCTTCTCGCCCACTGACGCTTCCTGCTGGTGCGAGGCCTTCTGCAACTGGTATGAGCAGCGAGAGCAGTTCTCGGCGTCCTTGTGGTTGCGCTGCTGGCAGAGCGGGCACTCGACGCCCTGCTCCTCTCGCTTCCGCCACGACTTGAATCGGTCGAACATCCCGGCCCCCTCGATGGCCGACCTCGCCGAAACTCTCCGTATAATATTCACCCGGAGTTGCTGCCCGCCGTCTCCGGCGGTGAAGGTAATCTGGGGAACCGTGATGAGATGGCGCGTGCGCCATCAGACCGTGTCAGACGAGGCCGAGGAGCTCCCTGCGAGATTCAATCGCAGTCAGGATCATCACGAGGCCTACCTGAATCTGATAAGGTGGGAGTTGGATGACGAATTGTCAATCACTGAGAAGAGGTTGCGCGAGTGGACCGACGGCCGTCTCGCCGCGAACGGTGTAGCCCTGTTCGACCTAGTGGCGAAGACCGATGGATGGTTGTTCGGTCAGCGTATTGTCAAACTACAGAGGCGCGATCGTCAGGCCTTCGGGATGCACCGATTCAGACAGGGGGACATCGTGATGCTGAGTCGCCGGAACCCTCTCTCGGAGAAGCCTGTGGACGCGATAGTGAGCAATCGTTCAAGGCACTTCATCCGAATCGTCCTGCCTGAGGCCCCTACTGATCTGCGGAAGGACACCTGGAGGATGGACAGGGGTGCGAACAGAATTGCTCACGACAGGATGCGCGATGCCCTCAACTCGGTGTTTGAGGAGGATGGCGGGGCTCCGCTGCGCGACCTCCTCCTAGGCATGGTCCACGACCCAGTCGGCACTGCCTCGCTAGCGCCCGAGCTCGGAGGAGCGCGTGCCCGTCCCGCACATCTGGCTTCCGACCTCAACGAGGCGCAGAGAGAGGCTGCCCGGGCGGCCATGGACAGCCGCCTCACTCTGATACAGGGGCCACCTGGCACCGGCAAGACCTACACGGCGGTTCGGATACTGGAAAACTGGGCCAAGCAGGACATCGGGACGGTGCTGGCCGTTGCTGACTCCAACGTCGCTGTGGATAACCTGCTGGAGGGGCTGCTGTCCCTCGGCGTCAGGGCGGTCCGGCTCGGGCAGCCGGTCAAGGTCCGGGAGAACCTGCGCGAAGCCACGATGGATGCTAGGATGGAGGAGCACCCGCTCCGCCGCGACCTCGACCACTGGCTGGAGTCCAACGAGAAGCTGTCGCGTCGCGTCAAGGGGATGAGGGGCAAGGAGAAGGGGCTAGCCCACCGCGATCTCAGCAGGGGGTGGAAGGAGGTCCGCAAGATAGAGTCGCAGATGCGCGATGATATACTCGACCGGGCCCAAGTGCTGTGCTGCACCTGCATCGGCTCTGGCCACGAGCTACTGGATGGTCGTAGGTTCTCCCGCGTCCTCATCGACGAGGCCACGCAGGCCACCGAGCCTGCCGCACTGGTCCCGCTGGTTCGGGGGGCGCGGCAGGTCGTATTGGTCGGGGATCACCGGCAGTTGCCACCTACCGTTATCTCACAGCGGGCGCAGAACGGAGGGCTGGGGCGTTCCTTGTTCGAGAGAATGGTCGAGATTGGAATCGAGCCGCATCTCCTGCGCGTGCAGTACAGGATGCATCCCGCGATCTCGGAATTCCCTAACGAGCGGTTCTACGAAGGTAGGCTCGAGGATGGGATTGCTGCCTCGGACAGGCAGACCCCTGCCGGGCTGCTGTGGCCCGATTGGGAGTGCCCGATGGCGTTCCTGCCGATAGAGGGGGGAGAGGTGAGGTCCCCCGACGGCACCTCGAAGGAGAACCCCGCCGAAGCCGCTTGGGTGGCTCGCTTGCTCGAGGGGTTGATGGACGGCGGTGAGCTTGAGCAACGGGACATCGGGATTATCACGCCCTACGCCGGACAGGTCAGGGCGATTCGCGATAGCGTGCCGGGGAGGTACGATTCGGTCGAGGTCCACACGGTTGACGGATACCAAGGAAGGGAGAAGGAAGTCATCCTATTCTCGTGCGTGCGCTCGAACAGCGATGGCAACGTCGGCTTCCTCTCGGACTCACGCCGACTCAATGTTGCCCTGACCCGCTCCAAGCGCGGTCTGATTGTCGTCGGAGACCCGGATACGCTGCGCTGCGACGAGAACTGGTCAGCCTGGTTGGATTACGTGCGGAGTCGTAACCTTGAGGCTTGGCACTTGCTCGGAATGGCCTGAGGGAGCCTATGTCGGACCATGACTCGCCGATACAGCTGAACGTCGGCGGTGGGACGCTGGCCAAGCAGATTGTCTCGTCGCAAGACGACCACTGGTCGGTGCCAGATGGAGCGATTCTAGCCTCAGGGGTCAGGAGGTTGGCGTCATTCACGGTTGATGTGGTGATAGTCACCACTATTCTGATGGTCATAACCGGTGGGAGGGTAATCGACGCCTGGAACCTGACTCTCTGGTCCTCAGCGGACTTCGACCACTCCCTCGCACAGGTATTCGTCATCCTAGCGGCCCACTGGTTGTACTGGCGGCTCACTGGCGTGACGTACTCGCGTTCGCTGGGCCAGCGCATGCTGGGCCTCGCGGTGGTAGCAGAGGACGGATCGGGAATGACCAGTCAGATGTGGGATGCTCGGGCCCTGCGCAAGCTGCTCTATCTGGTGCCGGTACTGAACCTGTACCTCGGGGCCTACGAGCTGGCTAGAATATCTCAGCGGCACACGCATCAGTCCAACGTCGACCTGAAGGTCGGCTCGATTGTCGTGCACGCCGATTCGCTGCCTCCCGCGAGCAGGCGCCACATCAGGTAGGTGATGGGATGGAGGAGGCCGTCCGCCACGCCCTCGATGGGGGTTGCATCGTCTATCCGACCACCACCCAGCCTGCCCTCGGCTGCCTGCCGGAGCCGGCATGCCTAGATCGACTCTACAGACTGAAAGGACGGTCTTCCGGCATGCCCGTCAGCATCGGCGTCGCCAGCCTGACCCAAGCCGAGGAGCTGGTCGAGGTTCCCAATGATGTGAGGAGCCTACTAGCCGACTTCCCCGAGGGCTCGCTGACCGTCGTTCTCAGGGCCCGCGCGGCTCTCGACTCTCGACTCGGTAGCGACAGGGTCGCAGTCCGAATCGTCGCTCACCCGAGCGCCAAACGCCTGCTCGAGGCCACTGGGCCGCTGACAGCGACCAGCGCCAACAGGAGCGGGGAGGCGCCGGTGACGGACTGCGAGGAGGCTGCGCGACTGCTATCGGGCGACGGTGAGGCGATAGAATACGTATCCGGAACCTGTCCCGGGGGCAGTCCCAGTACATTGATAGCGTGGTATTCGGTCTGTGATTCAACCGAGTCAAGCGATATCGAGGTCCTAAGAGAGGGAGTAATCAGTGAGCGAGAGGTCAGATCATGGTTGACGAGGAGGACCTGAAGCACTGGCGAGACGCCGGGCACGTTGCACGAAGGACCTTGGATGGGATCAAGGGCGAGATCATCGCTGGCAAGCACTGGAACGAGGTCATAGACTCGGCGGAGCGCTTCATCAGGCGGCATGGCGGCAAGCCTGCATTCCCGGTCACGATTTCCGTCAACGACATGGCCGCGCACTACACGACCAACAGCATGTTGGGGCCTCCCGAGGGACTCGAGGGCGAGATGGTCTTCGAGAAGGGGGACTTGGTCAAACTCGACGTCGGGGTGCACATCAAGGGAGCCATCGCAGACAACGCACTCACCGTCGAGGTCGGCGGTGGTGGCAACCACACTGAGCAGATTCGTGCGGCTGAGGAGGCGCGAGACGCCGCCATAGAGAAGATGCATCCCGGCACACCATGGCACGAGGTCGGGGCTGCAGCTGAGCAGGTCGCCAAGGACGCGGGTTTCGAGCCGATACGCAACCTGTGCGGACACCAGCTGGAGCGTTGGGACCTACACGCCGGGACCTCAATCCCGTCATACGCTTGCGGCTCCAACAATCCCGGCTTCAAGGGGTCGCCCGAAATAGGCGGAATCTACGCTATCGAGCCGTTCAACACGACCGGTGGCTCGGGAATGGTGGAGAACGTCCCCCCCGTGGACTCGTCGAATATCCTGAGGGTCACCGGCGACGTCAGGATCCGCAAGGCCCTAGCCAAGGGCAAGCTCAAGCCACTCGGCGCAACCATGGCCAGATACATCGAGGAGCGTTACAGCACCCTGCCTTTCGCGGAGAGGTGGGCCTACCCCCTGTTGGAGAAGCCGTTCCCCGAGGAGGGCGAGGAGTCGTTGCGGAGGAAGTGGGATGCACTTGTCAAGAAGCTCACCTCGATCCGCTTCGTCGAGGTCTACGCTGCCTTGCGTGACGCAGACGGCGGGGATGTGGGACAGTTCGAGCACACGGTATTAGTCACAGAGGGTGGTCCGGAGCTGCTAACTGTGCATTAACAGGCTCGCAATACGACGATTTTNACTAGATTTCGNCAATTTCTCACAACGATTATCTATCGCCGGCCANTATGCACCCGCGTACAGGGACGACAGGTTCTCGCTGAGTGCATCCCATCCCCTCGCTTTTATCTCTCGCCCTGTACACCTAAATCGGTCTGCTGCGAGGCTATGCAAAGGGCAACGATGGTTTCTCCGGACGACAAAAGTTCCATTCGTGCAACCACCATCTCGCAGCGTGGAACCCATAGACGAGTGGACGGTGGCCGAGCTCAAGGCCGAGCTCAAGGACCTAGGCCTGTCCAACAGTGGGAACAAGGAGGAACTGTACGAACGCCTGCTCGATGCCGAGGAGGAGGACTGGGACGATGAAGAGGATGGTTTCGACCGTTCTGAACTCATGGCTTCGCTGGCCGGAGCCGTTGTGAGGAATCGCGTAGCCATCGGAGCGGTCGTCGCTGTGGTGATGTTGGTCGTGGCGGTGGTCGTTGCCGGTCCTTCCGTTCTCGAGATGATCATCCCGGCCAAGGAGGCCGAGCCCGAGGTGAGCGTGTGGGAGTTCACCATCGAGGAGCGGAACCAGACCGACATCCAGACCTTCTTCGTGAACGATGATGCCACTGAGACGGTCATCCTCAGCATCCCACTGCCACGCAACTTGTCGAGCGTTTACGTCGGCGGCTACTGGGGCGAGGAGGACGAGCAGCCGGGGGGCATAGTCGGATGCGACAAGGTCACAATCGAAGTCTACGACTCGGCTGTCAACAAGTCGAACCAGTACTCGCTGTCGAACACCGATGCGATGAGCCAGGACTGCGATGCCGACAAGACCGAGCCGTGGGACAAGATCTGGTACCAGTACACCTTGGACCTGCCCAACATCACCGGCTTCGAAGGTACGCAGGAGGAGGCTCTCGCCCTCTGGGAGCAGTACGACGGAATCGGCACCGGGGAGTGGCGAATCGAGGTCACCGTCGATGTCTACACCCTATGGGGAACGGTGTGCGACTGCGAGGACGGAGAGGAGGTCAGGCTGACCATCTCCTACATCGAGTACGAGGTCAACATGGCCAAGGCCGTGCCACCGGAGCCCACTGAGTGATCAGTCGGCTTCCGCGCTACTCGCCGAGCCGTACAGAGTCACTGCGATGATAGCGGCCAGCACGAGGAAGATTCCCATCACTTGATTCTGCGAATGGCCGTCTTGGTCCAGTATGACATAGCCCCAGACGAGTGTCAGAACTGGCTGCAGCAGCACCGCGAAGGAGACGTGCGCCGCGGGAAGGCGCGGGAGTGCGTGGGCGATTGCCAGCCAACCGGCCACTTGGCAGAGGAGTGCGAGCACTATCAGCCATCCGTGCCCGGGCCATATCGGCTGCAAGTCCAGTGGCTCGATTGCGTAGCCGCTCAGAGGCATCAGACCAAGCACTAACAACCCGAGAGCGGCCCCCGCGGTTGCGTCCAACTGCACTGAGGATGAGGGTGCCAACTCCCTGTTGGAATAGCGAAACAAAATCAGAAAGGAGGAGTAGAAGAATGCGGCCATCAGTCCGAATATCACGCCTTTGACGGGGTCTTCCCCGTATGGCTCTGAGTCAGCGATGCCCGAAATCAGTGCCAATCCGACCACTACCACAGGGAGGGAGAGTAGGATGGCGGGGTTCGGCTTCTCGCCGAACAGCTTCCATGACGCCAGAGTGACAATGATGACCTGTGAGTTGCCGATTAGCGTGGCGATGCCTATGCCGATGAATATCATCGAACTGTGGTAGGAGAGCATGTCCGGGGCTAGAATCAGGCCGGCGCCGAAGGCCATCCAACGCGTGCGTGAGGAGCGTGTGTCCGCGCTGCGGACCAGATATGCCAGTAGCGCTAGGGCCGGCAGGGCGTACAGCATCCGGAAGAACGCCCCGGTGGATGGGTTGGTACCGGAGAAGACGTAGAGCACCGGCGAGAACGAGATGGCCACGGCGCCTGCTAACGCTATCAGCATGGTTCGACGGTCCGTATCGGACGTCATAGCCGACCACTACTCTGAATCGCCGTCTGAAATCATCTGCTGTAGTTCGCCGCTCTCGTACATCTCAAGGGCTATGTCGGAACCGCCGATGAGCTCGCCGTGGACGAAAATCTGTGGCATGGTGGGGAAGTCTGACCAGGTGCAGACCGAGGGAATCGCTCGGTGGTCGGCTAGGATGTTGATGCTGACGAACGGCTCCCCAATCTGCTGCAGCACCATCGAGGCACGGTTGGAGAACCCGCACTGGGGCTGTTCGGGCGTTCCCTTCATGAAGAGGACTAGTCTGTTGTTGTCTACTATCTCTTGCAACTC
>JGI26059J44795_1000166_pt1 | contig 11740 bp, 13 predicted proteins | sample MarorgKNORR_S2LV_2_FD_44795 | JGI IMG/M metagenome (IMG submission 44795)
ACGTCGTTAAGCTGACGACCAACGTTAAGAAGGAAACCAAGACCCAAGAATGAGAATAAGAGTTCTGCACCGATTACGCCTCTCCAAGCAAATGCCCAGCCCTGCTTGAATCCAGACATGATAAATGGAAATGCCGCAGGAATTAATATGGAAGTTATAAGTTGACCTTCTTTCGCACCCATGTTTCTTGCAGCTTCAATGTAGGAAGGATTGATGTTCTTCACACCAGTGTAAGTATTGATGGTTACAGCAAATATCGCACCAATAGCTACGACAAAAATAATTCCAGCGTCCGTGAGACCAAACCAAAGAATAGCAAGTGGTACCCAGGCTATGGATGGAATTGACTGTAGTCCAAGAACCAAAGAACCAATTGTCTGGTTAACAGTTTCGACTCTTGCCATGAAAATTCCAAGTACCAAGCCACCAGCAATAGCTATTGATAAGCCGACAATGAGCCTCAATAAACTAGTTCCAATTCCAAAAAATAAGCTTCCATCAGAAACTCCATACGCTAGGTCTTCTACAACGTCTACTGGTGATGGAAAAATATTGTCAGGCCAAATATCAGCACTGTCAAGACCCTGCCATACTATAATTATCATTGCGTAAAAGCCAATTTTTTTCGCAAGTGTACTTGATTTCATTTTTTCAACCTACTTTTTGACCTCAGGTCGTAATTCTGCCAAAATCTTTTTCTGGTATGGTAAAAGATTTTCGTCTTCTGATGTCCTAGGACGTTTATAATCAATCTTGAATTCCTTCTTAATCTTAGCAGGTCTGTGAGTAAACACCAAGACACGTGTACCCAACATAACTGCCTCGGCTACATTATGAGTAACAAAAACTATGGTTTTCTTTGTCTTCTGCCAGATTAACTGCATTTCCACTAACAAGAGATCTCTAGTCTGTGGATCAAGTGCCGCAAACGGTTCATCCATGAGTAGTACATCAGGTTCCATTACCAAGGCTCTAGCTATGGCAACACGTTGCTTCATTCCAGTAGAAAGCTGGTAAGTGTAAGAAGTTGCAAATTGGGTAAGCTGCATCATGTCTAGGTACCTATGTGAAATCTGATTTCGTTTTTCTTTTGGAATGCCAGCTATTTTGAGTCCATATTCCACATTATCTTCAACATTCAACCATGGAAACAAAGCGCCCTCTTGAAACACCATTATTCTGTCTGGTCCAGTATTGGTTAGTGGTTGATTATCAAGTAAAATTTCACCGCCATCTGGTTTTTCTAACCCTGCCGTAATTCTTAGAAAAGTGGATTTGCCACAGCCTGAAGGACCAACAATACAGACAAACTCACCGTCTTCAACATTTAGATCAATTCCATCTAATGTCTTTAGTGGTTTTCCGTCATGCGTAAAATATTTTTCAATATTTTTAGATTCTAGTTTACCCAATTAGCTGTTTCACCATTGTGTTCAGATTTAAATCAGGTTGATAAAAAATTCCGTCTAAATTGTAACCAGTTCTTCCAAGATATCCCAATGAATCAGCACGCTCTGCAAATGTTAACACCGAATTTTTAATTGGATCAGATGTAATTGTTAAGTTTGAAAATGACTCATCAATAATTTTTGTTGGTAATGATTTTCCCATATGTTTTTTCAAAAAGCTTTCGAAGATGGATTTTGATTGATCTGGATTCGAATTAATCCATGCGACAGTTTCCTTGTGTGATTTTAACCAATTTTGAACAAGTTCATGGTTGTTCTCAAGATAATCTGTCCTGACTATCAGAAGTACTGATGCAAATTCTTCATTTGGCCACAACTTTTCTTCATTGAATAGTCTAACTCCATCAAGATCTTGCACCAACATTGTGGCCCAAGGCTCTGGTACCCAGGCTCCATCAATGTCACCTTTTGCAAATAAAGTATAGATGTCAGGGTTTGAAATATTCAAAACAAATACCGTTCCACCTTTTTCAACTGGTTTTAGATCATTTGATGCAAGATAATATCTAAGAGACACGTCTTGACTATTACTAATTTGTGGTGAAGCAATACGTTTTCCATCAAAGTTTTCAATTGAATCCAAGCCAGAATCCGGTTGTATAATAAAACTTGCACCGCCACTAGCTGCTCCAGCTAAAATCCTGATATCTTTTCCATGAGACTTTAAAAATCCGTTGATTACCGGACCTGGTCCAACATAAGCTACATCAATGGAAGAGGCAAAGATAGATTCTATAACTTGTGGTCCGCTATCAAAAAGTTTAGTTTCGATTTGAATTTGTTCTCCAATTCCTTTTTCAAAAATTCCGTTTTCTATTCCAACTATGGGCACTGCATGCCCTATGCTAGGAAAAAATGCCACTCTAATCTTGCTCTGACTTGACTGTTCCAAGCCACTACCTATTGTAGCAATTACAGCTATCGCTATGACTGCTGCAATTCCGAGTGTAATTACTATCGAAATTTTCATAAAACAGCGTTATAATTCAGGGATAAATAGTGATCGGATTTTAGCTCCAGCTATTACAAAATAACTAAAAATATTCAGAACAAAGAGATAAATGCAAAACATGTAACTCATTTGCCTTATGAAACAAAAGGCAATACTTGCATTTTCAGGAGGATTGGATACTTCTGTTGTAGTAAAGTATCTGCAAGAAAAACACAACATGGATGTTGTTACAGTTACAGTTGATGTTGGGCAGGAAGATGATTACAAAAAAATTTCTGCAAAGGCAAAAAAACTTGGAGTAAAAAAACATTACAACATCGATGCAAGGAAAGAATTTGTTTCTGATTATATTTTTCCTGCAATCAAAGCTAATGCACTATACCAAAAAAAATATTGCTTAGCTACTGCACTTGCTCGACCATTAATTGCTCGCAAAGTATTAGATATTGCAAAAAAAGAAAAAGTTACCTCACTTGCACATGGATGTTCAGGCAAAGGTAATGATCAAGTAAGGTTTGACTTGACCTTCCATGCAGGTTCCAACCTACCAATAATTGCACCAATAAGGGATCTTAATTTAGACAGGACAGAGGAATTAAAATTTGCAAAAAAACATGGAATTAAGATCGAAAATGTCGCAAAAAAGTTTAGTATTGATCAGAACTTATGGGGTCGTGCAATTGAGGGTGGAGTTTTAGAGAATCCTAACAANGAACCTCCNGANGATGCCTTCATNTGGGTAAAAACAAAAAANCTTCCTAACAAACCAATGTATCTGACGATAAAGTTTGAAAAAGGAATTCCTGTAGCAGTGAATGGAAAATCCATGAACCCAATAAAATTAATCGACTACATTAACAAAAAGGCNGGNTCCTGTGGGGTTGGTATTATTGATCATATTGAAGATCGTGTNGTTGGAATAAAATCACGTGAGGTCTATGAAACCCCTGCTGCTGCNTGTTTGATCGAAGCCCATTCTGACTTGGAAAAGATGGTACATACTAAACATGAAACAAAATTCAAGTCGCTGGTAGATGATGAATGGTCTTGGTTGGTGTACTCTGGTCTTTGGGAGGATCCATTAAAAAACGATCTTGACGTGTTCATACAGGAAACACAAAAACGAGTATCGGGGACTGTAAAACTGAAGTTATACAAGGGAAGTCTTAGGGTAGTTGGTCGCGAATCAAAGTATTCATTATACAGTCATAAAATTGCAACTTATGGAAAAGGCTCAAAGTTCGACCAAAAATTGGCAAAAGGTTTTGTAGAATTATGGGGAATACAGTCAACAGAAGCTAATAAATTACAAAAGAAAAAGTGAAAAAAATTATGAAATGCCCAGAATGTGATGCGGATCTAAATATCCCTGAAGATGCTGCTGTTGGCGAGATTGTTTCCTGTAGCGATTGCGGAGCAGACTATGAAATTTCAAAGAAAGATGGTTCTACGGTTGAAATCAAGGAAGCGGAAACAGTAGGCGAAGATTGGGGAGAATAATTGTCAAAAATTTGCATAGTATTTGACCGGCTAAGAACGGAAGAAAAGATGCTTCAGAAAGAGGCGGCGGAACTTGGGCATGATACCTCTCTTATTGATGCTAAAACCACACAAATCAACACATCTAGTCAAATACAAGATTTTGACTTTGGGGATATAGTCTTAGAACGCTGTGTTAGTTACTATAGGGGATTATACTTTACTGCGTGTCTAGAATTTTTAGACATTCCTGTCATCAACGAGTTTAATGTTTCTACCATTTGTGGTAACAAGCTATTAACATCAATGCTGTTAAAAAAGAACAACATCCCAACACCAAAGACATACTTTTCTTTTTCTGGTGATGCAGCACGAGAGAATCTTGACAAGATTGGTTACCCTGTAGTAATAAAACCAATTATTGGAAGTTGGGGTAGGAACGTTATACCTCTTAAGGACAAGGACACAGCAGATGCAATCATTGAACAACGAGAAATTACTGACGGTCCTTTGGATAGAATTTTCTATCTTCAAGAGATGGTAGACAGACCTCCAAGAGACATTAGAGTAATTACAATTGGAGATAAGGCAGTTACTGCAATGTACAGAAAATCTTCAGACAGTTTCAAGACAAATATTGCACTAGGTGCAGAACCTGAAATTTGCGATATAACAAATGAAATAGAAGACTTGTGTGCAAAAGCCTCAAAGGCTGTAGGTGGGGGAATTCTTGGAGTTGACTTGATGGAAGACAAAGAAAAGGGNCTAGTTGTACATGAAGTGAATAATACTGTAGAGTTTAAGGGTCTAGTCAAAGTCTCAAACGTAAACATCCCAAAAGAAATGATTGAGTTCGTACGAAACTCGGTTAGAAAGTAAACCGTTAATAATAATAAATTATACCAAATCCGAATGATGTTACAATGAAAGTTGGAATAGTAGGTGCGTCTGGATATGTTGGCGGTGAAGTAGTCCGTCTACTGTTAAGTCACCCTGAAGCTGAAGTCTCGATGGTTACATCAACGAAACATGTTGGGGAATATTTGCATAGAATACATCCAAGCCTAAAGGGTTTTACGGAATTAACATTTTCGGAACTTGATTATGATAAAATGTCAGATAACTGTGATTTAGTTTTCACTGCAGTACCACATGGAACCGCAACCGAGATTGTAAAGGCATTTTATGATAGGGGAATGAAAATTATTGATCTTAGTGCAGATTATAGATTACACAATGCTGATGACTATACAAAATGGTATGGTTGGGAACATCCACATCCTGATTACTTGTCAAAATCCATATTTGGTGTTCCAGAACTTCATAGGGACAAAATCAAAAATGCACAGTTAGTTTCTTGCCCAGGATGTATGGCGGTAACATCTACGCTTGCNTTNTACCCACTGATCAAAAATGATCTTATTGACACNGACCACATAGTTGTTGACTCAAAAATTGGTTCGTCTGGTGCTGGTGCTGGAGGTACATCTGGTACACAACATGCAATGAGAGCTGGAGTAATTCGACCTTACAAGCCTGCAAAACACCGTCATACGGGTGAAATTGAACAGGAACTTAGTGAGATTGCTGGAAAAAAAATCAAGGTTTCAATGAGCCCACATGCAGTAGATGTAGTTCGAGGAATTCTTTGTACGAATCACACATTCTTGAAAAAGGAAGTTGATGAAAAGGAACTTTGGAAAATTTATCGTGCTGAATTTGGCGAGGAACCATTCATCAGGCTAATACGTGACAAAAATGGCTTGTATAAGTTTCCTGACCCAAAGTTTGTAGTTGGTTCAAACTTTTGTGATATTGGATTCGATCTTGATGAGGATAACAACCGATTGATTGCACTTTCTGCGTCTGACAACTTGATGAGAGGTGCGGCAGGATCTGCTGTTCAAAACATGAACATAATGTCAGGCTTTGATGAGAAGCAAGGAATTATGTATTCCCCACTCACACCAGTATAACAAATGATTACAATCAAAATTGGAGGGAGTGTAGTTAATGACTTACATCCCTCTGTCGTAGCGGACATAAAAAAAGTAGTAGAGCAAGAGGAAGTAATTCTAGTTCATGGTGGGGGAAAGGAGGTTACCAAAGTAACGGAGCAGTTAGGCAAGGAACCAAGGTTCGTTGTTTCCCCTGGAGGTGTAAAGAGTAGGTATACCGACTTGGAAACTGCAGAAATTTTCACCATGGTTATGTCTGGAAGAATCAGCAAGACAATTGTAAGGATGTTACAAAAAAATGGAATAAATGCTGTAGGTTTATCTGGAATAGATGGAAAAATAATTCAGGCCGACAGAAAGAAAAAGCTCATAATTATGAATGAAAAAGGACGAAAACAAGCTATTGATGGCGGATATACAGGTAAAATTACCCACGTTAACGCATCTCTGATAAAATCCATTCTTGAACAAGGTTACACGCCAGTCATTTCTCCAATAGCAATTAGCGAGGAATCTGACTTTCTCAACGTAGATGGCGATAGGGCAGCTGCTAACATTGCAGGGCAGGTAAAAACTGACAAGGTTTTATTCCTAACAAATGTTGATGGGCTGTTAATAGATGAAAAATTAGTAGATACTTTAACGCTAGCGAAAGCAAAAGAAATTTTGCCACAAATTGGATTTGGCATGCAAAAAAAGATACTTGCTGCAACTGAAGCGCTTGAGATGGGAGTAACGGAAGCAATAATTGCAAATGGTCAAAGGGAAAACCCCATATCGTCTGCAATTGCACATAATCATTGTACGGTAATCAAAAATGAGTGAGGATCAATATTTAGGAAATCTTTACCAGAGATTTCCTGTAACCATAGAAAAGGGACTAGGCTCTCATGTATGGGATACAGATAACAACGAGTACATTGATTGCATGGGAGGATATGGAGTTGCACTGGTTGGTCATAGAAATGAGCGTGTTGTAAACGCGATTAAATCTCAAATTGACAAAGTGATTACTGTTCACAGCTCTTTCTACAATAAGACTAGGGAGGAGTTTTTACAGACTTTGATTGGCGCTGCACCATCAGGACTTTCTCAGGTTCACCTCAACAATAGTGGGGCTGAGTCTGTAGAGGCTGCTATAAAATTCGCGAGGAAATTCACTGGCAAAAAGAAAATGGTCGCAATGAAAGGTTCCTATCATGGAAAATCTATGGGTGCCCTATCACTAACCTTCAATCCAAAGTACAGGGAATCATTCCAACCTCTTGTTGAGAAGGTGTTATTCTCACCGTATGGAGATGTAAATGCATTACGCGATGTTGTTGATAAGGATACGGCATTTGTAATCTTGGAACCTATTCAAGGGGAAAGTGGAATTCATGTACCACCTGAAGGATTTTTACAAGAAGTTAGAAAGATATGTGATGAAAATGATAGCCTGCTCATATTTGATGAAATCCAATCAGGATTGGGTAGAACTGGACGTATGTGGGCATCAGAACATTGGAAAACAGTTCCTGATATAATGTGTCTTGCCAAAGGAATTGCTGGTGGAGTTCCCATGGGTGTTACGTTAGTAAGACCAGATATACTATCTGTGATGAAAAAAGGAGAACATTCATCAACATTTGGAGGAAACCCGTTAGCGTGCGCTGCAGGAACTGCTACACTTCATGCACTAACACAGGATGGTTTAATTGAAAATGCAAAAAGTATTGGAGAAAAATTCTCGAATGGCTTGGAAGAGCTCAAATCAAAGCATCCAATCATTAGAGAAGTTAGAGGCAAAGGGCTAATGATTGGCGTTGAATTGAAATTTGAAGTAAAGGACATCTTAATGGAAGGAATCAAAAAAGGATTGCTGCTCTTGTACTCTGGCAGAAACATCCTAAGATTTCTTCCTCCGTTGGTCATTTCCGAGGAGGATACTGTAAAAACACTACAAATACTAGATGANCTACTTACAAATGAGGAGAATAGAAGAAATGCNTAAGGACAAAGTAGACGAACATATTTTNGAATTTTTNCGTAAGGATTCCAGAGAGTCTTTTGTTGAAATTGGGAAAAAACTGAAACTTTCAGAATCTGCCATTAGACATAGAGTAAAAAATATGGTTGATAACGGAGCGATTACTAAATTTACNGTAGAAGAGGGAGGAGGTCAACCAGAGGCGCTCGTTCTGGTATCAGCTGATTCATCAATTGATACATCAAAGGTTTCTTTAAAACTCACAAAACTCAACGGGATAAAAAAAATCTATGAAATTACTGGTCAGTATGACATCTGCGTAATCATACAAGCGCCAACAATAACAGAGATCAATGCATGCATTGATAACTTGCGAAAAATTAGTGGTGTAACTGACACCAACACTGTAATAATTCTTAAAACTATATCATAAACGACAATCGTCACATTTTTGTAAATGCTAACTAATTTAGGATCAATAAGTTTCTAAAACGACGATCTTAGTACGATTATCTTTATATTAATGATTTTATTTACCGAATTCAGCAATGAATGATCCGAATTACTATGCAGAGGAATATAACTCCATTAGGAAGGAACCTAAGAAAATAAGAATTTTAGATTCTACACTAAGGGAGGGAGAACAACATCCGGGCGTTTCATTTACTGTTAAACAAAGAATTCAGATTGCCTGGGAACTTGATTACTTTGGTGTTGATCAGATTGAGATATCACCAATTATTTCTAATGATCACGCTGAAGCAACTAAAACAATTATCAAACAAGGATTAAGAGCAGACATTGTAGCACATGGTAGAGCACTGAAGGAGGACATTGATATTTCATTGAAGTGTGATGCGTCTTGGGTTGCAGCATATCTAGGAATATCTGACATTCATCTAAAAGATAAGCTCCGAATATCAAGAGAGCAAGCGCTAGATAGAGCAGTTCAAACTGTAGAATACGCAAAATCACATGGATTGAAAATTAGGTTTACTGTTGAAGATGGAAGTAGGGCTGACCCACAATTTCTGATCAATGTCTGTAGGGCAATAGAAGATGCAGGGGTGGACAGGATTAGTCTTCCTGACACTGTTGGAATCTTAAGACCCATAGGTATGTATAATTTTGTTAAGAAAGTTCGTTCTGAAATCAAAACTCCACTTGATGCACATGTTCATAATGATATTGGTTTTGCATTGGCTAATGCGTTTGCTGCATGTGATGCGGGAGTTGATCAAATTCATACAACAATCGATGGTATTGGAGAAAGGACAGGAATACCATCTCTTGCAGAGACTGCAGTAGCACTTACCTATTTGTACAAATCACCAAATGATTTCAGGCTTGACATGCTAGCTGATCTTTCAAGACTAATTGAACAATATACAGACATTAGACCTTACGATTCAAAACCAATAGTTGGCTCTTCAGCCTACAAGCATAAGGCTGGCACACATCTTGCTGCAGTTTTGAAAAATCCAGCTGCGTATGAGCCAATTCATCCAAGAATGGTAGGAAACAGACGAAGAATTGTATTTGGTGAATTAGCTGGTAAGACTGGCGCAGAATATCTAATGTCACTCTTAGGTATGAAAAAAGATACAGATAATGCAAAAAATATTGCCGCAGGTTTGAAGAATATTAGAATGGGTGATCTACTTGATATACCACTTGAAGATGAAATGGAAAGAAAGATAATTAGTGACAAAAAATGAAGGAGGTACAGAAATGACTAATTGTCCTGAATGTGATGCAGAAATAACTATCCCTGAAGATGCAGTGAATGGTGAGATTGTAACCTGCGCTGAATGTGGAGCAAGCTTCGAACTGGCTAAGGGTTCTGATGGATTTGAGCTAAAACCGGCCCAAACTGTTGGAGAGGACTGGGGGCAGTGACCGATAAAATCACAGTTCTTTATGATACAATCCGTCTCGAAGAAAAACTGTTGATCAAAGCCGCGGAGAGGCATGATATGCAGATTGAGATGGTTGACTGTAAACAACTGTCTGTAGATTTGAACGAAAATACGCATGAATTTGGGACTGTCTTACAGCGCTGTGTAAGCTATTACCGGAATATTCATTCTACTGCAACACTTGAAGGTCTTGGTGCTAGGGTAGTCAACTGCCTAAACACTGGACTTCTTGCTGGAAACAAGCTTTTCACACATATGCTGTTGCAAAAGGCAGGAATTCCTACGCCTGAAGCTACAATAGCTTTTTCGAAAGAATCTGCCATGGAATCGCTTGAAAAAACTGGATATCCAAAGATCATCAAACCAACTGTTGGCAGCTGGGGTCGAATGGTATCAAAACTAAATGACAGGGATTCAGCTGAGGGTGTTATTGACGCAAGGGAATCGATGCATCCAGCTTATCAAATGTACTTCTTGGAGGAATTTGTGCAGAGACCTCCCAGGGACATACGTGCAATAGTAATAGGTGATACTGTTGCTGGTGCAATTTACAGAGTTTCTAATGACTCTAATTGGAAAACAAACACACACCTGGGTGGTTCCGCAGAAGTGTGTGAAGTTTCAAATGAGTTGGAAGATATTTGCATAAAAGCTAAAAACGCTGTTCAAGGGGAAATTGTCGGTGTTGATCTAATGGAAAGTAATGACAAGGGATTAGTAGTTCATGAGATTAATAACACAACGGAGTTTCGGAATGTTGTGAAAGTAACAGGCAATGATATTCCAACACAGATGTTAGACTATCTAAAAAACTCGAGTAGGTAAAAATGGAACAACACTTCACCGTTACAACAAGACATTATGTAAAGACGTTAGAGAGAGCGTTAAAGCTATACACTCCATCATTACGTGAAAAAAGCCTAGCTGACTTTCTTGCTACTGTATGTGAGGATTTAGGTTTCAGGGACATACATACAGATGATGTTGGTAATATTATTGCCACGAAAGGTTCAGGGTCACCAAAAATTATGTTATGTGGACATATGGATACTGTGCCAGGAAGAATTAGGGTAAGGAAGGAAGATGATTATATTTTTGGAAGAGGTTCATCTGATGCAAAGGGTCCACTTATTGCAATGCTGTTTGCTGCTGCAAGTGTAGAGGAAAATAATGGTACTGTTACGTTTGTAGGTGCAGTAGATGAGGAAGGTAATGCTACTGGAATTAAAAGTCTGACTAGTGACAAACCAGATGTAGATTATGCGATATTTGGTGAGCCAAGTGGAACAAAACAAATCACCATTGGATACAAAGGACGTATTGCCATTAATTTGAAAATCAGTGTTGGAGATAGTGCGCATGCTAGTGCTCCTTGGCTGGCAAAAAATGCAATTGAAGAATCATCACTATTTGTTAATGAAATCAAGGCTAAACTAGAATCAGGACAAGAAAACAAAACGAAAGGAATGATGTTGACTGCTACTATAACGGAAATAAAGGGAGGTCTAAGCCATAATGTTACACCTAGGGAATGTGATTCAACATTGGATATCAGAATCCCAGTTGGTACTAGTTGCAAGTCAGTTGAAGAAAAAATTTCCGAAGTAGTAAAGGAAATTTCTAAAAAGCAACAAGTAGAGGCGTTCTATTCAATTATAGATGAAACTGAGCCATTTGAGGCAGAACATAATTCTCCTCTTGTAAGGGCTCTAACTCTAGGAATTTTGGACGTAGAAAAGAATAGGCCTACATTGATTAGAAAAACAGGTACGGGTGACATGAATGTTATAGGCAACAAACTGAGTATTCCGGTTGTGACTTATGGTCCAGGTGATCCTCATGCTGCGCATACAACTGATGAAAAAATCTCCATTGACGAATACCTTCGAGGAATAGAGGTTCTGAAAAGAACCATACAGCATTTAAAACGACTGCATGATAAAATCAAGTAATGCTGTGGTTTGTAGGACTAGGTATATCCGGTACAAAGTCAA
>JGI26059J44795_1000171_pt1 | contig 11629 bp, 7 predicted proteins | sample MarorgKNORR_S2LV_2_FD_44795 | JGI IMG/M metagenome (IMG submission 44795)
GCCCAGCGGCTCCGGATGCGAACCGAACACGACCTGGAGATGCTGGCCGAGATGGGGTACTGCACCGGGGTCGAGAACTACTCCATGCACCTAGACGGCCGGACCTACGGCGAGCGGCCCTACACCCTGCTGGACTACTTTCCTGACGACTTCCTGGTGGTGCTCGACGAGTCCCACGTCGGCGTCCCGCAGCTCCACGGCCAATACGCCGGAGACCGGAGCCGCAAGGAGACCCTTNTCGAGCACGGTTTTCGGCTCCCGTCGGCAGCCGATAACCGGCCACTGACCTTTGACGAGTTCATGGGCCGGGTAGGCCAGGTGGTGTTTCTGTCGGCCACGCCCGGTGACTGGGAATTGAACGCCAGTAGCAGCGTGGTGGAGCAGATCGTGCGGCCTACCGGCCTAGTCGANCCCGAGGTCGTGGTGCGGCCCACCAAGGATCAGATCGACGACCTCCAGGAGATGATCGCCGGCCGGGTGGCCGCCGAGCAACGGGTGCTGGTGACCACCCTGACCAAGAAGATGGCAGAGGACCTCACCGACTACCTGGTTGAGCAGGGGATCAGGGTCCGCTACCTCCACTCCGACGTGGACACCGTGCGACGAATCGAGATCCTCCGGGACCTNCGCCTCGGCGAGTTCGACGTACTGGTCGGCATCAACCTGCTCCGTGAGGGNCTGGACCTCCCGGAGGTCTCCCTGGTGGCCATCCTGGACGCCGACAAGGAGGGCTTCCTGCGCAGCGAGACCTCCCTTGTCCAGACCATTGGTCGCGCGGCCCGGAACGTGGACGGAGAAGTGGTGATGTACGCCGACAAGGTCACGCCGTCCATGCGACGGGCCATCGCCGAGACGAAGCGTCGTCGNAACCTCCAGCAGGCCCACAACGCCAAGCACGGCATTGACCCCCAGACGGTNCGCAAGGCGGTCAGCGACATCTTGGAAATGATCCGACCCGACTCAGCGACGGCGCCTACGCCCCGCGGACGTAGGCGGAGGACCGAACGCCTGGTTGAGGATTTCGCCGAGATGGGCCACGCCGACCTCCAACGCCTGCTGTTTACCCTGGAACAGGAGATGGGGGAGGCGGCGGCTGATCTCCGGTTCGAGTACGCGGCCCGGCTCCGAGATGAGATCAAGGAAATCGAGCGGGAGTTACGGGACCTCTCGGAGGCTGTCTGAGGGGCCAGCCCGGTCCGGCAAGGCGATACCCCTGCGAAGGCCTGCCGGCATCGGGGTCCCGGCGACCCCGGCCTAGGCTCGCCGGCGATGTCGGACCGGTTGATCGTCAAGGGAGCGCGCGAGCACAACCTCCGGAACATCGACCTGAACCTGCCACGCGATCAACTGATCGTGTTCACCGGGATCTCCGGCTCGGGCAAGTCGTCGTTGGCCTTCGACACCATCTATGCCGAGGGCCAGCGACGGTACGTGGAATCGCTGTCGGCATACGCCCGCCAGTTTCTCGGCCAGATGGACAAACCCGACGTGGACTTCATCGAGGGACTGTCGCCGTCTATCTCCATTGACCAGAAGAGCGCCTCGCGTAACCCACGGTCCACAGTTGGCACCATTACCGAGGTCTACGACTACCTGCGACTCCTCTANGCCCGGATCGGCGTGCCCCACGACCCGGAGACCGGTGAACGCCTNGTNCGCCAGACCCCACAGCAGATCGTGGACCGGGTTCTGGAGATGGAGGAGGGCACCCGGTTCCAGGTGCTGGCCCCGGTGGTCCGGGGCCGCAAGGGAACCTACGACACCCTGCTAGCCGACCTGGCAGCCCAGGGGTTCAGCCGGGCCGTCGTGGACGGAGAGGTCCACGAACTGGGCGACGACCTGGATCTGGCTCGTTACGAGATGCACACCATCCAGGTAGTAGTGGACCGTCTGGTCCTCAGAGACGGCCTAGAACGGCGCCTCACCGAGTCCATGGAGACCGCCCTGGCCCTAGCCGAGGGGGTAGCCGAGATCCAGGTGGTTCCCCGGGACGGAGAGGTTGACGAAGACGGGGAGCCGGTAGAACCCCGAACCATCGTGTTCAGCCAACACCTCTCGCGGCCCAGCGATGGAAAATCTTTTGAGGACCTGGCCCCCCGGAACTTCTCGTTCAACAGCCCCTACGGGGCCTGCACCCACTGCGACGGCCTGGGCACGGTGTTCGAGGTGGACGCCGAGCTGGTGGTGCCCAACCCTGACCTGAGCCTCGCCGAAGGGGCCATCGCCCCCTGGTCAGGGGGACGGAACCGGTACTTCGCCCGCCTTCTGGAGGCGGTGGCCGAAGACCAGGGCATCGATTCCGCCGTGCCGTGGCGGAAGCTGCCCGCCCGACATCGCAAGACGCTGATGGAGGGGGGGATCGGTGGCCGGGTCCAGGTCCGGTACCGCAACCGGTTCGGACGATCGCGGGTCTACTCGGCCAATTTCGAGGGCGTGATGCCCTACCTCAGGCGTCGACACCAGGACGCCGAGACAGACGGCCAACGGGAACAGCTCGAGGGTTACATGCGCCAGGTGGCCTGCCCGGCATGTGACGGGGCTCGTCTGAACCCCCTGTCATTGGCCGTGACCGTGGACGGCCACTCCCTGTCCGAGGTGTGTGGCCTCTCCATCGCCGAATCGGCCAAGGTACTCAGCGANCTCGAGCTATCTGACCGCGATGCCCTGATTGCCGAGCAGGTGCAGAAGGAGATCAACGCNCGCCTGGGGTTCCTGCTGGATGTGGGCCTCGACTACCTGAGCCTGTCACGCTCGGCTGCCACCCTGGCCGGCGGAGAAGCCCAACGAATCCGGTTGGCCTCGCAGATTGGGAGCGGGCTGGTCGGGGTGCTCTACGTGCTAGACGAACCGTCCATCGGCCTTCACCAACGGGACAACCGACGTCTCATCGAGACCCTAGAGCGCCTCAGGGACCTCGGGAACACGGTGATCGTGGTGGAGCACGACGAGGAGACCATCCGGGCAGCCGACCACGTGGTGGACATCGGGCCGGGTGCAGGCGAGCACGGGGGAGACATCGTCCACTCCGGCAACGTGGCTGGCCTCCTGAAGCGCTCAGGCTCGCTGACCGGCCAGTACCTCTCGGGAAAAAAGATGATCCCGGTGCCCCAGATCCGACGGTCGGCCGGTGGCGACCGCCTGCTGGTACGCGGTGCCCGGGAGAACAACCTGCGGGACCTGGACGTGGAGCTCCCCTTGGGGTGCTTTGTCGCTGTCACTGGAGTATCGGGGTCCGGGAAGTCCACCCTGATAAACGAAATCCTCCACAAGGCCCTGATGCAAAAGGTGTACCGGTCCAAGGTCCCACCGGGCCTCCACACGGCCCTGGAGGGAGTGGACGGGATCGACAAGGTCATCAACATCGATCAGACGCCCATTGGGCGGACGCCCCGCTCCAATACCGCCACTTACACCGGCGTGTTCGACCACGTCCGGAAACTGTTCGCCCGGACCGAGGAGTCCCGGATTCGGGGGTATCAACCGGGTCGGTTCAGCTTCAACGTGAAGGGCGGCCGGTGTGATGCTTGCTCTGGCGACGGCACGTTGCGGATTGAGATGCACTTTCTGCCCGACGTATACGTCCCGTGCGAGGTGTGCCGGGGCCAGCGGTACAACCGCGACACACTGGATGTCCGGTTCAAGGGGCGGACCATCGCTGACGTGCTGGATATGCCATGTGACGAGGCCCTGGAGTTCTTCCAGAATCAGCCGTCCATCACGCGTCACATGCAGACGTTGGTCGACGTGGGTCTGGGCTACGTGCGGCTGGGACAGTCGGCACCCACCCTGTCGGGCGGTGAGGCCCAGCGGGTCAAGCTGGCCAGCGAGTTGGCCAAGCGACCCACGGGTCACACCGTCTACATCCTCGACGAGCCGACCACCGGTCTCCACTTTGAGGACGTCCGTAAGCTGTTGGGAGTCCTCAACCGGCTCGTTGACCAGGGCAACACGGTGATCGTGATCGAGCACAACCTGGATGTCGTGAAAACCGCCGACTGGTTGGTCGACCTGGGCCCGGAGGGCGGTGACGGCGGCGGGATGGTGGTAGCTACCGGCACCCCGGAGGAGGTAGCTACGGTTCCCGAGAGTCACACCGGGCGCTTCCTGGCCGGGATCTTGGGCTGATCAGCCGAACCACCGGGGCCGACGTTCAGGGTCACAGCGCCGAGAGATGACCCGACGGATCCCCGGTGGTGCTTTGGCCCCTACTCTCGGGGAATGGTTGAACGCCCATCGGCGGGCACGGTGCCCGATGCACCGGGCTCGTACCAATTCCGGGACTCCGAGGGCCGGATCCTCTACGTGGGCAAGGCGAAGAGCCTCCGGAACCGCCTGAACAGTTACTTCGGCCGTCGAGACCGCCTGGCCTCGCGGACGGCGAACATGCTGGACGAGGCGGCCACCGTGGAATGGATCCAGGTAACCAATGAGCTGGAGGCGCTCATGCTGGAGTTCAGCCTCATCCAAGAACACCACCCCCGCTTCAACGTGGACCTGAAAGATGACAAGTCGTACCCATTCCTGGCCGTCACCGTGGGGGACGAGTGGCCCCGGCCGATGGTCACCCGGGGGAAGCGTCGGCGGGGGGTGCGCTACTTCGGGCCCTACGGACACGCCGGGGCGATCCGGGAGACCCTGGACCTGGTGCTACGCACGTTCCCGGCCCGGACCTGCACCGACGCTAAGTTCCGCGAGCACCAGCGACTGGGTCGGCCATGTCTGCTCTTTCACATAGAGAAGTGCAGCGGCCCGTGCGTGGGCGAGATCACACACGAGGATTACTCGGAGATCGTCCGCGACCTACTGCGTTTCCTGGATGGCGACTCTGACGAGGTGGTGGCTCGTCTCCGCTCAGAGATGGCCGCGGCGGCCGATGCCCGAGAGTTCGAGGCAGCGGCCCGGTGGCGGGACCGACTGGCCAGCGTGCTACAGGCCCTTGAGAAGCAGCAGATGGTGACGTCCCGCAATGAGGACCTCGACGTATTCGGTTTGGCCGGCGACGAGTTGGAGGCCGCCGCCCAGGTGTTCTACGTACGACGGGGTCGAGTGGTGGGGCGAAAGGGCTTCGTCGTCGACCGGGCCGAAGACCTTGACCGGGGGCAGCTGGTAGCCGAGGTCCTGTCGGCTCACTACCGGGACGATCCGCCCCGAGGGGTCCCCCGGGAGGTGCTGGTGCCCGACGACCCGGAGGATGGGCCCCTGCTGGCCCGGTGGCTGGGCGGCGAACGCGAGGGGCCGGTCACCATCCGCGTCCCGAAGCGCGGCGACAAGCGCTCCCTGTTGGAGACAGTGACCCGAAACGCCGACGAAGAATTCGTACGCCACCGCATGAAGCGGGCCGCCGACCACAACAGCCGGGCGCGAGCGCTGAACGAGCTCCAGCAGGCGCTGTCGCTGCCCGAGGCGCCGCTACGTATCGAGTGCTTCGATATGAGCCACCTGCAGGGAACCGACTACGTGGGGTCCATGGTCGTCCTGGAGGACGGCCTACCCAATAAATCGGAGTACCGGCGGTTCCGGATTCGCCACGTCGACGGCAACGACGATTACGCAGCCATGTCCGAGGTCCTGACCCGCCGGCTGACCGCCTTTCTGAAAGAACGGGCCCTGCCCATCGACGAGCGACCAGGACGATTTTCCTACCCGCCCCAACTCCTCCTCGTGGACGGCGGCAAGGGACAGTTGGGGGTCGCCGAGCGGGTGGTGGCCGATCTGGGTCTGGCCGACCGGATCCCAGTGGCTGCCCTTGCCAAGCAGTTTGAGGAGGTGTTTCGTCCCGGTTCCCCAGATCCGGTCAGCCTGGATCGGGGCTCCGAAGGCCTGTACCTCCTCCAGCGGATCCGGGATGAGTCGCACCGGTTTGCCGTCGACTACCACCGCTTGTTGCGGTCCCGTCGTATGACCGGTTCGGTCCTGGACGGGATCCCAGGTCTGGGCCCGGCCCGGCAGAAGCGACTCGTGGCGGCCTTCGGTGGAGTGCGTGCCGTCCAGCGGGCTTCCCTTGACGATCTACTGGCGCTTACCTGGCTGCCCGATGCAGTGGCCGAGGCCGTCCACGCTGCCGCCCACCAGCCAGCCTGAGAACACCGAGGCGGGACGCTATCCGCCGACGATGCAGGCCACGGCGACCAGTGCGCCGACCACGCCCGCTACCTGACCCCGNCTCATCCGCTCGTTGAGGACCGTACGAGCCAAGATGACTGTGGTGGCCGGATACAGCGAGCTGAGGGCCACGGTGAGGCTGAGCAGCCCGCGGTGTATAGCCATCAGGATGGCGAGGTTGGCCGCCATGTCGAGAAGACCGGCGAAAACAATGGCTGCGCCGCCCTCAGCCCTCTTCGGGATGGGGGATCGCCCGATGCGGAGAAGCAGCAAGAGGGCTAAGCCGGCCGACACGACGCGGGCGCTAACCAGGGGCCAGGGGGTGCTGGCCTCGGTGGTGGCGTCCATAAAGATGTAAAACCCGGCGAACCCCACCCCGGCCAGAAGCGCCTCCAGAATCAGGGTGGGGGGAACACGTATGGCGCCGGCTAGACGCCAGATGCCGGTGCCGCCGGAAATCAGACCGATGGCGACTAGCCCGAGGAGCACTCCGACCACATTCACCGTTGAAAGGCGCTCGCCGTGGGCCACCCCCCACAAGACGGGGAGGACGGCGTTGCTGATGGCGGTCGTCGGCGCAACGACGGCCATCGGACCCCGGCCGAGACAGTGGTAGAGGCAGACGATCCCGACCAGGCCGAACAAACCGGCTAGGGCCCCATAAACCAGGTCCCGACTGGTCACGGCGTCGGCCATGGCCGGAGCAACGGCCAAGATCATGACCAGGCCGATCACGTGGGAAGCAGCCACCACCACCAGTACGTGGGTACGCCGGGCCGCCGTCCCGCCGAAAAAGTCACCGGCTCCGAAGAGGACGGCGGATAGGAGGGCAAGGGCGGCGGCCATGCCGGCGGAGGCTATGGCGCGGCCGACCGGAGGCCGTGGTCGTGGCCGTGTCGCGCGATGCTCGGACCGTGGATGACTACCCACCGGACCCCGACCCGTGGGAGGTCCACGCGACATGGTGGCAGGACGGCTTCACCGATGGTGCCGACGCAGAGTACGTGGAGCAGATCCTGCCCCTGGCCGCCGAGTTGCTGGCCGGCTACGACCGGGTGCTGGACGTAGGTGCCGGGGAGGGCCAGGTCAGCCGGCTGGTAGCGGCCGGTGGGGCCTCGACGGTAGTTGGCGTGGACCCCACGGCGGCCCAAGCCAGTGAGGCGACGGCTCGAGGTGGTGGACCCTCGTACCTTCGAGCCGCAGCGGACGACCTGCCCTTCGACGCAGCGTCGTTCGACGCCGTGGTGGCCTGTCTGGTCTTCGAGCACATCGAGGCCATGGACGAGGCCATCGGTGAGGTAGCCCGGGTGTTGCGACCGGGCGGACGCTTCGCCTTCTTTCTCAACCATCCGCTGCTCCAGACGCCGGGGAGCGGATGGATCGACGACCAGGTCCTAGATCCGCCTGAGCAGTACTGGCGGATAGGCCCCTACCTAGTGGAGTCAATGGAGTTGGAGGAGGTCGACAAGGGGGTCTTCCTGCCGTTCGTTCATCGGCCGCTGAGTCGGTACATAAACGCCCTGGCCGACCACGGCCTAGTACTCCGCCGGATGCACGAGCCGACCCCACCGGACGGGTTTTTGAACCGGGCAGCCGGCTACCGGGCTGCGGTCACCATCCCACGACTCCTAGTCCTCGTGGCCGATCGGACTCNTGGCGGAACGGGCGGCCCCTGAGAGCCGGGGAGGTGCCGTCTACGCTGGTCCCGTGGGCGACCTCTTGTTGATCACCGGCCTCTCGGGNGCTGGGCGAAGTGAGTTNTCGAAAGACCTGGAGGACCTCGGCTGGTTTGTCATCGACCGCCTNCCCCCGGACATCAGCGCCAAGGTGGCAGCNTTGGCCATGGGTGACGGTGGGGCCTGGANCCGGGTGGCCTTCGTGCTCCGGGCCGACACGGTGGGNGGTGAGACCCTGGGAGCGGTGGCCGAGCTGCGGTCTATCGGAGACCGGTTACGTGTGGTCTTTCTGAACTGCTCTACGGAGGCCCTGGTTCGTCGTTATGAGAGCAGCAGGAGACCCCACCCGTTTTCCGAGAACACGGGCCTTGAGGAGGCCATTCGGGCCGAACGAGAGCTAATGGAACCAGTTCGTGCTGCGGCCGACCTGGTACTGGACACCTCTGACATGAACGTGCACGAGCTCCGGGACCGGGTGTCGGCCCTCTACGGAGAGGCTGATGACCGGCCGATGCGGACCACCGTCACGTCATTCGGCTACAAGCACGGCCTGCCGCGCGACGCCGACTTGGTCTTCGATTGCCGATTTCTCCCCAACCCGCACTGGATCCCCGAACTCCGCCCGCTGTCCGGCCTAGACGGTCCGGTCCGGGAGCACGTTCTCGGTCATTCGGTCACCCAGGAGTTCCTAGATCAACTAGAGGACCTGCTGACCATGTTGCTTCCCGCCTACGTGGCCGAGGGGAAGTCCTACCTCTCGGTAGCCCTCGGGTGCACCGGTGGCCGTCACCGGTCAGTGGCCGTAGCTGAGACGGTGGCCGAGATGCTCCGCGGTCGAGGATTCGACCCTGCAGTGAGCCACCGCGACGTCGACCGGTGAGTGCTCCGGGTCGGGTCTGCGCCCTAGGCGGCGGCCACGGCCTGGCCACCAGCCTGCGAGCCATCCGGACATACGCCCAGGAGATGACGGCGGTGGTATCTATCGCCGACGATGGCGGATCCAGCGGCCGGATCCGAGCTGCGGCCGGCGGGCCGGCACCAGGGGACCTGAGACGGTGCTTTGAGGCACTAGGGGGTAGCTCGATGCTGACGGCCGAGATGGGGTGGCGTTTTGAGGGGGGCGAATTGCAGGGCCACGCCCTCGGCAACCTTCTGATCGCTGGGCTAGCTGCCGCTTCGGGCGACCTGGTGGCGGCCCTCGACGAGGTGGGCCGCCTGGTCGGATCTGTGGGACGGGTGCTGCCGGCGACAAGCCGGCCGGTCGACCTGGTCGCTGACACCGGAGACTGGGAGGTCGAAGGTCAAGTCTCGGTGCACCGGGCGGCAGGAATCGTGGAGCTACGCCTGTCGCCATCGGACGTACGGTCGCCGCCGGAAACCGTGACGGCCATCGAGGCCGCCGACCAGGTAGTCCTGGGTCCGGGCTCGCTCTACACCAGCGTCTTAGCGTCCGTTCTGGCCCCCGACGTGGAGGAAGCTCTCGCTCGACGCAGTGGGCCTATGGTGCTGGTAGCCAACCTCTCGGCCGACGTGGAGGGCCCGTGGGCGTTAGAGGACCAGATCCGGATTCTCGCTGACCACGGGGTGCGTCCTGACATGGTCCTGGTCGACGAGTCCTACGGTGAGGACTCGGCGGGACCCGTGGTCCTCTACCGGGCCGCCGTCGCAGTACCGGATGGTGAATCCCACGACCCGCTCCTCTTGGGGAAGGCCCTGGCCCGGTGCACCGCCGCGAACTTGTGACCGTTTTCCACCATGGGAACCGTGTCGTGGGCCGTGTGACCGGCTAGCAATGTAGGGGTTCGGCGTTCCGCCCGGAGGCCCGTCGGCCGTTCTCACCAATTAGCGACGCTCCTGTCGCAGGAGGCAGCACCTTCCATGACCGTTCGTGTCGGAATCAACGGATTTGGCCGGATCGGCCGCAACTTCTTCCGGGCCGCCAGGGCCCGGGGCGCTGACCTGGAGTTCGTTGCCGTCAACGACCTCGGCTCTATCGAGACCATGGCCTTCCTGCTCGGTAACGACTCGGTCCACGGCCGCCTTGACGCAAAAGTGCGGGCCACCCGGGACGGCATTGTGGTCGACGGCCAGAAGATCCGGGTCCTGTCGGAGCGCGACCCCGGAAACCTGTCTTGGGGCGACCTGGGTGTGGAGGTGGTCGTCGAGTCAACAGGCTTCTTTACGGCTCGGGACAAGGCCGCGCTCCACCTGGCGGGCGGGGCAAAGAAGGTCATCATTTCGGCTCCATCGGGGGACTGCGACGCCACGTTCGTGGTCGGAGTAAACGATGACGACTACGACCCGGCGAAACACCACGTGGTCTCCAACGCCTCGTGTACCACCAACTGCTTCGTGCCCATGATCAAGGTTCTGGACGACGCCTTCGGGGTGGAGCAGGGCTTCATGACTACCACCCACGCTTACACCGGAGACCAGAGCCTCGTGGACGGACCCCACAGTGACCTGCGTCGGGCCCGCGGGGCGGCCGTGAACATCGTTCCGACGTCGACGGGAGCCGCCCGAGCCACCAGCCTGGTCATGCCCAAGATGAAGGGAAAGTTGGATGGCATCTCGCTGCGTGTCCCGATCCCCGACGGTTCGATTACCGACTTTGTGGGCACGCTGAGGAAAAATGCCACCGTCGAACAGGTCAACGCAGCGTTCGCCGCAGCGGCGAAGAGCGGCCCGCTGGCCAAGGTCCTCGACTACAGCGAGGAGCCGCTGGTCTCGGCCGACATCGTCGGCCGACCAGCCTCATGCACCTTTGATGCCGGCCTGACAATGGCCGTGGGCAAGATGGTGAAGGTCTGCGGCTGGTACGACAACGAGATGGGTTACTCAACGCGCCTCGTCGACCTGGTGAAGATCGTCGGCACCCGCCGCACGAAGAAGGCCCAGGCCGGCAGGCGGAGGTAGCGGACTCGCCCCGAGCGAAGATCGCCCATGGACCTTCCCCGACTAGAGGATCTCGGCGACCTGCAAGGACAGCGGGTGCTAGTCCGCTGCGACTTCAACGTTCCGATGGCTGATGGAGCCATCGTCGACGACCTACGGATTCGTGCAGCACTGCCGACCTTGCGGTACTTGGTCGACGCCGGGGCCCAGGTCACCGTCTGTTGTCACTTGGGACGCCCGAAAGGTCAACCGGACCCCGCCTACTCAATGGACCCGATCCGAAAGCGTCTGGCAGATCTGGCCCCCACAGTCGACCTGTTGGAGAACCTACGGTTTGACCCCGGAGAGGCCGCCGATGACCCATCGTTCACCGAACGTCTCATCGAGGGCCAAGACGCCTACGTGAACGACGCATTTGGGGCGTCACACCGGGCCCACGCCTCGGTAGTGGGACCACCCCGTCACCTCCCNTCAGCTGCCGGACGCCTCCTGGCCCGCGAGGTTGAGGTCCTCGGAGGACTTCGTACCACGGCCCGCCGACCCTTCGTTGGGATCATGGGCGGGGCCAAGGTAAGCGACAAACTCGGCGTGCTCGAGGCGCTTCTCGATGTGGTCGATGAGCTGATCGTGGGCGGCGGGATGTGCTTCACCTTTCTGGCCGCCCGGGGAGCGACCGTGGGCTCGTCGCTCCTGGAGGAGGACATGGTCGACACCTGTACCCGCCTCCTGGACTCCGGCGCCCCGATCCGCCTTCCGCTGGACATCACGGCCCTCGGACCGGGGGGCCGTGTCGGTGACCCGTCCGCAGGTGGAGAGGTACGACAGGTCGGAACATCAATTCCGGACGGATGGATGGGTCTGGACATTGGACCCGGATCGGCCGTCGAGTTCTGCGATCTGATCGCCGAGGCCCGGACCGTTCTGTGGAATGGTCCGATGGGGGTGTTTGAGGATGA
>JGI26059J44795_1000172_pt1 | contig 11594 bp, 10 predicted proteins | sample MarorgKNORR_S2LV_2_FD_44795 | JGI IMG/M metagenome (IMG submission 44795)
GAGGTCGTCGAACGACACGCCGCTGCCCAGTCGGTACATCATCTCCAGCTGTTCGCTGTCCAGGACCCACTTGGCGTAGGACTGGCACATGGCGCTCTCCAAGTAGCCGGTGGTGGACAGCACGAAGTTGGTGCCGGCCATGAGCACGCCGTACATGTTGCGGGCCGCCTCATAGCCGGCCTGGGCGTCAACCATCTTGGAGCTAGAGCAGGATCCGCTGCATCGCGACGGCAGCCCATAGTGGCGGGCCATCTGAGCGGTGAGCAGGTTCATGTGGCAGACCTCCGGCGTGCCGGCCTGCGGGGCGCCGGTCTTCATAGAGACCGTGGACACCCACTGGCCGTAAAGGGCGGGGGCACCAGCCCGGACCAGTTGCGAGAACGCCACGCCGGTCAGGGCCTCGATGTTGACCTGGATGACGGCGCCCACCGTCGAGGCCGGTGTGGAGGCACCGCCCAGCACGAAGGGACTGAACAGGGTGGCCTGGTTGGCCGCCGCGAACACCCGGACGCTGTCCAGCATGGTCTTGTCCCAGACGAGGGGAGTGTTGCCGTTGGCCAGGCAGGTCATGACCGTGGTGTCGCGCACGACGTCCTGGCCGAAGACGATCCCCGCCATGTGCAGGCTGTCCTCGGCCCGCTCCTTTGACGTCACGGCCCCCATGAACGGCTTGGACGAGTAGGTCAGCAGGTTCTGGGTCATGTAGAGGTGTCGCTTGGGGACCGGGACGTCCATCGGCTCGCAGACCACGCCGCCCGACATGTGCAGGGCCGGCGACAGGTGGTTGAGCTTGGTGAAATTCTTGAAATCCTCCAGGGTCCCTGGGCGCCGGGTGCCGTCCAGACCCAGGACGTACGGGGCGCCGTAGGACGGCGTAAAGATGGTCTTTCCGTTACCTACCGTCACTGTGTGGGTCGGGTCCCGGGCCACCATGGTGTACGAAGAGGGGGCGGTGCCGACGAGGGCCATCAGATGCTCGCGGTCGAGGCGCACCCGGGCGCCGTCCACGGCAGCTCCGGCGTCTCGCCACAAGGCCAGGGCGTCGTCACAGCGGAACTCCACTCCGACCTCCTCCACGACGTCCATCGAAGCGTCGTGTATGACCTGCACCTGGTCGTCGGATAGCAGGTTTACCCATGGGATTCGGCGTTCCAGCTCAGGAAGCCAGGAGCGGGTCCTGGTGCGGCGCTTAGCGGCTCGGGCGTCACGTCCCCGCCGGACGCGACCCAGTTCAGGTTCGACTGAGGTATCGGTCATCGGGGCTCCGGGGCGCGTCTCACCGGGGGATGCTCCCCATGATCGGACCCAAATGCAAGGCCGGCGTGGATTGTCGGGGGTGGCGACCGCTGCGAGACTCCGCCCGTGTCCGACGCTCCTACTTCCGATCCGATCCGTGCTGGGCGCGGAGCTCTCGGCCACCTGCGGGTTGCGGACTTCAGTCGGGTTCTGGCCGGTCCCATGGCGACAATGGTGCTGGCCGACCTGGGGGCGGACGTGGTCAAGGTCGAACAGCCTGGCGTGGGCGACGAGACGCGCACCTGGGGCCCGCCGTGGTGGGGGGACGGCGAGGAGGCGGCCAGTACCTACTACCTGGGCCTGAACCGCAACAAACGCAGCATCGCCCTGGACCTACGGGACCCCGACGACCTGGACGTAGCCAGCCGCATCGCCCTAGGGGCCGACGTGGTGGTCGACAACTTCCGGGTTGGGACGATGGCCCGGTTCGGCCTCGACCGGGACTCGTTGGCCGAGCGGAGGCCGGACCTCATCACGTGTTCGGTAACCGGCTTCGGCAGCACAGGGAAGGGTGCCGAATTGGCCGGATACGACTTCCTCGTACAGGCCATGAGCGGCGTGATGGCCATAACCGGTCGGGCTGAGGGCGAGCCGACAAAGGTTGGGTCGGCCGTGGTCGACAAGCTCACCGGGCTCTACGCGGCGATTGCCATCCTGGCCGCCGTGGAGGAGCGTCGGGTCAGTGGCCTCGGCCAGCATGTCGAAGTGTCACTGATGGGCTCGGCCCTGGCCGGGCTACTGAACGTGGGTTCGAGCCATGTGGTGGCTGGCACCGACCCGGTTCGGCAGGGCAACCGCCACCCGTCCATCGTCCCGTATCAGCCCTATCGCACGGCCGACGGGGTACTGGCCGTCGCGGCAGCCAGCCCGTTGCTGTGGGAGAAGCTCTGTACGGCGCTGGACCGGGAGGTCTGGCTGACTGACGAGCGGTTCGCCAACAACGAGGCTCGTATGGTTCATGCTGACGAGCTGGAAGCCGAGATTGAGGGTGCCTTGGCCGAGAGGTCGACGGCCGAGTGGCTGGAGTGCCTGCGGGCCGCTGGCATTCCGGCTGGCCCCATCAACACGGTCCGCGGGGCATTTCGGGACGCCGCCGAGCTGGGCTTGGACCCGGTCGACGAATTAGATGATGGGGGAACGACGGGTGGTCGGCCGGGGCCGTTCCGTTCGGTTCGGTCGCCTATCCGGATGTCGGCCACCCCGCCGACGGTTCGCCGTCGACCACCGAACAACGATGAGCATGGCCGGGAGGTGCGCTCCGAAGTGGAGGACTGACCGTGCCGGCCGCTCAGCCGGTCGGATTAGGGCTCGATGATGTTATAGAAGCGCGGGAACGGCGTTACGCAAGCGAACAGGGATCGGAGGCCATTCACGTTGCCCTCGGCAACCAGCGAACCGTCGTCCAGCAAGGCGTCAATAGTGGCGCCCTCAGCGATCATGCGCTCGATGGCCGCCCGGTCGCCTCGGACCATCACGTCGGGCGTGGGGTAGGTCCGGTTGGGGACGGAGTGCATAGTCCCGTTTGAAAGCTCGATCCGCACCGCGGTGTCCTGGTCGGTGATGTGCCAGTTCACGGCCAGTGGGCCGACGGCCACGGCGGCCGGTCCGTCCAGTGAGGCGGCGATGAGATCGAAGGCCTGTTGGAGGTCCATGCCGGTGACCAGCTCGGGGCGGGGCCGGCTCGTCGACTCAAGGGTCAGCGAGCCGTTGCGCAGTTCCTGGGCCCCGGTTAGGTAGATGTCACGCCACGGTCCGCTTTCGGCCCGGTAGGCCAGTTGTTCGAAGGCGTCGGCCTGTAATAGGCGGGCTTCTTCACAACTCGGGTCGGCGAACACGGCATGCCGGAGGACTTCAGCCACCCAACGGTGGTCGCCGGCCTCGTAGGAGACCCGGGCTTGTTCCAGTAGATGGTCCATGCCCCCCATGAAGTCCACGTAGCGATTTCCGGCCTCCACCGGCTCGTACGGCTCGAGGCTGGAGGGGTGGCCGTCGTAGAAGCCGAGGTAGCGCTGGTAGACCGCCCGGACGTTGTGGCTGACCGTGCCGTAGTAGCCGTGGCACAGATAGTCATCCCATAGGCCGGGCGGAAGGTCGATAGCCGCCGAGATTTCGTTCGGGGTGTGCCCCAGGTTGATGAGCCGCATCGCTTGATCGTGTAGCCACCGGTAGAGATCACGTTGGCGGGTCAGGTAGCCCCGGACCGCCTCACCACCCCAGTGGGGCCATCCATGACTGGCGAACACCACGTCGGACACCTCACCCCAACGGTCTAGGGCCTCATCGATGTAGCGGCTCCACATGAGGGCATCGCGAACGAGGGCTCCTCGCAGGGTAAGCACGTTGTGCATGGTGCCGGTGCAGTTCTCGGCCATGCACAGGGCCCGGTGTTCGGGAAAATAGAAGTGCATCTCGGCTGGCGCCTCGGTCTCCGGAGTGAGTTGGAACTCCACCCGGATGCCATCCAGCACCAGTTCCTGGCCGGTTTCGGTGATCTCGATGGTCGGCGGGACCAGCGCCGAGGATCCGGTGGGCACGCCCTTTCCCAGCCCCTGGTCGACGTGTCCCTGTTCGTCCCAGGGGAGGAGCATCCCAAACTGGTACATGGCCCGTCGGCCCATGGCTGGCCCGGCCANCANGTTCTCGGCCACTGCCTCTCGGAGGAACCCTTCCGGGGCCACGATCGGAACCTCGCCGGCGTCGATGCGCTCCTGTTCCACCATGCCGAGAATCCCACCGAAGTGGTCGACGTGGGAGTGGGTGTAGATCACAGCGGTCACTGGACGAGACCCAAGGTGCTCAGTAACGAGCTCGAAAGCTGCCCGGGCCGTCTCGGTGGTGGTCAGCGGGTCGATTACCACCCACCCCTCATTGCCTCGGATGAAAGTTGCGGTCGAGGTGTCGAAGCCTCGTACCTGGTAAAAGCCGTCGATCACCTCATAGAGGCCGTGTTGGGCGTTGAAGCCGGCCTGGCGCCAAAGCGACGGGTTGACGGTGTCGGGGCATGGCCCTTGGACGAAGTCCGACTTCGAGAGGTCCCAGGAGATAGGCAGCCACGGGTTCGGGTGGATCTTCTCGATGACCGGCTCGGTCCTGGTGGCGATGAAGCCCTGAGCCACATCGGCTGCGTCGGTGCCGTCGTCGGGCGGCAAGGAGGCGCCGAAGGCCTCGAGGTCGGCTCGCACGAAGGACGTAGCGGGCTTCTTGGCCCGTAGGTCATCGGTCATGGGACCTCCTCGGAGATCGGGGCCGTCGGAGTCGGTCAGGGGCTGGAGAAGACGGGACCGGTGTGGCCCAGCATGGGCACCGGCCCGGGGCCGTCCTGGTAGCGGTTTAACTCGAAGCGGCCGACGACGAAGTGATGGACCTCGTCGGGGCCGTCGGCTAGCCGGAGGGTGCGTTGCTGGGTGTACATCCGAGACAGAGGGGTCCACTGGGAGACCCCAGTGGCTCCATGCACCTGGATGGCCTCGTCGATGATCCGGCAGACCCGCTCGGGCACCATGGCCTTCACGGCGCTGATCCACACCCGGGCCTCAGCGTTACCCATGGTGTCCATGGCCCTAGCGGCTCGCAGGACCATCAGCCTCATGGCCTCGATCTCGATTCGGGCCCGGGAGACCACCTCCATGTTCTTGCCCAGGTGGGCGATGGTCTTCCCGAAGGCCTCGCGGTGCAGGCCCCGCCGGCACATGAGCTCGATGGCCCGCTCGGCGGCCCCGATTGAGCGCATGCAGTGGTGTATGCGTCCCGGCCCGAGTCGCATCTGGGAGATTTCGAAGCCCCGACCCTCGCCGAGCAGGATGTTCGACGCCGGGACCCGGGCGTCGTCGAAGGTGATGTGCATGTGACCGTGGGGAGCGTCGTCGTCGCCGAACACATGCATCGGGTGGTCGATGGTGACCCCCGGGTTGTCGATAGGGACGAGGATCTGCGACTGCCGGCGGTGTGGGGGACCGTCGGGGCTGGTCTGCACCATGGTGATCATTACCTTGCACCGGGGGTCGCCGGCACCCGAGATGTAGTACTTGGTCCCGTTAATCACCCACTCCTCGCCGTCCAGGACGGCCCGGCAGGCAATGTTCTTGGCGTCCGAGGAAGCCAAGTCGGGTTCGGTCATGGCGTAGGCCGACCGGATCTCGCCGTTCAGGAGGGGCTCTAGCCACNGCTCCTTCTGCTCCGGGGTGCCGACCCGCTCCAAGACCTCCATNTTCCCGGTGTCGGGGGCCGAGCAGTTNAGNCTTTCCGAAGCCAGGGGGTTCTTCCCCAGTTCAGCAGCGATGTAGGCATAGTCCAGGTTGGACAGGCCCTCGCCGGTCTCGGCGTCGGGAAGGAAGAAGTTCCACAGGCCGGCCCGTCGGGCCTCGGCCTTGAGCTCCGCCAGGATGTCCAGCTGCCCCGGGTGGTATCCCCAGTGGTCGGTGCGCTCGGCCCCGAGCCGGTGGAACTCGAGAGTGACCGGCTCCACCTCGTCGGCGATAAACGACCGGACCTGGTCGTAGAGAGGCCGGGCCCCATCGGACATGGTCAGGTCCAGCGATGGGTCGCTCGGGTCATCGATGTGCAGGCCGGGGCCAGTGACCATGAGTTGGATCCTCCGAGGATTGGTCGGGGGCGAACCTAGGCGGTCTGGTAGATGGTCTCCCCAGCGGGCATGATGCGCGCCATGGGAGTAGCTGACGAGGTATTGGGGCTGTTCGCCACCCAGGGTTCCAATAGCTACACCGAGCAGGTGACCATGGAGGAGCACGCCTGTCAGGCAGCGACGCTGGCCCGGGCTGAAGGGGCATCCGACGCCCGGGTGCTGGCCGCCTTGCTCCACGACATCGGCCACTTCCTGGATGAGCCCGACTCCGAGTTCGGGGTAACCGACCACGGTACGTCGGGTGGGGTGTGGCTGGCCGAGCGGTTCGTGGAGGAGGTCAGCGAACCTGTTCGGCTCCACGTGGCCGCCAAGCGGTACCGGTGCTTCGTCGACCCCGGCTACCAGTCTCGGCTCAGCTCGGCTTCGGTGGGAACGCTTCGCCTCCAGGGAGGCCCGATGTCGACCGACGAAGCGGAGGCCTTCGAGGCCGAGCCGTACGCCGACGGGGCTCTGGCCGTCCGGTCTTGGGACGATGGGGGAAAAGTTGACGGTCTAGACGTTCCCCCGTTGGCCGCGTGGCAGACGCTGCTGGAGGACCCGAGGTTCCACCGGTGAGCGGCCTTTCAGTCACCTCGGTGTTGCCCGACGAGGTGACGGTGGAGTTGTCCGGGGGTCCGGCCCGGTTTCACGCCATCTGGCTGCGGGACAACGCGCGGGACGATGCCTCGCGTCACACCGGCAACGACCAGCGCCTATTCGACGTGACCGAATTGCCCGACCACGTGGTGGTCCGGGCCGCTGAGGTGGTGGACGGCCAGCTGCGGGTGGAGTTCGAACCGGATGGGGCGATCAGTACCTATGGCGCGGCGTGGCTGGAGGCCCACCGCTACGACGGACCGATCGATATCTCGCCATCGGTGGCTGTTCCCTGGTCGGCCGATGGGTTCGTCGTGCACCGCCTGTCGTGGAGGGACCGCGGAGACATGACGGTCCGTGTCGAGGCCGACGGAGCCTTGATGCGCGACGGCCTGGTCGTGGTGCACGGCCTGGCCACCGGCCAAGACCCTGGAGTCGGCATCAGGGACGTGGCCGGCCTGTGGGGTCCGATCCGGCCGACCAACTACGGCGAGGTCTTCCACGTGCGGGCCCAGGCCGACCCGGTGAACCTGGCTTTCACGCCACGTGCCCTAAACGTGCATACCGACAACCCGTACCGCCGTCCGGTTCCCGGCTACCAGCTGCTGCACTGCCTGGTAGCCAGCGGGAGCGGTGGGGTGACCGTCCTGGTCGACGGATTCCGGGCCGCCGAGGTGCTGCGTCACGAGGATCCAGAGGCGTTCGCCGTGTTGGCTGGCCGACGAGTGCCCTTCCGGTGGGCGGGGGATGGATTCGATCTGCGGAATCGGTCGGCGCTAGTCGAGGTGGACGATCAGGGCGAGGTACGAGCCGTGCGGTACAACAACCGGTCAGCGGCTCCCTTCGACCTGCCTTACGACGAAATGGCCGGGTTCTACGAGACCTACCGCACCTTCGCCCGGATACTGCACCGACCAGAACTCGAGTTGCGGTTCACCCTGACCCCCGGCGAGTGCTTGGTGTTTGACAACGAACGCATCCTGCACGGCCGGGACGGCGAGGCCGATCCGGACCGGTATCTCCAGGGCTGCTACCTGGACCGAGACTGGGTCCACGGGAGGGTTACCCCACTCCCCGACTGACCAATCATCTTCTAATAACCTGTGTAACACGGAAACTGTGATACACATAAACACGTGGCAAACCTGACCCTGGCCATCGACGACGACCTTCTCCACCGAGCCCGGGTGCGGGCCGCCGAACAGGGCACCTCAGTCAACGCGGTGGTCCGAGATCTGTTGGTCGCATATTCGGCCGCCGACCGGGTGGAAGCGGCGCGCCGCCGCCTGGTGGCCCTCTCCGTCTCATCGGCCGCCGGGTCCGGGGGGCGACCGATTGTTCCCAACGGCCCGTGAGCCGTACTTTCATCGACGCTTCGGTTCTCGTCCGGCTGTTTGACGACGACGCCCCCGAGCGCCAGGCAGCGGCCCGGGCGTTAGTGGGCGCTACCGACGGGTCGGCCCTGGTCGTGTCGGGTCCCGGCCTGGCCGAGTTCCACCACGTGGTGACGGCCCTCCTAGCCCGACCACTTCAATCGATAGTGGCCGGCCGGGCCTTGGCTGAGCTGGCTGAGTTGACCGTGGTGCCGGCGGACGCCTCGCTGGTTCTGGCCGCTGCCGACACTGCGTCCGAACACGACCTAACCGTTCGGGACGCTCTGGCTGTCGAGGCGGCGGTGGTCGGTGGCTGTGACCGCATGGTCACCGAATCTCTCCCCGTGGGCACTGTGGTCCGGGGCGTTCGAATCGAGGATCCAGCGGTGGGAAACAATTCGTGATTTGGGGTATGGCCGATGACGTTGGGAGGTTCGTATGAAGAAGATCAACGGGTTGGTTTGTCACGACGTGGATGCACACGGCATCCGTATCCATGTAGCCGAGATCGGAGAGGGCCCGCTGGTGCTGTTCGTGCACGGGTTCCCCGAGTCCTGGTACTCGTGGCGGAACCAGCTTCCAGCCGTGGCCGCAGCTGGTTACCGAGCAGTGGCCATTGACGTCCGTGGTTATGGGTCCTCAGAGGCCCCNGAGGCGATCGATGCGTACCGGCTGGTCGATCTGGCCGGTGACTGCGTCGGAGTNNTCGAAGCCCTTGGAGAGTCGGAAGCGGTCATCGTTGGTCACGACTGGGGTTCGCCCATCGCCAGCACGGCTGCACTCCTACGCCCCGACATGTTTCGGGCGATGGCCCTGCTCAGCGTGCCGTACACCCCTCGGAACGAAGTGCGACCGAGCGACTTCTTCCAATCCCTCGGAGGGNAGGATGTCTTCTACATCGACCACTTTCAGGAGCCGGGCGTGGCCGAGGCNGAGATCGCCGCCGATCCGGTCGCCTGGTTGGGCGCCTTCTACCTCAACGCCTCGGGCGGAGCTCCGGAGTCGGCACCCGGTGAACCANCCCGGTTCTTCACCAAACCCGGAGGTCGGCTNGTGGANCGTTTGGCGCCGTGGACCGGGCCATTGNCCTGGCTCTCCGCCGAAGACCTAGCGTTCTACGCCAGCGAGTTCGCCCGTGCTGGGTTCTCGGGAGGCCTGAACCGGTACAGGTGCATGGACCGTGACTGGCTTGACCTCCGGGCTTGGCACGGAGCGAAGATTCGACAGCCCTCATTGTTCATCGGCGGGGAGAAGGATGGGCCGACAGCTTTTGGCGCTGGCAGCATCGCACGGTTCCCGGAGACCCTTCCGGGCCTGCACGCCTCAGTAATCCTCCCGGGTGTCGGTCACTGGATTCAACAGGAGGACGCTGAGGGGACTAACGCTGTTGTCCTGGGGTTCCTTAACGAACTGAGCTGAGCCGACACGTAGGGAGAAGCGGGCTGGAGACGTCGCCTAGGGTTTCTTCATGGGAAGGGGCGATCACGGCCGGTTGACCCGCTCGCTGGGCCTCCGCCACGTCTTCGCCCTCTCCACGGGGGCCATGCTCTCCTCCGGCCTGTTCCTGCTTCCCGGCCTGGCAGCCTCCAAGGCGGGACCGGCCGCGGTGGTGGCCTACCTGCTGGCCGGGGTCNTGGCTGTGCCAGCCATGCTTAGCGTGTCGGAGCTCGCTACGGCCTTGCCCAAGGCNGGAGGTGCCTACTACTTCCTGGAGCGGGCGCTGGGGCCGGCGGTGGGNACGGTGGCCGGCTTTGGTACCTGGCTCTCNCTGGTCCTCAAGGACGCCTTCGCCATGGTTGGGATGAGCGCCTACNTGGTGCTGATTCTGGACGTGGACGCCACGAAACTGGCGCTGGCGCTGATCGCCCTGTTCACGCTGGTGAACGTGATCGGATCCAAGGCCAGTGCCTCGGTGCAGTTGGCCCTCGTGGTGGTGGTTCTGGCCATTATGGGCTGGTTCATCGTGGACGGGCTATTTGAGACAGCGTCGGCTGGGTTCGACGGGTCGAACCTGGATCCCTTCTTCGCCTCCGGGGCCAGTGGGTTGGTGGCGGTTGTTGGCCTGGTCTTCGTCTCCTACGGGGGCCTGACCAAGGTGGCCAGCGCCGCCGAGGAGGTCGACGATCCGTCTCACCGCATCCCGCTGGGTATGGCCCTGTCCCTGGCTGTGGCCACCACCCTGTACACCTTGGGCGTACTGGTCACGGTGGCTGTTGTGCCGGCCGACGTGCTTCACGGCGACCTAGCGCCTATCCACACGGCGGCCGAGACGGTGCTGCCAAAGATCGGGGTGTGGCTGGTCGTGGTGGCCGCCCTGGCTGCCTTCGCCTCGGCGGTCAACGCCGGGATCTTGGCTGCCGCCCGCTACCCGATGGCCATGGCCCGCGACGGCCTGCTTCCGGCCTGGATGGGCGGCCTTAGCCGCTTCGGTACCCCGGCGGTCGGCGTGGTCCTGACCGGTGCCGCCATTGCCGGGGTGGTGGTGGCCTTTGACGCCGAGGCCATCGCTAAGTTGGCCAGTGCCTTCGTGCTGCTGACTCTTGGTTTGGTGAACCTGGCTGTCCTGGTCCTGCGGGCCTCAGAGATCCAGTCCTACGCCCCCGCCTTCCGGTCTCCGCTGTATCCATGGACACAGTTGATCGGCATCGCCGTGTCGGCCTTCCTAATCTTCTCAGCTGGGCATTGCCGCACTGGTGTTCATAGGGGTGGTGGCCGCCGTGGGTTGGGCTTGGCACCACCTGTACGCCACGCCCCGTACCGACCGGGCGGGCGCCATCCTGCACGTCTTCCGTCGGTGGGGGCGGGACGCCGACGACCTCCTGGACCGGGAGATCAGCGCGGCCATGGCCGGACACGGCCTCCGCAGCAACGACGACTACGCGGGCCTCATCGCCAGGGCCGTGGTGCTCTCCATCCCAGCCGGCACCGACATCGCTGAGGCGGCCGGTCGGGCGTCCAGCGTGCTGTCGGACCGCATTGGGGTGCCTACCGAACGCGTCACCGAGCGGGTGCCTACCGAACGCGTCACCGAGCGGTTCCTTGACACCGGCTCGCTGTGGATCCAGCCGTCGGACGACCACCCCACGGCTACCCCGGTGGCTCTATTCGACGCCATTGACACCGACCAGTTGGTCATCGTCCGGGCGTCCTCCGGCATCCGGATCCCAGCGGCTTGGGGCGGGTCCGGAGAGCTGGTCAACGCTCTGTTCTTTCTGGCCGGGACGTCGTCGGATCCCGGTCGGTCGCTGCGACTTGCCGGTGAACTGGCCGGCTTCCTCCACACCGGAGCCCGGGCCTGCGGCCAGGCGTCCACCGAGGCCGAGGTCAAGTCTTCACTGCTTCCCGACCGAGCCGTCCGCCAGTACGCCTTGCTACCCGAAGGTCTGGACTCCGGCCTGATCGGCCGACGAGTGGGGGGGTTGCACCTGCCCGAGGGCGCCGAGGTGGCGGCAGTGACCCGTTTCGGGGTGCCACTGGACGTGGACGACACCCTGGTCCTGGAGGCCGACGACCAGATCACGATCGTGGGCCCGGAGAGCGCAATGCCGGCCCCGGGTGACCCGGCCCCCCTGGGCTGAGGTCGACCGGTCAGGTCAGGAGCAGACGGCGTACCTCTGCGGCTCCAGCCACCCGATTGGCGTCGGTAGCCGCGATAGGCGCCAGATTGATGTCCCGGGCTCCGGCTTCCAGGTAGGGACGGAGCCGGT
>JGI26059J44795_1000184_pt1 | contig 11216 bp, 13 predicted proteins | sample MarorgKNORR_S2LV_2_FD_44795 | JGI IMG/M metagenome (IMG submission 44795)
GATGATGCCAAATCAACAGGAGTTGATGCTTGATGGGCGGCTATGGCGACGTTCAGATGATTGACGAGAACGGCCTCCGGGTGGATGGTCGTGGCCCCGCTGACATTAGGCCTGTGTCTATAGAGACCGGCGTGATTCCGGTTGCGGATGGCTCAGCTCGCGTGATTTGGGGGACCAACCACGCTGTAGCAGCGGTTTACGGCCCGATGGAGGCCCATCCGAGGAAGATTCAGCGTCAGGACCGAGCGGTGCTCGACGTGCGCTACAACATGGCACCGTTCTCCACCACCGACCGAATGAGGCCCGGCTTCAACCGACGCAGCCGGGAAATCAGCAAGGTCACAGCCGATGCGCTAGAGAGCGTCGTACTCCTCGAGATGTATCCTCGGTCGAAGATTCGGATCGAGATAGAGATTCTAACCGCAGAAGCCGGTACCAGGTGTGTCGGCTTAACTGCAGCATCAGTCGCTCTCGCCCATGCAGGGATTCCCATGACTGACATGGTGGTCTCCGTCGCTTCCGGCAAGATCAACGATGTCGTTGTTTGCGATTTGAACAAGGAGGAAGATAACTACGGCGAGGCGGACCTGCCCATGGGCATACTGCCAAACACCGGGGAACTTGTATTCTTGCAGATGGATGGCGACCTCTCGCCAGCCGAGTTCCAAGAGGCATGGGATTACAACATGGAAGCAGCGTTGGTGGTACATCAGATAATGGTCGAAGCGCTCAAAGGAGGTGATGCGTGATGGCAATCCCGCTCGTTCCACAACTATTGCGTGCTCATTTGGCTGAGTTGGCTGAGAACGATCAGAGACACGATGGGCGTGCTCGCTGGGATTCTAGGGAAACCGAACTTGAGCTCGGTGTCCTTCAGAATGCCGAAGGATCTGCAAAGGTCAGGATGGGTGACACCATCGTATACGCTGGCGTCAAATTCCAAATCATGACCCCATACCCGGATCGTCCCAATCAGGGCGGCCTCATGTGCAGCGCTGAGATAAGGCCAGTGGCAGGACGTAACTGGGAGCCGGGCCCACCCAGCCCCGAGTCGATAGAACTCGGCAGAGTGGTAGATCGAGGGATTAGGGAGTCTGGATGCATTGACGTCGACAACCTCTGTATCATCCCAGGGGAGAAGGCTTGGCAGGTCATTCTGGACCTGTTCGCAATCTCTGATGACGGTAACCTCTTCGACGCCTTTGCTTTGGCTGGAATTGCGGCATTGAAGACCGCAATGCTACCTGAGGTAAGGTTCGAAATGAGTGACACTGACAGACCACTTCCTGTATCCAAGACGCCCACGATGTGCTCCTACCACAAGGTCGGCGGCCGCTTCGTGTACGACGCTGATGGAAAGGAGGAGCTCGGAGGTGATGAGCGCATACACATCACACTCGGCGACGATGGGCACGTCCACTCGCTTCAGAAGGGACTAAAGGGCATATTCACGGCGGACGAATTCGCTGAAATTATGGAGCATGCGCAGGGCAGATGCGAGGAACTACGGCAGATGATATTGAGAGCAGAGGGTTGATTTCATGGCGAAGAGGACTCAGAAGTCTGGCAGCACTGCGCGTTTTGGAGCAAGATACGGTGTCAGCGTGCGCAGGAGGGCCGGCTCCGCACTCAAGAAAAAGTCCAGACACTATACCTGCCCAGTGTGCCATTATCAGAAGGTGCGTAGGAAGGCTGCAGGCATTTGGGAGTGCCGAAAGTGCAATCACACTTTTACAGGGGGTGTCTGGGAACCATTCACGAGGGCCACCGATTCCAATAACAGAATCATCCGTCGTTCGATGGAGGGTGCTACGGCGACCGACATGACAGTAATCGCGCAGCAGGCGGCGCTTGACTATGAGAGAAAGCTCTCCGAGGTTGAGTACGATGATTCCGAGGAAGAGTAAGTCCCAACTCGTGCTGAGGCTGACGCACGAGGACGCGGAGGCTCTCGCCGCTGCCTTGACCACCGAAGCCGACTTCAGCATCACTGACGGCACACTGGAGGTCTTAGAGAGCGCTGGTACCCTAGTAGACCTCAGGGCTCGGTGGAACACTCTCATGCGTGGGTTAATCGCATCCGAACTCGTCCTAGGAGTCGCAGGTGATGACGAATGACGGATGAAGGGGTCTCGGTACAGGACCTGCAAGGCGTAGCACAGGAGCTACAACTCGTACGCTCGCAGCTGCAAGCCATTACTGCGCAGGTCAACGAAATCTCCCTGACGATTGAGGCCTTGGAGGCCAGGATCCCTCTAGGCCAGTATACAGAGCGGTTGGAAATCTGCTCCTCGAGGTCGATGACAGAGAGACTCTTGCCAATGAGTTGGGAGAATCGATGTCGACGTTCGAGAGCCACGCAGGAAGGCTGGTAGAGAGAGAATCCGCGTTGGTCTCGCAGTACGAGGAGATGGCGAAGTCATTCGAGTCTCAGTGAGGTCAGATATGGACGGCGCGGGTTCGGCCGAATCGCGCCTACAAGGGGATTTCCTCAAGTTCAGGCAATCCCTAGGAAAGGGGGAAATCGAAGGTGCTATGCTCGAGTCCGTCAGCATCCTCGAACGCTCGAGGTCCAAGGAGGAGAGGGCCCCGGTCATCGAGGCACTGGTTCGCATGGAGCGTGCGTTGCACGGATCCGGCGACCCGGCATTCGTCGGCACCGAGCTAAGGTGGTGCGTAGATAGGATGAATGCAGTGTCCCCTGGGTCGGCTAATCACGGTATCTGCCTGCTCAACCTCGCAGCATGGCACAGGAACCGCGGGGAGACCATGATGTCCCTGTCCACACACTCGGACATTTCTTTGTCACATGGACACCCCAACGAGGTAGTCGGACTATCCCGGTTGGAGGTGTCGAGGATTATGGCCAACTTAGGCGACCTCGACCCCGCGATGAGGCACCTCTGGACAGCGAGGCAGTGTCTATCAGACTCTGGAATGGTACCTGAGGCCCTGTCCGCATCACTTGAGTGGCTGAACCTAGCGCTTGAGGAGGTAGACAGCGAATCCCCGAGGATGTCGGCACGCATCGCGGAGGCAACCCCAAGGAACGATCCGGGAAGGTCTTGGGTGGCTTCGAACCCCGATGACGTAAGAGAGGTCGTCGAGACCCTGATGCCCGTACTGCTGTCGGATGTCTCAGGCGAGGAGCGCAGGGACATCGGGCTGCTTCTGGATGCGGCCGAGGCACTGGGAGAGGAGTCGTGGCCGAACGAGGTCTCGCGTCTGTCAGCAGAGATTCAGGACCCGAGAGTCTTGGATGCACTCCAGTCGTGACTCAGCAACCTCTCAATCTCCTCGGTTCCCCAGCCAACGTCTCGCGGGATTTGCATGCACCAACCTACTTCCTCAATCCTAGGGTCATCGGACTGCCATGGTTCCGGCCCCGGCTCCTCATCGACCTCCACCCAAACCACGTGACCCCCTTCCACGATATGGGAGTCGTATGCCTTCGCCGTCCCGAGTAACCCCGTTTCCTCGAACAACTCCCTCAGGGCGCCTTCCTCGATTTCCTCGCCTTCCTCAAGCTTGCCGCCGGGCAATTCCCATCCTCTTTGAGAATCTCGCACCATGATCCAACAAGCCCCCTCATATTCGGCGGCCGTAGTGGTCCACGCTAGGACGAACGATCCAGTCAAGCCAGTTCCCCCTTGATTGCCTCCGCCAGCTTGANCGCCCCCTCGACTCCCTCGGCGGCCATCCTCCTAGCAAGGAAGAAGGCCTCGGACAGACGTCCATCGGCATGAAGCAGTCGAATCTGCTCCAACGGGTCCTTNACAGACTCCTCCTCGACCTCATCCTCATCGGGNCCTTCGCCCGAGTCCGGCATGGCCAGTGATTGCATGCGCCTAAGAAAGTCGATGCGATTGCTCACCCCNGGCTCCTTCCACGGCTGGGACTCCAGCCCATCCATCTTCGACTCCATCCTGTCCTTGAATCGATCTCGCACTTCAATCTCCGGGAAGTGAGTCTGGGCTTGGTCGTAGCACATCCAAGCCTGGTCGAACTCGCCTCGCCTCTCATGCATCCTCCCGAGCTCAGTCCACGCCTCGTGGTTGCTGGGTCGCTGGGCTAGGATGATTCTGGAGAGTTCTAGGTACGCTTCCTCCCTACCGCTGTCCCGTATCCGCTCCAATCTGCGTGAGAACAGAACGTTGGCCCTCGGATCCGTCAGGTCCAGTTTTCCCAACCGCTCGACGAAGTCGTCGAACTCCTCCTCGGAACCCGATGTGGAAGCCCACCACTCATCGGCATCGAGGGGGTCGGCTGCCAGACTGGCCTCGAGAATCGCAGGTCCTGATTGCACCATGCTGATACCATCGAGTTGCGAGAGGGCTTCGGCATCACGTCCGAGAACCGTGAACAACTCGTTGAGAACAGCCCTGATGCCCGACTCGTCGCCCAGCTTTAGTTTCACTCGCACCAGAGTCCTCCAGTTCAGGGGGTTAGTGAAGTCGTGCAGCACCGCCTGTCTAGCACTCTGTTCCGCCCAATCCAGATTCTTCGGGTCCGCGCCAGCCAGTGATAGGAACTTCTCGGACTGGCTCCTGTGCCTGTTCCCGAGGCTGCGCCGGGGGTGCTGCAGTCGCGCAGACACATCATCGGTCTTCTCAGTCATCTGTCCCTCACAGGACCGATTCGTACGGTCCACGATCCGCTCCTAGGGGCAATGTCGCATCCATCCCGATCTTACTGGTCGTACCGTCCTCGTTCCTGCTTGGATCGAGTGACGAGCCCTTCTGGCCAGAGAGGACCACCGTGTCGGTGTCGGGCTGCCACCGCGTCATTAGCGCCCATTCCACTCTGGATGGATCTGCTATGTCGATGTCATCGTCCACGACCACGACCTGCTTCATGGAGCGGTGACCATCGAGCGCTGCGTGAATCGCCTTGATGCCGTCTTTGTCGGTCCGGGGCCTGATTTGCACGACCGACGAGAGCCATCCGCACCCTCCATCTGTCATGTAGACGTCGGTACAGTCAGTCACTTCGGANACTGCCGCCTTTATCGTCGGGGCTCTCGGCATCCCCATCAGGGTGCGATGCTCTGCCCCAGCNGATATCAGCGCATGGAAAATCGGATCTGTTCGGTGGTATACGGAGTCGTACTCAATGACAGGCTCCTGCCTGACACCATCGACAGTTCCGGTGATATCGACGTAGGGTCCCTCGTCACCCAGCTCTAGGGTAATCCTCGCCTCCATGGCGTACTCAGAGTCTGCAGGAACCGCAATCCCGTTCGGCAGACTGACCATCCGTAACGGCTCATCGTGTAACCTATTGTGTAGGGCTGCAGCGACTGTGAGCTCATCGAGGTCCTCGTCGAACGACATCGCAGCCGCTAGAAGAACTGTGGCATCAGCTCCGTTCACGACGGCGATTGGCACCTCGTCCCCGTTTGATCGCGCCTTCTCGTACATCGTCCTGAGGTGCCTAGGCACGAACCTCGCCACGCAATGACGATTCCCCACCAGCAGTTGACGGTGGTAGGACATGTTCCTGACCCCCTCGTACTCGGCGATTATCACCGAGGCCGACTGGTACCTACCAGCATCCTCCTTGTAGTGCCTGGGAATCGGGATGCCGCCAAGGTCGACCTCCTCCTGTTTGGTCTGTAGTACCTCGGCCTCCGATGGCTCAATCATGACAGGGGTCTCAGGATTGGCCATCGCCCATGCCAGCACATCGATTAGCTCGCCTGGACTGACAGAGAANAGATCACACAAGCGATCCCTCACCAGCAGGTCCAGCGCGGCCTTGTGACCCGGNGCTTCAATTACATGCTCGAATAGCAACCCCTTCTCTGGCGACGCAGCGGCCCTCTGGAACATCTCCAAATCCACGCTGACGGGTTCAGCGTCACAGTGGACCCCGTGCAGCATGTCACGGAACGCCATGATGTCGTGGCTGGGACTAGTCGGTTTGAATGTTAGCAACGCCCATGCACTACGAACGGCACTCACCTACGGTGAGCCCGTCACGCTCTTATACCATCGGTGGGTCGGCGGGGCGTCATTCTGAGGTGCGCACTTGGGCCGTGGATTATTCTCTGGACCGAAGATGAAGAGTGACCGCAAGAAGTACCGCTGGAAAGAGCGGAAGTACAGGGATCGACAGTTCAAGCGTATAGGGGGCGGCGTCCTCAAGCACGATCCACTGCGTGGAAGTACTCAAGCCAAAGGAATTGTAATCGAGAAGGTCGGCTTCGAGGCCAAGCAGCCAAATTCTGGAATACGCAAGGCAGTCAAGATTAGTTTAATCAGAACCGGTAACAAGCTGACCGCCTTCGCTCCCGGTGACGGCGCCATATCCTTCATCGATGAGCATGATGAAGTTCTCGTCGAAGGAATAGGTGGGAGTATGGGGCGCTCGTACGGAGATCTGCCTGGAGTCCGATTCAAAGTAATCAAAGTCAATGGTGTCTCNCTCGATGAGATGGTCCGTGGTCGCAAGGAGAAGCCAATAAGGTAGGTATTCGAATGTCCGAGGAAGCACAAGCAGANCAGGAGGCNCCGATTGCTGGCATTGGGACTATGGTGTTCGGNAAGTGGGACGCCTCAGAAGTCACCTGCGANGATCCCGGTTTGGCCCCCTACATCAATCTCACAACGATAGGGACTCCTCATTCCGGAGGCAGGCANGCCAACGCATGGTTCGGAAAATCAAAGCTCTCTGTCATCGAGCGCTTCATTAACAATCTAATGCGAACTGGTAAGTTCTCCGGGAAGAAGCAGCACTGCGCCAAGGCTTACGAAGATGCNCTNGACAAGATAGCATCAACCAGCGGACAAAACCCTCTACAGAAGTTCATAGATGCAATAGTCGAAGCTGCTCCCTGCGAAGAGATTACTCGCATCAAGGTGGGTGCTGTCAGTCAGCCTAAGGCAGTAGACTCTTCACCCAGTCGTAGGTTGGACGTAGCCCTGCGCAACATAGCAATCGGTGCCGCTTCGGCTACTGCCAAGAGCCGTCGCACCCTCACTGAGGGCATAGTGGCAGAACTGTCCAAGGCAGCCGATGGCGACATTGCTTCGTACTCGGTCGGCAAGCGCGAGGAGATCGAGAGAATCGCAGCATCAGCGCGATGATTCCGAACTCCCACAAACAGGGCTACTGAGAGTGCATCGAGTCGGCGTTGCAATCGGCTTTATGAACCGTTGTCAGGTCGCCGCACCATCCAGAGGTCTAGTCATGGGTCGCAAGGAAGACAACATCAATCGCGCCACTGAGGTCATGCACGACCGGGATAGAATTCGCAACCTCGCAATCGCAGCTCACATAGACCATGGGAAGACCACACTCTCGGACAATCTGATAGCCGGCGCGGGAATGATGTCGGAGGACCTAGCTGGTAAGTCTCGAGTCCTCGACTTCGACGACCAGGAGAGTGCCAGAGGCATCACAATCAACGCTGCAAGCGCCTCAATGGTACACAGCGTAGGTGGCGATGATTATCTAATCAACCTCATCGATACACCCGGCCACGTGGACTTCGGCGGAGACGTCACAAGAGCGATGCGCGCTGTAGATGGATGTATCATTCTGACTTGTGCTGTCGAAGGGGCCATGCCTCAGACTGAAACAGTGGTTCGACAGGCACTCAAGGAGAAGGTGAAGCCTGTACTATTCATCAACAAGGTCGACCGACTAATCAACGAGTTGCAAGTCACTCCTCAAGACATGATGAGTAGATTCGAAGAGCAGATTACTAGAGTCAACACCCTGATTCGTCAATTCGCTCCAGAGGAGCATAGGTTAGATTGGCAGGTGGATGTCTCGAAGGGAACAGTTGCGTTNGGTTCAGCATATCACAACTGGGGGATTACTGCACCGTTCATGGCTAANTCGGGAATCTCATTCAAAGACATCTTCGAGCATTGNCATAACGAGCAGCAGGATGAACTTGCGAAGAAATCGCCCGTNCACGAAGTCCTCCTTGACATGGCAGTAGAGGAATTACCTTCACCAATGGTCGCTCAGAAGTATAGGATACCCAACATATGGCAAGGTGACCTTGAGTCCGAAACCGGCGTATCCATGCTAGGATGCGACCCCAATGGCCCGCTTTCACTGATGATTACCAAGATATGGATGGACCCGCACGCGGGTGAAGTAGCTGTAGGCAGAATATACTCTGGCACAATCAAGCACGGGGAGACAGTTTGGGCGCTAGGCGCCGCGAAATCGGAGAGGGTCCAGCAGGTGAGTATGATGGTTGGCAGCGACCGCATTCAGGTGCCCGAGGTATCGTCCGGAAACATCGTGGCACTCACGGGAGTGCGCAGCGCGGCCGCTGGGGTAACGATTACCCTCGACGAGGACTCAACTCCGTTCGAGGCGATACGCCACTACTCCGAACCGGTTGTGACAGTGGCAGTCGAGCCCAAGTCGATGAAGGATCTGCCGAAGTTCATCGACGCTCTGAGGACTCTGNGTAAGGCGGACGCCTCGTTACAGGTCTCCACGAACCAGGAGACGGGCGAAGCTCTGCTGGCTGGCATGGGCGAGTTACACTTGGAAATCACGGTCTACAGGCTGGAGGAGGAGCAGGGCATCAAGGTCACCGTAAGCGAGCCCATCGTGGTCTATCGNGAATCGATNTCCTCTGATAACAACGGNCGCTCCTTCGAGGGCAAGTCGCCCAATCGTCACAATAGNTTCTACATAGAGACCGAGCCGTTGCCAGATGATGTGACCAACGCGCTCCGCGAAGGTGTATTCGGAGACGGCCCAGTCAGACTCAAGGACGCCAAGGGGATTGGTGACAAGTTCGCTGAGCTCGGTATGGACAAGGACCTGATGAGGAAAATCTACGCTATCAACGGAACCAACGTCATGGTGAACGACACCAAGGGGATACAGAACCTGCACGAGACTCGTGAATTGATAATCGAGGGCTTCAACGATGTTTGCAAGAAGGGACCGGTGGCCGACGAGCCCCTAATGGGCGTCATGGTCCGTCTGGTGGATGCGAAGTTACACGAAGATGCGATTCACAGGGGCCCCGCGCAGACGATACCGGCTGTTCGCAATGCCATCAAGGGAGCGCTTCTGCGCTCCAAGTCAGTGATATTCGAACCGATACAGAAGATTCGGATAGACGCACCCAATGATGTGATTGGTGGCGTAACAAGGGAGGTGACCACCAGAAGGGGCGTCATCGAGGATATGCCTGTCGATGGCAACACAGCCAGTGTGATTGGTACTATGCCCGTTGCCGAGTCGTTCGGGTTCTCGAATGACATCAGGGCCGCCACACAGGGCCGCGCCGTATGGAACACTGAGAACGCCGGCTATGTCCACCTGCCTCCCAGCCTGTTCGGCAGCGTCACAGCCGAGATTAGGGAGCGCAAGGGCCTGAAGGAAGAGATACCCGGCGAGGCCCACTACACCGATTGATTAGTTGATTCTAATCAACTGGAAGTCCGTCAGCTCCCTTAGAACGTCGACTGCCGAACCACCTCCCAACTGGTCCAGGCAAGCGTGGGCCATGGAATGGTGCTGCATCGCCCTCTGCTTGGCGTACTTGATTGAACCGCTGGAACGCAGTTCCTCAACGGCTTCGGCCAGATCNGCCTCGCTACAATCACCTGAACCGAACACCTTGGAGAACATCGGCAACTCGAGATCGNTNCTCATCGCGTGGATGGCNATCAGGGTCCTCTTGCCNTGTACTATGTCCGAGCCAGCCGGCTTNCCGAGTGTCTCGGTGTCTCCGGTGACGTCGATCAGATCATCCATCATCTGGAAACACAGACCGAGGTTCATCCCCCAATTTGCCATGTTCTCGACCACCGAGTCATCTGCCCCAGCCAGTTTAGCCCCGGTCATGGCACAGGTCTCAAACATGGCCGAGGTCTTACCGGCAATCATCGCGATGTAGTCCTCCTCGCTCACCTCATCTCGATTCTCGAACTCAATGTCGACCATCTGCCCCTCGGCCACCCTGCGCACCATCTCTCCAATTGACTTGACTAGGAATGCGAGACTCTCGTGCTCGATGTGTGGGGTCTCGGCCAAGATCTCGAAACCAACTGCCAGCATGGCGTCGCCAGCATTAATCGCAGTTGCATCGTCATATGCTATGTGCACCGCATCCAATCCCCTGCGAATGGGGTCTTGGTCCATGATATCGTCGTGAACTAGTGTGAAGTTGTGGATGATTTCAATTGACGCACCTAGGGTGTAGTGCCCCTCATGGGCATCTCCGACAGCCTCGCCAACCAATCGGGGCAGAGTCGCTCTAAGCCTCTTCCCCCCTCCTGCAAATAAATGGCTCATTGCGCCATGCAACCTTTCCTGTTTTATCTTACTAAGGCTCTGCAAAATCACACCTTCGACATGATTCCTATGGAGTGCTATAGCATCCATCAGATTTTGTCCAGGCACTAATGAGTTACCATCCATATCTACTTCTCCGAATTCTACCACACGTTGGAGATGAGGCGACAATTTACCACCTGCAAACCTCGTTCGTGTGTCATGGGGAAATTCTGGCAGAGAGGTTAACAAAAACTCCTTGTACAGCAACTTGAACCACGGGGCAACTAGTTCATCCTTCCAAATGTCCGTGTCCGACCATAGCGGTTCTTCGCCACTTACCATGTCCCATACTTCGCCAAGAGACAACCACCTCGTCTCAGAAATTTCATTAGGATTGGGCTCAACATGTAAATTGTCTTTTAATTCCTCAGGGAGATTAGCCACAATAACATGGTCAACTTCATTTTCCACCCAATTATCATCCCATCTACATTCATACTGGAATCTTCCAATGTGTAGAAAATCAATTTGATCTAATTGTTGCCGAGGTATTCCTAATTCTTGGTGTAGTTTTCTCTTTGCAGCATTGATCACACCACTGACGGCATCCTCATTTTCACCAGGGATATCGAGAGGGTGACTACAGCAGGTATTTGCCCAGACCGAAGGAAAAGTAATCTTGTCATCAGATCTCTTCTGTACCAATAGGTCACAACCACCTTTGAACAATAATACACTGAATGCGCGATGAAGAAGCCCATCTCCATAGTGGCAATCTACCTTGCTAGCAGAGCCAATGGCACGGTCATCGGCATCGACTAGGATACAATTCTCGGCCATGAATTCCGATTGCGACTCGTCATGACCATCCAGAATGTCGGGTTCCTTTCGCCCAGTCATGTATAACGGCCGAGAATACGCTCGCATATAATCGGAATGCAACGCTCGTGCCA
>JGI26059J44795_1000187_pt1 | contig 11099 bp, 8 predicted proteins | sample MarorgKNORR_S2LV_2_FD_44795 | JGI IMG/M metagenome (IMG submission 44795)
GTCGGTCGGGTCCTCCGACAGCGCCATCACCGTCGGGGCCATAGACGACGAGAACACCATTGAGAGGGGTGATGACATGATTGCATCCTACTCAAACTCCGGCCCTAGAGAGGATGATGGGGACGACAACGAATGGGACGAACTCAAGCCCACGGTCGTGGCCCCCGGTTCCAACATCATGTCAGCTCAGAACGCGGCCTCGAGCAGTACCATCCCGGGTGCTCCAAAGCCCCTGGCCGAAGACAGTTATACTCAGATGTCTGGAACCAGCATGTCCTGCCCCGCTGTCGCTGGCCTCGTCGCGGTGATGCTACAGATAGACAGCAGTTTGGAGCCTCAGGAGATAAAGGACCTATTACAGAACAACTCGGAGAGGCGTGGGCAGGCCTCGGAGCCCGACATCACAGACAAGTGGAACGAGCAGTACGGATTCGGCATCATCGACGGAAACATGATTCTCGAGGCGATGCTAGGGGGTGGGGTCGACCCGACCCCCGGCAACAACAGCACCGAACCACCTCCTCCAGGCTCAGGCGACTGGGTTGTAATGGAGAATCCCGAAGAGGGGTCGTGGCTGGTCGAAGGAGAGACCTACAGCGCCAGAGGCCACATAGACGAGGATGCCGAGACCAACGGCACNATCGACGAAGTGGCGGTCAGAATCTCATACACTCACAGGCCCGANGGCGAGCCCAAGAGGGAGGTGATCCTGCTCGACTGGCACGCCGCTCAGGGGACTTCCAACTGGACGACCCCGTTCACCCTGCCCGAGTTCACCGAGGATGAGATTAACGTCATCGAGGTAATCATCGAGGCACAGGCGAGGAACGAGTTCGATCAGTGGAGTGACATGGTCGAACAGAAGCACGAGGTCGGCTTGGTCGCCGTCACGATGGGGGGGCCCAGCGGGCAGAATCCCGTCTCTGGGAACGTCAATGTGTACGGCACCTGGGAATCAGTGAACGGGGGAACTATGCAGTGGAGACTGGGTACCGATCCATGGGATGTGGCGCAGACCTTCGGAGGCAGCGGCAGCGGGAGCGGTGACTGGTCGGTCACTTGGGACACCGAGGAAGTGGACGATGGGTTCTACCGCCTCTCCGCGAGAATGGTCAGCGGGGACGGGATCTACTCCGAGGAGATACGCCGGACGGTCGAGGTCGACAACTACCCGCCAGCTGCGAATCTGATGTTCAGGACTGGGCTGTCTGTCGAGGAGTACGGCATCCCGCTCACCGAGACCTACGTCAACACCTTCCTCGAGATTCGTACTGAGATTCGAAACGACGGTGACCTAGCGGCATCGAATCTCGCCATAGCCCTGTACGAAGACGGTTCACGTAAGGACGAGATGGTCCTGCCCAGCATCGACAGCGGTGACATCGTCGAGGTGATCCTGTACTGGAATCCGACTACCGTAGGTGAAAAGACAGTGATGGTATCCCTCGACCCAGCGAACTCCATAGAGGAGTTAAACGAGGACGACAACGACCAGTCAATCACCTTCCCAGTGGTCAAGAGGCCTCAGGGCATCGACCTAGCCTTCCGTGATGGAGCGGTGAGGACCGAGCCCGTCATCCCGCGCCCCAACGAGCAGTTCCTAATCACAGCCAGAGTGGACAACCTCGGATCCAGTGATGCCACCAGCGTTGAAGCCACGCTCGAGATCCACAACGACCTCGGCTGGGAGTTGGTGTCATCCACAGCGATATCGCTCGTGGTGGGGCAAGGTGCATCGCAGCTCTCGTTCGCCCCCCCAATCAATCCGGCCCACTCGAAGTGAGAATCACTCTGAGCGGCTCGGGATTGGCCGACCTAGACTGGAGCAATAATCAGGTAGAAACGACGGTCCTAGTGGATGAGTCGACCCTCTCTGGCGGACGTGCGCTTAACTTCGATGCTGGAGAGTTGCCAATCAGGGTCATTGACCTCGACGGCGAGGGCATAGTAATCACTGAGAAGGGCGGGATGCTGTCCCTGTACCGGTTGAACTCGAACAAGGGTACCACGCCCTGCACCAACGTGCTCGACGAAATGTGGTCCGGCGACATCGCGACTTGGAGCACCGAGGATGGCTGGGCGCACTTGGTTTGGACCAGGAGGTTTCTGGATTCCTCTGGGTACTTCCTACAGACCCTGAGCTACTCCTCGATAGACGCGACCTGTCAGATGTCGCCAATCCAGGACCTGATGGACCCCATCTCGCTGTCGGATGGCAAGTACTGGGGAATTGATGTCGACGTAGATGACGAGGAGGTCCTAATCTCTGGCTACCACAGGGACATGTTCACCGGAGGCACGTTCGGCGATGAGACCAGCGTCTTTCTGCTGCACGCGGACAATCCCACCAAGTCCTCGGACTGGACGCTCACCCCGAACGTGATTGGGGAAATCGATCTCATCCCGGGAACAGCCAGCTCGCTGGACGTAGAGTTCGGAGAGGATGATGGGGCGCACCTCCTGTACCAGTCCACCAGGAGCGATTCGACAGGGATAGAGAGGCACGGACTGTGGTATGCACACGGTCTCATTGAGCAATCCTCCTGGACTTACAAGAAGGCGGTGGGAGACGAGGCCTCCCTAGCAGTGATGAAGGTCCATATCATCGAGGGGGAGGAAAGAATCACCGCTGCTTGGAGGGAGGGCGATGGACACGAATCGGTGATGATTGCGATGGTGGCGGACTCGTCATTCGAACCGATTGAAAACCTCAGTCGTACCTATCCCTCTAGGGGCCTGAGCTCCATCATGATGAAGGAAGTCGAGAGGGGGGTGCAGGTCTTCTTCGACGTCGTCGGGCCCAGCGGCCCCCAAGTCAGATACGGCATCGTCGATGCCGACGAGGGTTGGCTGGGCCTATCCAACCGTCTTAACCTCGGGAATCTGCACCTCATCGACCGCTCCCCTGCGAGTAGCGAGACGCTGCTCGTACACACCTCGGCCGGCGGTTGGCTGATCAGAGCGGTCGTCGACGACCACGGCCCCAGCAGCGGGGGCGGAATGTTGGACCAAATCAGGCATGCCCTCGGTCTGGACGAACAGAACTTCAACATCCTCCTAGGTGGGATTGCCGTCATCATTCTGCTGCTGTGCACGGTCATACTGGCCACCATGTCCGCTAGGGGAATCAGGTGGATGAGGAGACGTAGGAGCGTCGAGGCGTCGGGCAGCGTGCTGCTCGAGGAGGACGTGGTCGACGTGGTCGACGAGGACGACATAGCAGTGAGTACCAGTGAAGACGAGGGTTCCAACCTAGTTGAGTTAGTGGAGCTGGAAGGAGGGGCAGAATTGCGTCGGGGCCGCCGCCNGAAGAGGAGTCGGGCTGTCCCAGTCCCGGAGCCGCCCCCTATGCCNGCCNCCCTGCCTGAGCCGAGTGCAGACGCACCTGAGGCGCCTCCGGATCCGCCTGAGCTGCAACTGAACAAGCCGGTGGTGTGCCCAGGGTGTGACTGTAGGTTCGAAACCTCGCTGGATGTGCATGCGGCCAAGTGCCCTGTGTGCGGAGAGAACATCGCACTCTGAGGTCCCAGATGACGTCGATTCTACTTGCATCGGCCTCACAACGCCGGAACCTGTGGCTGAGTGGCCTGCTGGACGGCAGTGACTGCGAGGTGGAGTCGCGCGCCCTGTCCTCACCCGAGCCCGAACCCCCCGGAGGGCTGGGCGTGGGGCTGCAGACCGAGGTCACGTGCATTGCGAAGGCCGAGTCAGCGGCGAGCGAAATGGCAATCTCGGGGGACATACACGATATGGTCATCGTAGCCGACACCCTAGTCGAGGATCCGGAGGACCCGTTCGTAGCCATGGGTAAGCCGGATGACGTCGTCGCTGCCACTGCCATGCTGCTCAGGCTGTCCGGACGCAGNCATCGAGTTTGGTCATCGACTGCCGTCCTATGGCCACCTGAAACAACTAGGGAGGGNACTGAGGTCCTGCACGGAGGATGGAGCGCTGACATCTGGACGGAGTCCGCCATCGTGGAGTTCGATGACCTCNCCGCTGACGCCCTTGCCGAGNTGATTCTAAGCGACTCCTGGGTCGGCAAGGCAGGNGCCTACGACCTAGCCGGGCAGGCTGGCGCCCACGCAGCGCTCGTCGAAGGTCATGAGGTCACGGTCCTCGGGTTCGCATCTGCGGCCATGGACGANCTGCTCGGCGAGTTGGGCTAGACGAAAACCACACCACCGTGCTTGAGGACGAAGTCGCGCTGCAACTCGTCGAACCACTCCAGCATCTCCGAGCTGAAGCGTACCTCGATAATCTCCGAGTCCATCAGCAGGTCGTCTTGGATGCCCTTCAGGGTGCCTGGCGCTGCCCCGCAAGACACGCAGGCCCCGTCCAGATCGATGACAAGCGATAGTGCTCTGCGGCGGCTGTTTGTCTCCTCGATTGTGGCTAGTGCGACGACTAGGGCACCGCCGTGCCCGTCCAAGGCCGCCCTGACCGGGCCAAGCCGTGCCATCAGCGCAGGGATCAAATCGGCGTCCTCCGTCTCGAATAGCTCGACTAGCGATAGCGCCTCCAGACGTGAGATCTCATCCGGGTCGTGTGACTCAGTGACTCTCCTCTGCGCCTCCTTCTCCATCGCCGCGTTTATCTGGGCACGATAGGCCTCCTCCAGATTGTCAGAGGCCGGAGAAGTGTGGTCTGCGCCATCTACCATGGGGGCCCGTAGAGGGGCTGAGATTTTAGGGTGACCTAAAACCAAAGCAGACATTCAAAAGGGGCCTGAGTGGGCACATGCCCATGGCACACGGTGAGTCCGGCGGAGGAGCTCTGTTGGAGATTAGCGATTTGCGTGCTGGAATTGAAGACAAGCAGATACTGAAGGGGATTGACCTCAGCATAGATCCAGGCGAGATTCACGCCATCATGGGGCGGAACGGTAGCGGCAAGACCACCGCTGCGAACATCATCATGGGCCATCCGGATTTTGAGGTCGAGTCAGGCCGAGTCCTGCTCTCGGGAGAGGATTTGTTGGAGCTGGAGACCTGGGAGAGGGCGCGCGAGGGAGTGTTCCTGTCCTTCCAATACCCTCAGGCCGTACCGGGGCTGCAAGTGGGGAACTTTCTCAGGAAGTCTGTCGCTAGCATACGAGGGGAGGAGGCCGCCAAGGGCGCGGACTTCAGGAACGAGTTGAACGATGCCATGGACACCCTCAACATTCCCCGCAGCTTCCTCTCGAGATACGTCAACGACGGGTTCAGCGGGGGCGAGAAGAAGCGTTTCGAGATACTTCAGCTACTACTGCTCAAGCCCCGGCTGGCCATATTGGACGAAACGGACAGTGGCCTTGACATAGATGGAATCAAGACAGTGGCCGCAGGCGTCAACGCAGCGGTCAGGGGAACCGAGTCAGCCGCGCTGATTATCACTCACTACTCACGAATACTGGAGCATGTCAAACCAGACAAGGTGCATGTCCTGATTGATGGGAGGATAGTCATATCAGGAGGGCCCGAGCTGGCCACCGAACTGGAGGAAAACGGCTACGACTGGATTGAGGAGAGGGCCGAGGCGGAGGGCGTTGCCTGATGCCTGCCAATCAAGAGGCCATGGATGTGGTCGGCGACTACAAGTCCGGCTGGCACGACCCCGAGAACTCCACAATCAGATTCGACTTCGGTCTGTCCGAGAAGGTGGTGCGGGATATTTCGGCACTCAAGGACGAGCCCGAGTGGATGACTGACATACGCGTCAAGGCGTACAGGCACTTCGTCGAGCGCCCCATGCCGACTTGGGGCAACACCCCCATGCTAGGGGAGATAGATTTCGACAACATCTGCTACTTTCTACGCTCAGGTGAAGGCACGGAGGATGACTGGGATGATGTTCCTGAAGACATTCGAAACACCTTCGACAAACTGGGCATACCTGAGGCCGAACAGAAGTGGCTTTCAGGAGTGACAGCACAGTACGAGTCGGAAGCAGTCTACCATAGCATACGCGAGGATCTGGAGAAGCAGGGCGTCATCTTCCTCGACATGGACAGCGGGCTGCGTGAGCACCCTGAGATAGTCAGAGATTGGTTCTGCTCCGTGGTCCCTCTCACTGACAACAAGTTCGCCGCGCTTAACACCGCGGTCTGGTCGGGCGGCTCGTTCATCTACGTGCCCAAGGGGGTGCACGTGGAGATGCCGGTCCAGGCCTACTTCCGCATCAACGCCAAGAACATGGGGCAGTTCGAGCGCACGCTGATTATCGCCGACGAGGGCAGTAGCATCCACTACGTCGAAGGATGTACCGCCCCACCTATTCTACCGACTCCCTGCACTCGGCTGTGGTCGAGCTCATAGCCCTCCCCGGAGCGCACATCCGCTATTCGACCGTGCAGAACTGGAGTGCCAACGTGTACAACCTAGTCACCAAGAGGGGCATCGCCCATGAGAACTCCAAGATAGAATGGGTGGACGGCAACATCGGCAGCAAGTTGACGATGAAGTACCCCTCTGTCATCCTCAAGGGAGAAGGCTCTCACGCCGAGGTCATCTCGGTGGCCTACTCAGGTGAGGGGCAGCATCAGGACGCCGGTGCCAAGATTCATCACCTCGCCTCAAACACCACCAGCAAGATTCTCTCCAAGAGCATCAGCAAGAACGGTGGCAGAGGCTCCTATCGAGGTCTCGTCAAGGTGTCCCCGAAGGCGGAGAACTGCAAGCTCAACGTTGTGTGCGACGCCCTCATCCTCGACGAGGGCAGTCGCTCGGACACATATCCTACCATGGAGGTGGCCAACCCTACTGCGCGTTGTGAGCACGAGGCCAGCGTATCCAAGGTTAGTGATAACCAACTGTTCTACTTGATGAGTCGGGGTCACTCGGAGGAGGAGGCGCTAGCCATGATAGTGAACGGGTTCTTTGAACCGTTCACGCGCGAATTGCCCATGGAGTACGCCGTCGAACTGAACCAGTTAATGGCGCTGGAGATGGAAGGCAGCATTGGCTGAGGCTGGTAGCATGGACCCTGCCACGGAATATCAATCGCTGGATGAGCCCGGCAGGGCCAACCACCTCTGGCGCTACACCCCATGGCGCAGGGTCCATCCCACTGGGGACGTCTCGGGAATCCCCGAGATGGGTTCGCCCGTGGTTGGGCTAATCGGTTTCGATGGTGGTCCCGCGCCTGATGGAATCAGCATCCAGCAGGGGATTGTTTCCGATACGATCATGCCCGGGTCAGACGCATTGACTGGTAGCTTCCTCAGGGCGGTGGCGGCCGGCTCGAGTTGGACTCTGAGGGTCGAGTCGGGATTCTCCTCCGAGCATCCGATTATCCTTGACGTCGACGTCGGCGATTCGGCTTCCGTGCTACACCTATGCCTCGATGTGGGGGGACTCTCCGAGTTGGAGCTGGTGACAAGGGTCAGGGGTTCGGGCGAGTGGTTCGGGATGCTCAGGACCGGGGGCGTCGGAGATGGGGGCTCGCTCAATGACGTAGTAGTCAGCCTGATGGACAAAGGAACCCTACTGAGGGTGGATTCAATCAACGTGGGAAGGGATGCGCAGGTAAGGGCTGGCACCGTGTCTTCGGGGTCGGATAGGACCAAGGCGGACCTTCGCTACAGGATGGCTGAGACCGGTGGGAACCTGAGGGTCCTAGGCTCAATCCTCTCTGCCGGCTCAATGCACCTCGACCACCACGTGGAAATCCACCACGATGCCCCGGAGACCTTCAGTCGCCTGTCCTGGCACTCTGCTTGTGATGGCGACAGTAGGACAGTCGGGACCGGTATGCTGAGAGTAGCCGACGGCTCGACCGGGGCAGATGCCTCGCAACTGTTCCACAACCTGCTTCTTTCGGAAGACGCAGAAGCGGATTCAATTCCAGAGCTTGAGGTCCTCGAACACGAGGTCGTCGGTTGCGGGCACGGGACTGCTAATGGACCGATTGACGAGGATCAAGTTTTCTATCTGGAGTCACGCGGCTTAGATCCATCCGAGGCCAGAGGTGCCCTCATCGCGGCATTCCTCAACTCGACTCTTTCTGAGATGGGTAGCGAGTCGCTACACGACTGGTTGGTCGGGCTGCTAAACTCTGAGTTGAGAGAATTGGACGCCTAAGAGCAGCAATGGATTTTAGCCGCGCTATGAAACGTGACACGTGGACGTGGACCACTGCGATGACATATCGTGCCAATGCGGTTTCAAGGGCAGGGCGGTGCCGATGCGCCAGCACATGGAGTGTCCCAGATGCTACAGAGTGGTCGAGGCGTGCTGCGAGGGAGTTCCTGACTACACCTAGGCCGAGCGATCCCTGTAACCAGACAGGAGCGCGGTCATCAGCAGTCCAGCGGCTGCCCCGAAGGTCATCCCCTGCCCCTCCATACCTGGGCCTGCCAAATCCCTGAAGGCGAGTGTCATGGAGCCTGTCATCGGGACAACAAAAACCACGAATCGCCCTACCCACTGCCTAGGGGTGGGCGCCCTGCCCATCGGTCTGAGGGTGACTGAGCTCGACTTCTGTATGACCTGCCACTCGGCACCGGGGGCCCCTACCTTCAGCCGCTGCAAAACGGCAGGCCGGATGCCTGGATCCACCGACCCAGGACGGGAGTCCTCTCCCCTGCCTGTGATTAGCTTCAGCCGCCCAAGGTCCGACCTACGTTCAAGCAGCCTGTCAGCCAGAGCAGCCGCGGAGGCTGCATCGAGCCCATGCAAATCAACCACCAAGACCCCTCTGTCACGCCTCACTTGCTCCTCGACGGACCAAGTACCGCCGTGCGGGCTGGAAACCCTCTCCTCTATCATCGCGAGTATGGCCCTCACCCTCTTCACCTCCTGCTCCCTAATCGCACCGAGGTCCCTGCCGGAACGGGACGTCTCTCGCAGCCTGTAGTACGCGAAGGTGGTGACGACCACAGCTGCCGCGAGGCCGGCCACGGTGCCGGAGCGCACGGAGCCGACCACCTCGGGGTCGTCCAGCCCACTGAGGAAGATAGCGATGAACGTCGCCATCACAGCGACCATGGAGCCGACCACGATGCCGAGCCATGCGGCGTCACGGTAGTTCAGGTCGCCCATGATGGGCGCAGCGAGTGCGGGCTAAAGAGGGTGCGAGGGAGTTGAAACGAGCCATGTGGCATAGTTCATCAGCATGCACCATCTGCCATGGGCGTGGCTTCTCTTGCGAATGGGCTGAATGACAGGACTAGGGAGGTCGGCGTATGCAAAACGGTGGCAGCAATAGCCGGAGGGTACCTGCTGCTGTGCTTCATCGCCCCCGCGATGATGCCAGAGGGCAGCGTCCCGGAGTTGTCCGGCAGGGCCAACGCCATGGACTACGCAACCGAAGGCAGCTGGGGCAACCATGACCACGGCGAGGATTCGTCCGTCGGTCACGACCAATCGGCTCACGGGGGCACTTTCGCCTGGACCGAACTCAACCCCGTCTGGGCCTTTGTCTACGGCTTTGGGGATCTGAACTGCCATCAGAAACACGAGAGGTCCTGGGAGATCAACGGCAACCAGATGCCGGTATGCACTAGGGACATCGGGATATTCCTAGGGCTGTTCGCGGGGGCGTTGCTTTTCGGTTGGCGCGGGCTGAACCGATGGACCATTCGCGACAGTTTCCTCTCGGTCTTCCCGGATCACGCTCTTGAGTCGATTTATCTAGCAGACAGGAGGATGTTTGCAATGCTTGTCGTGATAGGCATCGGACTCGGGCCGATGGCAGTAGACGGCTTCACCCAGATGCTGACTGACTACGAGTCGAACAATCCACTGAGAATCTTGACTGGAATCGCGGCGGGGGCGGTGATGGGATGGTGGTTCTGCTCGGCCTTGTGTGCCAGAACGAAGTACTTCGGGGACGATCCCTCCTCGGTCCTGCTGCCAGCAGACGCGAGGCTGACGCTGAAGTGAGCCCTACTTGCCCTGCCACCATGAAACTAGGCCGCTTGCTCCTGAGGGTAGCGGGGAGTCGGCATTGCCCGAGCCCAGCAAGGCGATTCTCTCTAGGGTGTCCCTCACCGCCGAGGGGTGCTCGCCGGACCTGACAATCTGTCCCATCGCGAACCTGAGATGAGTNTCCNGNTTGTCAGAGGCCCAACGTCTGATGGCGTCCCTGAGNGGCCATATCGNGAGGAGGGTCGTCCCGAGCGCGCGANACCCCTGCTTCAATTGGGACCTTGGGGCATCTCCNCCGACGAGGGCCTTGTGCTTGTGNACCCAATCGGTGTGCTCGTGGAGGAACTTGACTATCCTCTGGGTGTGGCGNTCCGACACTGCCCTCACCGGGCCTAGGGCCTGGCGGAGCTCGGATACGTCGGCTGNTGGCAGCAGCGACAGGGTCCCGCAAATCGAAGACATGGAGTGAGATAGGATGCTGATGGGTACATCGACTCTCGTCTCGTCTCCCACGCCTGTCAGCGCGACCTCATGCTCTGATTGGGCGTCCCTGAGAATTCGCCATGGTGCCGAGCCGTCAAGCCGGCCAGAACCCTCGTTGGCAGGCGTCATCCCGATTCCGGAGAGCGTGGTCTGCCCCTTCGCGGCCCTCATCAGCCTGCGCAGGAAGTGCCTTTCCACGACTTCGATCCCCACGTTCAGCGGCTCTGGCCTCGAGTGCACGAACTTCCTGATTCTNCGGGTCAATTCGCGTCGGAAGTCCCCCTCCGTGCCCTCATTCAGGATAGGCCCTATCACCGCGCCCATGTCGAACGGAGTCGGCATCTCCTCCTCCCCTGAGAGCAGCGATGTGTAGCCCTCCCTGATTCTTAGTTGCAATTCGGAAGTCTCGAAGTACTCCTCCTTCTCGGTGAGCGCCCTGAGCGTGCCCCCCTTAATCCTCCTCAACGCCACCTCGGGGTCGCAGTCCACCCAGACACATAGGTCGGGGACCAGGGCGGCCGAGTTCATGTGCGCGACCCTATCGATGCCCAGTCCGCCAACTATGCCTTGGTACACCAGTGAGGAGTGGATATTCCTCTCGCTGACCACTGCCCTGCCTTCCTCCAGACGGGGCAGTATCCAACCATGGGAGTGATCCACCCTGTCAGCGGCGAAGAGCCCGGCCTCCTGCTCGGGAGTCATGGTGTGCTTGCGCACCGACTCTATGGCGAGCCGGCCGAGCGGGTGCTCCCTGCGCGGCTCGCCTGT
>JGI26059J44795_1000189_pt1 | contig 10912 bp, 8 predicted proteins | sample MarorgKNORR_S2LV_2_FD_44795 | JGI IMG/M metagenome (IMG submission 44795)
CACTTCCACTGAACTAATTCTAGAAAAAGTTGGAAAATAATAAGCAGAGGAGGCCGCATAAGGTGCAGGTGCTATTAATATGCCATCCTCCATTAAAGTAACCTTTCCAGAACGATCCGGATAGGTTCCTCTGATACTAATATTAGGGCGAAGACCATAACCTTCTTCAGGTCTTATATTGATACCTGGGACCATGGCTAAAGCTTTATGAACATCAATCGTTTCAAATTTCTCTAGGTCTTCAACGGTAATGATACTGACTGATCCAGGGAGTGATTTTTCCCCTACAATAGTGATGTTATCAATTACATTATTATTTTCTGGCTCTTGTGCTAAAACATTCTGCATGATAATTAATGTTAAACAGTAACTAAAGATAAAATAGTTTTTTGTACTCATTTATAAAATAAACCTTATGTATTTAAATATTATAATAATGATAATGATTATCATTATCAAAAACGAATAATAATCATTTACATTTACAAGTCAAGTGAAATATAATCTTTTTGATTAAAAAAAATAGGAGTCCAAAAATGTATTTTCAAGGTTTAGCAATGGGTGTCATTGTGTTCTTAATTATAGGTATTTTTCATCCCGTGGTGATTAAGGTTGAGTATTATTTTGGAAAAAGAGTCTGGCCAGTTTTCTTTATCATTGGTTGGGGTTTTATAATATGGTCTGTTTTTACTGAGAATGTTTTTCTCTCAATTTTCCTTGGCGTTTTTGGCTTTTCATCACTTTGGAGTATTGGGGAATTAATTGAACAGGAACAAAGGGTAGAGAAAGGGTGGTTTCCGAAAAACCCTAAGAAAGAGAATTAGTAAGCTGGGTGGGCGCTGTTTATGAATAGTTCCATTCCATCGATGGTTTCATAATTATTATTAGGTAATGCATTATAAAGCGTGTCTCTTAGCACAGGCAATCTTTGTGCTTTTTTAATAAAGTCTTCCATTTTTTCTGGTGCAAACTCTTGTCCATGGATACTGCCTGCTGCTTTAGAGATAGATTCATTCATTAGTGTTCCACCCATATCGTTAACGCCAGCATTAAGGCAACTCTCAGCACCTTTAGGGCCTAATTTAACCCAACTAACTTGAATGTTATGAATGTATGGATGAAGAGCCAATCTGGAAACCGCATGCATCAAGAGGACCTCTCTAAATGTTGGACCTGGTCGGGCATCTCCTCTTTTATACATAGGCGATTCCATGCTAACGAAAGGTAAAGGTATAAATTCTGTTATGCCTTGAGTTTCTTTTTGTAGTTCTCTTAGCTTGACTAAATGCGTAGACCAATCTTTCACTGATTCTTGATGGCCAAACATAATGGTTGAGGTGGTATTAATTCCCACTCGATGAGCAGTTCTAATAACATCCAGCCATTCTTCTGATTTGAGCTTGTCTGGACAAATATGTTCTCTTACCCGATCATCAAGTATTTCAGCAGCAGTTCCTGGCATTGTTTTTAATCCTGAATCTTTTAAGAGCAGAAGGAAATTCTCTACTGACATATCCATCGTTGAAGCACCATGATGGATTTCAAGTGGTGAGAATGCATGTATATGAATTTCAGGTACTTTTTTCATAATTGCATTACAGATATTGATGTATGTTTTTCCATCAAAATGTGGGTGAATCCCACCCTGCAGGCATACTTCAGTAGCCCCTCTATTCCATGCTTCAAGAGCACGGTTAGCAATTTCATCAAAGGATAATAGATAAGGTTTACCTCTTAGATTTTCCTTAGTTTTACCTTTTGAAAAAGCACAAAAATGACATGTGTATTTACATATGTTGGTGTAGTTAATATTTCTGGTAACAACATAAGTAACTTTATCTCCATTAATCGATCTCCTTAATTCATCCGCTTTGTTCAATACAAAATGAAGATCATCCCCTCTGCTTTGGAATAGTGTTGTAATTTCATCATGATTAAGGTCCGTTTTTGAAAAGGCTTTTTTGATAATTTTATGAATATTTTTATTATTGGTATTATCAGCATTGCTCCAGATTTTATGATTTGCAGATGAAGGAATATTTTTAGACTCTCCACATCGCCAATCATTTTCTCTTCCATAACCTTGTGTGTTAGATTGCTCATAAACATAGGGCTGTAATTGATTATCAAACCAATTTCCATTGAGATATTCCGGGTAGACAGCCAATCTTTCTTTTAACTCAAAGCCTTTATTATTAGTGGCTAGTTTGAGTAATTCTAAATTAGGCCATGGTGATTCCGGATTAACATGATCTTGAGTAACTGGCGACACACCTCCCCAATCATTGATGCCAGAATCTATGATTTCAGAGAGTGAACCCATATTTAGATTTGGTGGGCATTGGAGGTTCATTGAAGTTCCAAATATGAGTCTTGCCATTGACAAGGTCCACAGTAAATCTTCTGTTGTGGGTGCTGGTGTATTTTTCATCTTCGTGTCTGGCTTAGGGATAAAATTTTGCACAATGATTTCTTGAATATGCCCATACAAGTTATGGAGTTTCTTTATTTCTAGAAGGCTTTCTAATCTTTCTGTCCTTGTCTCTCCAATGCCAATTAATATTCCTGTGGTTACGGGTATATTGGCTTTGCCTAAATTTTCGATTGTACTTAGTCTTAACTCAGGGTTCTTATCAGGGGATCCAAAATGAGGGCCGCCTTTCTCACAAAGCCTTGTTGATGAGGATTCAAGCATAATTCCCATGGAAACAGAAACCTCTCTTAACCGTTTTATTTCCTCAATATTCATGGTTCCTGGGTTAAGGTGTGGGAGCAGACCCGTTTCTTCAATAACAAGTTTGGACATGTCATAGAGATAGTCAATGGTGCTTTGATAGCCTAAGTATTTAAGGTCATCTTTTGCAGCTCGATATCTAAGTTCAGGTTTTTCACCTAGAGTGAATAGTGCCTCTTTGCATTGATGGAGTTCTCCTTGTTTAGCAATATCTAGCACTTCATTTGATCTTAAGTAAGGGTGTGCAAGTTTTCTTGGAACCTTTGCAAAGGTGCAGTAATGACACACATCTCGACATAACATTGTCAGCGGTATAAACACTTTTTTAGAAAATGTAATCGGCGTGCCTTTTTGATCACGGAGAATCCTTGCTTTTTCCATCAATTCATTTAAGGGTGTTGAATCGCCAATTTTTTTAAAATAAGAAAGTGAGTCTTTTTTCATAGATTATTTATAGCTTTTTAATACCGAGTTCACAATGACTATTTCCTAAAATCATGGAATTGGTCTAAAACAAGATGGCTTTCATTATTTCTATCAATTAAATCTTTCCAATCATCAACATTATCTAGATCAAAACTTAACCCTTCTATTTGGAGCACTTTTGTTTCTATTCCAAGGCTTTTAGCTTTCTTTATGTGCCTTTCAAAACTGTTCTTACCAAATTGAAATTTCATTGAATAAGATAGATCAATAATTAATGCGTTGGTGCCCCCATCTTTTTTTGCTTCGACTATCGTTAATCCTTGTGTGTGCTGTTCAATAAGCTCTATCAAATCATCTTTTAGGACAAAGGGAAGATCGATGGAAACATATAGCATTCGTTTTACGCCTTGTTGATGAAGCCAATCTGCTGTGTGGTTGATATTTTCTTTTAGACTTATAGAAGCCTTGTCTTCACAATGGATGATTTTATTATTCTGGTAAGTTTTGACCCATTGTGATTCGTTCGTCAACAACACAATTTTTTCTATTTCTGGAATATCAGTCAAATAATTAATCATCTGATCAGCCATCATTTTAGTCAGTTCAATTCTTTTATTTTGATCTAAGATTTTTGATAACCGGGTCATAGTCTTTAAGAAACTATTTATAGGAATGACTGCCCACATAACTGTTGTTATTTATGAAATATGATCAATAAAATTAATGACGTCTTCCGCCACACGTTTTTTATCATCATCATTGTTCATCATAATATTTGAGAGTTTAACATGTATTCCCATCGATTCTATCTGCCCTATATAGCCTTGATCTGAAGTATCAATGACGATTCCATCAACATAATCCTTATAATGTTGGGCTATTGTTAACACATTAGTTTTTAGGCCTAGTTCATCCATAATTTTAGTGGTTGGTCCTTTGACACTCTGCCCATTAATTAATGGTGAAACTGCAACTCTGGGCTTTTTAGATTCTGCGATGGACCGCCTTATCTTTTCAATAGAGAGTATNGGGTCTATGCTGAGATAAGGATTAGACGGGCATATGATAATACCTTTTAAATCAGGATCCATTAATGTTTCAGTGACTTCAGCAGTAGGTTCTGGGTTTTTACTTTTAAATGAAATGCTCTTAATCTTTGGTTTACTGGCCTGTTTTACAAAATATTCTTGGAATGAGAGTAACCCTTTATTGGTGTCAATGACTGTTTGGATCATATGATCACTCATTGGTAATACGGTTGCTTTTATATGGAAGCGATTAGCGATGTCTTGCGTAATTGACGTTAAACCTTCCCCGTTTCTTAATGCTTTTGATCGATAAAGATGTAAGGCTAAATCCTTATCTCCAAGTTTAAACCAATTATCAGCACCTAGTTCGCCGAGAACATTATGAGTTTTCCATGTCTCATCTGTTCTTCCCCAACCTGTTTTAGTATTATTTACTCCAGCCAAGGTGTAGACCAATGTGTCGACATCTGGAGAAATATAAAAGCCAAGATATAAGAAATCATCTCCAGTATTGGCAATGAAATATAATTCTTCAGGTTCACAAATTTGGTGTAGGCCTAAACATAATTTAGCACCTCCAACACCTCCACTAAGAGCTATAATTTTTTCACCAGCCATGTTCAACGAAATAGATCTTCTTCTTTTGGTCTAATTAAATCATCGACGGTATCAGAATCTGATGGCATATCAATTCCTTTAACCACAACAATTGGTTTGCCTTCATTGCTTTCACCCATAATCAATGTGGCTGTAGAGGCTATTTGATCTGCTAAACCAATAACAGTTGTTTGAAGTTCACGACCAAATAAGTCAGTCCCTTTTTGCCTTAAATCAACTATTGTTTTTACACCAGATGCTCCGATAGCATGTCCAATCGTACCTAATCTCCAGGGTCGACCCATGCTATCAGTAATAATAACTCCTATGGTTTTACCGGTTTGATTTTCTAGGTATTCTTTAATCTTCTTAGCTGATTGGTTTGGATTCTTAGGTAACAGTAAAACAGTTTCTATACCTGGTTTTTGATCTATATTTGACTGATCAATACCAGCATTAGCAAGGACATGCCCTAGACGGTGTTCAACAATGATGACACCTTTTTCAATTCTGATAATTTCGTTAGATTCTTGAAAAATCAATTCGACTAATCGTGGATCTTTGCCTGTTTTTTCTGCTATTTTTATTGATTCACTAGAGGGCGTAATGCTTGCTAAGTCAACCAAACAGCCTTCAGCTTTGGAGATTATTTTCTGAGCTATAACAACTATGTCATTGTCTTCTAATTCAAGGGAATCTTTGTTAATAGATTTAAGAATAATCTCTGCAATATCATCATTCTCTTTAATTGAAGGCACATGATTCAGTGCTGACACTTCAAGTTTGCTGATAGCCAATGTAAAGCTCATGAAATTATTAAACGCCAGGCTAATGCGACGTAATTTTGATACCCGATGATTTTAATTTATGGTTTTTATTGATCACAATAAGAACAGATGTTAATGCTTCGGCTGCTGCTGAATTTTCTAGATCACCTGCATGCCAACATTTAAGACCAAGGCAGCTAACTAAAGACATAACTGTTTCAACAGATCCTTTATTATTTCCAGTGACTAAGACTTCTGCTTTAATGGTGTCCTCTGAGCTGACCAAGTGTGAACCAATATTTTGTAAAGCTGAGACGACTTCAACCTCATTGCCCAGAATTTTTTGTGCTTCCATTGCTGATGAGCCGATTGTTGGTAATTGAACTTTTGTAACAATTTTTTGCAAAGGCACAGTTGTATCAATCAAAATTTTCCCTTCAAGGTCTTCCTTAACTAAATTAAGAGTATCAGCATGACTTGAGTAGGGCACTGTTAAAACAGCAATGTCTGATTCTCTTGCTGCCGCTTTCAAACCCAATCCTTGGATATTGCCTGTATTGAGTTCTTCGTTAGCTTGTGTTGCTATTGTTTGAGCCTTAACAGGGTCTCTAGAACCAATAAGTATTTCGTATCCTTTTATAGCCCACTTTTTTGTTAACGCTGAACCTAAGGCTCCGGTTCCACCCAAGATGCCAATTTTTCTAATTTCATCACTCATATTTTTTTTCCTCAGGAACAACTCTTACGGCTCCATCAGAGGCAGAAGAAGCCATCAACGCATAGGCTTGCAATGCCTGACTGACAACTCTATTCCTAGCTCTGGGTTTCCATGCCTTAGAACCTCTGCTTTTCATGAGTACTTTTCTTTGTTCGATTTNTTCGGGTAACAAATCAACGTTTATAGTTCTTTTTGGTATGTCTATATTTATAATGTCGCCTTCTTCTACCAAAGCAATATTACCCCCTGATGCAGCTTCAGGAGATATGTGACCAATAGATAAACCTGAAGTGCCTCCTGAGAATCTTCCATCGGTGATAAGAGCACATTTTTTCCCTAAGCCTTTGGATTGTAGGTAACTGGTAGGGTAAAGCATTTCTTGCATACCAGGCCCTCCTTTAGGGCCCTCATAACGAATGAGTACAACATCACCAGGTTCTATTTCATTATTTAGAATGGCCTTAACGGCTTCATCTTGACTCTCAAATATTCTTGCAGCCCCAGTAAAAGTTAGATTCCTTTCATCCACGCCTGCCGTTTTTACAATGCATCCTTCTTCAGCAATATTGCCTTTGAGTACAGCCAGCCCCCCATCAGTGCTGTAAGCATTATCTATACTTCTAATGCACCCTGTTTCACGATTAAGATCCAATTTTTCAAAACGTTTGTTTTGTGAAAAGGGTTCAATTGTTGGGATCATACCCGGTGCAGCTGAGTAGAACTTTTTAATTTTATCTGTTGGAGCACGATTAATGTCCCATTGCTCAATTGCTTTTTCTAGTGAACCCGAATGGACTGTTTTTGTTTCAGTGTTTAGTAATTTCGATTTTTCTAGTTCACCTAAAATTGCCATTACACCTCCAGCACGGTGCACATCTTCTAAATGAAATTCACTGCTTGGAGCGACTTTACATAAGTTTGGAACTCGTCTTGATAACCGATCGATATCATTAATTGTAAAATTAATGCCTCCTTCTTTAGCTGCAGCTAGAATGTGTAGGACAGTGTTGGTTGATCCACCCATTGCTATATCTAAGGTCATTGCATTTTCAAACGATTCTTTATTAGCAATATTTCTTGGAAGCACTTCTTCGTTGTCTTCTTCGTAATATGCCTTAGTGATTTCAACAATAAGCTTCCCAGCTTTTAGAAATAAATCTTTTCTATCAATNTGCGTTGCTAAAACACTCCCATTACCTGGGAGCCCAAAGCCTAANGCTTCAACAAGGCAATTCATGGAATTGGCAGTGAACATTCCAGAGCATGAGCCACAAGTTGGGCAAGCAGATCGTTCAACNTTCTCAATATCTTCATCTGAAATCGAGTCATCACCAGCAAGAACCATAGCATCCACTAAATCTAATGTTGTTTCTTTACCTTTAACAAAGCTTTTACCCGCTTCCATTGGACCGCCTGAAACAAAGATAGTTGGAACGTTCAAACGCATTGTGGCCATTAACATCCCTGGTGTTATTTTGTCACAGTTTGAAAGACACACTATGGCATCCGCACAATGCGCATTAACCATGTATTCAACNGCATCCGCTATGAGTTCTCTGGAAGGAAGACTATACAACATACCTGAATGACCCATAGCAATACCATCATCAACAGCTATGGTACTGAATTCTTTTGCTACTCCTCCAGATTTTTCTATTTCTCGAGCCACCATTTGCCCTAGATCTTTAAGATGAACATGGCCAGGAACAAACTGAGTAAAAGAATTAGCTATAGCAATTATAGGTTTTCCAAAATCATTATCCTTCATTCCTGTAGCACGCCATAATGCTCTGGCGCCGGCCATATTTCTCCCATGTGTTGATGTTTTCGATTTATAATCAGGCATATTTGTAACTTTTTATCTGTATTTATCCTATAGTTAATATTATCTCATTTCTGCAAAACAATTATAATTCTCATGGTACAGTAGTCTCTGTAAATTTTAGTGAATCGTTGTTATTTAATTATTTGGACCAACTAAGATGAGTGACCCCAAAAAAGCAGCTGATATTATATCCTTAGAGAATTCTTCAGACAAAGGCTTTGAGGAAGAATGGAAAATTGAAGTCAATGAGTGGGTAGAGTCCTTAGAAGCAGTTAAGGACAGTTATGGTCAAAAACAAGTCAAGGAACTGCTTAGGTCCTTACAAAATTTTGCTTTAAGTCAAGGCATTACTCTAACTGAAGCAACGTTAAACACACCGTATAGGAATTCTATTCCCTTATCTGAACAGCCTAGTTATCCAGGTAATTTGGACTTAGAAAAAAAGATTGAAAATATCATACGTTGGAACGCCATGGCAATGGTTTTACAAGCATATGATACTGGAGAAGGACTTGGAGGTCATATTGCCACCTATGCTTCAGCTGCCACTATGACAGAGGTGGCTTTAAATCATTTCATCAAATCCAGATCAGACGATTATCAAGGCGATATGATGAATATTCAGGCACATGCATCTCCTGGCATCTATTCAAGAGCATTTCTAGAAGGTCGACTTACAATTGAAGAGTTGGGGAATTTTAGAAGAGAATTACAAGAAGACGGTGGCCTTCCGTCATACCCTCATCCAAGAAGACGTCCAGAATTATGGCCAAGTCCATCTGCATCAATGGGGCTCAATGGGGTGAATTCAATTTATTATGCTAGATTTGCAAAATATTTAAAAAATAGAGGTTTACACTCTAAGGATTTAGGAAAAATTTGGGCTTTTTTAGGTGATGGAGAGATGGATGAACCAGAGACTATTGGAACCATTAATATTGCTTCAAGAGAGCAGCTAGATAACGTTATTTTTGTGGTTAATTGTAATCTTCAAAGATTGGATGGTCCGGTTAGAGGCAACGGAAAGATTATTCAAGAGCTTGAAGCTGTGTTCAGAGGTTCGGGATGGAATGTCATTAAAGTCATCTGGGGTTCTGAATGGGATTCACTATTTTCTATCGATCATAATGATGTGATGCAACAAAGAATGGATGAAGTTGTTGATGGTGAGTATCAAATGTATTCAGTGTCTTCCGGAGAAGCTCAAAGAGCGCATTGGATCAAAGGCAATAAGGAGCTTGAGTCCATAATGTCAAATTTAAGTGATGAAGAATTAAAAGACATCAAGCGCGGTGGATTTGATCATAAAAAGCTTTACGCAGCATTCGATAAGGCTATGAAATCTAACGGAAAACCAACTGTCCTTTTAGTTAAGACCTTAAAAGGTTATGGATTAGGTGAAGGTTCAGAGGGGCGGAATATAGCGCATCAAAAGAAGACCATGTCAGATGATGAAAGAATAGAAATTGCTGAACGTCTGGGCATTCCATTATCCAATGAGGATAGGAAGCTAGCTAAGTTTTATGTTCCAGATCCCAACTCTGAAGAAATGCAGTATTTGCACTCTAGAAGGAAGGAGCTCGGAGGTTATCAACCAATTAGATTTAATGCTTGCGAGAATCTCAAAGCCCCAGATATCGAATTATTTGAGGATTTTGTTAATGGGATAGATCGTTCAATTTCAACCACGCTAGTTCTTGTTAGGATGATTTCAAAAATGTTAAGAGATGAAGATATTGGCAAGTATATTGTTCCAATTGTTCCTGATGAAGCGAGAACATTTGGAATGGATGGGCTGTTTTCACAGGCTGGAATTTATTCTCCTGAAGGCCAAAATTATCAACCTGTAGATGCAGGAACAATATCTCCCTATAAAGAAGCAAAAGACGGTCAAATTCTTCAAGAAGGAATCTGTGAAGCAGGAGCAATGGCCTCATTCATGGCAGCAGGTAGTGCTTATTCTCATTTTGAGCTACCTATGATTCCATTTTATATCTTTTATTCTATCTTTGGTTTTCAAAGGGTTGGCGATATGATCTGGGCATGCGGTGATGCATTGACCAGAGGCTTTTTGATTGGTGGTACCTCAGGCCGAACCACTCTTAATGGTGAAGGTGTTCAACATCAAGATGGTCATTCCCATGTTCTTGCTTCTGTCGTGCCAAACCTTATGACCTATGATCCAGCTTTTGGGTTCGAGTTAGCTGTGATTGTGCAAGAAGGAATAAGAAGAATGTATCAAGAGCAAGAAGATATTTTCTACTACATCACTGTTTACAATGAAAATTATACCCACCCACCGATCAATGATGTTACTCATGACAGTATTTTAAAAGGCATGTATTGTTTTAAAAGAGCCTCAAAAGATTTAGAAGATAAATATCAAGGTGAACCCATACACTTACTTGGCAGTGGAAGCATTATGCAACAAGTTATTCAGGCTCAACAGGAATTAGAACAAGAGGGGATACCAACAAATATATGGAGTGTGACCAGTTATAATTTATTGCATAAGGATTATCAAGAAGCTAGAAGTGAGGGTAAAAGTTCCTACCTTGAGACAATATTGGAAAATGAGCAGGGCCATTTTATTTCAGTTAGTGATTGGATAACTCTTTTACCTGATAGTCTAGCTCACTTATTTCCAGGAACATTTACAGCCCTAGGTACTGATGGTTTTGGTTTAAGCGAATCTAGAGAAGCATTAAGAAATTACTTCGGTATTAGTTCTCAAGCAATCATTGATAAGGCTAAAGAATTAGCTAAATAATTAGCTAAATAATTCTGTTGTTACGGAGTGTTTTGGAACAGTGAATA
>JGI26059J44795_1000196_pt1 | contig 10763 bp, 9 predicted proteins | sample MarorgKNORR_S2LV_2_FD_44795 | JGI IMG/M metagenome (IMG submission 44795)
ATCGGTCCAATAATTAAAGCTTCACCATTATTAGTTAAACAGTCGTCAACTTGTCTTAATTGTGTTGCCAGATTTGTATATCCTCCAGCTTCAAATAAAGTTATTTTTTGACCTAGGCGCCTTCCTTCAGAAATAATTCCATAAGCCACTCCAACCCAATAAGAGTCTTTTAAATGTGGAAATGAGACACATATATGATGTTTTTTATTAACTTCAGAGACTTTCAAAGGTGCATACTCTACAAGTGGTAATTTTTCTAGTGCATTTCTTTCATCAATCCAGCAATCTACATCACCGTCTGTACAAGATAAGTTAAAAACGTTAACATTTTGCTTCCAGTAATTTTCTTCATCTGCATGAGCAATATTCAGGCTAAGGATGGGAATATTAAGGAATGTGACTAAAAAAAATGGAGTTAGTATTTTTTTTAAATTTTTATGGCACTTTTTATAGTTAATAAAAATACAAATATTAAACATGAAACACAGTAGTCGTAAAAGTTTAGTTGCCATAATAATCAGTAGAAAATTACATAATTTATTAAAGTAAATCTGAAAATTTATCTAAATTAGAATAAATGGATACAGCTTCAGTACGATTTTTAACATTAAGTTTTTTAAAAATTGCTGAAACATGCATTTTAATTGTTGGAATAGTTAAGCCTAATTCATCAGCAATCTCCTGGTTTGATCTACCAAGACTGATATGACCAAGAACTTCTTTTTGTCTTTTAGACAAGCGTTTAACACTATCATAGTCATCTAACTTTTCATCATCTTGAATAGGATTGGTTTGGGATTTCAGCACATGAGGCGGTATGTAGACACCACCAGCTAAAACAAGCTGAATAGCGCTTATAGTAACTTCTGGTGCAGAAGTTTTAGGTATAAAACCAGAAGCACCTAAAGAAATTGAGTTGTGAATTGAATCAAAGTCCTCTTTTACAGAAACAATGACTATAGGAACGTCAGGAAATTGTGTAGTAATACTTTGTATGCTGTCATGCCACATGCCAGGCATCATTAAATCAAGTAAAACTAAATCAATTGAGAAATTAGAATTAAGAACATTTATCGTCTCATCAAAACTATTTGCTTGAAATATTTCGGCATTTGGTACAGCCATTTTAACGACTAATTCTAAACCACCTCTAACCAAGGCNTGGTCATCTGCTATAACAATTTTATATTTTNTAGGTCTACTATCCTTTTTGTTTTCCATAACTTTTATCACTCAAATAGTTGAATTTTTGTTAAAGATAACACTTGATTGTACAGTATTTTTTAAGCAAATATAGTAATAGGGCTGCATACTTTACAATAAATACATACTTATAATATTATTATAAAATAAATACATACTTTAGTTGACTAATGTATGTATTGTGATATACTTAGNCATACTTTAGGCTATGTAATTATGTTTAAAATGTGCGGAATCGTAATAAAACAAGTCATTTTCTAAGGTAAATAGAACAAGCAATAACGCTTGACTATCAATAAATAGGAGACACATTAAAATGAAAAAACTATTAAAACTGATCATGACTTGTATTTTGTCATTCGGATTTACGTCGATGGCCATTGCAGGACTTGATGAAATTCCTCAGGATATTCGGGATAGGGTTTATAACATGGATTTGATGGATCCAATTCAGCCACTTGATGATAGTGCGTTTAGAGATTGGAAAAGTGAACGTTCACCTCCATGGACTGTAGGTTATGCTAGTACTTATGCTGGAAATACCTGGCGTAAAGGTGCAATGGCTCGATTGATGGATGAAATCAAACCGAAATGGCAAGAACTCGGTTTACTTAATGACATCATTGTTACACAGTCAAACCTTAAGGATGCATTACAGATTCAGCAGATCAGACAACTTGTTGATCAAGGTGTTGATGCAATAATTATTTGTTGCTCAAACCCAACTGCTTTGAATCAAGCAATTAAGTACGCCTTTGATAGAGGTGTTCCAGTATTTTCATTTACTGGATATACAACTTCACCACTTTCAATAAATTCATCAGTGAACTACCATCAGGCTGGATATGATGTTGGAACTTGGATGGCTGAAGAGATTGATGGAAAAGGTAATGTACTTGTAATTGAAGGTATTCCTGGATTTTCGGCATCAGATTCACAAAATGCTGGTGTTTTAGATGGATTATCTCAATATCCTGATATTAAAGTTACTGGTCAGATTGCACATATGTGGACATCACAAGTTGGTCAAGCTGAGACTCAGAAGTGGTTAGCTACTCACCCTGGACAGCTTGATGGAATTGCGGTTCAGTCTTCTGGTGAAACTGGTGTTTTAGCGGCAGTTTTGCAGTCAGGGCGAGACATTCCTCCAATGTCAATTGGTGGTGAAATTGGTGCTCTATGTTACTGGCGTAATAACCCTGATTATATTAGTGGAGCTATTCAGACATGGCCTCCAGGTGATGATATTGAGCTTGGTTGGAACATCATGATGCGTACTTTGCAGGGTCAAGGACCTAAGATTCAATCAATCTTAGTACCGCCATTAACAATTGAATATGCAGATGTTGAAGCAATGATGGGAACTGATTGTGATCGTAACTCTACCTTGTGGTACAACCCAGGTGTTGAAGTTTGGGGTGGTAAGGAATACGTTGATAATTTCTTCTTAAGACCTGCTGATCCAGAGGAATATGATCCAGAGGATCATTAATTAAGAGTTGTTTTAATTGAGTTTGGATAACTGAAATTAAATGATTGTTAGTAATTAGATCAATTATTTACTAAAACCTTTTTTCGGTTGTCCAAACTTTATAAACGCCTTTAATAGTGACTATTTAATAGAGCTAATTATTGGCAAAGTTTTTTGAATTAGCGAATAAATAATTAATTAATTAATTAATACAGAATTTATAACCAGGGATTTCTATGAACACTACATTATTACCAACTGACATTGTAGGTGGCACATTTTGGCTTTTATCCATGGCAATGATAGGTGCTACGATCTTCTTTCTACTTGAAAGAAATAAGGTTGATGATAGATGGCACACGACAATGACACTGTTAGGTGTTACGATGCTGGTGTCAGCTGTTTTCTACCACTATGTTAAAACAATGTGGGTTGATACGGGGACAGCCCCAATTATCCTTCGATATTTAGATTGGATACTTACGCATACTATGCAAGTTGTACTTTTTTATGTCATCTTGACTGCAGTTACAAAAGTCTCATCGGCACTATTTTGGCGATTACTAATCGGAACCCTGGTAATGGTGATAGGTGAATTTTTAGGGGCTGCAGGCTATATGAGTGCAACATTAGGTTTTATTATTGGTGTTGTTGGTTGGCTTTATATTCTTGGTGAACTTTATATGGGTGAAGCAAGCCGCGCCAACATAGATAGTGGCAATGAGGCATCACATCTAGCATTTAATGGATTGAGATTGATTCTTACTATTGGTTGGGCGATTTATCCACTTGGGTATTTTATTAATAACCTTGGTGGTGGAGTGGATGTAAATAGTCTTAATATTATTTACAACCTAACCGACTTTTTAAACAAAATAATTTTTGGGTTCGTTGTATATAGGGCAGCTATGAATGACACCCAAGCAAGAATAGAAAACAATAAAAAATAGATATATAAATTTATTTAAGGAGAGAAAATTATGACTGGCGCAGATATCATTGCAACTATTATTTTGACAGCATTAGCAATAGCTATTTTTGTTTATTTGCTGCATTGGTTGTATCGAAGATCATCTAAAGAAGTTTCTTTTGTAAGAACTGGACTTCGTGGTGAAAAGGTTGTAATCAGTGGCGGTGCCTTTGTATTGCCAATCATTCACAATATAACCGCTGTTGGGATGAGAACTTTACGCATAGAGGTTAGACGAGGTGGTGATAAATCTTTTATTACAAAAAATCGTATGCGTGTTGAAATAGTCGCAGAATTTTATGTCCGTGTTACACCATCAAAAGAGGCTGTATCAATTGCAGCTGGGACACTAGGTAAAAGAACGATGGAGCCAGAAAGATTGAGAGATCTAGTGCAGGGTCGTTTTGTAGATGCTTTGGGTATTGTTGCTGCTCAGATGTCTATGGAAGAAATTCAAGAAAAACGTGGTGAATATATCAAAGCGGTTAAAGGAATTGTTGCTGAATCTTTAGGTTCAACAGGACTTGAACTTGAGGCCGTTTCNTTGACCAGTGTGGATCAAGCCGGCCTGGAAGTATTTGATCCATCGAATGCTTTTGATGCCGAAGGTCTTACGCANTTAACAGAACAGATTGAGGCTGGAAAGAAAAAACGTAATGATATTGAGCAAGACACTGCTATAAGAATTAGATCTAAGAATTTGGAGGCAGAACAAAGATCACTTGAAATTGATCAGGAAAGAGAATTTTCCAGATTGTTACAAGAACGTGAAATTGCTAAGCAGCGAGATAAAGAAACTACCGAAATGGCTGTTGAGACTGCAAGACAGGAGCGTTTAGCTGAAGAAGCAAGAATTCAATCTGCAGAAGAAGTTGAGAAGGCTCGCATCCAACAACAAGATACTATTGAGGTTGAACGCTCATTGCGTGAACATGAGTTAACTCTCCAGATTGAGGAGCGTAAAAAACTTCGAAATGAAATTGAAAGGCAAACGGAGATCGATATTAAAGAAAAGAATCTTGAGGCTGAAATTAGATCCTTGGAAATTAAAAAGGAAAATGAGTTTGCAAGGCTCAAGCAGGAAGAAGAGATATCAACTCAAAGAGCCAAACAAAAGGCTGAGGTTCTTAAGGTAGAGTCAGATCGTTATGTGGAAGCTGAACAGGCTCAAATAAAGGCCCAAGAAGAGGTGAAAAAATTAGAGATAGAACAGCAACGAATCATAGAAATAACGCGAATAGAAAACGATCAACAAGCTCAAGCTTCAGAAATTCAAAAGAGAAAAAATCTTGAAATAGAAGAGAAGAATCGTGAACTTGAAGTTATAGCTAAAACTGTAGAAGTATTAAATGCAGTGGAAACTAAAGAACAAGCAAGAGCCGAAGTAGTTGTTGCAGAAGAGCAAGTTCTTTCAGCACAAGAAGTCGAAATTGCAGAACGTAATAAGAAGTTGCAATTAATAAGTGCAGAAAAGGAAGGGGAAAGTGAGGCGATTCAAATTACTACCCTTGCTAGAGCTGAAAAAGAAGCCGCCCAAGAGAGAGAACAAGCCGAAAAGCATGCTTCTCTGGCTAGCAAACTACGCTATGAGATTGATGCCGCTGGTAAGTTGATGCTTAATGAAGCAGAAAACGTTCGTAGTGATGAAAGTAGGCAAAGTGATCTTAGAATGGAGTTAGCGAGAAATCTTGATTCAATCATTCGAGAGGCAGTCAAGCCAATGGAAAATATTGATGACATAAAAATTTACGAATTAAATGGCATGCCAGGATTTAATTCAAATAGTGCTAATCCTGATTTTGTAGGACCTGCTTCTAATAGTGAAGGGGGTTTGCCTAACAATATAGTGAATGCAGCCATGCGCTATAGAGCGCAAGTACCTTTTATTGATCACCTTCTTGACGAAATTGGCATGTCTCCAAATGAGATTGGCAACATTAAAAACCTACTTGGTGATTATAGAAAAGGCGAGAAAAAGGATGAAGATATAGAGGGCGAAGAGTCCTAATCAATTTAACTTTTAATTAATAAAATTTAAGGAAATATTATGTTAAGAATTACTGGTTATAGCGACAAATACTCTGTTTGTCCTGGGGATAACATACAATTTTATATTAACTCTGAAGAAAACGAAGTATATGAAACTCAAATTGTTCGTTTAATACATGGAGATACCAACCCCGAAGGGCCTGGGTACAAGGAAGAAGAGATTCAAGCTGAATGTAACAAAAATTATCCGGGGAGGAATCAAAGAATACATGGTGGTTCCTACATCGTTGTTCCACAAGATGATCGCCTAAATGTAGAGAGTTTTACACTTCAATGTTATATCTTCCCTACTACTCCGATTGAAGGACTTGGTACACCGCAAAAAGGGCGTCAAGGGATTCTAACTAAATGGGTTGAAGAAACGAAAAGTGGGTATGGGTTGTTTATTGATGAGAATAACTGTTTGACAGTAGAAATAGGTGACGGTAGTGGTCAAGTTATGAAGCTTTCAAGTGACAAAAAACTTTTACGTAAAGTTTGGTATCTCGCTGCTGTTAGTTACGATTCAAGAACAGGTAAAGTAACTTTATATCAAGAGCCCGTTGTAACTTCTACTAATGGAGGTCTTGGTCAGGGTATATTGCACCCATCTGAGGAAACTACTGCTGTAGTCGAATCAATCAATAGTTTAAAACCTGGTATTAATGACGCACCATTTTTGATGGCTGCTAGCACAAAACATGAAAGATCTGGCAGGTACATTTTTGGTGGTCATTTTAAGGAAGCGGCTGAACCAATCGAATTACCTGAGCAGGTTCATACCTATAATGGCAAGATTGATCGACCAAGATTGTCTAGAAGAGCCTTAAGTAAGGCTGAAATTGAGTCTTTAGCTCGTGGATATAAGGGTTGTCAGGCAGGATTAAGAGACGATGTTGTAGGTGCTTGGGATTTTCATGCAAACATTTCAAATAATATAGCTTCAACTTTTATTGTTGATACATCGACAACTCGATTGGATGGATTTATCGTTAATATGCCAGTTCGCGGTATGACAGGTTTTAACTGGACGGGGGATGAGATTGTATATCATCATAAACCTGAAGAATATGGAGCTATTCATTTCCATGATGATGATATTGATGATGCTCGTTGGGAAGTTGATTTTGAATTAAAAATTCCAGACAACTTAAAAAGCGGTATTTATGCTGCCCGTCTAAGAATTGGAGGTGAGGATTCTCCTGAAACAGANGATTATATTCCTTTCGTTGTTCGTCCTCCAAGAGGNAAAACAACTTCGAAGTTAGCATTTATTCTTCCAACAAATGCCTATATGGCATATTCAAACGATAATTTATGCACAAACTGTGTGGTTGCAGAGTTATTGGCAGGAAAAGTGCCAGTTATGACGGCAGCTGATTTGTACTTAAATGAGCATAGAGAGTATGGCTTATCGACATATTCGTTACATTCAGATGGAAGTGGTGTTTGTTATTCATCAAGGCTGAGACCAATATTAAATATGCGACCAAAATATCGTCACTGGTTATCACCATCACTTTGGCAGCTTAATGGTGATCTCCACCTTATAGATTGGCTGGAAGAAAAAAACTTTGATTTTGATATTCATACTGATGAAGATTTACATAGAGAGGGTGTAGGTTTATTAAATAAATATCAAACTGTGTTGACAGGAAGTCACCCAGAATACACTTCAGAAAAAATGTTTGCAGCATATGAAACATATCAACAAGATGGTGGAAGATGGATATATTTNGGCGCTAACGGTTTTTACTGGTGTAGTGAATACCACCCAGACAATTCCAACATTATTGAGGTTCGTAAAGGTGAAGCTGGAACAAGAGCTTGGACAGCAAACCCTGGTGAATATAACAATGCCTTTGATGGTAAATTTGGTGGAATGTGGAGAGCTAGAGGAAGAATACCAAGCAAACTATGTGGTTTAACTTTTACTGCATATGGATTTGATGTTTCTTCCTACTATGTTCGAGATAAGGACAGTGAAAGACCTGAAACATCTTGGATTATGGAAGGTGTTGGAAATGGTGAGAAAATTGGTGACTTTGGTCTAGTTGGTGGTGGCGCAGCAGGTTTGGAGCTAGACCGTTATGATATAGAGTTTGGCACCCCTCACGATGCATATTTATTGGCTCACTCAGAAGGTCATACCAATTTAATGTTACAAGTAAATGAAGAAATTCACTTTTCTGTTCGCGGTTACCATGGAGGTGGTACAGAAAACCCTATGGTAAGGGCAGATATGATTTATTACAAGACAGATAATGGTGGTGCGGTGTTTGCACCTGGATCTCTATCTTGGTGTGGAAGTCTTTCTCATAACAATTACAACAACAATGTTTCTCGAATTACAGAAAATGCAATTAGAGGTTTCCTAAAAGAGGAGCCATTGCCGTAATAGAAAATGGAGGATATATACAATGACTATTAATAAACATACTGACATGATGGATCCACCAACAGGGAAATCTGTTCTTGGTACAAGTACAAAACCCTTTAATGATTTAGAGAAATCCGTCATTAGTACCCTTGATGAGGATAAAGTAAATGATTTGGCAAAGTGTTTATTTACGCTAAATAATAGGCGCTACGGACCAATTGCGGGAGCTTATGTAGTAGTTTGTACTATTGAAGGAAAGGAATGGTGTGTTGGACAGTTGAATGCTGATAGAGCTAAGCCACTTATATTATTTGAAGATAAAGTTTTTAACACAACTGAGGGAGCTCAGGCAGAGGCTGTTCGCTTAAAAGAAGAGCGTGGAGAATCAGTACCTTGTCGTAACCACTGATAATAAACGAAATAATGAGGATTAAAAATGTTAGATAAAACTAAAGGTGTTATAGAGAATGTATCACATACTGAAACTGATGATTATATTACTAGAACGTATGTGATGCCACTGTTATTCGACGATGAATCTCGTCGTCGTCTAATTGCTGAACATAGAAATAGTCCAGTTGGTAACGCACCAACTAATGGACGGGCAGCAGTTGAGCATAGCCACGAACTTAGAACGATACTAGACAAGATGAGAAGGGCTCCAATGGCTGGCAAGTATGTTAGTGTCTGTATCCGTATGTTTGAGCAATACAAGATTGGTATAGCATCTGGAATTCGTGGAAAGCCGGTAGAAATGCTGGACGAAGTTTATTCATCTGAGGAAGCTTGTGAGCATGCAATCTTTTTAAAGAGAATTGCTGATTTAATGAATCATTATGGATAGTTTTGGCATCTTGCAATCGAATCCCTTATAAGTCATTCTAATTAAAATGATTTTTTTTACTGATCAAGGCGATTTCTCCTGCCTTTGTTTATTTGCGATTGCAAGAGCCACCATATAAAAAAAAGACATCTTTTTTTCATAGGTATATTTATTTAGAGTAACCAGTCGCTAATTTTTTTGAAAATTTGTGAATCTTTGCTAGCGAGCCTTTCAACCACACCAAAGTGATCCACTTCCGGCTCGGCATGATACTCAAGAGGCGCTTCGTTAAGTTTCCACTTCTCAACAAACTGGTCAGTTTGCCAATGAAATTCTGGTGTTTCGGCTCCACCAAGCGTTACCAAGATTGGTGCTGTGGTGATGGGTTCAAAAAAGTGTGGACTTAGAGCCATACTTTCAACATCGTCCAAACCAAGAGCGTCCGCGATTGTCGTCTTTCTGAGCGGTTCTAGTTGGTAAAGACCGCTAATTGGGATACCCGTTTTCACTAAATCTTTCGGTAATTCTGAAGAGATTTGTTGCCAATCTGTAGCCAATATCATGCCGGTAATGTGACCACCAGCGGAATGACCAGAAATGTTAATACGATCTTTTGAGATAGCATAATTGTGAGCATTTTCCCAGAGCCATATCAGTGCAGTTCGAATCTGATTGACGATACCTGTCATGNTCGATTCGGGNCANAACTGATAGCCAATTAGAGCGACATCAATCCCTGATTCAACAAAAGACTCAGCGACGAAACTATAAACGGATTTGTCTCCTCTTTGCCAATAGCCGCCATGCACGAATACATATAATGGTGCGTTGGACTTACCGCAACGAAATAAGTCTAGTTTATTTTTCTCACCTTTATCGTATTGACAGTTAAGTGAAGCATCAACTGTACTTCGAAATTTCTCACTCCTTGCTGACCAGGTATTGATTAGGCCGTCAAAGTCCTCAACCAAAAGGCGGACNTTGTAACCAGCCTCAAGAATATGATCAATGGGTATAGTTCTGGCCATAAAAAATTATTGTTCCCCCAGTCTTTGTAGTTCAAGAAACTCTTCTGGAGAATTACCAAATGGTTGCATGGCGTGTTCTTGGAAAGCTTCACGTTCACTCAGACGACCGTACCACGCTTCAATACCAGGAAGTGAAGGGCGCTCAATATCGAGTACAAAATATTTATGTAATAAAACCCCTAGTGGAATATCTCCATAGGTTAATTCTTTTCCTGCCACAAAGAGATTGTTAATCAAATGACCTTCAAGAATGCGCAAAATATCAGAGCTTTTTTTGGCCATTGCAGTGATCTTATCATAATCCCTTTCAGATTCCTTAGTCCTTACAAGTTGCCAGAAGACAGGAAAAAAAGTTCCCATGAAACTATCCGTTGACCATGTCATCCATTGGTCAGAGAGTGCCGCTTTTTGAGGGTCAGCAGGGTATAGTGATCCGAGTCCATATTCTCTGGCCAGATAACGAATAATTGCGTGAGATTCCCATAAAACGAAGCCGTTATCTCGAATCGTTGGAATTTTCGAGTTAGGGTTGAGGGCTTTATATTCATCGGTATCTAGGTCGCCCGAATTAACTCCTACTGAATATCTTTTATAATCAAGTCCAAGTTCGGATAGGGTCCAAAGAACCTGAATTACCTGATTGGCATTTTTTCTTCCCCATAGTTCTAACATATCTTATCTCTCCTTAAATGCAATTGTTAATTACCATCAGCACCAAACTTAGGAATCACTTTTTCAGAAAACAAGGTCATACTTTTAAGAATCTTTTGGTAATCAATGCCAGGGAATTGCTGCAGAAGCATGATGTGCTTTAGATCGATAAGTTGACGGTATTTTTCTATCTTTTCAGCGACATAGTC
>JGI26059J44795_1000198_pt1 | contig 10749 bp, 10 predicted proteins | sample MarorgKNORR_S2LV_2_FD_44795 | JGI IMG/M metagenome (IMG submission 44795)
ACCGGCTGCTTGTCGAACGATGGAGGCGTCACCCCCGGGGCCCACACCTCGGCGGGCCAGAAGCGAGACGAGTCCGGGGTAAGCACCTCGTCGGCCAGCACCAGGTGGCCGTTAACCATCCCGAACTCGAACTTGGTGTCAGCAATGACGATCCCCCGCTGGGCCGCCCACTCGGCACCCCGCAGGTAGCAGGCGATCGACGCCTCGCGGGCCGCCTCGGCCACCTGGACGCCCACCAGGTTCACTGCGCCGGCGTAGGAGATGTTCACGTCGTGGCCGTCGTCAGCCTTTGTGGACGGGGTGAACACAGGCTCGNGAAGACGGCTGGCCTCTAGGAGCCCGTCGGGCATCGCCGTGCCGTGCATGGTGCCCGAGGTCCGGTACTCCTTCCAGGCCGAGCCAGTGATGTACCCCCGGACGATGCACTCGATGGGCAGCATCTCGGCCCGATGACACAGCATGGTCCGGCCCACCAGGTCGNCCGACGCCCTAGCACCCAGGACGGCCTCCAGATCGGCCGTGTCGGTCGAGATNAGGTGCCCGCAGATCAGGTCTGNGAACTGCTCGAACCAGAAGGANGTCATGGCGGTGAGGACTCGTCCCTTNTCGACAATCGGCTCGGCCATAACCACGTCGAACGCCGAGATGCGGTCCGAGGTGACCATGAGCANGCGGCCGTCTCCGGCGTCGTAGATGTCGCGGACCTTGCCCGAGTGCAGGAGGGGGAGGTCGACCGTCATGTTCATCGCACTCCAGTGGGCGGTCGGGTCAGAGGATCCGTTCGGGATCGTAGGCGGCGGCCTGGGGGCGGGCGACCACTACCTCGGCCACCCGTTCCACGACAGCGGATACCTGAGCTGAGGCGTTGCCCACGAACGCTGACGGATCGTCGAGCAGGCCGTCGAGATCGTCGCGGTCCAGCGGCAGGGCGGGGTCAGAGGCCAGACGATCCAGCAGGTCGGTCTCCATCCGACCCTCCTCCCGGCGGATCAGAGCGGCGGCCACCGCGTGAGCCTGAATGACCTGGTGAGCCTCTTCACGTCCCATCCCGGCCTCGATAGCAGCCATCAGCACCCTCGTGGTGGCCAGGAAGGGCAGGTACTGGCCGAGCTCTCGCTCCACCACGGCCGGGTAGGCACCGAACTCGTCCAGCACGGTGAGGAAGGTCTGGAACAGGCCGTCGGTGGCCAGGAAGGAGTCGGGGAGGGCCACCCGCCGAACCACCGAGCAGCTCACGTCACCCTCATTCCACTGGTCGCCTACCAGACCCCCAACCATTGCCAGGTGCCCCCGTAGCACGACGGCTAGGCCGTTGACCCGCTCGCAGGATCGAGCATTCATCTTGTGGGGCATGGCCGACGAACCAACCTGACCCGGTTGGAACCCCTCAGTGGCCAGCTCGTGGCCGGCCATCAACCGGATCGTTCGGGCCAGGTTGGCCGGCCCCCCAGCTGCCTGGGCCAGCGCCGAGACCACATCGAAGTCCAGCGACCGCGGGTATACCTGCCCCACCGAGTCCAGGACCTGAGCAAAGCCAAGGTGATCGGCCACCAGTTGTTCCAACTGGTCGACCCTGGCGCCGTCGCCACCCATGAGGTCCATCTGGTCCTGCTGGGTCCCCACCGGTCCCTTCAGCCCCCGGAGCGGGTAAGCAGCCAGCAGATCGGAGATCCGACGGTGCGAAGCCAAGAGCTCCTCGGCCGCTGTGGCGAACCGCTTGCCCAGCGTGGTGGCTTGGGCGGCCACGTTGTGGCTACGCCCGACCATGACCAGGCCGTCGAACTCGGCAGCCAAGCGTGCTAGGCGAGCAAGGGTGGCCACGATGCGGTCCAGCACCAGCTCCAGGCTGCGGCGGACCTGAAGCTGTTCGACGTTCTCGGTGAGGTCCCGAGACGTCATGCCCCTGTGCACGTGCTGGTGCCCGGCCAGGGTGCAAAACTCCTCTATCCGAGCCTTCACGTCATGCCGGGTGACCCGCTCCCGCTCGCGGATCGACGCCAGGTCCACCTGATCGACCACGGCCCGGTAGTCCTCGACGACTCCGTCGGGGATGTCCACGCCGAGGTGACGCTGGGCCTCCATCACGGCGATCCAGAGCTCGCGTTCCATGACCACCTTGGCCTCCGCTGTCCAGAGGCCGACCATGGGCCGGCTGGCGTAGCGGGAGGCGAGGACGTTCTCCATGGGGTCCGGGACGCCGCCGCTTAGCGGGGAACCATCTCCTCGCGGTGGGCCTCAAGGGCTTCAACGAGGTCCGGGTCGCCGACGGCCAGCATCTGGACGGCCAGCAGGGCAGCGTTCATGGCACCGTCCACGGCCACGGTGGCTACCGGGATTCCCTTGGGCATCTGGACGGTGGCCAGTAGGGAGTCCCACCCGTTGATGGCACCACCGGAGAGAGGCACGCCGATCACTGGAAGTGTGGTGTGGGCGGCCGCTGCCCCGGCTAGGTGGGCCGCCATCCCGGCCCCGCAGATGATCGCCGAGTACCCGGCCTCCCGCGCCCCAGACACGAACCCAGCGACCAGGGCCGGGCTGCGGTGCGCCGACATGACCCGCACGTCGGCCTCGATGCCATAACGCTCTAGTGTCGCAGCGGCAGGTGCCATCTTGTCGCCGTCGTTGGGCGAACCCATGAGGATCGCCACCTTGTGCACCATCGGATTCTCCTGTTCCTGTCCCTCGGGTCCTCTTGTGTCCCTACTAGTCCTAGTCGCTCCCGGCGCCGGTCGGGTTCGCGGCGATATCGCGACGAAACTGCATCCCCGACCACGCCAACTCGGCTACCGCGTCGTAGGCCCGCCCCCGGGCCTCGGCAATCGTCCTCCCCCGGCCGGTCAACGAGAGCACCCGGCCGCCAGCCGTCACCAAACCGCCATCTCCTCCGTCAGCCACCCCGGCAGAGAAGATCGTGACGCCGTCGATAGCCGAGGCCGCCTCCAAGCCGTCAATTGGATCTCCGGTCCGGGGACCGGTCGGATAGCCCTCCGTGGCGCATACCACGGTGACGGCCGCCCCGTCATCAAATGTCGGCGGTTCCTTCAGGCTCCCAGCGGCGGCGGTAGCCAGCAGGTAGCCGAGGTCGCTGGTAAGGCGGGGCAGGACGACCTGGGTCTCCGGATCGCCGAAGCGCACGTTGTACTCCAGGACCTTGGGCCCGTCCGGGGTCAGCATCAGCCCGCAGTACAGGACACCCCGGTAGTCGATCCCCCGACCGCGCAGGGCAGCCAGCGTGGGCTGCACGGCACCCGCCACCAGGTCGTCGACCACAGCGTTCGTAGCCACCGGCACCGGCGAGTAGGCCCCCATGCCCCCAGTGTTAGGGCCAGCATCACCGTCGCCAACGCGCTTGAAGTCCTGAGCCGGGGCGAGGGCCACGGCGGTCGTCCCGTCGCATACGGCCAGCACCGACAGCTCGGGGCCGGTAAGGCCCTCCTCGATGACCACCGTCCGCCCGGCGTCGCCGAAAGCTGCTCCGGAGAGGTAGGACCGGACGGTGTCGACCGCCTCGGCCCGGTTCGTGGTGACCACTACGCCCTTGCCGGCGGCCAGCCCGTCGGTCTTAACCACGAACAGGTCACCCATACCAGCCAGAAAGGCCAGGGCGGCCGCCTCATCGTCGAAGGTTCCGTGGGCGGCAGTCGGCACGCCCGCCTCGACGAGTACCTCCTTCATCCACGCCTTGGACCCCTCCAAGCGGGCACCGTCGGCTCCCGGGCCGAAGACCAGGCGGCCGTCAGCCCTCAGCCGGTCGGCTAGGCCGCCGACCAGCGGTACCTCGGGGCCGATCACCGTCAGGTCGGCGTCGACCTCGGTAGGGGGAACGGGCACCGACCCGGGAATGCCGGGGTTTCCGGGGGTGACGACCACGTCGTGGGACCGGCCCAGGACGTGGGCCAGGGCATGTTCCCGGCCACCCGATCCGACGACGCAGACCCTCATCCGACGCCTATCCGTCCCGACGCGGTCAACCGGCGAACCGGAGCACCTGGTGGCGTCCCGGTCCGACGCCCACCATGCCAATGGGTACCCCGACCTGGTCCTCCACGAAGGTCAGGTAGGCCTCGGCCTCGGCCGGCAGCTGTGACCGCTCAGTAACTGCCGAAAGGTCAACTCCCCAACCCGACAGCTCCTCGTAGATTGGCGTGACCCGGTGTAAAACCGACTGGTGGTAAGGCAGTTGGTCATGGCGCTGGCCGTCGGCCTCGTAGGCAACGCATACGCGGATCACGTCCAGTTGGTCCAGGACGTCCAACTTGGTGATGGCCAGCTCGGACAGCGAATTGACTCGGGCCGCGTAGCGGAGCATCACGGCGTCCAGCCAGCCCGGTCGGCGACGCCGCCCGGTGTTGGTTCCGTACTCGTGGCCGACCTCTACGAAGTGGTCGCCCACCTCGTCGAATAACTCGGTGGGGAACGGCCCGGCACCCACCCGCGTGACATAGGCCTTGGCGATCCCGATGACTCGGTCGATGTCCCGGGGGCCGATCCCGGCTCCTGTACAGGCCCCNCCGGCCACCGGGTTGGACGAGGTCACAAAGGGGTAGGTGCCGTGGTCGAGGTCAAGAAAGGTGGCCTGGGCGCCCTCCAGGAGTATCCGCCCACCGGCTTCTAGCTCGTCGTGGACCAGGCCTACGGCGTCAGCGATGTGCGGGGTCAGCCGGGGAGCACAGGTGCCCAGATACTCCTCAGCCACCTCGTCCGCATCAACGGGAAGGCGGTTGAACACCCGGGTAAGAACCTTGTTGGTGTGCTCCAGAGCGGCACCTAGTTTTTTCCGAAAGATCTTCTCGTCCAGGAGGTCCTGAACCCGTATGCCGACCCGCATGGCGCGATCGGCGTAGGCCGGTCCGATGCCCCGCTTAGTGGTCCCCAACCTGTTCTTGCCCAAGTGGCGCTCGTGGAGGGCATCCAGTTCCTGGTGGTAGGGGAGGATCAGATGGGCGTTGCCGCTGACGCGGAGTTTGGCCGTATCGACCCCCCGCGCCCCAAGCATGTCCATCTCGGAGAGGAGAACCCGGGGGTCGACCACCACGCCGTTGCCGATAACCGGTGTGACGTGTGGGTATAGGACGCCCCCTGCGCCCCAAGCATGTCCATCTCGGAGAGGAGAACCCGGGGGTCGACCACCACGCCGTTGCCGATAACCGGCGTGACGTGCGGGTATAGGACGCCGCTGGGAACGAGTTGGAGGGAGAAGGTCTCGTCGTCGACGACCAGCGTGTGCCCGGCGTTGTGGCCGCCCTGGTACCGGACGACCATCGACACCTCACTCGCCACGAGGTCGGTGAACTTGCCCTTGCCCTCGTCGCCCCACTGCGTCCCGACGACGACGGTCGCGGGCACGGCACCTCTCCTGGATCGGGTCCCTTACGGACCGATCCTATCGGCCGGCGGACCAGCCCTTGCCGGGGTTTCATCCGTCCCACCGGTCGTCGGACGTGCCCGGGGATACCGTCGTCGCACAGACCCGGAGCCTCTCGCGAGATGATCCTGCGCGACCTCCGCGCAACATCCACGGTTTCCCCAACACCCTGTGGACAACCGACGGCTGCCTACGGGCCGTTGACGAGCGCTGTGGACCGAAAGCCGGCTTCAGACACTGCTCCCAGGCCCAGAGCCGGCCACCGACCGGTTCGAGAACTGCTGAGAACCGGCAGGTCAGCAGGGCCGAACAAGCGCGTCAGCGCCTCCGCCGACCCTGGTAGACGGTCACGCTTTGCTTAACCGGAACCAGGTCACGCCTGTACTGCCGGTGGACCTCGGCCACCGCCTGGCTGCCATCGGACCGGGCCCTATCCAGCTCATCCTCCAGGCGGGTCACCTCGGCCTCCAGGGCCAATACCCGCTTCACGCCGGCCAGGTTGAGGCCTTGCGCGGTGAGTTGCGCTATTCGCAACAGCATGGCCACGTCGGCCTCGCTGTACCTCCGGTTGCCTCCGGTAGTCCGGGCCGGGTCTACCAGGCCCTTCCGTTCGTATATGCGCAGGGTCTGTGGGTGCATGCCGGCCAACTCGGCGGCTACCGAAATGACGTACACCGCCTGGTCTGGACCGGGCCTGGGCTGAGGCATCAGCGTGCTCCCTGCATCGGGTCTCAGTCTGACAGCCCGTCACGGAGGCTGCCGTCGGTCGCCTCGGCCAGGGCCTCGATAGCCGCTCGCTCGGCCTCAGTCGGGTCGCTCGGGACGTGGACCTCCACGGTGACCAGCAGGTCACCGGCGCCCCGACGGTCTGGCACACCCCGCCGTCGCACCCGGAGGGTTTGGCCGCTTCTGGTTCCGGCGGGGACCCGGACGGTGACCGGTCCGCTGTCGAGCGTTGGCACCGCCACCTCGGCGCCGAACACCGCCTCGGGGAAAGAGATGGACACGACCACCGTGAGGTTCCGACCACGGCGCCCGAACCGAGTATGGGGCTCGACCGCCACCACCACGTAGAGGTCACCGTCCGGACCGCCCCGGCCCCGCTCCCCCCGGCCCTTCAGTCGAATGCGCTGGCCGTCGTCCACCCCGGCGGGGATGCGCACCCGGACCTCGCGTGGCCGACGTTCAGCCCCCGAGCCACGGCAGGTTCCGCAGGGATCCTCGATCCGGTGGCCTCGACCACCGCATGCCTCACATGGTCGGCTGAACGAAAAGGGGCCCTGGTCCTCAGCCTGAACACCCCGGCCACCACACGTTTCACAGGTCGTGGGTCGGGTCCCCGGACGGGCACCATTCCCCCCGCAAGCCGAACAGGCCACGGCACTCACCAGGTGCACGGCGGTGGTCACACCATTCACTGCCTCAAGAAACGACAGGGTTAGGTGGGTCTCGAGGTCAGCGCCCCGACGACCATGAGAGCCGCTACGGCCACCTCCAAACATCCCTCCAAACAGATCTCCCAGATCGATACCGCCGGGGAAGCCACCGCCGGGGAAGCCACCGCCGGGCATCCCACCGCCCATCGGCCCCATGGACCGGACTTGGTCGTATTCGGCCCGTCGCTCCTCGTCGCCAAGGACGTCGTAGGCGGCCGACACTTCCTTAAACCGGGCCTCGGCCGCGTCGTCGCCCGGGTTGGCATCAGGGTGGAGTCGGCGGGCCAACTTCCGGTAGGCCCTGGTGACATCCCTGGCCGCGGCGCTCTTCTCGACGCCGAGCGTGGCGTAGTAGTCCTTCTCGAACCACTCGCGCTGGGCGGTCATTGACGCCTCCGTCCTACCGAATCAACCTCGGACGCGGACCATGGCCGGACGGAGGACCCGACCGTCCCAGACGTAGCCGCGACGGAGAACCCCAACCACCACCTGGCCGACGTCCACATCTTCGGGGTCGTCAGCCGGCTCATGGAGCACAGCCTCATGCCGTGTCGGGTCGAACGACTCACCCAGCGGGTCAAGCACCTCCAACCCGGCTGGTTCCAGAACTTGCACCAACGACGTCCGGATGGGGATCACGTCGTCCGCGCCGTGTTCGACGGCCAGGTCGCAGGCATCCAGGACCGGCAGGATTTTTTCGACCAAGTCGCCGCGAGCCCGAGCGCTGACGGCGGCGCTGCGCTTCTCGACCTGCTTTCGGAAGTTAGCGAACTCCGCAGTGACCCGCTGCAGGTCGACCAGGTACCCGTCCCGCTCGTCCTCCAGCACGGCCATCACGTCCAGGACTGGATCCCCGACCTCCGCCTCGTCATCACCGGGCAGAGGATCACCGTTGCCACTATCCGATCCGGAAACATCGGGGTCCGGGGTCACCTTGGTACCCGAGACGGAGGGCAGCGGACCGGAGACGTCTGTTGACGGATCAACGCCCTCCGGCTCCTCGGCCGGAGAAGGAGCGCCCTCCGTCACCGGACCGCTCACGACTCGTCGACGATCTCGGCATCTACAACGTCGTCATCTGCCACGTCCCCACCGTCGGTCGCTCCAGCCGCCTGCTCGGCCTGAGCGGCCTCGTACAGCCGCTGTCCGAACTCCTGGCTGGCCGACATGAGAGCCTCGGTGGCGTCCTTCACCGCGTCCGTGTCGTCGCCGTCGAGGGCCTTCTTCAGGGATTCCAGCTTCTCAGTGACTGACGTCGTCTCGTCCTCGTTGAGCTGGTCAGCCTGGTCGGCTAGGAGCTTCTCGGTCTGGTACACGAGGTTGTCGGCCGTGTTCCGAACCTCAGCCTGCTCCTTGCGGAGCCGGTCCTCGTCGGCGTGGGACTCAGCGTCGCGCACCATCTGATCGATGACGTCCTTGTCGAGCGAGGACTGGCCGGTAATGGTCATGGACTGCTCGTTGTCCGTCGCCCGGTCCTTGGCCGACACGTGGACGATGCCGTTGGCATCGATGTCGAAGGTGACCTCGATCTGCGGGGTACCCCGGGGGGCGGGGGGGAGGTCGATCAGCTGGAACTTGCCCAGGGTCTTGTTGAACTGTGACATCTCGCGTTCACCCTGCAGNACATGGATCTCCACCGACGGCTGGCCGTCCTCGGCGGTGGTGAACACCTCCGAGCGCTGGATGGGGATGGTGGTGTTGCGCTCGATGAGTCGGGTCATGACACCGCCCTTGGTCTCGATGCCGAGCGAGAGCGGCGTCACGTCGAGGAGGAGGACGTCCTTCACCTCGCCGACCAGGACTCCGGCCTGGACGGCGGCTCCGATGGCTACCACCTCGTCNGGGTTGACGTTCTTGGACGGGTCGCGCCCNGCGATCTCCTTGGCCAGATCCACGACGGCCGGCATGCGAGTCGAGCCACCGACCAAGAGCACATGGTCAACCTGTCCCCGGGTCAGGCCAGCGTCCTTTACCGCCTGTTCGAACGGTGCCCGACAACGGTCTAGGAGGTCCGCCGTGAGTTCCTGGAACTTCGCCCGGCTGAGCGAGTAGTCAAGGTGGAGGGGGCCTGCGTCGGTGGCCGTCACAAATGGCAGATTGATTTGAGTCTGCTGGACCTGGGACAGCTCGATCTTCGCCTTCTCAGCGGCCTCCTTGAGGCGCTGGGCNGCCATGGGGTCAGCGCCTAGGTCAACACCGTGGTCGTTTCGAAACGAGGTNACTAGCCACTGGATGACTGCCTCATCCCAGTCATCACCTCCCAGGCTGGTGTCGCCGTGGGTGGCCTTCACCTCGAACACCCCGTCGCCGATCTCCAGGACCGAGACGTCGAAGGTCCCGCCTCCAAGGTCGAACACCAAGATGGTCTGCTCCTCGCCCTCCTTGTCGAGGCCGTATGCGAGGGCGGCTGCCGTTGGCTCGTTGATGATGCGGAGCACCTCGAGGCCAGCGATCTGACCCGCTTCCTTGGTGGCCGTCCGTTGCGCGTCGTCGAAGTAGGCGGGCACGGTGATGACGGCCTGGTCGACCGTGGTCCCTAGGTACGCCTCGGCGTCNCGCTTGAGCTTNTGGAGCGTGCGGGCCGAAATCTCCTGTGCGGTGTATTCCTTGTCGTCGATGTCCTCGGTCCAGCTNGTGCCCATGTGACGCTTNACCGAACGGATGGTGCGCCCGGGGTTGGTGATGGCCTGNCGTTTGGCCACCTCGCCGACCAGGACTTCTCCGTCCTTGGCNAAGGCAACCACNGATGGCGTGGTCCGCGAGCCCTCGGCGTTGGCGATTACGACTGGGTCGCCACCTTCGAGGACGCTGACCACCGAGTTGGTGGTTCCGAGATCAATGCCCACGGCCTTGCCCATGGTCTGCACTCCTTGCTTTCTGTCTGGTTCTCTCTGGGGAAAACTTGCTGGTTTAGGGGCGGATGGGCCCCGTCGGCCCTGAAATCAGGGGGAGAGTTATCGGGACCGACGATGCAGGCTAGGGATTGCCTGCGGTGGCTCCACCCTTTTGTGTTAAAGGACACTCTAGAATCTTGAGTCTTAGTTTAGCAACATTTGAGCCGAAATCTTGGCAGGGGCCAATAACACCAGTCGGGTACCGTTGGCCGGCCCGCCGATCCCACGGTTCGAGGACCCCATGCCCACGCTGATCCTGTTGCGCCACGGCCAGAGCGAGTGGAACGCCACTAACCAGTTCACGGGCTGGCACGACTGCGACCTCACCGAGTTGGGCGAGGCCGAGGCCCGCGAAGGCGCCCGCCTCCTCGCCGACGCAGGGATCCTCCCCGACGTGGTCCACACGTCGGTCTTGACCCGGGCCATCCGCACAGCCGACATCGCGCTGGAAGCCCTCAGGCGCGACCGGATCCCCGTTCGTCGCCACTGGCGTCTCAACGAACGTCACTACGGTGACCTCACCGGGCTGGACAAGGCAACCACCCGGGAGAAGTACGGCGAGGAGCAGCTCCTGGCCTGGCGACGGGGATTCGACACCCCTCCCCCGCCCATCACAGCGGACAATCCCTATAACCCCAACCACGACCCCCGGTACGCCGACATGGAACCACCCCTGGCCGAGTGCCTGGCCGACGTGGTGGAGCGCCTATCCCCCTACTGGGATGAGGCCATCGCCCCGGACCTACAGGCCGGCCGGATCGTGCTGGTGACCGCCCACGGCAACAGCCTCCGCGCCCTGTGCAAGGTGCTTGACGGCATCTCAGACGAAGACATTGCGGCCCTGAACATCCCGACCGGGTCCCCACTGGTCTACGAGCTAGCCGGAGACCTCAGCCCGCAGGAGAACATGGCAGTCCTGGAACGGTCCCTGGACCCTGAGGCGGCCCGGGCGGCGGCCGAAGCCGTGGCGCGCCAAACCGGCTAGCCGATCCGAATCGAGCTGCTAGCGGACCCACCTGGCCGGTTTCAGCCGACGGACACTGTCTCCGGGCCG
>JGI26059J44795_1000210_pt1 | contig 10530 bp, 11 predicted proteins | sample MarorgKNORR_S2LV_2_FD_44795 | JGI IMG/M metagenome (IMG submission 44795)
GTTTGCCTGAGAAGCTTTGATATCAAAGCTATTAGCCAGACCAACAAAGTCGACGTTGGGGCTTCCTAAATAGCAGCTAATGTCTTTCCAAAGATCTCTAGTTTGTTGTTTTCTTATCAATGGAGAATTCATGTAAATTCTGTTCCTTTCTCCATCATAACTTAGGTTATTAAAGACAATGATATTCACAGGGATATCATATCTTGAGGCAGACCATAGGGACTCAATTTGTCCAAATAACATTGCACCATCACCAACTAAGCAAGTGACTTGTCGGTTTGGTTCACCAATCTTAACTCCCAAAGAAGCCCCAATGCCCCAACCCAATGCAAAGCCTGTTGTGCCACCAATAAGCGATTTCCTATTAGGCCCTAAATCCATCCATTCAAAGGGAGTTCTAGTGTCTAATTCAGAAACGATGATGGCGTTTTTATCCAATTGTTTATCAATCTCATAAGAGGCTCTCTGCCATGAAATTGGACTCGAATTCCAGTGGGTTTTAGCATTCCTTTCTTTTCTGGCTTCAAATTTTTCATTAATCTGATTTGTTTCTTCTAAACGTTGTTCTCGTATTTTGTTGAGCCTATCTTTTGTCACAAGAGATTTGACTGCTTCTTCTATAGCTATAACTGTTTCTTTCATACCAGCAGCAATTGCAATATCTGTAGGGTAGGTATTGGCAATATCATCAAATTCAATTCTGGCATGGATAACCTTAGCTTTCCTTGGTACTGGTGCAGTAAATATTGTAGGGTCTGGCATAGGAGCACCAAGATTCAGAAAAACATCCGTTCCTGGAAGCCCCCTTGGAACACCCATCCCATAAAAGCCAACAAACGACTTATGTTGGAATGGGATATCACCAAACACACTATAACCCTGAGTCATCTTTATCCCTAAAAGCTCTGATAAATTAACAACTTCTTCATTTGCTTTGGCCCGCGTGACCTCATGGCCTACACAGATCATTGGCGACTTTGATTCAATTAAAGCTTTTGCAGTGGCCTCTATTAACTCTGCTTTTGGCTGTAGATCCATAGGAATCTTAAATTTACTTTGCGGGTAAATAGTTTGCTTAATGTTATCTTTGTTTAACANAGTACCAGGAAATCTTAAGTATACAGGTCCACCAGGTGGTGTTTCTGAGAGCTTAATTGTTCTCCTTAACATTTCGCTAATTTGTAAAGGGTTATCAACTTGCCAACGCCACTTAGTAAACTGGGTCATAGTTTCTAGCCAATCATCCATTTGTTGAAAACCATTCCTCCCAGCAAAGTTTGAGCTGGAACCATCTGATAAGACTGCAATTGATGATCGATCTTTCCAGGCATTGTATAAATTATTCATAGCACTAGGAATCGCTACCCCTGGAAGAAAAAGTATTGAAGTTTTTCCTGTAGCTAACTCATAACCGTGTGCCATTGATGTCGCTTGTGATTCTGCTATCGAAGCGATGTACTGCATATCATTGTTCAAGGTTAGGGCATCAAAGAATGGACTCATACCGGTAGCACTAGTACCAAAAATATATTCTACATTTGCGGCTCTTAGTGATTCAGCGAGAATGTCCGCTCCATTGCCGACAATATCTTTCCCTTCTCTAGGAATAACATCGCGAGCTTCAGCAACAGAGGTTATTAATGAGTTTACAGCAACTTGACTGAAGCCTATTGCTAGGAGTTGCTTAGAAAAATCTCTACGAGAAATATCATGATCAAAGAATCGTTTAAAGAGTTCTTTCATTTATTGTTTGAGGTAGTTTATCCCAATCCTCCCAAGCGATTACTCTTCCGGGGAAAGCAGGATTCTTAAATGGCCAATCATCTTTCAACCATACCTTAACGGCCTCGAATAATCTAGAATCTAAACCGGTACTTAGTTCACTCTCTCTGACCCACATGAATACTTCAGCATCATATTCATTCTTTCTTGTGGGGTAAAAATAGACGCAACCAATAACTTTCTTTTCATCCAAAGTCACCATCGTGTAAGCAAAAGATGTTTTCCGTTGGAATTCTTTTTGATGCCAAGCTAAATCGATTAGATTTTGTTGTAAAGTTAGCCCCTCAGGCCAATCACTATCCGGCCAAACTTGGCTTAAATGTTCCGCACTCGACATCACTGCTTCATAATCTATCTCCACATCGTCAATAGATAACATTCTTAATTTGTACTCATTAGTTACAAGAGTCACCGGAACCTTAAAGTCTTCTGGTACAAAGGCTTCTTTCGATTGAGCTTTCATATTAGTTGAATAAAAAAATAAAAAATATTGGGAGCTGAAACACCTTCATTTATATTTTTAAAATTTGCTTGCCTTTATTTTCACCGGTAAAAAGACGATTCAGTGTTGTAGGGCAATTCTCAATTCCTTCTTGAATATCTTCTCGATGTTTGATTTTACCTTCCATCAACCATTTTGAAAGTTCTTGTGTCGCTTCATCCATCCTATCAAAGTAATCTAGCACTAAGAAACCTTCCATTTTTGCTCGATTAATAATTAAACTACTTAGATTCCTAGGACCAACTGGCATTTCTTGACCAGTATAATTTGAAATTGAGCCACAAATGACAATTCTTGCCTTTTGGTTAATCTGATATAAGACTGCTTCAAGCAATGGGCCACCAACATTGTCAAAATAGATATCAATACCTGCACTTGCAATTTTCCTTAATTCTTTAGTTGCGTTGGTGTTTTTATAATCGATCACATGATCAAGACCGCAATCTTCAAGCCAAGCACATTTTTCCTCACCGCCAGCAATTCCAATTACATTACAGCCCTTAATTTTCGCAATCTGTGCAACGACTGAGCCAGTTGCTCCNGATGCTCCTGACACCACAACAGTTTCCCCTTCTTTTGGNTCNCCAATATCAAGCAATCCAAAGTAAGCAGTGACCCCAGTTAACCCTAGAACATTTAACATCGTGGGAATTGGAAGAAGCTCTGGTATAACTCTAAAACCATTTCCATCAGATATTAGGTGTGTTTGCCAACCAACGAATCCACTAACCAAATCACCGTCTTTAAAATTTGGATTTTTGGATTGTATGACTCTACCCATTCCACCTGATCGAATTACTTCATCTATTTGTATTGGTGGCAAATAACCTGGTATATCTGTAAGCCACATTCTCTGAGTGGGATCCACTGACAGGTATTCTGTTTGAATCAATATATCACCCTCATTTAGTTCTGCTACGGCTTCCTCAATCAACTCAAAATTAGATGTTTCAACTAAACCCCTTGGCCTTGTTTTTAAAACCCACTTCTTATTTGTTAAACCCATATTATTCTCCAGATTTATGTTTTATGTAATTCCACACACCATTAGGTGTAAGATCAGTTTTAGAAAATTCAAGTATATCTCGTGTTACATATTATGTAATTAAATCCATTTCTAGAAACTAATTTTATCTGCGACATAACTGATAGACCAATTATGCCCTAAACGCTTACCTTTATATTCGACAGGTAAATTTCTAACCTCATGAGAGGTTAAATTGATAATTTGAGGATCAAACATAAGATTTTTGAACATACCATCGAGCTCTTTGTTCGTTCTCCATTGAACTGAGCGAACATTTTCAATTATTTTTTTTGGTGTTTTATAATTACAAATATTATTCATGTTACCCATACCACCTAAAGGGCTAGCAACAGTATGGATTTCAATTGGCAAATGGTGTGACCAATTTTCTAAAAACCAGGTCAATAATATTCCACCATAACTATGGCCTAGGATAACAATTTTCTTTATATTCACTTGTTCTTTAACTAAGGATTTAATCGCTGTATTTAATCTGATAGCAGAGGACTGATAGCATGATTCATCATCCCAACGATAGAAGTGGGTTAAAGTCTTCTGATTATCTAAACTGGTAAGCGGGTAAACCCATTCATAACCTCTACTTTCACTACCATGTACACCTATCAGTAAGATGTTTTCTTCATTATTAGTCTCTTCTAGTGGATACAGNCCGTATTCAAGATCCATTAGTCTTTTGCCTCCGTCCATGTAATTTATCGTTGGGTCNAAAGTGGACAACCANGGGTAAGAGGCGAGAGCAACNGGACTAATTAAATATATTAATAAGAATGAGGGAATAATTTTTTTCATGAGTAATTGTTTCTATTAATTTCTTATCCATTATTTATCTCGATAAAACTTCAGTAATGTAATCTACTACAAAGGGTGTGATGACGCTCAAAAGAAAAAAAATAAACATCGTCACGATGACCGCGAGCAATAGAATCAAGATTTTTTTCATAACCTAAATATAAAACTACACTGTAAATTAGCTAGACTCAGGGCTCCATTCAGGGGAGCCAAAGAAAGACATGAATTTACCCCTAAGACTCTTCGATTGTTTAAAATCATTAATAAATTGGACCCAACTAAAAACAGTTATTCTGAGTGGGTTAAAGGTTTTAACATTATTAGTCAGACCAAAAATAACCGCTTCTTTTTCTTCAGCATAAGTTCCAAAAATACGATCCCATATAATAAAAAGATTACCAAAATTTTTATTCAAATATTCCTCGTTAACGCCATGATGAACTCGGTGTGCTGAAGGAGTTACCATGACCCATTCAAGAGGTCCAAGCTTCCCTATAGTCTGTGTGTGTTGGATTACAGCCCAGAGGGTTGATGCCGCTCCTACTATAAATGTGAGAAATGGATTAAAGCCTATGAGCGGGAGAATAAAAAAGAAAGGCACCCTGAACAAAGGGTTAAACCAAGCCTGTCTAAGAGACACAAGGAAGTTCATTTCTTCACTAGAATGGTGATTCATGTGAATACCCCAGAAGAAACGAACACGATGTGAAGTTCGATGAAACCAGTAATAAATAAAATCAATTACCATCAGAGTTGATATAACTTGGGTCCACAGTGACAAAGAGGAGATATCAAAGAGTTTGTATTGATATAAAAATAAATAAAACCCAAGTATGGAGGTTTTAGTAAGTAGATTAACTATGACATTGCCAATGATTAAACCAATTGTTCCCATAGAGTCACCACGTTTGTAATAACCCAGTTTTTTAGAAGAGGAAACAAGACTTTCAATAAGTATTAATGCAATAACAATCGGTGCACCAACCGCATAAACAGTATATTCAGTCACATTATTTTCGAACATTTTCCTAGTTCTTAGCTANAGTCGTTGGTCTTAGGGCTTTAATTGTAACTTTTCCATTTTCATCGATATCTGAAATAGATAACTCTATACCAATGACTTCTGCAAATGCTTGATATCTTTTTTTGATCCAGATGTCATGGACTTCCTGTTCGGTAAGATCATGCTGACCCATTCTTCTTGTGTTCTCTAGAATTAAACCAAAAGGGGATTGCCAACTTCTTTGTGCATTGGTTTTTTCTATTTTTAGAAACAGTTGGTAAGCACAAGCAGTTCGATCAATCATCCCCACCATCGCTGTTTCTAGTTCACCTGTCTTTAAGTAATTTCTTCTAACTCTCTCCAAAAGTGGTCTAGTGGTTTCAACTTCATGTGCAATTAACTCATCGATCATGTCGTTATTTTTTGCAAACTGGATTGTGGTTAATACCAACTTAACTAAAGCATCATTAATATCGTGTTGATAAGCGCTCCTTTCGTTCAAAGTCATCAACACAACACTCATTGCCCTAGCTAATTGATCTTCCATCCCTTCATAACCACTTGTTGGGGCCACTAGTTTCTTGTCTTCATTGTGACCACCAGCTTTCAGTTCACCAACAGAACCTAAAAAACTAGTGATGACAAGACTGATTAATATGATTCTCATCTTTTATTCCTCCAATTACTGATAATTTTAACTTTATTAGAATATCTTTAGTTACTCAAGCTTCTCTTACGATTTTTGCTTAAAGCGTTCGCTATCTTGGCTTATAATATGCTTAGAAAAAATGATCAGTTCCAAACAAAAACATTCGATGCAACCTCAACCGAATCACGATGAATCGGTCAGGCAAGATTTTGTCACTGATCTCAGAGCTTTTCTGACGGATGAAATATTTCCAAAGATCGTTCCGTACTATGAAAAAAATGTGGAGCCAGAATTTGTAAAAGAAAAAAGTAGAAAACCTAAAGATAAGTCTGAAGTCCGAGATTTAATGCTTAAAGATAAATCCTATCAAAGCTGGAGTTTACTTCAAAGGTTGAGTCAGCAGATGATGTTTACCTCAGTAATTGACACCGTTGAAAGAACACTCAATGATTTAATTGATCGCTCAAAACTCCATAATAGTTTGGGCTCCCTTGAATTAGATAAGAAAGTTGAAGTACCAAGATATCTGACTGCATACGATATCCATCAGCAACCAGGCGGATATCACACAGAAAAAATTGCAGATGATATTGCACCAGGCGTGGTTTATGATATTTCGCTTCCAATATATTCTAGAAACTCTATGGGCGATGAGAATGATTTACTTTCGCACGCTATCATTAATCATATGCAGAAGTATATTGAGATGTCAGAACCCGAAAGCATTCTTGATATGGGGTGTGCAATTGGAAATTCCACATTACCGTTTGCTAAAATTTTCCCAAATGCCGAAATACATGGAATAGATGTGGCATCACCTTGTTTAAGATACGCTCATGCTAGAGCTAATGCCTTAGGAGTAACTGCCCATTTTAGCCAACAAAATGCGGAACAAACAAAATTTGGAGATGAAACTTTTGACCTAATTACCTCGTGTCTATTCCTGCATGAAACCTCGCATGATGCTATACCAAAGATTATTAATGAGACATATAGGTTATTAAAGCCTGGCGGTTGGATGATGCATCTAGATGTTTACCCCTTTCATAGGCATACCATAGAGCCACTCTATGATTTCTTAAAAGACTGGGAAGTTATTAATAATAATGAGAATTTTTCAGGTGCATTGAGGAATATGAATCTTCAGCAAATATTTGAAGAGGCTGGGTTTAGTAAAGAGACTATTGANTTCACCTCTGCTGAGGCTGTTGCTCAATATACTAAAGGCTATACAGGTGATTTTTATCTAAAGCTACCTATATATTTGGCACAGAAACCTAAAACAGAATGAATTCAAAAGTAGAATTACCTCGAATTGCAAAAGGGAAAAAACCTATCTACCTTGATGATCGTTCAATAGATAACCTGATGGCAATGATAATGACATTAACTCAAGAAGTTTCTGTTTTAAGGGATCGTTTAGACACTATAGAAGTCCTATTAGCAGAAAAAGAAACCATTACTCTTGAAGATATTGATAATTTTGTACCGAGTGATGATTTAGTGATGCAAAGAAAAGAGAGAAGACAGTTGCTTTTAAAAAGAATTTTGCTCCCTATTGAAAAGGATCTTGAGAAATAATGAATCAAAATGATATTCGTTCCATCCATGATGGACCTTTTAAGTTAGTATTTGTTTCTAGCGGCGGAGGCAGTAGTGCAATTTCAGACCTGTTAAAGGTCCCTGGTGCCAGTCAAACTATTCTTGAGTCTTATATTCCTTACTCAAGAGAGTCGATGGATGAGTATCTTGGGATAAAACCTAGTTATTACTGTGGCTTACAAACTACTATAAACATGGCCGTTACTGCTTTCACAAGATCAAAGAGATTAGCTCCAGGGGTGGACCCTTCTCACTTACTAGGTGTAGCTGTGACAGCAACACTATCAACAACTTATGAAAAATTAGGCAGTCATCGTTTTTTTGTCTGTATTCATGGATTGAATGCTACCCATGTTATTTCATGCTATTTAACCAAAGGAAAACGCACCAGAGAAAACGAGGAGAAACTCGTTACGGAATGTTTAGAATCTTTGATAGGTATCGTCTGTGGAGTTGGTAATCAGTTGCCCAAACTGACGCAACAAATTCATTATGAAGTTATTTCAGCAAAACCAGAATGGCATGCATTAGAAAACAAAGAAATCACAATACTTCCTGGTGATTTAGGACCCAGTAAACTGATTTTTCCAGGTACATTCAACCCACTTCATGAAGGGCATAGGAAAATGCAAGAAATTGCTGAGAAAAAAGTCAACATACCTGCAACATATGAAGTNTCGATTACTAATGTTGAAAAGACATCCCTTAGTTATTTCGAGATTCAAAAATTGTTAGACCAGTTTACATCAGATGATCGATGGGTATTAACTAATGCCCCCACCTTTGCAGATAAGGTTCGTATTTTTAATGATTCAACTTTTATTTTAGGAATGGATACTTTAATCAGGATATTTGATAAAAAGTTTTATGAAAGTGAGAAAGTTTTCCGTGAGACTTTGGAGGAGTTTGACATTAGTAATGCCCGTTTCTTAGTCTTTGGTAGACAAATAGAGGATACTTATAAAACGCTTCATGAGCTATCGATACCTCCCAAACTAAGAGACCGTTTTGTAGGTATTTCTGAATCTGAGTTTCGTCTTGATATCAGTTCAAGAGAAATAAAAAAACATCAAGAAGAGACTAAAATACCTGCTTAGTTTGAATTCAGACCTTCAACAATTACAAAATCTCGATTAGAAGAATGCTCAATAAAACTTAATGCTTTTTGATATGTTTCACTTTCATAGCAAGAAATTGCCTTNTCCATAGTTTCAAACTCTACGATCACTGTTTTAGGGTGTTGACCAGTTTCTTTTTGTATTTGTTGCCCTTGACCTGTGACTAAGAATTTACCATTAAATTGAGAAACTGCCTTTGCAGCAGCTTTAGCATAATTTTTATAATCATCAATTTTATGATAACTACACCGGACAACAAAATAAGCAGACACGTTTAAAGCGAACCAAAGCTATTTTAAAAGAGCATTTATTTCTTTCTCAATATCTTCTGGTTTTGTTTTGGGAGCAAATCGTGCAATAACATTGCCATTTTGATCAACAAGAAATTTAGTAAAATTCCATTTAATATTTTTTGAACCCAATAACCCTGGTTTTTCTTCTGTAAGATGCTGATATAAAGGATCAGCTGAGGGACCTTTCACATCAATCTTTCCAAAAACTGGAAATTTAATTTGAAAATTAATTGAGCAGAATTCTTGAATCTCTTGATTGGTTCCAGGCTCTTGTTTGCCAAACTGATTACAGGGAAAGCCCAGAACAGAGAAGTCTTCATCACTGTATTTAAGATGAAGATTATTTAAACCTTCATATTGGGGGGTAAAGCCACATTTGCTCGCAGTGTTTACAATTAATAGAACTTTATTTTTGTAATCACTTAATGAAACAGTATCACCTTGGGCGTTTTTGCAATCAAAGTCATAAATATTACTCACTGATATTTTCCTCCATAGTGTCAGTTGATTATACTAAGCACATCATTAATGAAAGGCAAATGGAAAGAATGGAGAATAAGTTCTTGATAAGTTAGCTTTAAACTGAGAGTCTGTTCATATGAGCTCAAGAGAACGCCTATCAATCACTAAGGATTGGCTCCCCAGGTACACTGGCATGGAGATTGACGAGTTTGGTGATTACATTCTGCTTACAAATTTCAGTGACTATGTCATTCGATTTTCTGAAATGTTTGATGTTGAGATAAAAGGCTTAAGAAGACCAATGCAAGCAGCCACTAATTCTGATGGATTAAGTATTGTCAATTTCGGTATTGGTTCCCCTAATGCAGCCATCATTATGGATTTATTAACAGCAAGAAACCCAAAAGGTGTTCTTTTTCTAGGTAAATGTGGTGGATTAAAAGCTTCATCAGAGATTGGTAATCTTATCTTACCGATTGCTGCCATCAGAGGAGAAGGAACCAGCAATGATTACTACCCACCAGAGATTCCTGCTTTACCGTCTTTTAAGTTACATAAATTTGTTTCAGAAAAAGTTCTAGAAAAGGATTTNGAATACNGAACAGGGGTCATCTACACTACCAACAGAAGAGTTTGGGAGCATGATGATACTTTTAAAAATAAACTCAAAGAGACCACTGCTATAGCTATTGATATGGAAACAGCCACTATATTTATAGTTGGNCATTATAATCAAATTGCTAGAGGNGCTTTATTATTGGTTTCTGATAAACCGGTAACACCAGATGGTATTAAAACTGGTCAGTCAGATAAAAAAGTCACAGAAGAGTGGCTTCAAAAACATTTAGATATTGGTATTAGTGCCATGACCGAAATAGGAAAAAGTGGAGAGAAAATAAAGCATTTTAGATACTGATGCTGTAATTTTATACCGGATTCTCATATAATATTCTTTTTCTTATCCTTCCTCAAANTCGTTTTTATGGAGAGCGTTTATGAAGCTTGTTACAGCAATTATAAAACCCTTTGTTTTAGATCAAGTTAGAGAATCATTAGTTAACATAGGTATCCAAGGAATCACAGTTACCGAGGTTAAAGGTTATGGTCGTCAAAAGGGCCACACAGAGCTTTATAGGGGGGCAGAATATCAGGTTGATTTATTACCTAAAGTAAAAATTGAGATTGCAGTTTCTGATCAGTTGTATGATCAAGTTATCGAAGCAATTATTGACTCAGCTGATACAGGAAACATTGGAGACGGTAAGATTTTTGTTACTTCTAT
>JGI26059J44795_1000214_pt1 | contig 10476 bp, 10 predicted proteins | sample MarorgKNORR_S2LV_2_FD_44795 | JGI IMG/M metagenome (IMG submission 44795)
GTACATGGTCCGCAGACCATACACCCCGGAAATGCTGGACATGATTGATGCCTGGATGGGGCTGGACAAGAGAGACTGGCGCGAGGAGACCCAGAGGGAGGTGATGCTGGCGCTGTACGCCATCAGGTACCCGGACACCCTCCTACTCGAGAGCTTCACCGACAAGGCTAGGTCGGACCTTCGCAGGCTCTCCGCATACCTGCACTTCACCAACCACACCTATGCCATATGGGACGAAGACACCCGAATGGGCCTAGCCAAGCTTGGTATCGAGATACCTTCCACTGAATCGGCTGACCCGTTCGTCTACGGTGCCTACGTCAGCGCAATCGAGCTGCTCAAGGACGTAGCTCCGTTCACCTGCTTCCTAGAGCACGACGTGCCACGGCAGCGGCTGTTCCAAGCTGCGCTTGCAGCCTACGGTCGGGAGTGATTCGATGGATGTCCGTACCGTCGCCGTTATCGGCGCCGGGACGATGGGAGCGGGGATCGCGCAGGTCTGCGCCCAGACCGGCTGGGACACCCGGATTTACGACGCCTTCCCGGAGGGTCTACAGAAGGGGATGGATTCGATTCAGGCCTTTTGGGACAAGGGGATTGCTCGTGGGAAGACGACCGAGCAGCAGAAGTCCGAATGGTCGGCCAACCTGAGCGCCTGTGAGGACATGGCCGAGGCCGTTACTGGTGCCGACCTCGTAATCGAGGCCGTGCCTGAGGTCATGGATCTCAAGCAGAGACTCTTCCGCGAGTTGGAAGCCCTAGCTCCCGCTCATGCAATACTTGCGACCAACACTTCGGGTTTACCCATCGGAGATATTGCCGATGCGACCGGATGCGCAGAGCGTGTGATTGGGATGCACTTCTTCAACCCAGTCCCGTTGATGAGTCTGCTCGAGTTAGTCCGTCACGAATCGTGCGCGGATGCGACCATCGCAGCCGCGCAGTCAATCGGTTCTGTGATGGGAAAGGAGACCATTCTGGTACGCGACGTCCCGGGCTTCGCCACCAGCAGGCTCGGAGTGGTGCTCGGCAACGAGGCGATACGGATGCTGGCTGACGGAGTCGCCTCGGCCAGCGACATAGACACGGCGATGCGTCTTGGCTACAGGCACCCCATGGGGCCTCTGGAACTCAGTGACCTAGTCGGCTTGGACGTGCGACGTGACATACTGAACAACTTGGCCGAGGCCTTCGATGATGAGCGTTATCGCCCCCACCCTGTGCTCAACCGGCTGGTCGAGGCTGGCGAGCTAGGCAAGAAGACCGGTAAGGGAATCTACGACTGGACCAGCGGCGAGAAGGTCGAGAGGTGAAGAGTCTCGATCACCTGGTCACCACTAGTGGTGGGCCCGCCCAGATTTGAACTGGGGTCTAACGCCCCCGAAGCGCCAAGTATAGGCCAAGCTAACCCACGGGCCCTGTGGCCGTGCGAATCCCGATTTGCGAATTAGCGTTGCTGATTGGCCTTCGAGCGATTGGTGCGGACACCGGGAGTTGAACCCGGGTTAGCAGGTTGGGAACCTGCTGTCATAACCACTAGACCATATCCGCTCGCATCACTCGGTAGTGTAACCGATAGTTGCGCTGTCGCCGTCTATCGACATGACGTACAGCGATCTGAGATTCACTCCTGAGTTGCCCATTCCCCTCGTGAAGGCGGCCAACGAGCCCGGCTTGTGCTCTAGCTTGGCCGACTTGAGTTCGGACACCGAGTAATCAGCGCCCATCCTATCGAGCGCTGAGGCGGTGGCATCTGCGTTGTCAGTAAGTATCGCGGCAGATGCGGATTCGCCCGCTATCGCGACGATGGCCAGTATGTTCACGTCTTCGGAGGCTATGGCCTCGCAGTGCTCTGCCAGAGAGCCGGGTTCGTCACTCATGTTGATTCTGAATTCATTCATGTAGCGTAGTCTAGGGCCTCATATATTGAATCTGTCGAAGCCTCCTCGATGGCAGGAAGTAGGGAAAAGCACAGCAGATTGGTACGAGTGCCGGGATTTGAACCCGGGTTCAGGCGTTGGCAACGCCCGGTGATAACCACTACACTACACTCGTGCGGATTCCGGGAAGCGAGAATCGCTTTTCTAAGCGTCGGTTTGTCTATTGCAGAGCCAATAGACGTTGCTTGATTTCCTCGAGCGTGCTCCTGTAGAAATCCTTGCCCCGACCCACCGGGTCCTCAAGCCCCCAATCATCGTCGATGGGTAGGGCCGGACACTCCACACCGCAGCCCATGCTGATTATCCGGTCGAATCCGGAAGAGTCGATATTGTCCACCGATTTGGGGTACTGGCCGCTCATGTCTATGCCGATATCCTCCGTCACCCTGATTGCGTCCCGAGCCACTTCGAGACCGGGGCTCGTCCCGGCCGATTCTGCCTCGTGCCCCATGCTCTTGGCGACCGCCTCGGCCATCTGGCTGCGGCAGGTGTTTCCGACGCAGATGAATAGTAGTCGCATGGCGTGTGTGTGCCGCCCGGGTTTAATGAACTAAACCGCAATAACCGCAGTACTCTTCCTGAGGAGGCCTGAACAGGATTCAAGTACGCCTCATGCCGCGAGAGTGACATGGCGGATTCACCTATCAGCCACCACTCGGGAGGCGTGGTCGATAAGGTCGAGGAGGAGGGTGCCTCTTCAGAGCAGAAGGCGCAGATGGAGCAGGCCTACCAGCAGATGCAGCGCAAGCTGCGGATTACCAAGTTGGACGAGGACATCAAGCGCAAGGTGATGGTCCTGTCCGGGAAGGGCGGGGTCGGAAAGTCCACCGTCGCCACTGGACTGGCTCTGTGCCTCGCGCGCAGGGGCATGAGAGTCGGGCTGATGGACATAGACATCACGGGACCGAATGTACCCAAGATGCTTGGAATAGAGGCAGCCGAACTGAATGTCGAGGATGGTCAGATTCACCCCGCCAACGGCCCTCACGGGCTGAAAGTGATATCGATGGCTTTCCTCTTGGAGGACCCTGACAAGCCCGTCATCTGGAGGGGTCCGATTAAGCTCGGGGCCATCCAGCAGTTCATCGGAGACGTGGCATGGGGTGAATTGGATGCGCTGATTATCGACTTCCCCCCGGGAACCAGCGACGAGCCGTTGACAGTTAGTCAGAACCTCCCGGGAATAGACGGCGTGGTGATAGTAACCACTCCCCAGGAAGTGGCGCTGCTCGACAGCCGCAAGTCGATTAACTTCGCCAAGACTCTCTCAGTCCCGGTGCTTGGCGTGGTCGAGAATATGAGCGGATACACCATCCGAGGCACTGCCGAACCCGGATCCGAACTATCGGTCATGGGTCCAGTGGGAATCCCGCTACAGGCAATGGCTGACGAGGCGGGGAACTGGTCGCTGACGCTGGACGTCTTCAAGTCGGGAGGGGGTGCATCCGCCGCAGCGGAACTCGATGTTCCCTTCCTCGGCTCTCTACCGTTCGACCCAGGCATAGTCAGGGGGGGCGATGACGGTGTGCATCGAATCGTCGCGGAGCCCGATGGCGAGACTGCTGACTCATTCGACTCGATAGTCGACAACATCCTGGCCACCCTAGACGAGGGTTCGGATTCACAGGTGCGCATTACTTGAACGGGGGGCTCCGCAGAGGGGTCGAATTGATGGCGAACTCGCGACCCCCGAAGGATGAGGCATGGCAGCGGGCACTGGCATCTACATCACCTGGGTCACGGGTGCTATCATACTCAGCATTGCGATGATGCCGCTGTTCAAGCCGAAGTACGCGAAACTCAGCCTTGAGGGTTTCATCGACATGTTCAGGCGCTACTGGGCACATATGATTGTCGTCTTCTCGGTATACCTGTGGAAGGACCTGCTGGATGGCATGGACAGAATCCTCATGGCCAACACCCAGCTGGACATGACTCCCTATGTCTACGCCATCGAGGGCGACATAGTGCTNTGGGTCCAGCAGGGGCTTCGCAACGCCCTGCTNGACGAAGCGTTNACCCATTTCTATGTCATGGGCTTCATGACCGCCACCTTCGCCTCCTTCCTGTACCCGATATACTTCGATGACAGGCACATGGCTGACAGGGTCTCGTTGTCCATGTTCTGGGTCTACGTCATCGCCATCCCGTTCTACCTGTTCTTCAATGTCGGAGTCACAGGGAACCATATCCCAGANATGCAGGCCATAGCCTACGACCTGACTCCCGAGATNAACAANTGGTTCACTCGCATAGACCCATTCTCNAACGGCATGCCGAGCCTGCACATCGGACTTCCATTCGCTATCTGGCTTACCATGCACAGGTGGGATGACGACGGNAGGTGGGCTAGCTACCGCGGCTTCCTGATGGGTTTCATAGTCCTGACCGCCTTCACCATCATCTACCTCGGAATCCACTGGATGGTCGACATCATCGGGGGGATGGCTGTCGGAATCCTAGCAGTCCAATTGACCGCCAAGACAAACCAGCCTGTGTGGGACTTCGTGGATGAGCGTCTATTCAGTCGTAGGTTGGCCCGCGCTATCGCCGATCCCGGCAAGTCCATTCGAGGCTCTCTCAGCAGCATCGTCTCTGCATTCGCGCCTCTTAGGGAGCCCAGCAGGAAGCAAACCAGTGCGATCATCGCGGCTCTGCTGCTCTCCACCGGACTGGTTCTGCTCTGGGACGCGACGCACCAGGACTTTCCCGTCGAGGGGGTCGAGTGGCCCACCTCGGCTGCCGGTTCTGACGGCTGGCTGGTCTCGGTCGAGGAGGCTCCCGAGACCTCCAGCGTCTCGATTAGCGTCTGGAACGTCAGCGACGAGAAGGGGAGTGCGATATCGGGCGAGCCTTGGGCCTCATCACCTGCCGTAGCGATATCAGGGTCTTGGCTGGCCCTACATGGCTCAAGCAGGCTGGACTACTACGAGCTTGGGTCCGAAGACACTGAGTTCACGCCGAAATTCAGCCTGCAGGAGAGCGAGGTGCTGCTGGATGTGGCCATCGCCGAGTCGGAAGAGGGAGGAGCTCTGCTCGTGATGGTGTACGAGGACCGTCTCGAGATAATGGATGACGAGCAGGTTCCTGTGGGATTCGAGGCCTCGGGAGGGGGCTTCTCCGTCATGGCCGCGTCGGGGCAGCTTCTGGCTTGGGCCGACGGGGAGTCGCAGTCCCCCACTGTCAACGTGACTTCCATCTCAGGAAGCATCTCGATTAGTCTGGCTCTGGATGTGACCGCCTCCGAGGACGAGGACGCGTACCTCGAGGAAATCTCGGGAATCGCTGTGGACTACGGCGAGGCCGAGGTCATCGACATGGACATGGACGACTCTTGGGTGGTAGCGGTGGTCGACGTCGGTCCGGTCAACAGAACCGTACTGGTGAACATTCTGACCGGCGAGCAGGTGGTTATCTCGGATCCAATCTGGCAGTCATCATCTCCTAGCGTTGCCCATGGGCGCGTGGCTTTCCTGCAGATACCTTTCTGGGACCCATCTCTGGATCCAGAGGAAGTCGCCACCGTCAACGACGTCTACCTGCATGACATAGGTGCTAACACCACTCTGGCGATAACCCACGACGACGACGTCGATCAGTTGGACCCCCAGGTGCTGCTGGAGGACGTGGCGTGGGTCGAGGTCGATTCTGACGGGATGCCTTCTCTGAAGGTCTACTCGGGAGAGACCTTTCAGCCGTACTCATCGGTCATCCTGCAAGCGGCCATCCTGATGCTGATTCCTCTGCTGTTCGTGTGGGCGTACCAAGCCGCCTCAGAGCGTCGAGGTTGACTGCTCGGTCAGTCTGAACATCTCATCTAGGCATTGGCCCGCCCTCTCTATGACATCCGCATCCAGTTCGATGACCTGTTCGGGGAAAGGGTTCCTCAGCGCCTGCAGTATGTCCTCCAGCTGGGTCTTCTTCATGTGAGGGCACATCACACAGGCCCCAATGAGGTTCAGATCGTCATCGGACTCGGCAATCACCCTGTCGGCGGTGCCGCACTCGGTAATCAGCATCAGGTCCTTCTTGCCCTTCGAGACTAGACGGATGGCCTCATTCATCAGAACCTCACTGCTACCGACGAAGTCGCTCTCCTCGATGACGTCGGCATCGCACTCGGGGTGACTGAGCACCCTCAGATCGATTCCCACCGAGGCCGTGCGCTTCCTCCAGTTGCGGATCTTGTCCCCAGTGAACGCCGCGTGCACCTCGCACTCGCCGTCGAAGACGATGACTTCCTTCTTGCCCGATAGGTGGTTCTGTAGGTGCTTGCCCATGAAGCGGTCGGGGACGAATATCAGCCTGTCCCCCGGAAGCATCTCGCAGATTCTCATGTAGTTGCTGCTGGTAACGCAGACGTCACACTCGGCCTTGACCTCGGCGCTGGTGTTGATGTAGCACACGACAGGGGCCCCCGGATACCTCCGCCTCAGGTCGCGCACGTCCTGAGCGGTTATTCCGTCGCTGAGTGAGCAGCCCGCATCAGGAGACGGGTGGAGGACTAGTTTGTGCGGGCTGACTATCTTAGCGGTCTCCGCCATGAAGCGGACACTTGAGAACAGTATGGTCTGCTGCGGCGCGTCCCGGGCGTCCTTGGAGAGCGCATAGCTGTCTGCAACAGAGTCAGCAACGCCGTAGGTGATGTCCGGGGTCTGGTAGGAGTGAGCGATTAGGAAAACGTCCTTCTCTTGCTTCAGATTGTTGATTTCCAACGTGAGTGGCGCAATCGCCCTGCAGGTGTCCAGACTCCACCTCACGGGCTGATTGATAGCACTCTGCAGGCGCCTTGCCTCGACCTCGATTTCGAAATCGGAGTAAGTGCCCGGAATCAGGCTGCCACGTGGCATCGGGGCGGACGGAAGCTCAATTGTCATGTCTCCCGGCCCTTCGTTATGTGCAACCGCTTTGAAGGCATCTCTCATCGGAGTTGCATGGCCACCGCCGCCATACCGGCTTGGGCGCCCTCCGAGGTGCTTCACGAAGGTGCCGAGGCTACGGTGACGGCTGGTTTCTGGATGGGTAAGCCCTCGGTCCTGAAATTGCGTAGACCGCGTGGCTATAGGCACCCCGATCTAGACCGTATGCTGACCCGTCAACGCATGTCTGTGGAGGCTAGGGTCCTAGGGAGGTTGCAACTCATCGGCTTCCCCTCACCCTCACTGCACGACCTCGATGTCGATGGGGGCTGGATGGTCCTATCACGCTTGGACGGCAGGCCCCTATGCGATGCTCTCAGGGACGGTTCGGCTGGGCTCGACGAGGTGAGGTCGACAGGGGCACTGATCAGGAGACTGCACGAGGCTGGCTTCTCACATGGTGACATGACCACGCACAACATCCTCGTCGATGGCTCGGGGTGCCTGAGTCTGATCGACTTCGGCCTCGCCAGAATCTCTCCCGAGCTCGAGCACATGGGACTGGACCTGCAGGTCCTCAACGAGTGCCTCACGGCCAGTCACTCTGAGATAGGCGGCGCTGTCGAGGCGATGGTGGAGGGTTATCTCGAGGACGGCGATGGGGAATTCGGAGCCAAGGAAGTAGTCTCGAGGTTCGAAGACATCAGAGGCAGGGTCAGATATCACGGATAGGCGATGCGATGAGGATACTTTTCGCGACCAGTAATCCCAACAAGGTCGAGGAGGCGTCCTCAGTGCTCGGCAAATCCGGCCACCGGGTCGAGCAGTTGCTGCTCGATGGCGAGCCGCCCGACTTCGACGAGCCGAAGGAGCTCGGCCTCGAAGCGGTGGCCGTGGCCAAGATTCAGCAGGCCCTCGGCCTCATTCGAGGCACGGGGCTGGAGGGGTCGGCGATTATGGTAGAGGATTCCGGAATCTTCCTAGATGCATTCGATGACTGGCCCGGGGCGGAGTCCTCTGACGTGGAGAGGGAGATTGGACTCGAGGGAGTACTGAGCATGCTGTCCGACGGTCGCCAAAGAGGCGCTGAGTACCGAGCCGTCGCCATCGTCTCCGATGGTTTCGGGATGTGGGTCGGGACGGGCGTATGCAGAGGTAGAATCTCGGATGAGGCGAGGGGGGACGAGGGTTTCGGCTACGATCCCATCTTCGTCCCTGACGATGGCAATGGGCGCACCTTCGGTGAGTGGGGGGAGGGGAAAAGCAGTGGAATCACGCACAGAGCGAAGGCGATGAACCGTCTCGCGGAGCTCCTCGGGTCCCCGTCAAGGTGAAGGCGGGGCGCTCTCCGTGACAGACCGGTAGGCATGGTCTCGCTGACTCGTTTGGTCCTCTGGGCGGCGGTTCTGATGGGAATTCCGCTGTTTCTGGTCCTGCAGGGCGAGGCGAGCATGATTACCAGAATCGCGGGCGGCACGATACTGCTCGCCCTAGTATCCATCCTGATGTTCTCGGGGCGTTCTCCCGTGCCCAAACCGCCTAAGCCCAAGGCCGTGGTGGTGGAGCCCAAGGCTGATTTTGATCTTCCAGAGCCGGTTCTGGAACTCGAGGGAGCGAGTGAGCGTCGCGAGGGTAAAATTCAACGTAGCAGGGGCAAAGCGGCTCAGCAGCCCTCCGAGGATCTGCCTGCGCCTATCCCTGTGCCGTCACCGATTTCAGCGGTGGAGGGCGATAAGGAGCCTGTGCCTCCGATGCCCCCGATTCCGGGCGATGGCACGGTGGTTGCATCGAAGTATGTCGCACAGGCCGATGCCCAGACGGGAGAGGAGGCGGAGGTCGAGGCATTCGTCAGCGACCGCAGGGTCAAACGAGCCGAGATACGCTCGCAACTGGTCAGGAAACGCCGTATGGAACTAGCGGAGAGGAGGGCTTCCAAAGCGAGGGCCTGGTCGGCTGTTGAGGACGGGGAAGATCTCGCTGCGCTGCTCAAGGACCCGAACCACGGGCTGACAGTCCTCGAGGAGCCCGAAGAGGCCGATTCCAGCAAACCGCAGGGAGTATCCTACATCCGGATTGACGACGGACGCATACTGAAAATCAGGATGCCTCTGGAGATGCCGGCTAAGGAGACCCATCCGAAGGCCTCCGAGGAGCCCCCTGAGGTGCCGATGTCGCCTCCCGATGGCATGCCCCCTCCACCTGGGATGCCGCCGATGCCACCTCCACCGGGCATGCCACCGATGCCGCCGCCAGTCACCAAGGACGAGTAGCGGACGCCTAACTGAATGTTCAAGCGCGAGGGTACTGTGGGCGTCCCATGAGCGGGGTTCTAATCGCAGAGGACGTTTTCGTCGAGGGCTGCAGCCCCTCTGGCGGAGTGATTGCCGTCTGGACGCTGAATCGCCCGGAGAAGCTCAACGCCCTGAATCGGGACTCGCACGCAGCCATCAAGGAGCAGTGCGTCAGGGTCGAGTCCGACGACTCCGTCAGGGCCATCGTCATCCGCGGTGCCGCGCCGCCGGCACCCGAGGATGGCGCGAGGCCCAAGCCAGCGGCCTTCGCCGCGGGAGCCGATATCTCCGAGTTCGCAGGCAAGAACTCCGACGATGTTCGCGAGTTCTTCGGCGACAATGCCTGGGAGGCAGTGTGGGGCCTCTCCAAGCCGACCATAGCGATGGTAGACGGTTTCGCTCTTGGTGGTGGGACCGAACTCGCTCTGGCCTGCGACCTGAGGGTCGCTTCTACCAGGGCTAAGTTCGGGCAACCGGAGATTAACCTCGGACTGATTCCGGGCGGAGGGGGGACCCAGCGCCTGTGCAGGTTGTTGGGATACGGCAAGGCGATGGAAATGACCCTGACCGGTGAGATGGTGGGGGCCGATGAGGCACTCAGAATCGGTCTGGTCAACAAGGTCGTCGAGCCCGGGGACCTAGAGGGGGCGGCGCTCGAGCTCGCCGAGAACATAGCGAGGAAGTCGCCTTACACGGTCAAAGTGGCCAAGCGGGCGGTTCGCGCTGCTCTGGACCTGCCATTCACTGAGGGAGTACTAGCCGAGCGCTCGGAGTTCGTGGCCCTGTTCGACACCGAGGACAAGGAGATTGGGGTTTCGGCCTTCCTCGAGCGCAAGGACGCAGAATGGGTCGGCAGGTAGAATATACCAGCAAGCGTCATGTCCGAGGGACGATAGGGCATTCCATGGCAGGACGGGTGCTTGTGCTGTGCGGCCCTCCGGGATCCGGCAAGAGCGTTGTCGCGCGAGTAGCCTCCGAGAGAGGTATGAGCATCCTCTCACTGGGCGACATAGTGCGAGCCGAGATGACGTCGAGGGGGTTACCTGAGACTCCCGAGAACGTGGGCCTGACCGCACTCTCGATGCGCGAGGAGCACGGCGAGGAGGTTGTTGTCGAGAGGTTGATTCCTAGCCTGACGAGTGCATTGGAGAAGTCGGATGTACTAATCGACGGTATGCGGCAGCCAGAGGAGATGGAACACCTCAGGCAGCATGTCGAGGACGTCACTGTGGTCGCGATGTCGGCCTCGACGGGCTTGAGGATGGAGTGGCTCGAGGAGCGCGGACGAGGCGAGGACGGAGGAGTGACGGAGTTCGCCGAGCGTGAGGAGCGTGAGTGGGGATGGGGGCTCGAGATGCTAATCGAGCAGGCTGATGCCATCGTACT
>JGI26059J44795_1000216_pt1 | contig 10430 bp, 12 predicted proteins | sample MarorgKNORR_S2LV_2_FD_44795 | JGI IMG/M metagenome (IMG submission 44795)
CCTTTCTCATTAAGTAACATGGCTTTTTGAATGTATAAGGTTCCGTCTTTTAACATTAAGGCTAGGGTATCTATAATCTCAATGGCTTGATCAAATTCTCTGGCAGAAGTCCATGCTCCAAGGAGTAATCTAAGATTTTCCTCATTTTTTTCAACCAAACCTGAAGCCATATTGTTCTGCATAATCTCAGCTGCCTGATACGGTATTTCTAGAAATAAGCTCAGTCTGGCAAGATTTTCTAAAGTTTCCTCTTTATTAATAGCCTTATTTTTATAGCCTAAATTTAATGCTGCAAGGGCATCTGTGTCTTTTTGCATTTCCAAATAAGCACCAGCCATTGTTTCCCAATATTGTTCTTTGTCGGGCCAATAGGTCGCTAATTGCTTGACGATCCCAACAGCCTCTTCATAACGTTGGTTAATAAATAGAATAGCAAGCTCCAATTGCAACCATGTTTCCTTTGGTTTTTCTGATTTTTGATTGGCAATATGAATATAAGGCAATGCTTTGAGAGGTTCACCTTTTTGGAAGTAGGCTATGCCTGCCATGATGTATGACTCAGCAGCAGGGTCTTGTTCATATTTAAAAAATTGCATCAAAAAATCAATTGCAAGATCCCATTTTTCTTGGGATCCATAAAGGCTTGCTAGATTAAACACAGTCCCTTGATGTTGGCTGTTTGAAAGAATATTGTAATCAACACATTTCTTGAATACCTCTATAGCCGAATCCACATCATTTTGTTGAACATAGACAAACCCCATGAACTGATAGACCACAGCTTTCTCATATTTAGATAAATTCCAATCTAACATGGTTTTTAAATTCTTCATGGCACCTTCAAGATCGCTGTTACCAAAACGGTCAGCCACCCCTTCAAACTTTTTATTGACGTTGTAAGACATTTGGGGTGCTGCGTTTGAGCGCTCTATAGCAACCCTTTCTTCTTTTAATGGGTGATACTTGGGCAAGCTCTCAGAAATTGAATATTGAGGAAAAAGCACTAGCAAAGTTAGCCAAAGCTTGAGTAGATTATTATGTATTCTTTTAGTCTTCATGTTATTGATCAAGATTAAAATCTAACTTCTGAATAGCTTTTCTCTCAACAGGGACACCATTCATTATTCTTGGTTTAAATTTCCATTTGAGAACAGCTCGTATTACATTTCTATCAAATAGTCTCTTCGGCATAGATTCAATCACAACCACTCCTCTGACTGAGCCATCAACACCGATCAATACTTCAACTACAACATACCCTTCTATGCCTTCAACCAAAGCTTTTCTAGGCCATTGCGGATTAATTCGTACAATTGGTAAAACATCTCCCTCGGCAAGCGGGTTTCCTTCCCAATTACCTAAAAAAGGACCTCCTCCAGCTATGCTTGGAAGATCAATATCTGGTATCTCAATTTTGACTTTATTCATCGTTGGTTTCACTTGCTTTTGGACGACCAATTTTGGTGGAGGCGGAGGTTCTTTTGGTGGCTTTGGTTTAATCGGTTTTCTCCTGTCTTTGAAACTTAAGTTTTCATCGTCTTTGATCCGAATAAATTCCATCATTTGGCCCTCAGAAGATGAACCAAAGCCCTGCTCACCTGAGTCAATCAAGGCTTGCATTAGAAAGAATAAACCTGATGTAACAATCATCCCAAGCAACAAAGCGCTAAGATACCTAACCTCGGGTTTCAAGTTCATTGTTAGGTCGTTCACGTTTACTTTTCCTTAGCTGAGAGAGACACTTTTGAAATACCACTGAGTCTAATTTGGTCCATAATATCAATAATTAAGCCTGTGGAAGCGAGTTCATCAGCCACAATAACAACGCTGCTTTCTGGATTTTCAGCNTGGGCNGATTCCATTAATATACGCACTGATTCCAATTGGATCTGATTCTTATTCATCCATATTTGATCACTAGGTGACACTGCGATGAGAATATTTCCTAATTCTGCTCTGGCTGCAGTTTCAGCTTCTGGTCGATTAGGGTTAATGCCAGTTTCCTTAATGAAAGAAGTGGTCACTATAAAAAAAATTAACATGATGAACACAATATCCATCATCGGTGTGATATTAATTTCACTATCTTCTTCTTCCCTATTTCTTCTTCTAATCATAAAATTATTTCTTGGCTGCTAATGACACATTCCTGGCCCCAGCTAATCTAGATTGATCAATTACTCTGACCAAAAAACCTGCATCTGCTTCTCGATCTGAAACCACCACGACAGACGCTTGGGGTTTTAGTGCCAAATAAGATTCTACATTAGCTCTTACCGCATCTATTGTTATTAAACGATCTTGAACAAAAATCTGTCCTTCTGCTGATATCCTCACAGAAATTACTTCAGATTTTTTTTGTTCTTTTATCGGTGATTTTGTAGGGCGATTGACATCAATAGAAATCTCTTTAACAAATGAGGTGGTCACTATAAAAAAAATTAACATAATGAACACAATATCAAGCATCGGCGTGATATTAATTTCACTTTCTTCACGTGTTTTCTTAAATCTTCTTCTCATCTTAAAATTATTCGATTACTAATTGATCGGCAACTCTTGAAACTTCATCGTCAGCTTTTCTTTTCAGTAANTTAGCTATATATAACCCTGATATGGCTGCAACTAAACCTGCCATCGTTGGTATTGTGGCTTGCGATACTCCACTCGCCATTAATCTTGCATTGCCAGTCCCAAAAAAAGTCATCACATCAAAGACCTTGATCATGCCCACAACTGTGCCTAAAAGTCCTAGCAGTGGCAAAATCTGCATCATGGTTTCAATTGTTAATAAGAACTTCTTAGTATCAACAGATACTTGAGAAATAATCTGATCACGAATTCGCCTAGAAAACCAATTGCTTTTATTGTCTATTGCTTCCCATTCACTAATAGCTTGGTGTCTTCGAACAGGTAATAAGAACTGAAAAAACCAGAATCGTTCAATAATCAATGTCCACATAATAGTGGTAACCAAAAGGATGCCCCAAAGAACAGGCCCTCCTGCTTCAAAAAAATCTCTTATCTCTGGCAATATTAACCAAATGAAACTCGCCCCAACCAATGAAAAGATTGCTAAAATTATTGTGGTTTCCCTGCCTATGGATTGACCCTCAAACCAAATTAAAAAGTTCTTCAATAACGACATAAAACAAGACTATTTATTGCCGGCATTCCTAGCAATCAATCCGGCGCTTTGCTCTTCTATAATTTCAATCAAGGAGCCACTCCAGCTGGTCAAAACACTGTGTAAGAAAACCAGAGGGATAGCGACTATTAGACCGAGCATTGTGGTCACAAGTGCTTGTGATATGCCGCCGGCCATCAGTTTAGGGTCACCAGTTCCAAAGAGAGTGAGAGCTTGGAAAGTAACAATCATGCCCACGACAGTACCCAAGAGACCTAGTAAAGGAGCGACCGCAGCAAATACCTTAATAATGCTATGGAATTTTTCTAATTTTGGTACTTCTCTTAAAATAGCTTCATCGATTTTTAATTCTAAAGATTCAGGATCAATATCTTGATTTTGATTAAACACTGAAAGTATTCGACCCAAAGCATTATCATCAGAAGCTTGGTCAGATTTTAGCTGACGATTAATGGCATCCCCTTCGTCTTTAAGGAGCTTCAATCTCCATCCAGATAACATTAAACCCAGTAACCCAATAAAAATAATGAAGTAACCAACCACACCTCCCTGATTTATCCGTTCTCCTATCCCAGGAGCTTGGATCAGGAGACCTAAGATTTGTCCTCTGCTTGGATCAACAGCCATGGTTGTGTAACCATCTTCAAGGTCAAAAAGATCATCAGCTAAAGATCTAAAGCGTCTTGCGGGTTGTCGTGCTAAGACTTGTAGTGATTGAGTTTCAGGAATAAATTTAAGAAAAAAGTTCTCAGTGATAGCATTAAATACGCCAACTCTTACAACCTCAGCATCTGAGATAGAACCGCCTGGGAGAATTACTTGACTGTTAAATCGCTCGACATTGCCTGATTTAGTCATTTCTTCAAGCATAGTGACAATTAAACCCTTCATCTGATCAATGCTAGGTAAATTTCTGGTTTCTGCTAATGCAGCTAATGAGCCTTCCCTTCCAGGGTATTGAATAGACACCAATGAATTCTTAACTGTGGCTATCGCCTCACCAGCAACTTGTCTAACAACGCCAAATAGTTCTCCAAAATTACCAATTCTTATTCGTAGTGTCTCTCCAATATCTTCGAGAACTTTTTCATTGTCCTCAAATTCTTGTTGTAAGCGCACACTGCGTTCTTCTTCTTGATTGAGTCTAATCTTTGCCTGTTCTAATAATTCACGTTGTCTGTTTCTGGCACTTAAGAATTTTTCCTCTCTTTCTTCATTAATCATCCCCGTCGTAATGCTATCGGTTTTAGTGATTTCTAGGAGTTTTTCCATTGTTTCAATATTCTTCAACTTCTCCAATAAAACCGGGTCAAGACCCTCCTCTATTGATTCATTGCCTTCTTGAGCGAAAACTTCAAAGCTGATTAACAACACAATGACTGATAGAAAAGTATTTTTTATTATCACTTTACTCATTGCATTACCTTTGGAGCCTCAACTGGCAATTGAATAAGATCAGGTGTGATTTGTTTCTTAGCTATTCTCAAACCTTCTTTAACATAGTCAGTATATTTACGAGGTAAATCTTCCCATTCTTTTGTTTGTTTGTTCCAAAATCCCGTCTGATTCTGGTCAGGTGTTTGATATGTTAGTGATGTTCTTCCAATTCTTAAGAAGTCAACTTGTCTATTTTCACCGTCAATTTCTAAGAATCCTGTGTAAGCCTCAATATCTGAGCCAAAACTTGTTTCAATCTGGTAGGCGTCCATGATTTGTCTAAATTTCTCAGAAACAGTGATATCAGATTCATTCATAATAACTCTGAGTCGGTTAACCCTGTCCTTTCTTTCTTCAAGCAAAAATGGAACATCAAGATCAATAAAACGATCCAAAGTTTCAATGCTTTCTAACATTAACGGCACGATACCTCGTTCTATCAAAGCAAATTCTTGGAGCTGACGATTAATATCTATAATCTGTTCTTCTTGGTCTGTGATTAAACGTTGAACATAATCATTGTAGGCTATCAAACGATCAATCTGTTGAAGCACCAAACGATATTCACCTAATAATTCCTGGGTCTCAATTGATAAATCAGTAATTTTTTCTTGTGAACCCTTTGAGTCAATAGTGCTGTCATTTTGAACAAATAAACTGTCGCCTAAGATCTCCACAGGATCTTGAAGCACTATATCTTCAATATTATTCTCTTGAGAAATTGATCTTGTGGGGTGCACCAAAGTAATTACTATCACTAAGAATAGAGACAATGAAAAATATTTCTTTATGGCTCGGTACATATTCTAATTATTGATTCATTTGCAATCTTTAAATATCAAGGCAAGTTATCAGATAGAGGCATTAAATTAAAGCGCTTTGTCTTTAGGTTGTCTAAGTGACATTATCAACATCACGAGCAAATAGGAAAGTATAAATGGTACTCCAGCTTTCCCGGGTGTGAATCCTGAGGTGAATTCAGAGGTTAATGGGTATAGTTGTGATACGACTAAGGGCCTCATCAACCAAGTAAATATCCATAATATATACATCAATGGGATTAGATTACGATACGAAAAAAGTATAATAACATTGAGCATAACAAAGCTCACTTGTTGCAAACCCCACAGAGAAAAAGCCATATAGATAATGTGATTGGGGTCAGGAACTGATTCAAAAACAATAATATTTGCTATTTCATTGGCAGCATATTGAGGTTGGAGAAAATGCATATAAGCACTAAATATCATCAACAACATAAATAAAATCATGCCGTAAAAAGCTATGGGAGATCCCGAGTAATTATTGTTTGCTTGTTTGGGTATAATTCTTTTAATCACTAAAATTACCTTCACATATCGGTATAATTTGGGCCGCCTGTTCCCTCAGGGCAACGCCAGTCTATATTCTGTGATGGGTCTTTGATATCACAAGTTTTACAATGAATACAATTTTGAGCATTGATCTGAAAATACGGGGTTCCTGATTCAGATTCAAGAACCTCATAAACACCGGCAGGACAATACAGTCTTGCGGGCTCGCCAAATTCAGGTAAATTTTTCTGGATTGGTATGGTCGGGTCGTTTAAATGAAGATGGCACGGTTGATCTTCTTCATGATTAACTCCGGATAAATAAATTGANGAAGTACGATCAAAAGTGACGATATTATCTGGTTTNGGATAATCCTTTTTTGCAGCCTTATTAAAGGGNGACAATTTAGCATAATCCTCACCTTTTGCTGATAGAGTAAAAGGAAGTTTCCCNGAAAATAAATTCTGATCAATCCAGATAAAAATAGAACCCAGCAATAAACCAAACTTTTTCTGAAAAGGTGAAAAATTTCTGGCTCGATGTAACTCATCAAATACCCAAGACTGTTTTAAGTGATCTTCAAAATGATCNATTTNATCACTTCGAGTTTCATTTTCAATNGATTGTACATATGTTTCAGCTGCAATAATGCCTGTTTTCATGGCTGTATGGGTGCCTTTAATTTTAGCTCCATTCATGAACCCAGCATCGCAACCAATCATCACCCCACCAGGGAAAGTAAGTTTAGGTATTGACTGAATGCCGCCTTTATTAAGCGCTCTTGCTCCATATGAGATTCGTTCACCATCTTTTAGTAATCCTTTAACCTCTGAATGTGTCTTCCATCTCTGAAACTCTTCAAAAGGGCTTAAATTGGGGTTAGCGTAATCAAGTGAGACAATTAAACCAATAAACACTTGGTGATTGGGAGCATGATAAATAAAACCCCCTCCTTCAGTGCTATTGTCCAAAGGGAAGCCAGCAGTATGCATTACTAAGCCTTCTGAATGCTTTTCAGGGTCTATGCTCCAAACTTCTTTAAATCCAATACCGTAATGCTGCGGATCAGAATGTTCATCTAAAGAATATTGTTTAATTAACTGTTTGCCCAAATTACCTCGACAGCCTTCAGAAAATATTGTTTGCTTGGCACGAAGTTCATAACCCATCTCATAACCGTCTTTAGGTTTACCATCCTTATCAAGACCCATGTCACCCGTGATAACACCTACAATTTTTCCCTCTTCTTCAATGAGATCAACTGCTGGAAAACCAGGAAAAACATTAACTCCAAGATTCTCAGCTTCTCTTCCTAGGTACTGACACATAGACCCTAAGCTGATAATTCGATTACCATGATTCATCATGGTTTTAGGCATTAAAAATTTAGGCACAGAAATACTTGTATTTTCACCAGTTAAAAAAAGCATTTTGTCATCAATTACAGGGGTTTGAAGAAAATTATTCCCCTCGTTCCAATCAGGCAGCAACTCATCTAATGATCTAGTCTCTATGACAGCTCCAGAAATGATATGGGCTCCTATTTCAGAACCTTTCTCTAGTAAGCAGACACTCAAATCTAAGTTATTTTCATTGGATAGCTGCATCAAACGAATAGATGCACTTAGGCCTGCCGGTCCAGCGCCAACCACCACCACATCAAATTCCATAGATTCTCTAGTCATTTCATCTACTCAGTTACAGTTATTAGATCTCCTTGATCTGGAGTCGATACAATAGGTTCATACGTAGGAGTATGATCTTGATACTTGTTAAATGCTTCAACAACTTCTTCAATACTTGCATTGACCCTCAATACTCTTACATTTTTTATTTGAAGCTCTTTAATTCCATCCAATCTATGATGTCCGTCTATGAGATAGTTATCTCGATCAATAATTAAAGGTCCGTATTCATCATTTAATAGCCACTCTTTGTCTTGCACTCTAAACTCTCTAACTCTCTGTGTTTGAACAGGAATAATGTCTTTAGTGGGAACAGTGATTTTTTCATAAGAGTAATCACTTGAGTCAAGTATCTCTTGATTTAGTTGAGGGAGCTGACTTCGCTCAAAATGTTTGTCTGCAGCTAATGCGGAGAGAGACAAAACTGTCATCATAAGAATTACGACTAGCTTGTTCATCTTAATCTTTTTAAAGTTGAAATCGATCAAATGTTTTTACCTATTGGTGTTATATCCAGTTTTATTAAATATATATAAAGATTTTACTACGAACTATTCTTGTAGTCTTAATTATTCCTGTTTTAATAGTTGAGATAAAAGATTAATTACATCCAAACTCATATAATTTATAATCCAACCCAATAGTTAAGGAGAGAGCTAAGTGGCAGGTAAACTCGTTCTTTGTAGGCATGGACAAAGTCAATGGAATTTAGAAAATAGATTCACTGGATGGGTGGATGTTGATCTTACTGAGCAAGGACAAAACGAAGCTCTAGAGGCAGGCAAAGAGTTAAAAGAGGCTGAATTAAATTTTGATATCGCTTACACCTCCGTACTTAAGCGAGCAACTAAGACACTGTTCATTATCCTAGAAGAGATGAATCTGACCTGGATTCCTGTAATTAATTCTTGGGAACTGAATGAAAGACACTATGGGGCACTTCAAGGATTGCATAAAGTAGATGTGGCTAAACAATATGGTGAGGATCAAGTACAAATATGGAGAAGAAGTTATGATACCCCTCCCCCGGTTATGGCTGAAGATGATAAGTCACACCCAAGATTTGATACAAAATACGATGGTATAGATAACTTGCCAGGATCGGAGAGCCTAAAAGATACTTTAAATAGAGTAAAACCTTATTGGCAAGATAATATATTGCCTTCACTCCTAGGCAATCAAAATGTTTTAATTGTTGCTCATGGAAACAGTTTGCGGTCTCTGATAAAAATTATTGATAATATTAGTGATCATGACATTGTTTCACTTAATATCCCAACAGGTGTTCCTCTGGTCTATGAGTTTAATGAGAACCTTAAACCTACCTCTAAATATTTTCTTGGCAATGAAGAAGCTATCAAAAAAGCTACTGAAATGATTGCCCAACAAGGTAGCATAGCGAAATAATGATTTTCCAAATTGATAAGCATAAGCCTAAATTTAATGACACTAACTTCATTGCTCCAAATGCAACAGTAATTGGTCAAGTGACACTAGAAGAGGATGCAAGCGTCTGGTTTAACGTCGTAATTAGAGGAGATAATGACCCCATTATTATTGGTAAAAAGAGTAATATTCAAGATGGGTCTATACTTCACACTGACCTGGGAGCGCCATTAAATATTGGTGAAGGTGTCACAGTAGGACACAAAGTCATGCTTCATGGCTGCACCATTTCTGAGAATTGTCTTATTGGAATTAACACCACAATACTCAATCATGCAGTGATTGGGAAAAACAGCATAGTTGGAGCTAATTCGTTGATTACGGAAGGAAAAGAATACCCTGAAAACACTCTTATTATGGGCTCACCAGCAAAATCGATCCGTCANTTAAGAGAGGCAGAAATTATGATGATTAATATGTCTTCTGAAGCTTATGTTGAAAACGGAAAANGATTTATGAAATCGCTCTCTAGCGTCTAACTCGCATCAATCCTTCTTGGGACGTAGAAGCAATCAACAGTCCGTCTTGTGAGAAAATCTGTGCTCTAGCAAAACCTCGAGCTCCTGATGATCTAGTGCTTTCATAAGCAAATAACATCCATTGATCAATTAACATTGATTTATGAAACCACATGGCATGATCCAGGCTGGCCATCTGGAAACGGGACTGCATCAAATTAGTGCCATGAGGCANTATGGCGGTAGTCAATAGNTCATAATCTGAGACATAAGCCAAAAGTGCTTGATGCAAGCCAATATGCTGAGGTACTTCACCTTTAGCTTTAATCCAACTGTGCTTAATCGGTTCAGTTGTTTTATTGGTCAAAAAATGAGGTGTTTCAACTGGCTTGACCTCAAAGGGACGTTCTCGTGTCAGCATTCTCTTAATTCGGGCAGGCAATTGCTCAACCCACTCAGGTTTTATCAGATCCACTAAATCTTCTAGCTCATCAGGTCCTTGAACTTCTGGCATTTTAGATTGATGCTCTAGTCCCTCCTCAGGTTTTTGAAAAGATGCTGTCATATTGAATATTTGCTCACCATGTTGAACTGCAATAATTCTTCGATTAGAAAAACTTCCCCCATCTCTGGCACGATCAACCTCATAAACTATGGGCGCTTCAAAATCTCCACGTCTTAAAAAATAAGCATGCAAAGAATGGACCGATCGACCCTCGATGGTTCTTGTAGCAGCCATTAATGCTTGGCCTAGAACCTGCCCTCCAAACACTTGGGGGCTACCAATATCTTGGCTTTCGCCTCTAAAAATATTCTCTTCAATGACCTCAAGATCCATGAGTTCAACTAACCGTTCAATGGTGGTGTCGAGAGAGTTATTTGATTTCATAGCTATTTGAAATAATAAAAGGAAACTGTTTCAGCAACACAAGCGGGTTTTTCT